>Ga0164313_10000273_pt1 | contig 39107 bp, 28 predicted proteins | sample GuaBasSedimGuay4_FD_113735 | JGI IMG/M metagenome (GOLD analysis project Ga0164313, IMG submission 113735) | Subseafloor sediment microbial communities from Guaymas Basin, Gulf of California, Mexico - Guay4, Core 4569-4, 0-3 cm | ecosystem: Environmental > Aquatic > Marine > Hydrothermal vents...
CTGTGACAGCCGTGACAGCCGAGTCTCTGCACTTCCGGCAGAATTGAGGGGCCCCCGCCGTGGCGGGGGCCCTTTCTTTACGGCACAATGGTGGCCTTGGTCCACGCCATGCTGGCAGGCCAGCAAGCAGAGAGTCCTCCAGCACGGAGCCCCTTGACTTGAGTGCCCGTCCGAGTGCCCGCCGTCGCCGCAAGCCGCTGCCGGACCTGCGTCGCCCACTGTTCGCGCTGGGCGCGATTGGAGTGCTTGGCGCTCTTCTGGCCTTGGTCGGGTGGGCACAGACTCCGCACGCGCGCATGCGCATGGCCGACCAGGGCCTGCCCGGTCAGCAGTCCTATGCCAGGGCGCGCATCGACGATGCCCTGCACAACGGGATCGTGGCGGCCGGGGTGGCAGCGGACTCGGTGGTCTTCGCGCAGGGCTGGCATGGCGCGCCTGATGTGATCCGGCTGCAGGCGCCGGCCGGACTGGTGCAGCTGAACCTTGCCCTGAGCGAGGCCGTGCAGGTGGCGGGCGGACGCGTCCTGCGTGGTGAGCGTCATCGTGACGACAGTGGTGAGTGGCTCGAACTGCGATTCGGTACGGCTTCCGGAATGACCCATCGCGTCGTGGCCCGGCGTGAGCGCATCGCGCCGGTGCCGCCCGCGCTGCCTGCCGGGCGGCTGGCCCTGGTCATCGATGACTTCGGCCACAACCTCGACGACGTCGCGCTGCGCGCGATCCACCTGCCGGCACCGGTAACCTGTGCGATCCTGCCCGACCGTGCGCGCTCGCGGCGCGTGCTGACCGAGGTGCGGCGGGCCGGCAAGCAGGCCTTGCTGCACATGCCCATGGAACCCGAAGTTGGTGCCCCGGTCGGGCCCGGCCCGGTGGCCGTGCGGGTCGGGATGTCCAGCGCCGAGATCCGCCAGATCGTGGCGGAGGGGCTCACCGGGCTGCCTGGCGTGGTCGGCGTGAACAACCATATGGGCAGCCGGGCCACGCGCTCGCGTGCGGAGATGGACGCGGTGATGGCTGAGATCGCCGCCCGCGGCCTGATCTTCCTGGACAGCTGGACCACCCCGCTCACCGTCGCCCACCTCGCGGCCACGGCCCGGGGCATCCCGAATCTGCGCAATGACATGTTCATCGACGTGGATACCGATGACCCGGTCGAGATCAGGCGACGGCTCGAAAAGCTGCTGCAGATCGCCCGGGAGCGGGGATGGGCGGTCGGGATCGGCCACGTGCACCCGAATACGATCACTGTACTGGAAGAATTCCTGCCTAGCGTGGACCCGGCCGACGTGCAGCTGGTCGGCCTGCGCGAGCTGATCCTGGACGGGGCCCGCCAGCCCGGCTCCTGAGCTGGATCGGGCCGGTTTGACACCGGTCGGCGCGAGGGTATACTTGACGAGTTTTCCGGCGGGCATTGGGCCGCCGTTGTTTTTTGTGCCCCACGAGTGGGTGGCCAGGACTCTCCGGCCAGCCGGTCAGGATCGTGGGCAGCCCACCACGGAAGAATTCGATCCGATGAACCGCAACCTCCAGACCAAGCTGGCGATTATCATCGTCGCCGCCCTGTGGTCGCTCTGGACCCTCTGGCCCACCCTGCGGCTGATCCAGGGCACCGAGGGAATGAGCCCCGAGAAAATCGCCTCGCTCGAGGACCATGCCATCCGCAGAGGGCTGGACCTCGCCGGTGGTATGTACCTGATCCTGGAGGTCGACCAGGAACAGCTGGCCGCATCTGACATGGACATCTCCGAGTCAGAGGCACTCGATCGCGTCATCACCGTGATGCGAAATCGCATCGACGAGTTTGGCGTGTCCGAGCCGGACATCCGCAAGGAGGGCAGCAGCCGCGTGGTCGTGCAGTTGCCCGGCCTGCAGGATCCCGAGCGCGCCAAGAATCTCATCGGTCGTACGGCCCGCCTGACTTTCCGTCTTGCGCGCGAGGGACAGGATGTCGCATCGGCCGTGCAACGTGTGGACCGCGTGGTCGAGAATCTGATCGCCGGTGGGGCCGTCGCCGATTCGATCGGCGGATCCGAAGACAGCGAGCCGTTGCCCGAGGGCCTTTACGCGCAGGCGCCGTTCAGCAGCCTGCTTGGCCCCTTCCTCGATGGCTACGGTGGCATCCCGGTTTCGGTCGTGCAGCGGCCCAAGGTCGATGCCCTGCTGGCCCGACGCGAAGTCCAGCGTGTGCTGCCGCGTGACGCCAGCTTCCACTGGGGAACCGAGCTGCACGATGGTAACGACGGCAACAAGGCCAACATCCTCTTCCTGGTCGAGGACGAGGTCAGCGTGTCGGGCAACGAGATCTCGCGCGCCGCTGTCGCGCCGGATCCGGACAACCCGCCGCTGCTGATGGTCAGCCTGACCATGACGCGTAAGGGCGGGCTGCGCTTCGCCAACGTCACCGGCGCCAACGTGGGCCGCAAGCTGGCCATCGTGCTCGATGGCAAGGTCCACTCCGCGCCCAACATCAACTCGAAGATCTCGGGTGGCCGGGCCACGATCTCCGGCGGCTTCGGGGTGGATGCCGAGGCCCGTGATCTCGCGCTGATGCTGCGTGCCGGTGCACTGCCAGCCGACGTTAAAATCGTAGAGGAGCGGACGGTGGGGCCGAGCCTGGGTGCCGACTCCATTCGTGAGGGCATGAATTCCGTGCTCATCGGTGGCGCGCTCGTCGTGTTGTTCATCATGATGTACTACCGGGCTGCCGGCGTGTTGGCCACGGCCGGGCTCGTGCTCACGCTGCTCCTGTTGATGGCGGTGCTGGCCCAGTTTGGTCTGGTGCTCACGCTGCCGGGTATCGCAGGCATCATCCTGACCGTCGGTATGGCGGTCGACGCCAACGTGCTGATCTTCGAGCGCATCCGCGAGGAACTGCGTGGGGGCAAGACGGTGCGTGCGGCGATCGAGGCCGGTTATGCGCAGGCGTCGCGCACCATCGTGGACGCCAACATCACCACATTCATCGCGGCCGTGGTGCTCTTCTACTTCGGTACCGGGCCGATCAAGGGCTTTGCCGTCACCCTCGCAGTGGGTATCGCGACGAGCATGTTCTCGGCGCTGGTCTTCACTCGCAGCATTTATGAGCTCTGGCTGGGCAAGCGCCAGCCGGAGGGCCTGAGCATCTAGTCGCCCGCCGCGAAGGCGGCGCGATCCAAGGACGAACCATGCAATTCCTGAGTAATACCAACATCGACTTCATGGGCAAGCGGAAGGCGGCAGCGATTCTGTCGACGCTCGTCATCGTGGCGGGAGCAGTCTCGCTGGCGATGCACGGCGGGCCCAACCTGTCGATCGACTTCCGCGGCGGTCAGATTGTCGAGGTGCGCTGTGAGCCGGCGGTCGACCTCGGCGCTGCGCGCGATGCTCTCGTCGGTGCCAACGTGGGCGTGCAGCAGGTGCAGCACTTCGGCTCAGACGAGGAGCTGCTCATCTACCTCGATGCCGCTGCGGACCTCGGCGTGGAGGAGGGCACCAGAACTGTGCCGCAGATCCTCAGTGAGGCCTTTCCGGAGTCCTTGGTTGAATTGCGGCGTGAGGAGAAGGTCGGGCCCAAGATCGGAAAGGAGCTGCGTACCGGGGCCATCAACTCGGTCATCGTAGCCCTCGCGCTGATCATGCTCTATATCACAGTCCGCTTTGCGCATTTCCAGTTCGCGCTCGGCGCAGTCGTAGCGCTGGTGCACGATGTCCTGATCACGATCGGGGTCTTCTCGCTGCTCGATAAAGAGATCAGTCTGGTCATCCTGGCTTCCTTCCTCACGATCATCGGTTACTCGTTGAACGACACCATCGTCGTCTTCGACCGGATCCGTGAGAATATGTCCATGCGGCGCAAGGAGAGCTACGAGAGCGTGGTCAACAAGTCGCTCAACCAGACACTGAGCCGCACGATCATCACCTCGATCACTACCCTGCTCGTGGCGGTGACCCTCTTTGTGTTTGGTGGTCCGGTTATCCATGACTTTGCCTTCGCCCTGACGATCGGCGTGCTGGTGGGTACCTACTCCTCGCTCTTCGTGGCCAGCCCGGTCGTGATCGCGTGGTACCGCTGGCGCTCCGGCGAGCGCCTGCTCGCTTCGAAGAAGACTGGTGCTGGCGCCAGGGCCTGAGGCCATCGGGGTGCTGGTAGATTTTCAGGCCCCGCCGTGATGGCGGGGCCTGTTCGTTTTCTTGCGTGCCCGTGCTAGATTCAGCGGTGAAGAGAACCCCAAGACAGGGATCCGGGGCTTGGACAGACTCGAACATGTACTCAGGCGTTGGCTGGGTTCCTGGCCTGCCGCCTTCCTGACCGCCACGGTGGCCTGCGGCGCGACAATTGACGCGCCCTCGCAGACCCGCATGCTACTGGCCACGGTGGCCGGGCTGTGGGCGGTCGTGGCGTTGCTGATCGACTCACGCCGTCGGTTGCGGCTCGAGCGGGGATTCGCGATCGCGGCCACCTCACTGTTGCTCTTCGCGCTGATCATGACTGGGCAGGGCCAACTGGCGGCCGACCGGCCCGTCGAACGCTGGGAGGAACTTTCCGCGCGCGCCCTTGTCGAAGCCGAGCCGCCGGCGCGGCAGGTGCTCGAGTCGTTGCGCCAGGCGGCCGAGGCCCGGGCCGCCGCTGCGCTGCAGCCGGACGCAGATCTGGATGAGCTCGCCTCGCCATTGTCCTTCGTCGGTACGCGCCTGGAGTGTGGCGTGAGCGTGTGGCGCGACGGGCAGATCCTGGACTGGGCTGGAGCGGTTCCGGGACCGGATCGGCTGGGCCAGCCCGGCGCACCGCTCGTAGTCGACCACGGCTTCCGGCGTGTTCTTTCGATCCGCATGGATGGTGTCGACGGCCGGGTTGCCTACTGCGACGTCGCGCTGGGCATTCTCGGGGGCCTGCTGCCCGACTCGGGTATCCGGCCCAGCCCGGGCGTGCCGCTGTCGGACATGCTTGGCGTGACGGCCGAGGTGTGGCCGCGGCCGCCGCTGGCTGGTAACGATCCGCAGACGGCGCGTATCTTCGGCGTGGGTGATGGCGTGCCCTGGGCATGGGTCGAACTGCGGCGGACCGAGCCGCGGTTGATGCGCAGTCAGGCCCTGGCCGACTGGTCGGCACGGGCTTCGGGCCTGCTGCTGCTGGCCATGATCCCGGCGCTCTTCCTGCTGCTGCAGGACTGGCCCGATCGTTGGCCCGTGCACGGGCGGCGTGGGCGCGTGATTGCAGTGCTGACGGCGCTTGTCATCTCCCGCCTGAGCATCGAGAAGTTTGGGCTCCTGGATCGCCTGGCCGATGTGCGGGAGGGTCTGCCGGGATTGTTGCTCGAGCCTTCGGTCTTTTACTTGCCGGGCTGGATGGGACTGGCGCGGACGGCGGCGGACTTCCTGCTCACTGCGCTGACCATCGCGGCGGTCGCGCAGCTGCTATTCAGTGCGTGGTTGCACCTTGCCGCGTGGACGGGGGGGCGGCGCATTCTGGCGTGGCTCCTGATCACTGCTGCGGGTCCGGCCGCGGTGATCGCGGGCAGTGTGGTCCAGCAACAGGTGGCCGAAGCCTCGTTGCCGGTGCTGGTGGGTGTCGACAGCGCCTTCTTCACGCTGCCATTCCTGGTCCTGCAGCTGGCCATGCTGGCTCTGTTGATCGGCCCGGTGGCGGGGTGCGTCGTGGCCTGGCATCGCTGGAGTACGGCCGGGCCGCGGGCGACTGTTGGGGTCCTCCTGGCTGCCACAATCGGCGTGCTCGTGCTGGCGCCGCGCGCGAGTGGTCCCGAGCTGGTGGCGGTCGCATTGCTGCCGCTGCTCGGGCGATTGTTACGGCGCTCGCTGGCCAGCGGGCAGTTCGCGCACCGCGCCCTGGCCGCGCTGGTCATCGTACTGTGGATTGCCGGTTTCCAGAGCCTGGGACTGGACCGCGTCTACTCGACGATCAAGGAAGAAGTCGCGGTGCAAGAGGCGCAGAAGCGGCTGGTTCCCGAAGAAAGCAACCTCGCCTTCCTGGTCGAGGATATCGTGCAGGGCTGGTCCGAAGACCGCATCCTGCTGGACCGCCTCGGTGACCCCACGCGTGACCGCACGAACCTGGCCTTCGAACTCTGGGCGCGCACCTTCCTGCCGGTGCAGCGTGAAGGTTGTCGCCTGGAACTGGCGGCGCGGGACGGGCGCACGATCAGCGGCTTTGACATCAGCCTGCCCTATGAGCCGGCGCCGATGCGCGTATGGCGCCAGAACGCGCCGCGCAATGACGAAGCCTGGTCAGTCGAGACGATCGAGCTGAACACCGAGCAGGGCCCCTTCCTCGTCTATCGCGGCCGGCTCGACCTGGCTCGCCTGCTGCCCGATGCCGATGTGGCCCAGCTGGTCATCGACCTGCCATTCGCCGCAGCGGCGGGGACTGCTCCGCTGGACCGGGCCTCGCTTTCGGGACCGCAGCTATTGGGCCTGGCCGGCGACGAGTCGCAGCTGGTGCCGCGTCGTACTTTCGATCGCGCGGTGCTGATCGGGCACCTCGATGACGACGAGGTGGTCAGTGCAACCGAGCCCTCGTTGATCGGTGTCACGCGCGACATCCTGCCGGCGGTGGGCAAATGGCAGACCCTGAGCAGGGATGGTCATTCCTATCGCGTTGGTGTGGTCGAACGTGAGGGGCGCGAGCTGGTGGTTGCGCTGGCGCGGGCCGACCAGGGCGAACGCCTGCTGGACTTCAGTCGCCTGGCTGCCCTGCATCTCTTCCTGCTCGGCGCGGCGATCGCTGTCCTGCTCGGGCTGCGTTTCACAGGCCTGTTGCCAGGTCGCGTCTGGCCCGTGTCCTTCGGGCACGCTGGTTTCCAGGAGCGTCTGCTGGTGGCCATGTTCTTCGTGGTGCTGGCGCCGGTGCTCGTCCTGGGATTGTTCCAGCAACGCCGCGCCACCGAACAGCTGCGCGAGGACAACCTGACCGAGGTTTCTGAACGCCTGGAGATCGCACTGCAACTGCTGGCGCGCAATCTCGACGACCTGGCCACCGCGCTGATCGATGGTGAGTACGTGCAGGAGGTGATGCGCTCCGGTGAGTTGCCGCCGCGGCGCGACATGGGGAGCTTTGAGCTCAGCCAGATCATGGTTTTTGAGCCCGACGGCTCCCTGCTTCTGGACGAGTCCCTGCGTGACATGGACGACGACGCCGCGCGCGCCTACCTGGATCTGGTGCGCGGTGGTGAGCTGATGGTCGAGTCCGACGAGGGGCGCTGGTTCCTCGGTCGCGCCTACCCGGTCTACGGCACGGACTACCGGACGCGCTTCGTCTACGTGCGTCGCCAGCTGGCCGACGAGGATCTCGGACGGGTAGCCCGCATGGTCTCGGCCGACCTCAGCCTTTATGACGGGCCGTGGGCTGCGGTGAGTAGCCAGGCCTACCTGTTCAAGGCCGGTCTGCGCGCACCTGCGTTGCCCTCGGCGGGGCGGCCGGTGCTTCTGGGTGCGACGCGGCGCATTTTCGACGCGCGCTCCAGCGGCCGACTCGTCGTGGCGCATGGATATGCGGCGATCGATGGGCCCGGGATGGCCAGCCGCGGCGTTCTCGAGGCCCGCCTGCTCGGCTACGCCACAGAGGCCGCGCGTGAACAGAGCCGCGCCGCGCTGTTCTTCTTCGGGCTCAGCTCACTGGCCCTGGTCCTGGCCATGATCGTCGGTTTCGCATTCTCCGGTCGCATCACCGGTCCGCTGCGTGCACTGCTCGCCGCGACCGAACGCGTTGGCCGGGGCGACCTCGACGCCACCGTGGCCGAAGCCGGCGCCGATGAGATCGGCAACCTCGTACGCTCCTTCAACCGAATGACTCTGGACCTGCGCGCCAGCCGTGAGGAACTTGCCTCTCGGCAGACCTTCCTGCAGGACATGCTCGATGCAATGAGCGCAGGCGTACTGGTCATGGACGATGCGCGCGAGGTCGTGGAGGCCAATCCGGCCGCAACGGAACTGCTCGGTGGCGGCCGCGCCCACTTCCTCGAGAGCCTGGGTCAGAAGGGATTCAGCGAGCGCGTGCGCGAGGCCGAGGTCTCGATGGCCAGCCCGGACGGGCCGCGCACACTGAGGGCGGTGATCAGCCCCACCGCCTTGCCCGGCGCTGCGTCGGGTTGGCTGGTGGTCTTCGATGACGTGACCGAGTTGCTGGCCAGTCGTCGGCTGACGCTCTACGCGCAGATGGCGCGGCAGGTCGCGCACGAGGTCAAGAACCCGCTGACCCCGATCCAGCTGGCGGCTCAGATGATTCGGCAGGCCACCGAGGACGACCACCCGCGCCTTTCCAGTATCGTGGCCGACAATGTCGAACAGATCGAGGGCCAGGTCGCAAGACTGCGTTCGATTGCCTCGGAGTTCAGCCTGCTCGGCCGGGAGCAGCTCAATGACCTCGAACAGGTCGATCTGGCGGGCCTTTTGCAGGAAGTTCGCAGCCTCTACCCCTCGCCCGATGGAAGATTCACCGTCGAGGTCGAAACGGCTGCCCAGCTGTGGGTGCATGCCTCGCGAAATGCCCTCCTGAAGGTCCTCACGAACCTCGTGGAGAATGCGCGGCAGGCCATGGGCGAGTCCGGAAGGGTGGATATCCGCGGCCATACAGAGGATGGGCGCGTGGTGGTGGAGATCAGTGATGACGGGCCGGGAATCGCCGGTGAGGTGGAAGACCGGCTCTTCGAACCGTACTTTTCGACCAAGAGCACCGGAACCGGTCTGGGTCTGGTGATCTGCCGTAATCTGATGGAGAAGATGGGCGGCAGCATCGCGTTGGCCAACCGACCCGGCCAGGCGGGTGCGGTGGCGCGCCTGACGTTGCCGCCGGTCACTGGCGGGAACGATTCTGCGCCGGTCGCGTAATGCTGCGACGAGAGGTCGTCCCATGGTCAGGATTCAACTCGAGCACGCGCGTCTGGCGACCCTGTTGGCGACCCTGTTGGTCGCCCTGTTGGTCGCCTGTTGCCTGTTGATGGTCGCAGTACCGGTCTTCGCGCAGGGCATGCGACCAGGCGAACTCGGACACTTCACCATCGCCCGCCTGCACTATGCCGGTGGTGGCGACTGGTACTCGAACCAGAGCAGCCTGCCCAACCTGCTCATGGAATTGCAGCGCCGCACGGGCGTGCCCACTACCGAGCGTGAGGCCATCGTTACGCTCGACGATGAGAGCCTCTTCAATTACCCGATGCTCTACGTCACCGGGCACGGCGTCATGCGCCCGATCGAGGCGGATCTTTCGCGCCTGCGCGAGTGGCTCGATGCCGGTGGCTTTCTATGGGTCGATGACAACTATGGCCTGGATGCTTCGTTCAGGGAGTCCCTCGCGCGGCTGTACCCGGACGACGAGCTGGTCGCGCTCGACGGCAACCATCCGATCTACTCCGCCTACTATGAATTGCCCGGACTGCCCAAGGTGCACGAGCACGACGGGTTGCCGGCGCAGGGATTCGCTCTCTTTCACTCCGGTCGCATGAAGATCTTCTACAGTTTCTCCAGCGACATCGGAGATGGACTCGAAGACGTCCAGGTTCATAACGACAGTGCCGAGGTGCGTGAGGCCGCGATGCGCATGGCCATCAACATCTGTTACTTCGCCCTGACCCAGTCCTGACCCCATTCTATCCCCGGAGTGAGCATGAAGCACACGCGCGACAGCAGCGATGCCGCCCGCCGGCTCGAGCGTCGACTGCATCAGCAGTTGCGTTGGCTGCGTGCGCGTCTGATTGCGCGTGGCCTGCTCATCCTGTTCGCGGGCTGGGGTCTGCTGATTGCCGTCGCCGCGTTGGCCCTGCCCGGGCTGCAGTCTTTTGGTGAGCCTGCGGCGTGGGCAATGCGTGTGATGGTCGTGGCTGCTGCGCTGTGGGTCGTGCTGGTGGAGATCTGGCTGCCCCTGCGGCGCCTGGCCGGACTGAGTGCATTCGCGGCCGAACTCGAGCGCCATGAGGCATGGGACAACATGCTCTCGGCGGCTACCCAGTTCCGTCGCGGTGAGGTTCCGCCCGGGGCTTCGGCCGAACTCGTCGACGAAGTCCTGAACAGGGCTGCGGACAGAACGCGTCAGGCCTCATTGGCCAGACGCGTACCTCTGGCGGGTCTGGGTCTGCATGCTGGGTTTGCGGTCGTTGCGTTGCTGGCTCTGGCCCTGGCGGCGCTTACCGGGCCGGCGCGCCTGGCAGCGGTTACTGGCATCCTCGCCAGGCCTGGCGCGCTAGTGGAAATCGAATTCGTGGGCGGCATCTACTCGGTCAGCGGAGCGCTCCGGGTTCCGGTGGGTGATGCCGTGCTGTTGCGGGCGCGCGACTTCACTGGTTCCACGGAGGCGATGACCGTCGAGATCGACCGTACAGGCGGCCTGTGGCAGTCCATGGACATCGATCCCGACGCGGTGACTGACGCCGGCCGCTACCGCGAGGCAGAGGTCGAGATCGCGGTGGTGGAGGATCCCTTCCGTTATCGCTTCCGGCGCGGCAGCGTGGTCAGCGCGGCGCACCTGGTGTCGATCCGTGAACGACCGGTGGTGACCGCGGTCCAGCTCGTTCTGCAACCGCCCGACTATTCCGGACGACCGGTCAGGACCATCGACGATCCGGCCGGCGCGATCAATGCGCTCGCGGGGACCGTTGCGTGGCTTACGGGGCAGTCCAGTTCGGCCTTGTCGGCGGCTCGCCGACGCGAGGCGCCTCCGGGCACCAGCGCGGACATGGAAGTCGCGGGCCACGCCTTCACCGACAGCTTCACGATCCTCGCCGACCGCGAGTTCCGCATCGAGCTGGTCGATGACGAGGGACTGCGAGGCGAGGCGCTGACTGTCTACCGTATCGTGGCCGAGCCGGATCTTGCACCTTCGGTCGAGATCCTGTCGCCGGCCGAGGATCGCCCGCTGGAGCGGGACCTGCGTCTCGCCATTTCGGCCGTGGCAGCGGATGACGTCGGCCTGGCCCGCCTGGACCTGGTCTGGCGCCCGGACAACACGCAGGACTGGCAGCGTATCCCGCTCTTTGGCAGCAGTGATGTGTCGATCCTGGACCTGCAGATCGATCGCGGGCAGAGCGACGTGTCAGTCGACTTCACCTGGAATCTCGGTGAGGTCGATCTGCTGCCAGGCGACGGACTGGCCTACGCCCTGGAGGCCACCGACAACAACGTGCGCGCGGGTGGGCAGATCACGCGCAGCCGTACCTGGCGACTGCGCCTGCCGACCATCGCGGAGCTGTTCGAGGAAGATCGCAGCGAACGGGCGGAGTCCGGCGACGAGTTGCGCGATCTCCTGGCCGAGGGTCAGGAGCTCAAGGAGGACCTCGAGCGTCTGAATCGCGAACTGCTCAAGGACCCCGATCCCGAGTGGCAGAAAAAGGAAGAGATCCGCGAGACGCTCGAACGCCAGCAGGAACTACGCGAGGGCCTGGAGGAAGCGGCCGACGAGCTGCGCCGCCAGATGGAGGACTTCGAACGCGACAATGCGGGCAGCCTGGAAACCCTCGACAAGATGGAGATGATCCAGGAGCTGCTGCAGGAGCTCAAGGACGACGAGACCCTCCAGGCCTGGTTGGAGGCCATGCAGGAGGCGATGGAGGACCTGTCGCCGATGGAGATGCAGCGCCAGATGGAGGACTCCCTGACCGCGCAGGAAGAATTCAATCGCCGCCTGGATCGCACCATTGAACTGCTCAAGGAACTCGAGCGCGAGCGACGCATGAGCGACCTCGTGGAGGAGACCAACGAGCACATCGAGCGCCAGCGCGAGTTGGCGGAACTCACCGACCCCGGTCAGGAGCCCGAAGCAGGCGAGCCGTCCGAGAGCGGTGACGAGAGCGAGGACGGCGAGCAGCCTGAGGACGGCGAGCAGCCTGAGGCAGGTGATCAGTCCGAGGACGGCGAGCAGCCTGAGAGCGGCGAACAGTCCGAGTCCAGCGAGACCAGCAAGGAATCTCCCTCCGACGAGGAACTCGCCGAGTTGCAGCAGCGACTGCAGGAAGAAGTCGAGCGCCTTGAGGAGCAAATCCAGGAGGAGCTCGAGCGCCTCGAACAGGAGTCCGAGGATTCCGGTTCAGAGAGTCCCTCCGCCGAGGAGATGAAGAAGGCGCTGGAGAAAGCGCTCGAGCAGATGAAGGAGCAGCAGCCCTCGGAGTCGATGCAGGATGCATCAGAGGAGCTGAGCGACGGCGACCGCCAGGAGGCCAGCGACCAACAGCGTGAAGCACAGCGCCGCCTGCTCTCCCTCTACGAGATCTTCGTCGATGGACAGTCGATGATGCAGAAGTCCTCGGCCAAATTCGCCGGTGAAAAGCTCCAGCAGACGGCCTTTGATCTGCTGCAGCTCAGCCATCGCGAGGAGATCGTTGTCGATGCGTTGCGCGATGGCGTGCGCGGGCAGAATATGCGTCCGCTCACGCGCGAGCAGAGCCGCATCAGCCGCGCCAGCTCGACCCTGACCACCGACTTGCAGGAACTCGCGCGCCAGAATTTCAACATCCCCGAGCGCCTGCTCGGTTCGATGCGTTCGCTGGTCGAGCTGAGTGAGGCCACGCAGGACGAGCTGGAATTTGGACGGGCGGGACGTTCGCGCGAGAGCGCGCGTGACGTGATGGGTGACATGAACCGGTTGGTGAGCAGTCTGCTTACCGCGGCGCGCAACTCCGGCGGTGGCGGTGGCGGCAGCCAGTCGATGCCAAGCCCCTCGCAGGAAATGCGACAGATGACCGAGGAGCAGGGTCGCCTGAATGGCATGACACGAGACCTGCGCAAGCGCATGGAGCAGGGTCTGAGTAGTGAGGAGCGTCGCCAGCTGGCAGAGATGCAGACGCGGCAGCAGGCGATCCGCGAACAACTACAGGCGCTACGCGAGCGACTCGACGACGAGCGCAGGGTACTCGGCGACCTCGAGGACCTGGCCGAGAAGATGGAGCAGGTCGAGGACGAACTCGGTGGCGGGCAACTCGATGAGGACCTGCAGCAACAGCAGGAGAATATCCTCTCGCGTCTGCTCGACGCCGAACGCTCGATCCGCGAGCGCGACTTTGCCAAGCGCAGGGAGTCGCGCCAGGGCGAGCGGATTTATGGCGAACAGACGGGTGAAGAGCGTCTTGCAGGCGATGACGAGCGCCAGGATGCACTGCGTCGTTTTACGGCACCCGAACGCGCACCGCAGGCCTGGCGCGAGGATGTGCGGCATTACTTCCGCTCCATCCAGCGCGAACTCGACTCACAAAAGGGAGGGCCGCAATGAGCGCACGCACGGCCCTTCTGCTGACCCTGGGCCAGGCCCTGCTGCTGACTCTGGTGCTGGCCCTGATTCTGGCGCCGGCCCGGCCGGCCAGTGCCATGCCCGCGCGCCTTGCACAGGCTGCGCAGCAGAATGCGCCCGGTGTGCAGGCCCTCACGCCCGATGATCTCCTGCGTCGCAGGGTGGAAGCGCTCAGCCGCCGCGGGCGCAACAGTGAAGCCATCTCGCTGCTCGAGGATCGCCGTGACGAGGGCAACCTGCCGTCGGTCCTGGCGCGCCGGCTGGTGCGACTCTACCGCGACACCGAGCGTTGGCAGGATGTCGAGACCTTGCTCCTGCAGCTGACCCCGGACGAAGCCGACATGGACTTCGGCGACCTGCGTCAGCTTGCCGACGCGCGCCACCGTCTGGGCCGTCAGGATGAGGCGGCGCGCACGCTCGAGCGGGCCATCAACCTGGATGCCACCAACCCCTCGCGTATCGCGGTGATCGCAAACATCTATGCACAGTGGGGTGACGAGGATCGTGCGATCGAGGTTCTGCTGCAGTCGCGTGAGCGCCTGGGCGATCCGCTCGAGTTCGCCCAGTCACTCAGTCGGCATTACATGCGTGCTGGCAATGGTGTCGAGGCCGTGCGAGAGACCTGCAAGGTCGTGGCCGCAGGCCCGCTCAACCTGGCCATCATGCGTGGCCAGATCGTGCAGCTGGCAGAGGATTATTCCGAAGAGGGGCCCGGACTGCTCGAGGCCGCGCGGCAGGTGGAGGAGCAATACCCGACGATCCCGCAGCTGAGTATTCTGATCGCCGAACTTGCCTTGTCTATTGGTGCGGAAGAGCAGGCCTGGGAGCGTTTGCGCCCGCTCGTCTCGCAGCCTGCGTTGGGTCAGGATCTGTTGCGCATCGCGATTGCCGGACTGGCTGACAGTCGTCTGCCCGATGCCGACGACCGGCAGTCGCTCACTCGTCTGCGCCTGAGTGTGCGCATCGCGCGTGGACTGCTCGGCAACGAGACGCTGCCGCGCGCGCTCGAACCGCGCGCCCACGACACGCTGGTGCGCTCGCTGATCGCGATCCTCGACAACCAGGCCTTCGGCGAACTCGATCCAGATGAACGGCGGCGCTGGCTGGACGAGAGCCGGGTGGCCGTGCTCGAAATGAACGAACTCTATCCGGGTAACCGCCTGGCTGCGGCGGCCACGCTGCGCCTGGCAGAAGTCTACTCGGCCGCGCTCGGTGATCCCGCGAAGGCGATCGAGCTCTATGGCGCCGTGGCCGGAAACTCGTCGGCATCGGCCGAAGACATACTGACGGCCCGCCTGGGGATCGCCCGCGCCTTTGTGGTGGCCGGCGACACCTTGCAGGCGCGCCAGGACTTCACGCGTATTGGCGCCGATCGTTCGCAGCCCGAGGGTCAGAATCGGGCCCACTACAACCTGGGTCTGCTGGATTTCATGGGCGGCGAGTACGCAGAGGCAGCCGAGCGAATGGAGGCGGTGGCCCTGCGCGCGCCGCGTGCTCAGTTCAGCAACGATGCCCTCGATCTGGCCATTCTGATTGCCGAGGAACAGTTCAACGGTGAGCCAGATGAAGAGGGCCTGCGACAGTACGGGGTGATGCTCTACCAGCGGGCGACCCACCAGCGCTCGGAGATGACGAGCACGCTCGAAGGGCTGGCCGAACGCCCGCTCTCGCCGGTGACCAGCCGGTCACGCCTGGACCTCGTCGAGTTGTATCAGGCCAGCGGAGAGTTCGATTCCGCACTGATCTGGGCGGATCGTATCGTCGAGGAGTCGCCCGCTTCGCGCGCGGTGGCCGAGGCGCTGGATCTGCGCGCCGCACTCCTGCTCGAACTCGACCGGCCGGAACAGGCCAGAGAGTCCTGGCAGCGCATCCTGCTCGAGCACGAGGACTACGTGATGGTCGATCGTGTGCGCGACAACCTGGGCTCGCTGCGCGAACCCGATAAAGAAGTCAGGGAAGGTGAGGTGCCATGAGGATCCTGCTGGCGATGTTCCTGATCCTCGCGCTGGCCGCACCGGCCGGCGCGGACCTGCTGGTGCCGATGGATGGCGGTCAGCAGAATCACCTCAAGGCCTACGGCCTGGCCTACAAGGTGCTCAAACGTGGTCAGACCCTGAGCTGGCTGCTGAACTACCGTGGCGGCAGTTTCCTGATCCCCACCAATAGCTACGCAGAAGTCGAGGCCCGCCTGATGGGCGTGACTGTGGAGCGTGTGACCGCGACCGATGTCGCCGCGATCCGCCGCCAGATCGCGGACGCGAACATGGACGAAGTGCTCCTGGAAGTGCCGCCCAGGATCGCGATCTACGCTCCGCCCAACTTCCAGCCCTGGGACGATGCGGTGAGCCTGGCCCTGGAGTATGCCGAGGTCGACTTCGAGACGATCTTCGATGCCGAGGTCCTGGCCGGCGGGCTGAGCGCTTATGACTGGGTGCACCTGCACCATGAGGACTTTACCGGTCAGTACGGGAAGTTCTACTTCAACTTCGGGCGCACGGCCTGGTACCAGGAGCAGCAAAAACTCTTCGAGCAGCTGGCTGCATCTCTAGGTTACCCGAGCGTACGCGCACTCAAGGGCGCGGTCGCATTGTCGATCAAGGAATACGTGGTCGGGGGCGGCTTCCTCTTCGCCATGTGCTCGGCCACGGACACCTTCGACATAGCGCTGGCCGGGCTGGGTGTGGACTTCGCTCCGGCCGTCTTCGACGGGACGCCAGTGGTGCCGGGCTGCTGCGATGGCATGCTGGACTATGGCAACTGCGTGGCCTTCGAGGACTTCCGGATCGAAACCGACCCGTCGGTCTACGAGTATTCAGACATCGACACGAGCAACTATGCCTCGCTGCGCGGGGCCGAGGCCGACTACTTCACGCTCTTTGAATTCTCGGCCCGTCACGACCCGGTGCCGACGATGCTCACCCAGTCACACCGTGCCGTGGTGAACGGCTTTCTTGGCCAGACCACGGGCTTCCAGCGCCGCCTGCTGAAGGACCATGTGATCGTGCTGGCAGAGGTCGAGGGCACCGAAGAGGTCAAGTACCTGCATGGGGCCGTCGGCAGGGGCACCTTCACCTTCTATGGCGGCCACGATCCCGAGGACTACACGCACCAGGTCGGCGACCCGCCCACGGACCTCGATCTGCACCCGCACAGCCCGGGCTACCGGCTGATCCTCAACAACATCCTCTTCCCCGCCGCGCGGAAGAAACCACAGAAGACCTGAGTCCCGGCTTGACCGTCCCGGCTGCTGCCCCGCAGAATCAGTACGCTCTGCGGGGTGAGCACCGCGCTCGTCCCGACCGCCGGGAGGAGGTGAGCGGACCGGGAACCAGAGCTATCCCGGATCCGCGTCGACCATGGATGAGAATTCAGAATTTCCAGTCTGCCGCAAGTGTGACAACGGGCTGCTTCTGCCCCTCAGTGACTATGGCCGCGATGGTGCGTCCATCCACTACAAGGCATGGGTCTGCAACAACCCGTCCTGTGGGTTCAACATCAGGATCGACAACGGTGAGGTGTCGTTGGGTCGCGCGCCGGGCGAACGCTAGGCTTGATCGTAGGGGCGGGTCGGTGGATCCGCGTTCAGGCTGGTCGCGACCGGGCGTAGTCGACCCAGGGCCTGCCAGGTAACGACCAGGCCGATCGCCGCCAGGACCATGATGAGCGTCGCGGACACCGCGCCGTCTGCATCCGCCGAGGCTTCAAACTGCCCCATCGCGAGCATCCCGATGTTGTATGCCGCGTGCATCGCGGCGCATGCCAGGACAGAGCCAGTGATCATGCGCACCAGCCCGAGCGTCATGCCGACGATCGAGAGCGGCAACAGGTACCAGGGCTGAAAGTGCACCGCCGCGAAGATCAGGCCAACCACGACCGCGGCGGGTGCGGCACCCAATGCGGGCCGGGCCGCGTCCTGCAGCAGGCCACGGAAGAGCAATTCCTCGCCGAGCGGCGTGAGAATGCCCACGGCCAGCACGATACCGACCCACTCCGCCGGCCCATGCGGCATCATTGATTCCATGAACTCCAGCGCCTCCGTGCTGGGCTCGATCCACTGCGCATTGAGCGCGCCGAGCACGCCCATGGCCGGGACCAGGCCGGCGCCGGCCAGCAGGCACCAGCCGATCTGCGACGGCAGCACGGGGTGGATAGCCAGGCTCGCACGCACGGCCACGCCCATCGAGCGGGCCACGATCAGGGGGGGCAGGATAAAGGCAAAGGGGCTGATGATCAGGGGCAGGATCGGCGAGCCCTCTGCGGACACGAAGAAGGGCAGAAACAGCGCATGGCCGAAGATCACCAGCAATCCGAGCAGGAAGCGCTGGCCAGGCGTGAGTCGCTCATCGAGGCGGGGCAGTGACACTTGGTGCTGCATGCGTAGAATCTAGGGGCGCGCCCGGTCGCGCGCACCGCAGGATGAACACGGGATCGGGAGGCATCGAAATGCAGGTCGTGGACAACGCCACCGCTCGACGCATCGATGCCGCCTGCATCGCGGCGGGGACGGCCGCGCTGGAGCTGATGGAGGCGGCCGGGGCAGGCGCGGCGGAGGAATTCCTGCAGCGATGTGGTGAGGAGGACGGCACCACGTTGATCTTCTGCGGGCGTGGCAACAATGGCGGCGATGGCCTGGTGATGGCGCGCCACCTGCACCTGGCCGGCCACCCGGTCGCAGTGTTCCGAGCCGGCGGAGATGCCTCGCCCGATTGCGCGACCAACCTGGAGCGGGCCCGCGATTGCGGTGTCCGTATCGAGGTGGATGCCGCATCAGCGCTTGTCGACAACCCGGGCCGATGGCTGGTCGATGCCCTGCTCGGCAGCGGATTCTCACCTCCCCTGCGCGGCGAACTCACGCATCTGGTGGCCCTGCTGCGCGACGCGGGCCGGCGCATCTTCGCCCTCGACGCGCCGACCGGCATCGATGCCGACACCGGCGATGCCGACGCGCTCACACCCGTTGCTGCGCACACAGTGATTTTCGGGCCGCCCCGCCTGGGCATCTTCCGTGCTCCCGCGCGCGCGCATTGCGGGCGGCTGGTACTCGTCGACCCCGGCTTTGATCCGGCGATCGTCGAGGCAGAATGCGCGGCCTTTACACCATCAGTCGAGTGGGTCGATCAGCCACACGCTGCGTCGCGCTGGCCGGACCGCGTCGTGGATGCGCACAAGTACAAGGCCGGGTCACTACTGATCGTAGCTGGCAGCGCGGGTATGTCCGGCGCGGCTGCGCTGGCGGCCGGCAGTGCGCACCGCGCCGGCGCCGGCCTGGTCGAGGTCCTGACCCCGGCCCCGGTCGCCGCGGTCGTCGATACGCTCAGCCCCGAGTCGCTGGTCCGCGCTCTGGCCGCTACCGAGAGCGGCGGATTTGCCAGCGGACTGGCCGAGGGCATTCTGCAACGGGCCGCGGGCCGATCTGCGATGCTGCTCGGCTGCGGCGTTGGCGACGACCCCGATACGGCCGCGCTGATGGTCGAACTCTGCGCGGCCCTGCCCGTACCCGCGGTGATCGATGCCGACGCGCTGAACGCCTTCGATCGTACCGATTCGCCGCGTCGTTTTCCCGGCAATTGCGTTCTCACGCCGCACGCCGCCGAGCTGGCGCGTCTGACGGGTAGCAGCACGGCCGCGATCGAGTCCGACCGCATAGCGGCGACCACAGCCTTTGCCGCCGAGTCCGGCGCGGTAGTCCTGCTCAAGGGAGCGCCGACGGTGGTGGCCGGACCGGACGGGGCGCTGGCCCTGATCGGTTCGGGCGGTCCGGAACTGGCGACTGCGGGCAGCGGAGATGTACTGGCCGGTGTGGTTGGCGCGCTCCTGGCGGCGGGACTGTCTGCGATGGATGCAGCGACCACCGCCGCCTGGGTGCATGGGCGGGCGGGCGAGTACCTGCTTGGTGACCTTGGAACCTGCGGTCTGATCGCGTCGGATCTGCCCCTGGAAATCGCACGCGTCGGCCGCGACCTGGAGGCGATGAGTTGAAGGTTCTCGGCATCGAGACGAGTTGCGACGAGAGTTCGGTTGCGCTGGCCGATGCCGATGGCGTGCATGCGAATCTCGTGAGTAGCCAGATTCAGCTGCATGACAAGTTTGGCGGTGTGGTGCCGGAGCTGGCCTCGCGCGCCCACGTGCGCAACCTGCTGCCGGTGATCGAGGCGGCCCTGGAACAGTCTGGCACGCGGCTGGACGAAGTCGATGCCGTGGCCGCCACCGCCGGACCGGGACTGATCGGCGCCGTACTCACGGGCCTGACCTGCGCCAAGGCGCTGGCCTGGTCGCTGCAGTGCCCCTTCGTCGGCGTGCACCACATCGAGGCACACATCCTCGCCAACTCGATCGACGTGCCGATGCAGTTTCCCGCCCTTGCCCTCGTCGTCAGCGGGGGCCACACCGAACTGGTGCTGGTGCGTGGCCCGGGCGACTACCAGAGACTCGGCGTGACCCGGGATGATGCAGTGGGCGAGACCTTCGACAAGACGGCCAAGTTGATGGGCTTGCCCTATCCCGGTGGTCCGGTGATCGAAGGGCTCGCGCGCGATGGTCGCGAGGGTGAAGTGAGACTGCCCCGTTCCCTGACCACTCCCGGCAACCTCGAGTTTTCCTTTTCCGGTCTGAAGACCGCGGTGCGTCGCCACCTGGAATCCCTGGGCCCCGCACCGACCGCACGGCAACAGGCAGACCTGGCGCGCGGTCTCCTGGACGCAGTGCTCGATGTGCTGTTGATGAAGACCGAACGGGCCCTGGACCAGCAGCCGCAGGTCCGCGGCATCTACCTGGCCGGTGGAGTCGCGGCCAACGGACCGTTGCGAGAGCGCTTTGCCGGTCTGGCGCGTGAGCGCGGACTGGACTTCCGACCACCGCGGCTCGCCTGGTGTACGGACAACGCTGCCATGGTCGCGTGGACCGGTCGACTGCAATTGCTCGCCGGTCGGGTGGATGGGCTGAATCTTCCCGCCTTCGCACGCGGCGGTATCCGCTCCTGGGCCGTGGACGGATCGGCTGCAGGCTGACGCGGCGGGAGCCTGGACCGCGACGCGGAACAACCCGCCCTCACCCGCCCTCGCACACCCTGCACGGCAGCCTTCACTGATTGGAACCCCGCCTGCTGGCTCGTTTGCTGCATCTGAAGGCGACGGGGTCATCTGACGGGCCCTGAGATCGCGGCGCCGGCCTGGCCCGCGCGCTCCGGCAACCCGTCAAGTTTCCGCAAGACAACGCGTTGTGGCAATGGCCGGACTCCTCCGTGCGCCGTCAGGGTGGGATGGGGTGAACGGGAAATGCCACGGAACCCGGTAGACCGAGGTCGTCTCGTGCCTGAGCACATTCTCATCGTTGATGATGAGCCACACATCCGGCGGATTCTGGGATTCCTGCTCGACCAGCGTGGCTATGTCACCAGCCAGGCGGCTGATGGCGTGGAGGCAGTAGAGGCGGCACGCCGTGAACTGCCGGACCTGATCCTGCTCGACCTGATGATGCCGCGAATGGACGGGTTCGAGGTCTGCGCAGCTTTGCGCGCGGATTTCTCCACGGCCCAGATTCCGGTGATCATGCTCACCGCCAAAGGTGAGGTCACCGACAAGATCCGTGGCCTGCAAGGCGGCGCGAACGACTACCTGACCAAGCCCTACGACAACAAGGAATTGGTTGCCCGCGTGCAGAACATGCTGGAGTGGAGCCGCGTGCAGAGGCAAGCCAATCCATTGACCGGTCTGCCGGGCAACCAGGCCATCGAACAGCGCTTGCAGGCCGCGGTGGCCTCAGGCGAGGCCTACGCCTTCATGTACCTGGACATCGACCACTTCAAGGCCTTCAACGATTCCTATGGCTACCAGCGAGGCGATGAGGCGATCCGCTTCACGGCCGACCTGCTGCGTCGCTGCGCCGAGGAGGCGCAGACTACTGACGTCTTTACCGGCCACATCGGTGGCGATGACTTCTGCATGGTCTGCGACTACGCGCATGGCGACTCGCTCGCGAACATGATCATCACCGAGTTTGCGAGCAAGGTTGAGAGCCTGATCGACCCCGAGGATCTTGCCAATGGCTTCCTCCGCACGCGCTCTCGCCAGTTCGGTGTGCAGGAAGTCCCGTTTCCGAGCCTCACCGTGGCACTGGTCCTCGATCATGGGGGCGAGTTCGAGCATTGGCGTCGCCTCAGTGATGTCGCTGCAGAGCTCAAGTCGCACGGCAAGACGCTGTCGGGCAACGTGGTCGTCAAGGAGCGGCGCCACTCGCCCTCCGGTGTGCATATGCCTGTGACCTTTCCCGGAATCGCTGGCTGAACAAAGCGGAGGAAGGTCGCCGATGGCGAGCCTGGTCAGCAGTTACCGACGATTCCGGTTCCTCGTGCGCAATGTACGATGGGTCGAGCTGGCGGTATCCGCGCTCATCGTCATCGTCGCGCAGAGGGTCGGTGAACTCGATTTCGCACTCACGCCAGTCCTGATCATATTCGGGCTTGGTTTCCTGTGGAACTGGGCGTTCTGGTACGCGGGCAGGCGCCACCTGCTGCACGAGAGAGGGCTGGCTGGCGCACGGCTGCTGGTGTGGTCGTCCATCGTCGCCGACGTCGTGACCAACCTTCTCATCATTGCCTTTACCGGTGCGACGGCGAGTCCATTCCTGTTCCTGCTCGTCTTCCCGGTTATCTACTCGACTGTGGCGCTGGAAAGCGTGCGCGCCTCCTACGGCGTGGCGGTCGGTTCGGCGGTCGGTCTGGGCCTGATCTGGGGCATGGATCACGCGGGCTCGATTCCGCATTTTGCGGCATATCCTGAGAGCATCGACCAGTTGTTCATGCATGGCCGTAACGCCCTGGGCGTCTGCGTGACTACTGCGGCGCTCCTGGCATTGCTGGTGCGGTTGCTCGGCTATGCCCGCCCTTCGCTGACAGTATTTCAGGAGAGCCTGGATGAGGGCCACTTCCGCCTGCAGACCGTCACGGCGGCGCAGATCCCGGAGTTCGGCCTGGAAGAGCTCGAGGTTGTGGGCCCCGAGGACCTGCTCGAGGAAGCGGTCCAGATGCTCACGCGGCGTGATGACGTTGCCTTTGGCGCGGCGTTCGTGCTGCCGGCCGGTGCCGGTACGGTCGGGGGCGAGGCGGGCGAGGCATGGCACGGTGGCCTGACCTGGCAGCGCGTGGTGTGGACGACGGCCCGACAGGTCATTCCGACCTGGGCCGAGTTCGACTTCGAAGGCACGCGGCTGTTTGACCAACTCAAACGCGCTGAGGCCCAGGACCTCTACGAAGGTCCCTTTGAGACCCTGCGTGAACAGGGACTCTTCAAACGCTTCGATGACGCAGACACCTACCTGGCGACTGCGATCGCGCAGGGCGGCCACCCGGTCCTGGTGCTGATGCTCGGCCTGCGCCAGCCGGTCGAGGACCGCGATGGCCTGGCCCTTCACCTGCTCTCCCTCGCGGCGCAACTCAAGCCGCTGCTGATCGCGGAGTTTCGCATGGGCGAAATGCGGCGTGAGGCATCGCAGTTGCACCACGACAACGAGGCCTTGCTGCGCGCGAACAAGCTACAGAGCGACTTCGTGAGCATCGCCAGCCACGAACTCAAGACGCCGCTGGCCTCCATAGGCGCTTATGCGGAGGCGCTCTACGGGCACGTGGATGTGCCCGACTTCGCTGAACGCAGGGAGTTCCTGGGCGTCATCCGCCAGGAGAACGATCGCCTTCTGCGCATGGTCAACCGCATCCTCGACTTTTCCCAGGTCGAGTTCGGTCACCGCAGCCTCAGGCGGCAGTCTGTCGCCATGCAGGATCTGCTCGACGACACGCTGCTTGCCCTGGCCCCGCAGTCCGGTGCGCGCGATCAGTCCTTCGAGGTCGACTTTCCACGCGGTGTGCCGTCCGTGGAAGTCGATCCGGATCTGCTCAAGCAGGTCTTCGTGAACCTGATTGGCAACGCGATCAAGTACGGTCCCCAAGGCGGGAAGATCATGATCGAGGGCCGTGAACGCGCGACCACGATCGAGGTGCTGGTGCGGGACGAGGGCGAGGGAATCCCCGAGTCCGAGGTCCAGCATGTGTTCCGGCAGTTCTACCGCGTCCGCCAGGTCGCCAACGAGATGCCCGAGGGATCCGGACTCGGCCTGACCATCGTGCGCAACATCATCGAGATGCACGGTGGCCGGATTGACGTCGACGGCGGCGAGGGGACCGGCGCGACCTTCCGCTTCCAGGTGCCCAAGAAGCAGCAGGTCAATGACGACCGCATGACCGTGCTCGGGGACCTGGGTCGGCGCACCGAGTTCCGCGATCTGACCCGCTTGTTCGTGCGGATGGTCGCCGACTATACCGATTGCAAGATCGTGTCCCTGATGCTGCTCAGTGCCGACCGCAGCGAGCTTGCAGTGCAGGTCGCTTATGGACTGGATGAGGACGTCGTGCGCGAGTCACGGCGCCCTGTCGGTGTGGGCATTTCTGGTCGTGTTGTGATGGCGGGCCGGCCATTGCTGGTCGAAAACGTAACCAACGACGAAGACCTCGAGATCGTCGACTGCGATCAGTACGAAACCAACTCGTTGATCAGCGTACCGATGGAGGTCGACGGTACGGTCGTGGGCGTGATCAACTGCAACAACAAGGTCTCCGGCGATACTTTTGACGCCGATGATCTGGCGCTGCTGAGCACTCTCGTCAGCCACTTCGCTATCGCCCTGAATCGGGCCGTTCGCGCAGAAAACACGCGCGGGGAGATCGAGCAGACACTGATCGCCATCAAGGCCCTCGTGCAGCTGCGCGAGCGCGGTGGGGCGAGTTCGCGACGCACCGCGCGTCTGGCCATGGAGCTTGGTCGTCGAATGGGGATCGGCCAGAGTGGTGTCGTCGCACTCCAGTACGCGGCCATCATTCACGATGTCGGCATGATCGATATCGACTCGCCGGCGCTCGAAAAGAGCGGTCCGCTGTCGACTGAGGATCTCGAGAAGGTGCGACGCCATCCGTCGCGCAGCGTCCAGTTGATCGCGCCTTTCCTGGACGACATGGAGCTGAGCAACGCGATCGAGTTCCACCACGAACGATTTGACGGTACGGGTTATCCGGATGGCCTCGCCGGTGACGCGATTCCGCTGTCGGCACGTATTCTGGCTGTCGTCGATGCCTACGAGTCCATGACCTCAGACCGGCCCTGGCGAAAGTCGCGCCGGCCAGCCGAAGCCGCGGACGAACTTCTTGCCAATGCCGGGACACAGTTTGACCGGGCAGTGGTGGACTTGTTTCTCGAGGTACTGGCCGAGAACGCCGAACTGGGTCGCGCCGAATACATGATGGCCCGAAAGGAGGATCGCGCGTGTCTTCACCCGCAGTCCTGATCGTAGATGACGAGCAACCTCTCGCTCGCGTCCTGTGCTTCGCATTCGAGAACGAAGGCTGCGTAGTCGATATGGCGAACGACGGCGTCGATTGCATGAACCGCATCGCGACCTTCGAGCCCGACCTGATTCTCATGGATATCATGATGCCGCGGCTGGATGGTTTGGAGACCATCCGCCTGTTGCGCCAGAACAAGCTGCATCGCGACATCGTGATCGTGGCGATGAGTGCAGGGGGTGGCTCTGAGCTGGAAACACTGGCTTTGGCAGCCGGGGCCGACCTGTTCGTTCCCAAGCCCTTCGAAATTGGCAAGACGATCGACACCGTGCTGGCGATGGCGCCTTCAGCCGGATCCCGGGGCGGCCAGGGGACGTAATGGCGATCTTTGGCGCATGGCGTGGCACAAAAGCCACTGCGGTCACCGACACGGTGAACCCCCAGGACACGGATGCCGTCGCGGTACTCCAGTTGTTCGAGGCCATGCGCCAGCAGACCGAGGTCCAGGATCTGTGCCAGCTCCTGGCCGACCGCCTCGTGCCGGACTTTGGCTTTCGTGCGGCGAGCGTGCGCCTGCTCAACACGCGGACCCGCCTCTACGAACCGCGCGCCTTCAGTGGTTGCTCGCCATCCGAGCTCGAGAAGCTGAGCACCACGGATGTGAGCGAGCGACAGCTCCTGTCCTTGCGTGAAGAGGCGCGCGGATTCGGCCGCGGGATGTGTATCGAGGCCCAGGATTCACGCTGGCCCGAGGCCTTCGAGGGGCGTCACCGCGAGGTGGGCGTCTTCCCGTTCGGTGATGGCCCGGATCGGCCGATTGGATTCTTCGCCGGACCCGTAGTCGTTGCCGATCCGCCCGCGGGTATGCTGGAGGCACTCGACCTGCTGGCGCAGCTGGCAGCCACGGAGATGAATCGGGTGCGGCTGTGTTCGGCCCTGCAGCGCCGTGACCTCGACTACGCGATCGTGCGTGAGCAGCTCAGCGAGTCGCAGTCCCTGCGCGAGAACCTCGTGGCGAACGTGAGCCACGAGTTGCGTACTCCGCTGACCTCGATCAAGGCCTATGCGGAGACCCTGCACCGGGCAGGCGACGAAATCGATCAGGCGACCGAGCGCGAGTTCGTGCAGGTGATCCTGGACGAGACCGAACGCCTGGAGCAGGCCTTCGCCGACCTTATCGACACCGTACAGCACAACCGGGGCCGTCTGCATACCGCGCGCGACCGATTCGACCTGATGGATCTGGTGCAGGTGATCGCAGACGAAAAGCAGCTGAACTTCACGGAAAACGGCCTGAACATGCGGGTCTTCGGTCCCGAGGGCCGGCTTGAGTTGCAGGGTGACCGTGACTCGCTGGTACAGCTGATGGAAAACCTGCTGAACAACGCCGCCAAGTTCACGCCGACCGGTGGTGAGGTCAGGGTGGAGTTGAGCGAGGCCCAGGGCATCGCGCGCATCGTAGTCAAGGACACGGGCATCGGAATTGAGCGCGCCGACTTGAGACTGATCTTCGACCGCTTCTACCAGGTGGATGGTTCAGCGACACGCGCGTTCGGGGGGCAGGGGCTTGGGCTGGCGCTCTGTCGTGAAATTGTGGCCCGTCATAATGGCCGGATATGGGCTGAGAGTGAAGGCTCCGGCCAGGGTAGCCGATTTGTGGTCGAGTTGCCTGTACGTGGATTTGTTTCGCGCAATGCGGATGGTGATGAAGGTGCAGTTGCGGCGGAGCGAATTGAATGGGAGTCCTTCCTGCAGCTCTCGATGCAGTTTGTCAGCGAACTCCTGCACACGCGAGTGGCCTCGCTGATGCTCGTGGACGAGCAGCGTGGCGTACTGAGGGTGGAGGCGGCGGTCGGCCTGGAAGCAGAGTTCGTCCATCAGACCGCGCTCGGACCAGGCGAAGGCGTCGCTGGCATGGTCTGGAGCAGCGGCCGACCTTTGCTCGTCACCGATCTTGATCAGGACCCACGCTTCTCCGGCTTGAAGAACATCGCAGACTACCCCGCACGAAGCCTGCTCAGCGCGCCGCTGCGCAGCGACGGCAAGGTGATCGGCGTGGTTAACGTGAATGCGCGCCTCGATGGTGATGCATTTGATTCCGACGATGAGCTGATGCTATGCGCTGTCGCCGATCGGCTGGTGCGCGCGCTGGATGGCTTTGAGGACTATCGCAAATCCTGGCGCCGCGTGAACGCCGTTGAAGAAGGCGTGCGCGCCCTGCTCGAGGTCGGCCGTGACCGCGCCAGCCAGTTGCGTGAGGAGCTCGCGCGCGTGGGGACCGCCACAGCCCGGCGCCTCGGCCTCAGCGAAGAGCACCTTGGGGCAGTTGCCTACGCGCTGCGGACCTATGATCTCGGGCTCTCCGCGATCGATGCCGAACTGCTGCGCAAGAGCGACAGGCTGACCCCGTCCGAACGTGCCCGCGTGCAGGAACACACGCGTCGCGGCGCCGAACTGATGGATGGCCTGGAGCCCTCACCGCAGGTCAAGCGGATCATCCTGCACCACCATGAGAATGTCAGCGGCAGTGGCTACCCGGAGGGCCTGGTTGGTGAGGCCATCCCGCTGGGCGCGAGGATCGTCCGCCTGGTCGACACCACGGCGGCCGTGCTCCAGGACCGCCCGGCCCGCGCCAAACTGGACCTCGACGAGGCAATAGCCCTGTTGCGCGCGGGGTTAGGGAACGAATTTTGCCCTCGCATTACTCCGACATTCCTGAAATGTCTGGAGGAGCGAAGCGAGGCCATCGCGGCCATCCTGAGCCCGGAGCAGGACCAGTCGCTGAGCGAGAAATCGATCGAGGTCACCGCGAATGTCAGGCCCGTGGTCCAACACTAGAGACCGGGCCTGGCCCGGAGATCGTTCGGAAGGAACAACGTGAGCAAGCGCATCCTGGTCGTCGACGACGAGAGCTACATCGTGGATATCCTCGATTTCACACTCGCTGGTGAAGGTTGGGAGGTCATCACCGCCAGCAACGGTGAGGATGCCCTCCGCACACTCCTGAAGACCAATCCGGATCTGGTGATCCTGGATGTCATGATGCCGCGCATCGACGGCATCGAGGTTTGCCGCGCGATCAAGGCCCGCGAGGAGAGCGCGGACACGCCCGTCATCCTGCTCAGTGCCAAGGATCGCGAAAAGGACCGTGAGAATGGCATGGAGGCGGGAGCTGATCTGTACCTGACCAAGCCCTTCAGTCCCGGGCGTCTGGTCGAGGAGATCCGCAATCTGATGAACCCGCAGGGGGCCTGAAGTCCCGACCTTGGGCTATACTGCCGCGCATGAGCGGCCAGCCCGAACCCATCCCCGCCGGATCCGGCTTCGTCGAGATCGCACTGCCGGTCCCGCTGGCGCAGACCTTTACCTACCGCTGGCCTGAGGGCAGCCAACCGGTGGCCGGCGATGCAGTCACGGTCAGTTTCAGCCGACGCGATCTGGTGGGTGTGGTCGTGGCCGGAGCAACGACTTCGGAACTGGCGCGTGTGCTGCCGGTGCAGCGAGTATTCGAGCCGGTCTACCGTATCGATCCACAGCGGATGGAACTCGCCCGACAGGTGGCCGATTATTATGGCTGCCCGCTCGGCGAGGTCCTGCGCCTGATGATTCCTCCCAGGCCGGGGACGAAGGCGCGCAAGTCGCCACTGCAGGTCGATGCCGATCGTGAACCGGTTGCCGCACGCGAACTCACGGCGCAGCAGGCCCATTGCGTGAGTCGTGTGGGCGAGGCCCTGGAGCGTGATCACTACGCCAGCTACCTCCTGCACGGTGTTACGGGCAGCGGAAAGACCGAGGTCTACCTGCAGCTGATTGCCCGCTGCCTGGAATCGGGCCGCAGTGCCTTGATTCTGCTGCCCGAGATTGCCCTTACCCCGCAGACGATCCGCCGCGTGCGCGAGCGCTTCCCCGGACAGGTCGCGCCCAGCCACAGCCGGCTCAGCGTCGGCGAGCGGTGCGCGGTCTGGGAGGCGGCGGCGCGGGGCGAGGCAAAGGTCATCGTGGGGGCGCGGTCCGCGGCTTTCGCCCCGATGCCCGGGCTCGGGCTGATCGTCGTGGACGAGGAACACGAACCCAGCTTCAAGTCCGAGAAACACCCGCGCTACCACGCGCGTGACGTCGCGCTGCTCCGGGCGCGCATCGAAGGCGTACCGGTGATCCTGGGCTCGGCCACACCGGCGCTCGAGAGCTGGTACAACGCGCGCCAGGGCAAGCACGAGCTCCTGGAGCTGCCCGACCGTGTAAGCGGCCCGGGCAAGATGGCCGCGGTGCACATCATCGACCGGCGCAAGGAGGGCAAGGGTCGCTTTGACACGCTGTCGCCCGAACTCGGGAGCGCGATCGAAACAGCGCTCGCCGCGGGCAACCAGACCATCCTCTTTCACAATCGCCGCGGCTTCGCGCGCTACCTGCAATGCGCAAGCTGTGGAGAGGTCGTCCAGTGCCCGCGTTGCGACATCAGCCTGACCTGGCACCTCAGCTCCGACCAGCTGCGCTGCCACTATTGTGATCACAGGAGGCCAAGGCCGCGGGCTTGCCCGGAATGCGCGCAGGAGATCCTGGATCCGCGGGGAACGGGGACCGAGCGCGTGGAACTTGCGCTCGAGACGCGCTTCCCCGGCGCGCGCATCCTGCGCATGGACCAGGACACGACACGCGGCAAGAGTGGCCATCGCCGCATCCTGGACGCCTTTGGCCGTGGCGAGGCCGACATCCTGGTGGGTACGCAGATGGTGGCCAAGGGACTGCACTTTCCCGGCGTCACGGTCGTCGGCGTGATCGATGCCGACCAGGGTCTGCACTTCCCCGACTTCAGGGCGCATGAACGGGCCTTCCAGCTCCTGACGCAGGTCAGTGGCCGGGCCGGTCGGGGGCAGGCCGGCGATGTCTTTGCCCAGACGCTCGATCCAGCGCACCGGGTCCTGCGCCGCCTCGCCGACCATGATGTCGAGGGCTTCCTGAGTGAGGAGCTCGAGCAGCGGGCCCTGCTCGGCTACCCGCCATACCGCCGCCTGCATGCTGTGACGGTGACCGCGCCGACCGAGGAGTTGCTCGATGCGGTGCTCGAGCACCTGTCGGTGACCCTGCGCCACCATCTCGATGACCAGAAGCTGGAGATCCTGGGACCAGCGCGGGCCGTTCTGGCCCGGATCAATCGCCGCTACCGCGGCCAGATGCTGATCAAGGGCAATCTGGGACCGGCCCGCAAACGCTGGCTTGTGCACCTTTTCGCCGAAATCAAGACCTCGATCCGGGGCGCCGGGCGTGCCGACCTGGCCCTCGACGTTGATCCGCTGCATCTGCTCTGAGGCCGCCGAAAAGGCCTCTGGCGCAGTTGACAGGCCCCCGGGCGGGGGCTATACATTTCATACGGAACCGGTTGCGGGCCTGGCGCCCATTTAGTTTGGCCTTCGCACCGGAACGGCCGCCTTCCGGGCCCCGTTTCACCGGACCGCAGCACTCGTCTCCTCGCCGGAGACAACTCCCTCGCCACTCGACTTGCTGCCCCCGATGGCTGCCGCACCCGGACGTGATCGGGATCGCGAGATCGACGACCTGAGCGGTGAGCTGGCCCCGACCCACAGCCGGTCGATGGTTGGCCGCTCTCTTCCCCTTATTGGAGCCCTTCACAATGCGCAGGAAGCTTTCGCGGGGTCTGATCCTCTCGCTCGTACTTGCCGCGGCCGTTGTCGCAGGTTGCCAGGACGCCTTCGTCAGCTCCGGGATCCTCTATCAGGAGCAGGACAAGTGGGCCAAGGCCGAGCAGATGTTCAAGACGGCGATCTGGCGCAACGACCAGAACGCCGACGCCCACTACCAGCTTGCCTTCACCTACGCCTACCGCGTCGAGTATGAACACCTTGAGCGGGATGAGGTCGACAGCGCGAAGATCAAGACCGCGGGCGCATACGAGCACTACCTGCTGGCGGCGGAGTTGAAGCCCGACAAGTACCGCTTCAACCCCGAGGAACAGGACGAAACTCTGGCGACGCCGTCGGACACGGGCATTCGAAGCATGTACGCGCGCCTCTTCAATGAGGGTGTTCGCGCCCAGGCCGATGACTCGGAAAAGGCGATGCTCTACTTCGAGCTGGCCGCACTGGCCGATCCCCGCGACGAGGCCGGCTTCGACGCCACGCTCCTGGTCTATCAGCTCCAGTACACTGAGAGTCGCGAGGACGACGATGCTGTGCGCGAACTCATCATGCACACGGATGAACTCGAGGTCGGCGATGACTGGCCCGACGCCAACGAGAAGCGCACCGCGCTGGTTGAATTCCAGGCCACCATGTATCGCACGCTTGGCCAGGACGCGATGGCGGGCCAGCTCTACGAGAGTCTGCTGGCCAGCGATCCGGACAACATCAAGCTGATCCAGAGCGTGGCGTCAACGCGCGAGCGTCAACGTGACTTTGCCGGCGCCGCGGACCTCTACGAGCGGGCCTTCAATGTTGCCGAGGCCTCGCCCCTGGATCACCGCGTGGAAGATCGATACGCCCTGGTCCGCTTTGCCGCCGAAGCCTCGATGAACGGCGAACTCTATGAACGCGCGATCGACTACTGCGATCAGGCGATGTCTCTGGCTACCTCGAACGTCCAGCGCTCGGACGTGGCCCGGACCAGCGGCTGGGCTAACTTCGAGCTGGAGCAGTACGACGAAGTCGTGACGGTGATCGAGCCGGTCCTGCTCGATGGCGGCTACGACACCACGAGCGCGGATGGTTGGAATCTCTACCGTCAGGCCCTCATCCGTCTTGGGCGTATCGACGAGGCCAGTCAGGCCAAGGATCGCTACGACGCACTTCAGGGCGGCCGTTAGGCAGCCCGTCAACACCTCTCAACCCCGCGGGTAGCCGGTATTGCCGGCAGGCCCGCCCCCTGCCATCGAAAAGACTCCAAGAAAGAAGCGGTCCTCACGGACCCGACGCTCGCCGCGAACTGCGCCACCCAAGGATGCCGTGCAGGTCGAGGAAATCGGCAACGAGGGTGCACTGCCGGACCCCGGCCTGCCGCTCGACCTCGACGCCGAAGATGATCCTGTTCGCGGCCCTGCGCCGCGACGTGCGCACGACGGCCCTCCGCCCAAGAAGCTCGAGCTGGCCGGCCTCAAGCAGAAGACGATCAGTGAGCTACTGCAGATTGCTGAGGACTATCAGCTCGAGGCCGTCGCCCACCTGCGCAAACAGGATCTGATCTTTCGCCTGCTCGAGGTCCAGGCCGAACGCAGTGGTCTGATTTTCGCCGAAGGCGTTCTGCAGGTCCTGGCCGAGGGCTACGGCTTCCTGCGCTCGCCCGACTACAACTACCTGCCCGGGCCTGACGATATCTATTTGTCGCCCAGCCAGATCAAGAAGTTCGACTTGCGCACCGGTGACACGATCTCCGGTCAGGTCCGCCCGCCCAAGGACAGCGAGCGTTACTTTGCGCTGCTCAAGGTCGAGGCGGTCAACTACGAGAACCCGGACGTCAGCAAGCAGACGCCGCTCTTTGACAATCTCACGCCGCTCTACCCTGAGGATCGCCTGTACCTGTCGCAGCCCAGTCCCGAGGGCGTGGTGGCCGAGGATGTGCCCGAGTTGGCCGAGATGCATGGCAACATGATCGCCAGCGACCTCTCGATGCGCGTGATCGACCTGATGTGTCCGATCGGGAAGGGCCAGCGTGGGCTGATCGTTGCGCCGCCGCGTACGGGCAAGACGGTCCTGCTGCAAAAGCTCGCCAACGCGATTGCCAAGCATCATCCGGACGTCACCCTGATCGTCCTGCTGATCGACGAGCGCCCTGAAGAAGTCACCGACATGCAGCGCACCGTGAAGGGCGAGGTCGTGTCGTCGACTTTTGACGAGGCGCCCGAACGCCACGTGCAGGTCGCGAGCATGGTCATCAAGAAGGCCAAGCGCCTGGTCGAGCACGGCCGCGATGTGGTGATCCTGCTCGATTCAATCACGCGCCTGGCCCGTGCCCACAACACAGTGGTGCCGCATTCGGGCAAGATCCTCTCCGGTGGTGTCGATGCCAATGCCCTGCAGCGCCCCAAGCGCTTCTTCGGAGCGGCGCGCAACGTCGAAGAGGGCGGCTCGCTGACGATCATCGCGACCGCGCTGATCGAGACGGGTTCGCGTATGGACGAGGTGATCTTCGAGGAGTTCAAGGGCACGGGCAACATGGAGCTGGTGCTCGACCGCAAGCTCTCCGAAAAGCGCATCTACCCGTCGATGGAGATTTTCAAGAGCGGCACGCGCAAGGAAGAGCTGCTGACCGATGAGCGGGAGCTGAACAAGATCTGGATCCTGCGCAAGTTCCTGAACGACCGGTCGCCGCAGGAGGCGATGGAGTTCTTGTTGGACAAGCTGTCGAAGACTTCTTCGAATACGGAGTTCCTGGACTCGATGAACGGCTAAGGGCGGGGCGTCTCCCGCGAAGATACCCGCGACGCCCTTACGGGTTGAAGAGGGTGGCCCCGGATACTGGAGCTTGGGATGGCTTACGCTGAGAATGACGGGCAGCGGATTCGCGACGCGCTTGGCGATCGGGACGATGTTGAGGAGAAGGGGATGTTCGGCGGGCTGTGTTTCATGGTGCGTGGGCACATGGCGGTTGGCCTGACGGCGGCGGAGTTGATGGTGCGCGTTGGGCCGGATGCGTGGGAAGCGGCCCTGGCCGAGCCGTTCGCGCGGCAGATGGATTTCACCGGGAAATCAATGAAGGGCTTCGTGTACGTGGACCCGGCGGGCTGGTCTGCGAAGAAGGATCTGGCGAAGTGGGTGGCGTGTGGTGTGGCGCACGCAGAGAAGTTGGCTGACGAGGACTGAATTCGAGCGGGGCAGGATTGCCGCGTGCACCTGATCGTTGACCTCCCGGGCAAAGCTGGCATCCTCATCAAGGTGTCACAGCTCCCCGCGCCCGACTGGAGGCCTTCATGCCCTGCCGCACTACCTGGGAAACCCACGGGATTCTCTGGGAATACTACGGCGATGTGACCGGCGATGAGATCGACACGGTCAACAGCCGCTTCTTCCGAGACGAACGCCGGCATGACGTCGATTATCAGATCATCGACGCGACGGCCGTGACGGGCACCGACTGGAATGCGCGCGACGCGCACCTGATCGCGGCGAAGGACTTCGGCGTGCAGCGTGAGGTCAAGGATTTGAAGCTGGCATTCATCGTTTTCGACCCGGCCTTCTCGGCCCTGGTCGACGAGTACATAGAGATCTGCGGAAACCTCGAGACGACCTGGGAGTATCGCCGTTTCGACGACATCGAGTCGGCGCGGAAGTGGGTCGACCGCTGACGGGTCCTCGCAGGCCGGGGGCGGGCAGGATACTCACGGAGGCGTCCTCGCGGGGTGGGGAGTGGGTGTCTCAAACGTGTTTATCCGCTGCGGGTTGCCTCCGCTCCGGTCCTGCCCGCCCCCGGCCTGTAGTGTGCCCGGGAGGGACGGGTCGACTGGCAGTGATTCTCCCGATTCGCTACCCTTGTCGGCCAGCATCCGCTGCACCCCCGGGTGAAATGAGCCGCGAACAAGCGCGTCTCTGGATCATCCGGACCGAGGAACCAGGGCGGTCCTACCATGAAGACGGGCATCCACCCCGACTACGTCGACACCAAGATCACATGTCTCTGCGGCAACATCGTGGAGACCAAGAGCACGTCCGGGCCGGAGATCCACACGGAAATCTGCTCGGCCTGCCATCCTTTCTATACGGGCCAGCAAAAGATCGTCGACACAGCTGGTCGCGTTGAGCGTTTCAAGAACAAGTACGCCAACGCCGATTACAAGAAGAAGAAGTAGCTCCCGCGTTTGGGAGTCCGCCCCGGCGGCCCGGTCTGAAGACCGGGCTGAGGATCGGTCATGGAATACAAGCCCGGCAGTATAGATCCCATCCAGCTCGATCTGGCCATTGGTGGCCAGGCCGTGATGGAGGGCGTGATGATGCGCTGCCCGCGTTCCATCGCTACGGCCGTGCGCACGCCTGGTGGCAAGATCGTGGTGCGGCGTCGGCCTTACCAGAGCTTCCTGGCGCGGTTGGGGATCAACAAGATCCCCTTCCTGCGCGGTGGCCTGCACCTGATCGAGTCGATGGCGATCGGCATCGGTGCCCTGATGTTCAGTGCTGAACAGGCGATGCAGGACGACGAGGTCAAGGAGCAGAAGACCTCCGTGCGCGACAAGATGGCGCTGGCCGGTACCCTGGTCGTTGCCTTCGCGCTGAGCCTGTTGCTCTTCTTCTGGTTGCCCTTGCTGGCGACCGAATGGACAGGCGTCACGAGCGGGGTGTGGTTCAACCTGATCGATGGTGTGTTCCGCCTGCTTGCATTCCTGATCTACATCGTGGCGATCAGCCGTCTCGAAGACATGAAGCGGCTCTTCGAGTACCACGGTGCCGAGCACAAGACGATCCATGTGTTCGAGGCGAATCTTCCGCTGGTGCCCGAGAACGCACGGCAGTTCACCACGTTGCACCCGCGCTGCGGCACGAGCTTCCTGATGTTCGTGATGCTCATCTCGGTGATCGTGTTCATTCCACTGGGCAAGCCCGAGACGATCGGCGAGCGGCTGATCCGTCTGGCCTTCGTGCCGGTGATCGGCGGGATCAGCTACGAGTTCATCAAGCTGTCCGCGCGCAAGTCCTTCGGGCGCTGGATGAAGCCCTTCGTCTGGCCCGGTCTGATGCTGCAGAAGATCACCACGCGCGAGCCCGATGACGGCCAGCTGATGGTGGCGATGGCTGCGCTGTCGACCGCACTGGAAGCCGAGGCCGCCGACATCGCCGAAGAGACGATGATCGAACTCACCACGGAGCCGGTCGGCGCCTGACGGGCCTTTGGAGCTACGGTGCGCGATATCCTCACCAACAAGCTCAAGCGTCTCAAAGAACTCGAGACGATGATGGGCGATCCCGCGTTGGTCACCGACCAGAAGCGCTATCGCGAGGTCAACGTCGAGTACAAGCATCTGCGCATCCTGACCGACGTGGCCGAGCCTTACCTGGCCGCACTGGATGGCATCGCCGAGGCGCGTGAGATGCTCGATAGCGGTGACGAGGAGATGGTCGAGCTGGCGCGCGAGGAGATCTCCACACTCGAGGAGCAGATCCCGACGCAGGAAGAACAGCTGCGCGAACTGCTGATCCCGCGCGACCCTGACGACTCACGCGATGCGATCGTGGAGGTCCGCGCCGGCGCCGGTGGCGGCGAGGCCGCGCTCTTCGCGCAGGATGTAGCACGCATGTACCAGCGCTTCGCCGAGCGGCGTGGCTGGAAGATGGAACTGATGGAGGCCTCCGAGTCCTCCTCCGGCGGGATCAAGGAGGGCATCTTTTCGCTCAAGGGTGAAGGCGCCTACGGGGCGCTGCGCTTCGAGAGTGGGGTGCATCGCGTGCAGCGCGTTCCGGCGACGGAGAGCCAGGGCCGGATCCACACCTCGACCTGCACCGTCGCCGTGTTGCCCGAGGCCGACGAGGTCGAGGTCGAGATCAACGACAACGACTTGCGCATTGATGTCTTCCGTGCCAGCGGTCCGGGTGGTCAATCGGTGAATACAACCGACAGCGCCGTGCGCATTACGCATGAGCCTACGGGGCTGGTTGTAAGCATCCAGGACGAAAAGTCGCAGCACAAGAACAAGGCCAAGGCCATGAAGGTGCTGCGCGCGCGTCTCTACGAGCAGGTCAAGCGCGAGCAACTGGAGAAGGAAGCGGCGGCACGGAAGTCCCAGGTCGGCACCGGTGACCGCTCCGAGAAGATCCGCACCTATAACTTCCCGCAGAGCCGCATCACCGATCACCGCATCAGCTATACGGCGCATAACCTCAGCGAAGTGCTCGATGGAGATCTCGAGGCCCTGCTCGAAGAACTCGTCCGGGTCTTCAGGGAGCAGGCCCTGCAGGAGCAGGACACCGGCGCGTGAACACGCGATTGCACAACCCGCTCGAACTGGTTCGCGTGACCGCTGAGTTTTTTGCGGACAAGGGCATCGCATCGCCCCGCCTGGATGCTGAACTGCTGCTCGCACATGTGCTCGAGATCGACCGCCTTCAGCTCTACCTGCAACATGATCGCCCCCTCGTTCCGTCCGAGGTCAACGCCTATCGCGCTCTGGTGCGGCAGCGCGGCCAACGTGTGCCCCTGCAACACCTGACGGGCGAGACCACGATCCTCGATCACTCGTTCAAGGTTCAGCCGGGTGTGTTCATCCCGCGGCAGGAGACGGAGACGCTGATTGAGACCTGTGCGGGTCTGGAATTCGGCGCCGAGGTCCGGCAGATCGTCGAGTTCGGGCCAGGTACGGGTGTCATCGGTCTGAGCCTGCTTGTGCGCTGGCCGCAGGCACGCTTGTTCGCCGTGGACCTCAACGAGCATGCAGTCCGGCTGAGTGAAGAAAATGCACGGCGGCTCGAGGTCGATGGCAGGTCAGAGATCATCGTCGGGGATGCACTGCAGGTCGAATTGCCCACATGCGATCTGCTGGTCTCCAACCCACCCTATGTCCCGGCGCCGGCGATAGGCGGGCTCGAGCCCGAGGTGCGCGAGCATGATCCGCATCTTGCTCTGGATGGTGGCCCGGACGGCCTGCACTTCATCCGCGCCATGGTGGATCCTGCGATGGCGGCACTACGCACGGGCGGATGGATCGCGCTCGAGCATGGCGATGATCAAGGCGATGACGTGGCGGCCATACTCGGGGCCGGCGGTTTTGCCGATGTCGCAATTCTTCCGGATCTCTCCGGGCGGCCTCGCGTGGCGGTGGGGCGGAAAGCCTAGGGCCAGCGCATCGATCAAACTGCGGCCCAGGAGCCAACTGCATTGAATCGGTGCACGTGATCGGCTACCGTTACGCCCCAGCCGCGGAGCAGATCAAGATATCCTGAACAGCAGAGTCTCATCGAGATCTCATGCATCACCGCGGCTGTTCGACCTGGACTGTCGATTCAGTTTTCCAACCCTGTTCCTGGAGGAATGCCCGTGATCCAGACCATCACCCGACGTGGTCTTCGCCTGACTCTTTGCCTGATGGCGCTTCTGATCTTTGCCGTGCCCGCTTTGGCCGGTGAGGACAGCGAGATACCGACCGTCAGTGAGCAGGTGCTTGGCCTCGAGGCCATGTGCGCCGAGAACGCCGACGCCATCGCCGCGCGCCAGGCCGAGAAGTCGCTCTTCGAGCGCCTGGGTGGCGAGAAGGGGATCCGCGAGTTCGTCACCGAGATCGTCGCGCAGCATGACAAGAACCCCGACTTCGAGCGTTTCATGGGCGACGTCGACCAGGCCGCGCTGATCGACGGGGTGACCGACTTCGTGGTCGCCGGCACCGGTGGTGGCGGCAGCTACGAGGGCCGCGACATGCCCGATGCCCACAAGCACCTGAAGCTCACCAACGCAGACTTCCTGTCCGCCGGCAGTGACGTCATGAAGGCCGGGAAGAAGCTCGGTGTCGGCGAGAACGAGGTGCAGGAATTCATCTGCGTGCTGGTCAGCCTGCGCGCGGCGACGGTGGTCGACGAGGATAAAGTCGTCCAGTAGCGATCTGTTGCCCGCAGCCAGCGATCCGCTGCTCGGGTCGTGACCCTGCGGGCACATTCTGCTAGATTGCCGGGACGCGCGACCCTCTTTGGCCCCGGACATGCCCGCGCGGTTTCTCGAACCCGCGGGCGTTCTTCTGCTCATGATCATCAAGCTTCTATTGCTGCCGCTGAATCTCGTCCAGCTCCTGCTGACCTGGGTCTGGATGACGTTCGGTGTGCTCACGGCCACCGCGATCATGCTCCTGACCCGTCGCCCCGGGCCCGCGCTCTGGTTTGCTCACCGTCCCTGGTCGCCGGTGGCGATGGCGATCCTGCTCGGCCGCGTCCAGGTGGACTGTGAGACCGAGATCGACTGGTCGCGCACGCATATTTTCGTGAGCAACCACCAGTCGATGGCCGACATTCCGGCAATGCTCTACTCCCTGCGTACACCGGTCCGGTTTATTGCGAAGCGCGAACTGTTCAAGCTGCCGGTAGTCGGGTGGTACCTGCGATCGACCGGGATGATCGCCGTGGACCGGGCCGGTGGCCGCGCTGCGACGCAGGGACTGATACGCGAAGCAGCGCGGGATTTTTCAGGCAGCAGCATCATCGCCTTTCCCGAGGGGACGCGGTCGCGAAACGGCACCGTCGCACGCTTCAAGAAGGGTGTGTTCCTGCTCGCGCTGCAATCCGGGCTACCGTTGGTTCCGGTGGCGCTGGAAGGGACGCGGCACCTTGCGAGTCGATCGGGCCTGACCAGCAGGCCGGCGCGCGTGCGCGTCAGGATCGGCACGCCGATCGAGACTGCGGGCTTGGGGAGTGAGGACCTGGGGCAGTTGGTGGCGCGGACCCAGGGCGAGGTCGTGCGGATGCATCGGCTGGTGGGTGGCGAGGAGCCAGCGGTCAGCGAGCAGACAGTGGCTGGCGAGACCGGGGCGTAGGGAACGGGCGAGTCGGGGGTTGGGCGTGGGGCCGGGCCCATTTGCGCCGGTCCACCAGTTCCGCGTCGGAACTCGACCTGCGAATGCCGGCCGCCACGAGGCCTCATTCGCCTACCGGAACCCCACCCCCC
>Ga0164313_10000274_pt1 | contig 39082 bp, 33 predicted proteins | sample GuaBasSedimGuay4_FD_113735 | JGI IMG/M metagenome (GOLD analysis project Ga0164313, IMG submission 113735) | Subseafloor sediment microbial communities from Guaymas Basin, Gulf of California, Mexico - Guay4, Core 4569-4, 0-3 cm | ecosystem: Environmental > Aquatic > Marine > Hydrothermal vents...
CGCACTGTTCGTGGGCTGCGTGCACGACTTCTCAGCGCTGGTGCTCTCGGCTCGCCACGGTGGTACGTCCATCGGCAGCGTGGCCGAGGGCCTGCTGGGCAAGCGCAGCATGGCGCTGTTCCACGGCATCATCTTCTTTGGCGTCTCGCTGGCCATGGGCGTGTTCGTGATCGCCATCTCCGGGCTGTTCAGCTACTCCGCCTACCCGCAGGCCATCCTGCCGTCGGTGGGGCTCATGCTGGTGGCGGGCAGCATCGGGTTGCTGTTGCACCGCGGCAAGGTGGCCCTGGGCCCCGCGGCGGGGGTGGGCTTCGTGGTGCTGCTGGCGCTGATCGTGGTGTCCGTGCGGCTGGATCGTTTCGGCCTGGAGCCAGCCGACTGGCCGGCGCCGCGCACGCTCAAGCTGTCCCTGCTGGGCTACGGCTTCGCGGCCTCGGTGCTGCCGGTGTGGTCGCTGTTGCAGCCGCGCGATTTCATCAACTCGCTGCTGCTGTATCTCGGGTTGATCGCCATGTATGTGGGCTTCTTCGTGTCGGGCCGCGACTTTGCCGCGCCGGCCGTGGCTGCGCTGGCGCCGGGCGCTCCGCCCATGCTGCCCTTCGTGTTCATCACCATCGCCTGCGGCGCGGCCAGCGGCTTTCACGCGCTGGTGTCGTCGGGCACCACGGCCAAGCAGCTCGATCGCGAGACCCACGCGCGTCCGATCGGCTACGGCGGCATGCTGGGCGAGTCCATCTTGGGCCTGCTGACGGTCGTGGCCTGCACCGCCGGCGTCGTCTCGCCCGAGGCCTGGAACACCGGCATCTACGCATCTTGGGAGTCCATCAAGGGGCCAGGGGTGGCGCTCGGCAACTTCATCAGCGGCGGCGCCAGCTTCCTGGGCGAGCTGGGCCTGGGGCAGGAGCTGGCGCGCCCCTTCGTGGCCGTGGTGGTGGTCTCGTTCGCGCTCACGACACTGGACTCCGCCACGCGCCTGCTGCGCTACAACGTGGAGGAGATCGCCGCGTCAGCCGGCCTCAAGCTGGGCCGGTACGCCAGCAGCGCCCTGGCCGTGGGCGCCATTTCCGTGTTCTGTTTCTACGAGGTCTCGGTGGAGCTGCCCGGTCCGGACGGCGTGCCCATGCTCGTCCAGCGCGAAGCGGGCATGACGCTCTGGCAGCTCTTTGGCACCACCAACCAGCTGTTGGCGGCGTTGACGCTGCTGCTGGCCACGCGCTACCTGGCCCGACGCGGCCGCTGGGCATTCGTGACGGGCGTGCCCATGGTGCTCATGCTGATCAGCACGCTGGTGGCCATGAGCGCCAACCTGGTCACCTTCGTGGGCAGCGGGCAGGTGCTGTTGGCGGTGGTGGGGGGCGTGCTGCTGCTGCTGGCGCTCTGGCTCACGCTGGAGGGCGTGCTGGCATGGCGCCGGGACCGACGGGCGGCCTGAACACGGAACACGCCCTCTCGTCGCGAGCGCAGGCTCAGCGCTGCAACGTGCGAGCGCAGGCGCGTCGCCGGGCCCGGCCCACGAGACGGCGTGCTCCATCGGCCGGTCTCAGTCCGGAGCGCTGAGCCCCCACTCGTGCAGCAGCGTGGGCAGCGCATCGGCCAGGATGGCGTCCCGGGCCCGCTGCATCAGGCGGTGCAGGAAGCGCAGGTTGTGCAGCGTGCACAGGCTGCGACCCAGGGGCTCGGAGGCCCGGATCAGGTGCGCCAGCGTGCCCACGTCCCACTCGGCGCAGGTGCGGCAGTCGCACTGCTCGTCGAGCGGGCCGAGCGCTCCGCGGAAGCGCGCGTTGCGCAGGTGCACCACACCGTGACCGCGGAAGACCGTGCCATGCCGCCCGTTACGCGTGGGCAGCACGCAGTCAAACAAATCGAAGCCGGCGGCGATGGCGGCCAGCAGGTCCTGCGGACGGCCCACGCCCATGAGGTAACGCACCTTGTGCGGGGGCAGCAGCGGTGCGTAACGGGTGGCGGCGGCCTGCAGGGCCTCGCTGCCCTCGCCCACCGAAAGTCCACCCATGGCGTAGCCGTCGAATTGCAGCTCGGTCAGCTCCGCGGCGGAGCGCGCTCGCAGCGCGTCGTCCAGCCCACCCTGCACGATGCCGAACTGTGCCTGGCCGTGGACGCAGGCGGCGCGATGTCGCTCGCGGGCCCGGCGTGCCCAGCGCGTGGTGCGCGCCACCGATTGATTCAGCAGCCGCGCCTCGGCCGGCAAGGGCGGGCAGTGGTCGAGCACCATGGCCACGTCGCTGTTGAGAGCGAGCTGTACGTCCACCACGGACTCGGGTGTGAGCCGCAGCGTGCGCCCGTCGATGGGCGAGCGGAACGACACACCGTCCTCGTCCAGCTTGGCCACGTGCAGCATGGAGAAGACCTGAAAGCCGCCGCTGTCCGTGAGCACGGGGCCCTTCCAGCCCATCAGCCGTTGCACGCCGCCGAGGCCGGCCACGACGTCCTCACCCGGGCGGTCATGCAGGTGGCAGGCGTTGGCCAGCAGGATGCGGGCGCCCGCGGAGGCAAGGTCGTCGGGATGCATGCCCTTCACGCTCCCGTAGGTGCCCACGGGCATGAAGGCGGGCGTGGGGACCTCGTGACCGCGCAGGTACACCTGACCCGCCCGGGCACGACCGCACTGGTGCGCTCGCTCAAACACGGCCGGGACGCGGCTCACTTCAGCCGGACCAGCTCGGCGCCGACGTAGTAGCGCGCCAGGATGGCCCGGTAGCTCGCGCCGCGCCCGGCGTAGCCCGCCGCCCCGAACTGGCACAGGCCGACTCCGTGACCCCAGCCTTGACCGCGCAGCACCAGCGCGCCGGCCTGCACCGAGGGCACCTCGGCCCAGCGCGTGGAGAGCAGCTGCTGCGCCATGGGCCGGCCCGCCGAGACGCGCGAGCGGAAGGCGTCGCCGGACAGGCTGGCGCTGCGTCCGCCGGCACGCACCGTGACCCGGTCGGGTCGGCCGGGATAGCGGGACGGGCTGCCCGCCACCGCCTGCAGCGTTCCGCCCTCGAGCCCCGCCGCACGTAGCACCGTGCTGCCGGGGATGCGTCGTTCCCAGGCATACACGGGCGAGGCCTCGCAGTCGTGGCACACGACGGGGCGGTCCATGACTCCGCGCGGCGCGGCGGGAAAGATCGTGCGCGCGGGGACCGTGCCCCCGCCGCAGGTGGAGTGGAACCAGGCCGTGATGACTCGGCCGCCGTGGGTCAGGACCTCCTGGGACGTACGCGTCACCGCCATGCCGCTGAGCAGGCTCTCGGCCTCCACGCCGCCGTAGACCTGGCTGCGTTGATCAGGGTGCAGCCAGCCGCGCTGGCCGATCTCCGCCAGGGCGTAGCTGCGCGCCGCCACGGCCTGGGCCTTGAGCGCCTCCAGGCCGAAACGATCGGGCATCTCCTTGGGAAGCACCCCGCGCAGGTAGTCGTCCACCGGCAGGCGGTTGACCACACGCAGGGCCCGGCCCTCGGCGGATTCCAGGCGGAACAGGCCGCGATAGGGGCGTCCGTCCAGGCTCAACAGGCCCTCGGAGGTGGGGCGCAGCTCGAGCGGAGGGCTACCCAGGCTGCGACCATCGAGGTGCACGCGTCCGGCCGACAGCTCGATGCTGGCGCCCCGCGGCAGCGCGCCGTGGCGATGGATGACGCGCCCTTGCCTGTCGAGCACGTCGAAGGGGCCGTCAGCGCCCAACTCGAGGCGCGGCCCGGAGGCCAGACGCACGTCGACCCAGCCCAGGGGGCGCACCCCGGGGGGGGCCAAGCGCTGCCGGGGGGCCTCCACACAGTTGGGCAGGGCCGCGACCAGCGCCAGCGCGAGCAGGGCGGAGCGCGCGTCCACGTCAGCGATCAAACAGGCCGGCGGCACCGCCGGCGGGGGGCAACTCAAGGTGTGCCCGGGCGCCATCGGTGAGCACGCGCCCGCGGGGTGTGCGCTGCAGGAAGCCCAGCCGGATGAGGTGCGGCTCGTAGACCTGCTCGAGCGTGTCGGGTTCCTCGCCCACGGCCACGGCCAGGGTGGAGAGGCCCACGGGCCCCCCGCCCAGCCGGGCCAGAGCGCTGAGCAGGCGCCGGTCCATGTCCTCGAGACCCTGGGCGTCGATGCCCAGCATGGCCAGGCCGGTGGTCACCGTCGGCAGGTCGATCAGGCCCTGGTTGCCCAACTCAGCCACGTCCCGCAGGCGACGCAGCAGGCGGTTGGCCACCCGGGGCACGCCGCGCGAGCGACAGGCCACGGCTTCGGCCGCGTCAGAGGCCAGGCTGCTGCCCAGACGCCCGGCGGAGGCCACCAGGATGGCCCGGATCTCCTCGTCGGAGTAGGGCGCCAGCTTCTCGGCGATGCCGAAGCGGGTGCGCAGGGGCTGGGTCAGCAGGCCCTCTCGCGTGGTGGCGCCGATGAGCGTGAAGGGCTCCACGGTCAGGCGCACGGAGCGTGCGGCGGGGCCCTGGTCGACCACCACGTCGATGGCCAGATCTTCCATCGCTGAGTAGAGGTACTCCTCCACGGCCCGGGGCAGGCGGTGGATCTCATCCACGAAGAGCACCTCGTGCGGGGCCAGGCCCGTGAGCAGGCCCACGAGGTCGCCGGGGCGCTCGAGGGCGGGCCCTGAGGTGATCTTGAGGGGCGTCTCCAGGGTCGCGGCCACCAGGTAGGCCAGGGTCGTCTTGCCCAGGCCCGGGGGGCCCGAGAGCAGCACGTGGTCCAGGGCCGTGCCCCGCTGTTTGGCCGCCGCGATCCAGGTCTTGAGGTTGCCAACCACCCGGGGCTGCCCTACGAACTCCTCGAAGCACCGAGGGCGGAGCGCGAGCTCCACCTCATCCGGGGTCGCCGCGAGACCTCGGAAAACGCCTCCCTGGGACGAATCCGTCATGGCTGGCATGATACCGGATCGGAGAGCCACTTCATTTGTCAGAGGGGGCAGTTGCCATCCGTCGTTGCTTGACTCTGTTGCTCCGGCTCCAGAGAATCCGGGACTGGTCACTTGCTCCGTTGCAGCACCCCCACATGCACGGTGGCCCGGCAGCGTCCCGAACCCTGTCGGTTCCCGGCCGTCCGCCATTTCGGTTCCCGATCATTGGATCTGTCCATGCTGAAGCAGATCGCTTCGACCCTGGTTTCGCTCGCGTTCCTCCTTGTGGTTGTCGGTTGCGGCAGCGGCGGGGGTAGCAGCGGGGGCACATCCGTTCCTGGAACGAGCGAGAATGAGCCAGACGCCACGCTGGCCGATCTGCTCATCCAGACGTTCTCGACGGTCGAGGCGGACGGCACCCACGCCCGCGTCGACCTGGTTGACGGTGGCGTCCCGGTCAGTGTTCCGGGCGACCCCTCCGACCCGGGGGCCCTGTCGCCCAACCCTGAAAAGCGCGCCTTCCTGTCCAAGCTGATCACCACGGGCGGGGTCGACCTGGACGGCACCCTGTCTGACACCAACGGCGACGGCATCGCCGACAGCGGCTTCGACATCTATGCCACCGGCCTGCCCCACGGGAGCCAGGCCGCCCGCATCCTGGGCGCCAACAACCTCTACGATCTGTTCCAGACCACCACCGGCAGCCCGAGGCTCTTCAACGGCACGGGTGGTGGGCCTCCCTTCACCGGTGGCGACGGGGATGGTGATGGCGTGTTGGACGGTGGCCCGGGTCTGTTCTCGAACATGACCGGCGAGCAGTTGGGCTTCAACGGCCCCGTCGTGACCTCGCTGGTGCCCGCGCTTCCGACCCTGCCCAACACCATGGGACTGGTCGGGCGTGGACCGTCGGCCTCCGATCAGCACCAGTTCATCCAGGTCAAGTTCCCCTACAACCTGGACCGCACCAGCCTGTTCAACCCGTTCAACGCGAGCAACAGCTTCCTCGGCGACCAGACGCCCGGCCCGCTCAACGTGTTCGTGCAGGAGCGCCACGTGGAGCGCAGCGGCACGGGTGACACGCTGAACATCGTCGATCAGCTGCCTTCGCACGTGACGGTGGTGGCGATCATCGGCGGCATTGCGTCCATCCCCACCCTGGGTGGAACGGACTTCGCGATCATCGACCCGGCCTCGCTCGACCCGACCGACCCGAGCAACCCGAGCAACCTGCCCCAGGGCGCGCGCGCCGACGCAGGCAAGAAGAACGTGCTGACGCTGATCGCCCACGAGAGCCCGACGGGCATCGCCGGGGCGCCGATCGGCACCAGCTCCGGCTACGTGGATGCCACGGGCACGCTGATCCTGCCCGATCCGACCGCGGATACCGGTGGCGGGCGGGTCTTCGCCGGCGGCCTGGGAGGGCATCCTGGTTCCGTCAACGACTTCGGCACGGATGGCGATCAGACCGCCGCCCGGGTCGGTTTCATCAGCTTGCTGATCACGAAGCTGCGCGCCAACGGCGAGACGGTCCCGGATCCGTACTTCCACAGCTTCCCCATGAGCCAGGAGAACGTCGGCGCGGACAGCCTGGCCGTGTTGGCCAAGCCGCAGGGCACCGCGCTCACGTTCAATCGCGGCCCGGCCGTGGCCGTGGACAGCGTCACCGAGATCCCCAATATCGATGTGCTCGTGACGGGAGTCGATTACCTGCCGCCCTTCACCTCCGTGCCCGCCAGCGACGCGGACAACGTGGTCTCGACGCGCGCTCGTTTCCGGATCGACTTCGACAAGGAGGTCGTGCCCAACTCGGTCGGCTTCTCGCGCCACTTCACCATCCACTCGACGCCCAACAAGGGCATCGTGTTCCCGTTCAACGGCAACTCACGCCCGGTGGAGAGCCCCGCCACGGCGTTCGTGACCAGCGCCCTCGGTTCGCCGCTCGCGCCCAGCGTCTATCTGGCCGTGAACCAGAAGACCACCGGCGCCAACCCGCTGTCGGAGCGCCGCATCAACAACCCCTTCGCCAAGAAGGGGGGGCCGCTCAAGGACGATGGGACGCCGATCGATTCATCGGCGACGAGCATCCCGGCGATGAACGCGATCAACGGGCTGTATCCGGCGCGCTTCAATTCGCTGGCCACCTTGCCCCGCGGCGTGGTGCCGTGCGACATCCGCCCCGTCAACCAGAACAACCTGCAGGCCTACGTGATCGAGCCGCTGATCGAGCTTCCGCCCGGGTCGGTCGTGACCGTGGGCGTCTGCCGCGGCGGCCTGGGCCTGTCAGACCGCAACCTCAATGTCACCATGGCCAGCGACCCGCTGGCGCTCAACGCGGTGCCCCCCCAGCCCACGAACCACGGCAACTACACGCGCTCCGGCACGATGTACACGCCGCACCAGGGCCTCACACCCGTGGGCTTGGGCGACAACACCATCGCCAGCAAGCAGCAGGTGCTCGCCAACGAGACCATCGTCAAGGTCAACGCCGGGCCGATGGATCTGGAAGGCAACCTGTTCTATGGAGGCACGACGGTCGCGATCGACATCGAGATCGACGGCGACCCGAGCGGCAACGGCAGCAACGACGCCACCACGGGCTTCTTCAACGTGAGTCGCAGCTTCCCGGTGGGCAACGACGCCCTGCAGCCCTACGTCAACGTCCCCGTGGCCCCGCAGGCCATCGTGGTCGGATTCGCGGGCGCTCGGGGCCTGGGCGTGCTCGACCTGGCAGGCACCGGCTTCAACACGAACGCACCCGACGGCGGCCTCCAGGACATGGCGATCGTCTCGCGCTACCTGCAGACAGCCGCCACCGGCCTGACGACGTTCTTCAACTGGCAGAACGGCGGCGCCCTCGCTGCTGGCAATCACCAGCGCGCGTTCGGCATCACGGGGCGGTACACCTCGGGCTGCAACTGCGCCGGCATCAGCATTGAATCGGAGTTCGGCGTGGCCTCGGCCGTGGTCACCGGCTTTGGCACGCCGACGCCAGGCATCAACGAGGGCAGCTCGGGCTTCGAGACCATGGCTCGCAACTCGTTCGGTAGCGAGTTCCTGAGCGACCCGGTGGACATCCGCAGCGTCCGGGACATCCTGCTGGGTGACTTCCTCGACGTCGTCTTCTTCGACACGGACAACCCCTTCGCGGCCTCGACCGGACACCGGACCTACAACACGCCGCAGCAGGCGGGCCTGGCCAACAACGTGATCTCTGATCCGCCCTTGCCCAACCCGCCGCCGCTGCGCTTCCCGGTGGGGCTCAATCACACGAACGTCAAGTTCGATCAGAACGACCTGAGCAAGGCGCCCTTCTTGATCGACGGCAACGAGGTGTTCAACGCCGACAGCTTCATGACCTACGACGACGGCACGGGCCAATCGCCCTTCTCGTTCGCGGCGCAAGCGAACATCCACATGAACCCCTCGTACAACGCAACGAACCCCAACTCGTTCGATGTGCCGCCGCTGCCAAACGCGGGCTTCTCGAGTCCGTTCACAGAGGACAACGGGCAGATCGTCAAGTTTGTCCAGACCGGCCCGTTGCCCGAGACGAGCACCACGGGCGCGGTCATCCTGTCGACTCTCAACCAGCAACAAATCAACTCGTCCCAGCCCGGCGGCTTGGTGTCGCCGATCTACGAATCGCGTCAGCAGATCGGCAACTTCCTGTTCGTAACAGATGGCGTGAACAAGAAGCTGCTCGCGGTCAACTCCAACAACATGAAGGTGATTGAGTCGCTCAAGCTGCCCGATCCGTACGGCTTGGCCATGACGCCCGACCTCGAGCTGCTGTACGTCACCAACGAAGGTGACAACACGGTCTCGCTGGTCGACATCGATCCACGTCGCGCGACGTTCATGACCGAGCTGAAGCGCATTCCTGTGGGCGAGGGCCCACGCGGGATCGCGGTCACGCCCGACAAGGAGGACGTGTTCGTCCTGAACCGCCTGGGCAACACGATCAGCATCATCGATGTGCCCTCCGCCTCGGTGCGGCACACGATCACGCAGTCGGGCATCAACCGGCCGGAGGACGTGGCCATGGGGCTGCGCGAGGTGTCGGGTGGCCCGGCCTTCCAGAGCGGCACCTTCCACGGCTTCATCAGCAACGGGGGCGGTGACAACATCCTGGTCTACGAGGGTGGCCCGTCGGGTGTGGCCGGGATCGGCTTCGACAACGTCCTGGGATCGGTCCGGCCCAACGAGCCGGCGACGCTCGGCCTGCCCACGTTCCTGGGCATGGACAACCCGCGCGGCATCGTCTACGACCCGATCACGCCGCTCGACGCCTTCGCGGGCACGATCGGCTGCTTCGTGGTTCATCAGGACCCCGTCAGCGGCCGGGCCCTGGCCAGCCGCGTGGCCTACACCAAGGACAGCAGCCCCGGTCAGCAGGTGTTCAACACCCTCGCGCTTGGCTCCGGCTTCGGCGAGAAAGTCTTCGAGATCATTCAGCAGTATCTGACCACGAGCACCGGCACCGCCTTCGACGTGGCCTTGATCGACTTCAAGACCGAGCAGGTGACCGACTCCAACTGGGCCACCAACTTCGACCTGTACAATGCGGGCGCCACGTTGGTGGTTGTGGGAGGTCTGGACCTGCCGCGTAACGCAAAGTACCCCCAAGCGGGCGCCCAGGGCGGCGGTGTCGTGGCTAACATCGCCCGCTGGAAGCCGGACCGGCTGTACATCTCCAGCGCTGGCAAGCGCATCGACGTCTTCGATCTGGACTCATCCCAGCCCCTGAAGACCGTTTCCACGGCGGCTGACGTCAACGTGATGTCGTCGTACTTCGAGCAGTGATGCGAACCTCGCGGTGAGCGCCGCTCCGGATCCGCGGGCGCCGGACAAGGGGCGCGCGGTGCGGGGCATGTTCGCCTGCATCGCGCCGAGGTACGACCTCGCCAACCGGCTGCTCTCCATGGGCCTCGATCAGCGCTGGCGCGCCGCGCTGATCGAGGCCTTGCCGTCGCTCGAGCCCGGGCAGCGCCTGCTCGATCTGTGCACCGGCACGGGGGACGTGGCCATGGCCCTGCGGGCGGCGGCGCCCGACGGCGTGGCTGTGTTCGGCAGCGACTTCTGCGAGCCCATGGTGGCCCTGGCTCCCCCCAAGTCGGAGGGCAGCCCGGGACCGGCGCCGGCCTACCTGGTGGCGGACGCGCTGCAGCTCCCGTTTTCGGTGGGCAGCTTCCGGGCGCTCTCGGTGGCCTTCGGCCTGCGCAACGTGGAGGACCCCGCGGCGGCCCTGGGCGAGGCGGCGCGCGTGCTCTCGGTGGGAGGCCGACTGCTGGTGCTCGAGTTCAGTCGGCCCACCCTGCCGATCTTCTCCAGCTGCTACCGCTTCTACGTGTTCCACATCCTGCCCTGGCTCGGGGGCCTGCTCTCGGGCAGTCGGGAGGCCTATGCCTACCTGCCCGAGTCGGTCTGGGCCTGGCCCGAGCCCGCAGCCCTGGCAGGGGTCATGCAGGACGCGGGCTTCCGGGTGCTGCGTCAGCGGCCCTTCCTGGGTGGGGCCGTGGTGCTGCACGTGGCGGAGCGCTGCTGAGCGTGGCGGCTCGCTCTCGGCCCAAGCCGCCGCCCACCCGCCGGGAGCTGGCCTGGGCGTACATCGAAGACACCCGTGCCATCGGCCCCTCGCTGGTGCTGGTGCTGCCGCTCCTGGCTCTTTACGAGGCGGCCGTGGCCCTGCTCGACCCGCCGCTGCGCAACAGCGCGGAGATCGCCGTCGCGCGCTTCGTGGAGCGCTTGCCCGCGCAGGCGCTGCACCTGGGCCGGCTGGCGCTGCTGGTCTGCCTGGGCGCGCTGTGCCTGACCTGGTGCCTGCGGCGCCGTCCACGGGTGCGTGCCGCCCACTGGGTGCTGCTGGAGTCCCTGGGCTGGGCCGCGGTCCTGGGGCCGTTCCTGGGCCTGCTGGTGGGGGGGCTGGGGCTCTCCGCGAACGCCGCTCCCCTGGCCGCCGACGCGCCCAACTGGCTGCCCTGGCTGTTGAGCGTGGGCGCCGGCCTGTGGGAAGAGCTGGTCTTCCGCTTGGGGCTGCTGGGCGGCTCGGTCTTCCTGCTGGGGCGCATCACCACCTGGAGGCCCCTGGCCGTGCTGGTGGTGGCGCTGATCGTGTCCTCACTGGCGTTCTCGCTGTACCACCACGTCGGCGCCGGCGGCGAGCCCCTCGCGGCCGACCGCTTCGCGTTCCGGACCCTCGCCGGTATCCTGCTCGGGCTCGTCTTCGCCACGCGCGGGCTGGCGGTCGTGGTCTACATGCACGTGTTCTACGATCTGCTCTGCGATCTGCGCGTGGCCCTCTCCTGAGGGTCATCATGTCCGGTCGGGTCCTGGTCGCGCTCACCGGTGCCTCCGGGGCCGTCTACGGCGTGGAGTGCGTGCGCCGCCTGGCGGCCGAGGGCGTGGCGCTGGACGTGATCGTCTCGGACGCCGCCCGGCGCGTGTTGGCCATCGAGCACGACCTGGGCCCCGACCCGCGCGAGTGGGTGCCTGCCTCCAAGCATGAGCTCTTGACGCACGACGTGGGCGACATCGCCGCAGCGCCAGCCAGCGGCAGCCGCGCGCCGCGGGCCATGTTGGTCGTGCCCTGCTCCATGGGGACGGCGGCGCGCATCGCCGCGGGCCTGTCGAGCAACCTGATCGAGCGCGCGGCTGACGTGGTCCTCAAGCAGCGCCGCCCGCTGGTGGTGGTCCCACGCGAGACGCCGCTGTCGGCGATTCACCTGCGTAACCTGCTGACCCTGGCCGAGTTGGGCGTGGCGGTGGTGCCGGCCATGCCGGCCTTCTACACCCAGCCCACGTCGGTGCAGGACATGGTGGCGTTCGTCGTCGATCGAGCCCTGGCCATGACGGGGCTCGAACTGCCGCTGCGCGCGCGCTGGCAGCCACCGGGGCAGGCCACGCCATGACGGGCCTGGCCACCATCCTCGCCGACATCAAGCTGGCGCACTCGGTGTTCGCGCTGCCCTTCGCCGCCATCGGCCTGTTGCTGGGGACGCGCGGGCAGCTCCCGGGCCTGCTGTTGTGCGCCAAGATCGTCGCGGCCATGGTGCTGGCGCGCTCGGCCGCCATGGCCTTCAACCGCCTCGCGGACGCGCGCTTCGACCGCTCCAACCCGCGCACCATGGGGCGCGCCCTGCCCAGCGGGCGGCTCACGCGTCGTTCCATGGTGCTCTTCTTCTGGGTCTGCGCCCTGGGCTTCGTGGCCGTGGCGGGCACGCTCGGCGTGGCTTGCCTGGCCCTGTCGCCGCTCGTGTTGGTGGTGCTGTGCAGCTACTCCCTGGCCAAGCGTTACACGTCCCTGGCCCACGTGTCCCTGGGCCTGGCCCTGGCCCTGGCGCCGCCAGGCGCCTACCTGGCGGCCCGCGGCAGCGTCGACGCCGACGTGGTCACGGTGCTCTGGTTTGCTGCTGCGGTGCTGCTCTGGGTGGCGGGCTTCGACGTGATCTATGCCTGCCAGGACATCGAGCACGACCGCCGCGAGGGGCTGCACGCCCTGCCCGCTCGGCTGGGCCTTGGCAGGGCCCTGCAGGTCGCGCGCGTGATGCACCTGGGCATGCTGGCCTGCATGCTGCTCGGCGCCCGGAGCCTGGGCCTGGGCTGGATCTCGGGCGCCGGCATCGGCCTGGTGGCCCTGCTGTTGCTGATCGAACACAGGCTGGTGCGGGCCGACGATCTCTCCCGCGTGGGCGCGGCCTTCTTCACCGTCAACGGCGTGCTGGGCCTGGTCTTTGCGGCCTTCGTGGGCACCGAACTCAGCCTGCGAGCCGACCAGCTATGGCCATGAAACGACCTGGTTTTGTTGACGTCTGGCGCGAGGCGTTGTCCTCGCTCTCACAGGGACCCGTGCCGCCGCTGCTGATCGTGGTGGGTGAGGCGCCCTTCGTGAAGGAGCGCCTGTTGGACGCCGCCATCGCCTCCCACGACGGCGATCTCGAGACCTTCGCGCCACGCCCGGGGGAGCAGGACGCGCGGGCGCTCGATCGACTGCTTGACGACTGGGCCACCGCCACGCTGTTCGGGGGTGGCCGCCTGATCGTGGCCCGCGACGCGGACCGCTTGCTCAAGAACAAAGGCGCCGCCCGGCTCGAAGAGCGCCTGGAGCAAGGCGAGCCGCCCAACCGCCTGCTGCTGACGGTGTCCGCGCTCGATGGCCGCACACGCCTGGCCAAGCGCGTACGCAAGGCGGGCGGCCTGGTGTCGCTGCCGGTGCTGCGCGACGCGCCGCCTCCCTGGCACGCCGGCGGCCCCTTCCTGCAGACCGACCTGAACCAGTGGCTGGTTGAGGAGGCTCGCCTGCGCGGCCTGCAGCTGGCCCTGCCTGTGGCCGACGCCATGACCCAGCGCGTGGGCAACGAACCCGGCCGACTGGCGCAGACTCTGGGTCGCCTGGGCGTCCTCATGGAGGGCCGGACCCAGGTCGAGTCGGGGGACGTCGAGCGCAACGTGGCCCACTCCAGCGCGCGGCTGCTGGCCCGTTTGGAGGACGCTCTGCGGGAGGGGCGCCCGGCCCAGGCGCTCGAGCTGGTGGATCGCATGGCGGTCGACGGCGTGTACGACCCCTTCGGCCGCCTCGTCAGCGGCGCGCTGGTGATCGAGACCGTGCTGCGCGGGCTGACCAACTCGCTGGCGCGCGAGGTCTCGGTGCACGACGCGCTCGGGCCCGCCGTGTCCGTCCTGAGCCAGCCGCCCTGGAAGCGCGACAAGCAGCACGCCGCCAGCCTCGACGCCGTGCTCGGGCAAGGCGGCCGCCGCGTGTTCCTGGAGCGCGAGCTGCGCCGCACCTCCGCCGCCGCCGCGCGAGCCAGCTTCGAGGTGGCCGTGACGGCCCTGCGCGCCCTGCGCGACGGCGTCCCCGTGAGCCTGCACGCCGTGACCGCGCGCCTGTCCCGAGCCTTCGCCAGCACGGGGGCGGCGCGATGATCCGCGCCCTGCCCCAACAGGTCGTCGATCGTATCGCGGCCGGCGAGGTCGTCGAGCGCCCCGCGTCCGTGGTCAAGGAGCTGATCGAGAACGCGCTGGACGCCGGCGCCCGGCGCATTGACGTGAGCATCGCGGGAGGGGGCCTGGAGCTGGTGCGCGTGGCCGACGACGGCGCGGGCCTGGGCGCCGAGGACCTGCCGCTGGCCTTCGCGGCCCACGCCACCAGCAAGCTGACGGACGTGGATGACCTGGCGCACATCGCCAGCTTCGGCTTCCGGGGCGAGGCCCTGGCGTCCATCGGCGCCGTGGCTCGCTGCCGCATCACCAGCGCCAGCGGCGAGGACGGCGCGGGCCTGAGCGTCACCTGCGAGGGCGGCGAGGTCTCTGCCCCCGCGCCCCTCGCCGCCCCGCGCGGGACGGTGGTCGAGGTGCGCGACCTGTTCTTCAACACGCCCGCGCGGCGCGCGTTCCTGGGCGCGGTGCGCACGGAGACGGCCCGCTGCCGCGAGCTGGTCAACGCCCTCAGCCTGGTGCACGACGAGGTGCGCTTCGCATTGGAAGTGGACGGCAAGTCACGCCTCAAGGGTCGTCCGGCGGGCGACCTGAACGCGCGTCTGGCCGCGGTCTATGACGCCGAATTCGCCGCGTCCATGGTGCCCGTGTCGGGGCACGAGCAGGGGCTGCGCTTGAGCGGCAGGCTGAGCCTGCCCGCAGCTGCCCGGCCGCGTCCGCGCGCCCAGCTGCTGTTCGTGAACGGCCGGCTGATCCGGGACCGGCGCGTGGCCACGGCCGTGCGCGTCGCCTGCAAGGACTTCTTGCCAGGCAGCCTGCAGCCCAGCTGGGTGCTCGCGCTCAGCGTCGATCCGGCCTGCGTGGACGTGAACGTACACCCGACCAAGGCCGAGGTGCGCTTCCGCGACAAGGAGCTGCTCTTCGGCCTGGTGCGCCGCGCGTGTCGGGCGGCGTTGCTGTCCGCCGACCTGACGCCCCACGCGCAGCTCGCATCGCTGGCGCCGCCACACACCTCGGGAGGCCCGCCACGCCCCTCGCTGCCCGTGATCGGGCAGCCGGACTCAGCGCCAGGCACGCCATCTCAGGACCCGATCTCAGGCGGCCGCTCCCCGCTGCTGCACGGCGCGCGGGGTCTGCCCTCCAGTGACAGCTCGTCGATCCCGGACGCGGACGCGGGCGTGAGCGAGCCCACGCCGAGCGTCTCACCCGGCCTGCCCAGCCACACCACCGCGACGCAGCCGACGCTGCTCTCGGCCCGGGCGGCCGTGCGCTTCTTGCAGGTGCTCGACACCTACCTGGTGCACGACGGCCCCGAGGGGCTGGTGATCGTGGACCAGCATGCGTTGCACGAGCGCATCCTCTACGCGCGCCTGGCCCAGGCCCGGGACGCGGGGCAGATCGAGCGCCAGCGCCTGCTGCTGCCTCAGACCGTGCGCTTGGATCCCCTCGACCTGGCCGCGGCCACCGAACGCGCCGATGAGTTCAAGCGCATCGGCTTGGAACTGGCGCCCTTCGGTCACGATCTGGTGGCCATCTCAGCCGTGCCGGCGGTGCTGCGAAACGAAGACCCGGGCGCCCTGTTGATGGACCTTCTGCATCCGCGCGACCTGCACGGCGGCATCCCCGATGACCTGGACCGGCGCCTGTTCACCATCGCCTGTCATGCGGCCGTGCGCTCGGGGGACCCGCTCAGCGAGGAGGACGCCGCCGAGCTGCTGCGTCAGGGCAGCGAACTCGAACACGACGCCACCTGTCCGCATGGTCGCCCCACGCGCCTGGTGGTGGGCAAGGCCGAGTTTGAGCGGCTCTTCAAGCGCAGCGGGTTCTGAGCCCCGGCGCGTTCAGTCGTGCTTGTCTTCGTTCTGACCCTGAGCGTCGCCAGGCAGGCTGAACAACTCATCCGGGTAGTCGGCGCCGAGGGTCAAGCCCGCCGTGCCGTCCGCATGCGTGGCCAGTCCCAGGCTGACCACCTCGACGCCGTCCTCCAGCACCTTGAGCCCTTGGGGCACCACCAGCCCCTGGGCGTTGGCGCCGTAGTTGGCAAACCACAGCTGCATGGCCCGCGGCCGCGCGCGACCCATCGTCGTCAACTCCATGCTGAGCAGCGCGCCGCTGGCCACCGAGAACGACAGGCGCAGGTGCATGCGCGGCGCGGGGTCACCGGGCAGCGGCGGCGGAGCGGAGAGGTCGGGCTCGAACAGGTCGTCCTCGCGGGTGCCGACGACCACATAGGCGTCGGGCTCGCGATCGTCGCCCTCGATGGCGTTGCGGTAGGGCGGGCGCAGCTTGGCGAGCCCCTCCACCCGGGGCAGGGACAGGCCGGTGATCAGCCCGCGCACGGAGAGCGCATCGTGGATCATGCGCATGATCCGCAGCTGCTGCCGCATGGCGTCGAGGTCGGTCTCGAAGGTCAGCGGGTCGGCGTCCAGCACGTAACTCTGACCGCTCTTGTTGTTGCGCACCCAGCTGCGCTGCCCGTCGAAGGCCTCGCTCATGTCGGTCTGGCCGGCGAAGTCCACGCGGCGGGTCAACATGCGCTCGGGCTCGCGCACGTAGGTGCGCTCGATGTTGAATGTGAGGAAGCCGGTGCCGTCCGGCTTGCGCCACTTGAGATGAAAGCGACCATGCACACTGCCCGACGGGATCTCGGCCGCGCTGCCCTGCTGAAAGCGGGTGGCGCGGTTGACGAGCTGGTCGAGCGAGGGCAGCTCGTCATCCGCTGCGGGAGACGCGCAGGCAAGCAGCAACACGAGCGACGACAGGAGCGATGGGATCAGCATGGTGTCTGACACGGTAGACAGCCGCGCGGTGTGGGACAATGGCGGGCGCTGGTGCGCCTGGCTGCTGCTGTTGCTGGCCGTGGCTCCGTATGCCCAGGTGCGGAACTACCCGCACGTGCACGACGACCACATGCTGCGGGGGCCCGGCAGCGTGGCGGCCGAGACGGACGTGCCCCTGTCGGAGCTGTTGGCGGCCGACTTCTTCGGTACGCGCGAGCGGCCCACGGGGCAGACGGGCTTCTGGCGCCCGCTGGTGCTGCTGTCGTTCCGAGTGGAGGCGCTGCTGTCCGGCGGCAGCGAGGCTGGCTACGCCTGGTTGGGGCATGTGTTCACGTTGCTCTGCCATGCCGCTGCCAGCCTGGCCCTGTGGCGCCTGCTGACCGCCGTGGGGCTGGGGCCGGCTGCAGCCCTGCTGGGCGCGGCCTGGTTCGCCGTGCACCCGGTGCATGTCGAGTCGGTGGCCTGGGTCTCGGGGCGCACCGACAGCTTGCCCACCGCCCTGGGCTTCATGGCGCTGACCCTGCAGCTCCGCCAGCAGGCGTCGCGAGCGGCGCTGTGGGGGGCGGCGCTGTTGCTGGCGGCGGCGCTGCTGTGCAAGGAGACGGCGCTGCTGCTGGTGTTGCTGGGGCCCGTCTTGCTGTTGTCCCAGGGGCGCCGACCCGCTCGGGCGCTGGGGCCTGCCCTGGGTGCCTTGCTGGCGGTGCTGCTGCTGCGTGCGGCGGTCTTCGGCCTGCTCCCGGGGGCCGACCCCGCGGCGTACACCGGCCCCGCCGATGCCTGGACCCGCTGGGCCACCTGGGGCTCGATCCTGCCGCGGCTGCTGCGCTTCTTGCTCTGGCCCGGACCCGCCACGCCGCTGCACCCGGTCGAGCCCGTCACCTCGATCGTCAGCTCCGAGGCGTTGCTGGGGGGCGCGGTCCTGGCCCTGATCGGCCTGGGTGCCTGGCTGGCCTGGCGCCGCCGCTCGCTGCCGGGCCTGCTGGCCGCCGGGCTGGTGGGTGGCACGCTGATGATGCTGGCGCCCTGGACGGCCGTTCCCACGGGCTACCCGGAGGTGGCCGCCCCTCTGTATGAGCGCTACCTGTACGCAGCAGCGGCGGCTCCGGGCCTGCTGCTGGGGGCCGCCCTGAGAGGGCGGGAACGCGAGCCCGCCGGGCGCCGCGATCTGATCCTGGGCCTGGCCGGAGCGCTGCTGCTGGGCCTGGCCTGGGGCCCCGTGACCGCGTCCCGCTGCCGCATGTGGTCCTCGGATGTGGCCTTCGCCCAGGCTGGCCTGGCCATGGCCCCTGAAGCCACCAGCCTGTGGGTACACCTGGGCACCGCGCAGCTCGAACGCTACCGCGCGGGCGGCGAGCGGGAGTCCGGCGAGGCGGCCCTGGCCGCATTGGAGCGCGCCCTGGCGCTGGATCCCGGCCACCAACTGGCGCGGGTCGACCGCCTCATCGCCCGGGCCATGCTGGGGCAACTCGAGGCGGCCGCGGCCGACGCACAGCGGCTGCTGCAGCTCTTTCCGGACGATCCGGGCGTGCTGCACAACGTGGCGGCGTTCTTCGCCGGCGTGGGGGATCACCGCCGGGCCGCCGAGCTCTATCAGCGCGAGCTGGCCACAGGCCGCGCCTTGCCGGGCGCCGAGCAGGCCCTGTCCGACTCGCTCGCGGCCGTCCGCCGCTGAGCGGCCCCGCCCTACGCGCAGCGCGCGCAGGGCCTGGCCCGATGGTGCCGAAGGGGGGACTCGAACCCCCACTGGGTCAACCCCAACTAGACCCTGAATCTAGCGCGTCTACCAATTCCGCCACTTCGGCACGAATGCGGATCAAGCGGGGGATTGTAGGAACCAGACGAGGCCGCGCAAGAGTGGCGCTACCCAGGGAATCCAAGCGACAATGCCGCCAGCATGTCCCCACCCAAGCCCCAACGCCCCGGCGACCGCAAGGTCTGCGTCAATCGCAAGGCCCGCCACGACTACGAGATCGTCGACACGATCGAGGCGGGCATCGTGCTCAGCGGCTCCGAGGTCAAGTCCCTGAGAGCGGGCACGGCCCAGCTGGCCGACGCCTACGCCTTCATCGGGTCTGAGGGTGTCGTGCTGCGCAACCTCGAGATCACGGCCTACAGCCACGACCACACCGGAATGGGCGAGTCCCGTCGCTCACGCAAGCTGCTGCTGCACGCCGCGGAGGTGCACAAGCTGCGCGGCCGGCTGCGCGAGAGCGGCATGTCGCTGGTGCCGCTCTCGATCTACTTCAAGGGTCCCTGGGCCAAGTGCGAGCTGGCCGTGGCCCGGGGGCGTCGCAAGAGCGACAAGCGCCATGCCCTGCGCGCATTGGCCGCTGAGCGCGATATGGACCGGGCTCGGCGCCGCCGCTGACCTTCTGAGCCCGGAGCGTGGCCGGGCGCACCTGAGCTGGGAATGGGCGCCACGGGCCCGGCGTTCAGGGCCTGCGCCGGCGTGCAGCCGAGCGCCGCTCGGCGTGCTATTCTCCGGGCGTCATCGTGGGGGCGACTTGGCTTCGACCGGGTTGCTGACTCCTCCGAGTGGCGTGCCGAGGTTCCCAGGAGGCCTCGTAAATCACCTGGGAAACACTTAGCTGGCAACAACAGCTACGCTCTGGCTGCCTGAAAAGGCTGCCCGTTCCCCCGGTTTGAGCCTGCCGGATCGGGGGAACGTCACTTGCAGGCTGGCTCTGGCCCCTCGATCCGCGGGGTTGGGGCGAGATCATGCGGATTGGCTGGACGCAGGGGTCTGTCGGACGGACCCGCGCGAGGCGAGAGCAGAACGGTCCGACTACGCACGTAGATGCTTTGGGGAGGGCGCCTTGGGACGCGGGTTCGATTCCCGCCGCCTCCACCACCTGCTTGAGCCCGGCTGCGTTGAACGCGCCAAGGGCGCAGACACCGTAGCGGGTGTCGCTGCAAGCGGCTGCCCAGGGCCAATGGGAGCGGGAGCGAGCCCTGCGGCTTGAAGCGCCCGCGATCAGGCCGATAATCGCCTGCCCCCGATCGTTGGACCTCGTCCCCGCATGCCCAGCTCCCGCGCTGATTCCGCCGCAGACCCGAGCGCCTTGCGCCGCAGGCAGCCCCACGGGGTCGCCTCGGTAGCCATGCCCAGCCCCTTGGCCCCGGCCGCGCGCGCCGTGTGGGGCGCGTGCCTCGTGCTCAGTCTGGCCGCTCTGGGTTGCACCAGCGCGCGCACGCATCGCCAGAGCATCGACAGTATTTCCAGCAGCTGGAGCCAGTCACTGGAAGAGGGGCAGCAAGAAGAAGTGATCGAGTCGGTACGGGCGCTGGGCCAGCAGTCTGCGAGCAACCCGGACAGCCTGCGCTCGCTCCAGGCCCTGCTGCGCCAGGCGCGACCGCGTGGCAACATCTCCATGCTGGTGCGGGCCGAGAGTCTGCGCGCGGCTTGGCGCATCGGGTCGCACCTGCCCGCCGAGCCGCTGCGAGCCGACACGCTCTCGGCGGCGGACTTCAGCGAGCGCACGCGTGAGTTCGAGCAGCTCACGTTGGACCCGTCCGTCGACCCGGACAGCCCCCGGCTGCTGGAGCTGGCGCGCTTCCTGGGCGACTATCGCTTTCCTCCGGGGGACGAGGAGTTGGCGCTCGACCTGGCGGACCTGGTGGTGAGCCGCGGTCTGAGGCGCAACGAGGGCCCCGTCACTCTGGCCTTCCTGAGCGCGGCGCCTGGTGCCGTTCGCCACGGCCTGGTGCTTGTGACCCTGCGGCTGGCGGACGACCCCAATGCCGCCGTGCGCGAGCAGGCCCTGACCAGCGCGCGCTACATGCACCCGGGTCCGGGCCTCGATCTGGTGGCGGGTGCCCTGGGTATCGAGCGCAGCCGCGAGGTGCTGCTCATGGCCCTCGACAGCTTGGCGGCCCTGCACGGCCAGGCCACCGACGATGAATTGCTGAGCGTACTGCAGCTCGTGCCGTCCGACGCCGAGCTGAGCATTCGCCAGCGTGCCGAACAGATCCAGGAGTTGATCAACTCATGAGAGTCGTACTGCTCAGCGACGACTGCGCCTACGACGGGCTGCAGCTGTCCACGGCGTTCGTCGACACCCACGCGGCGGGCGGCGGCGACGTCCTGCTGGGCTTCGAGGGCGAGGCCGACGTGCCTCCGGAGCACATGGTCGACCTCGAGGACGCAGAGGCGGGTGACGGCATCAGCTCGCCGCGCATGGCGCACTTCATCCTGGAGCACCGCGACCTGGGGCTCACGGCGGGCGTGCTGGCCCAGCGCTTGTTCATGCGGCTCATGGCCGACTGGATCTGCCGCCGCGCGGGCGCCGCCATCGAGGTGCGTGGCGACGATCTGTTCCTGCGTGGGCGCAAGCTGAGCGTGTCCATCGCCACGCCGTCGCCGCGGGGTGTGTTGATCCACGCTGCCGTGAACGTCCACACCGAGGGCACGCCGCTGCCCACCGCGGGTCTGTCGGAGCTGCGCATCCCGGCGCGCGAGTTCCTGGTGGCCGTGGGCGACGCTTACCACGAGGAGATCGAATCGGTGCGGCACGCCGAGAAGAAGGTGAGGCCGGTGCTTTGAGTCGTTCGATGCTGACCAACCTCGCCAAGGTGGCCCTGGCTGCCACACTGATCTGGTACGTCGTCAGTAAGGTCGGCCTCGAGACCATCGTGCAGTCGCTCTCGGGCATCGAGCGTGGCGGCTGGGCCCTGGGCCTCGTGCTGGTGTTGGCGGCCAACGTGCTGGCCATGCTGCGCTGGCACATGCTCATGCGCTCCGTGGGCCTGAACAGCACGGTCTGGCTGGCCCTGCGTCTGGGCTTCCTGGGCGTGTTCTTCAACAACGTGGTCCCGGGCCTCACGGGCGGCGACCTGGTCAAGGCCGTCTACGTGACCCGCGAGAATCCCAGCCAGCGCGCCGCTGCGGTGGTCTCCGTGATCGTGGACCGAGGCATCGGCATCGTGGCCCTGGCGCTCATCGCCGCCGTGGTGATCCCCTTTGATCTGGAGCGCTACGGCGGAGCCGCCCTGGGCATCTACGGCTTTCTGAGCGTGGCCGCCGTGGGCGCCGTATTCACCATGTCGCGCCGCATGAAGGCGCGCCTCGCGGCGCGGATGGGGGCGGGCTCCCCTGGCGGCGGCGGCACGCTGGGGGGGCTCAGGTCCAAGCTCTCCGGGCTGGTATCCAAACTGGACCAGGCCGTGTCGATGTACCGCCACCGCCTGCCCACGCTGGTGCTGGCCGTGGCCATGTCGATCACCGTGCACATGCTCATCATCGTGGCCTTGTCGCTGTTTGGCGTAGCCCTCAGCGAGGGCGGCCTGGCGGCGCTGGAACAGGGACAGGTCGTGCAGGGCGTCGAGGATCCCGAGCTGCGCCTGGCCCAACTGCAAACGTTCCAGGAGCTGGGTCTGGATGTGTACTGCTCCGTGGTGCCCATCATCATGATCATCTCCGCCTTGCCCATCGCCCCCGCCGGCTGGGGGGTGGGGGAGGTGGCCTTCGTGCACTTCTTCGGCACGGTGGGCATCGTGGACGTGGACTCCACGGCGCTCTCCTTCACCTACCGCCTCACCGCCATGCTGGTCTCGCTGCTGGGCGGGATCTTCTTCGTGATCGACAGGCGGCGCGTACTCGAGGCCAGCAGCAGCGATGACGACCGCGCCGAGCCTGAGCCGGCCGCACCTCAGCCGTAACGTCGTGCGAGCCCTCGCGTCGGGTGGTGTGTGCGGGGTTTTTCAGGAATTCAGCTCGACCCTGCGCGGCTGCATGTTAAGTACGTGTTAGGTATGGCGCTTGAGGAGCGACGGAACCGGCCCCGGCATGCATGTCCGGCGCCTTCCGGGTCTTCGGCGTTTGGCGCGACCCGGGCTCAAACCCGTGGCCGAGAGATCCAGGAGGAACCCATGGCATTAGGTACCAGCAAGGTCGGAAAGCAGAGCGTCGGCAAGGCCAACGGACGCAGTGAGTCCGCGAGCAAGAGCAAAGGTCGGGCCAGCGGCAAGATCGCTGTCAAAGGCAGCGACGGCCAGGTCGAGGCGCTCGACCTGACCCTGGCGCAGATCGAGAAGCAGTTTGGCTCGGGCTCCATCATGCGCCTCGGCGATCAGCCGGCCCAAGTGGTCGAGGGCATCAGCACCGGTTCCTTCTCGCTCGATCTGGCCCTGGGCGGCAAGGGCCTGCCCAAGGGACGCATCGTCGAGGTGTTCGGCCCCGAGTCGTCGGGCAAGACCACGCTCACGCTGCACGTCATCGCCAGCGCCCAGAAGGAGGGTGGGGCCTGCGCGTTCATCGACGCGGAACACGCCCTCGACCCGACCTACGCGGCCAAGCTGGGTGTCGACACCGAGAACCTGATCGTGTCGCAGCCCGACAGCGGTGAGCAGGCCCTCGAGATCTGCGAAATGCTGGTGCGCAGCAACGCCTTCTCCGTGGTGGTGGTCGACTCGGTCGCCGCGCTGGTGCCACGGGCCGAACTCGAGGGCGAGATGGGCGACACGCATGTCGGCCTGCAGGCGCGCCTCATGTCCCAGGCCATGCGCAAGCTCACCGGGGCCATCTCGCGCTCGCAGACCTGCGTCATCTTCATCAACCAGATCCGCGAGAAGATCGGTGTGTTCTTCGGGAGCCCCGAGACCACCACGGGCGGACGGGCGCTCAAGTTCTACTCCTCGGTGCGCCTGGACATCCGGCGCATCGGCGCCATCAAGCTGGCCGACAAGATGGTCGGCAACCGCACCCGGGTCACGGTGGTCAAGAACAAGATGGCACCCCCGTTCCGCAAGTCGGAGTTCGACATCCTGTTCAACCAGGGCATCTCCTACGTGGGCGACATCCTCGACATGGCCGTCGAGCGGGAGATCATCAAGAAGTCCGGCGTCTGGATGTCCTACGGCGCCACCCGCATCGGGCAAGGACGGGAAAAAGCCCGCGACTTCCTGAAGGAGAACGGCGATATTCTCGGGGAAATCGAGGCCAAGTTGCGCGAGAGCATCGCGGCCGCCAACAGCTGACCCGCCACGCTCAGATGAGGAGTGATCTCCTCGCGGCGTGCTGAACCGCGAGGAGATCATGACACCCGACGCGTTGCGTGAGGCCTTCCTGAGCTTCTTCGAGGAGCGGGGACACACCCGCCACCCCTCCGACTCGCTGGTTCCCGAGAACGACCCGACGCTGCTGTTCACGGGCGCGGGCATGAACCAGTTCAAGGCCGAGTTCCTCGGCAAGGGCAGCCTGCCCTTCACGCGGGCGACCACGGCGCAGAAGTGCCTGCGCATGCCCGACCTCGAGAATGTGGGCCGCACGGCGAGCCACCACACGTTCTTCGAGATGCTGGGCAACTTCAGCTTCGGGGACTACTTCAAGCACGAGGCCATCGGTTGGGCCTGGGAGCTGTTGGGCCAGTTGGGCGTGCCTGCGGATCGGCTCTCCGTCACGGTCTATGAAGATGACGACGAGGCCGCCGCCATCTGGATCGACGAAGCGGGTGTGGCGCCCGGACGTGTCTTCCGCGATGGCGAGGACGAGAACTTCTGGCCAGCCTCCGCGCCGACCAAGGGGCCCAATGGCATCTGCGGGCCCTGCTCCGAGATCTACTTCGACTGTGACCCCGATCGCGGCGACTACCCCGTGGGGGGGCCTGCGGTGGACGGCGGCCGATTCGTCGAGATCTGGAACCTCGTCTTCACCCAGTACGAACGTGGCGACGGGGGCCTGCTCACGCCGCTGCCTGCCGCCAACATCGACACGGGCATGGGTTTTGAGCGCATGCTGCGCGTGGTCGAGTCGCTGGAGCGCGGTGAGCTGCTCCCCAGCAACTTCGAGACCAGCCTGTTCGCGCCCATCATGGCGGCCATCCACGAACACGTGGGCCGCGACACGATCCATGGCACGCCCGAGGGCGCGCGCACCCGGCGCATCGCCGATCATGTGCGCGCCGCCTGCTTCTGTATCGCCGATGGTGTGCGGCCCAGCAATGAGAAGCAGGGCTACGTCGTGCGCAAGGTGTTGCGACGGGCCATGCTCGATCGGCACCTGCTCGGCGGCGACCTGCGCCAGCCCTGGTTGGCCAGCTTGGCCGGCACGGTCATCGATCAGATGGGGGCGGCCTGGCCCACGCTGCGTGACGCCGCGTCGGTCATCGCCTCCTCCATCGAGACCGAGGAAGACAAGTTTGCTGCGGCGTTCCTGTCGGGCTCGCAGCGGCTGGCGGTGTTTGCCTCCAAGCAGCGCGACGCGGGCAGCTCGGAGCTGCCGGGCGATCAGGCTTTTCTGCTGTACGACACCTTCGGCTTGCCGCTCGACATGCAGCGCCCGCTGCTCGAGCAAGAGGGGCTCGGTGTCGACGAGCAGGGCTTCTTGGACGCCATGGCCGAGCAGCGCCGGCGCTCCCGCGAGGGCAGCCGCATCCCGGACTCCATCTTTGACGAGGGCCCCCTGGCCGCGGTGTCGGGCAGCTTGCCGCCCACGCGGTTCGTGCGTGGCGAGCTGACGGCGGCCGGGTTGACCCTCGACGACGCGCAGATCCTCGCGCTGGTGGATGACAGCGACGACGGCGATGGCAGCGATGGGCAACAACCAGACGACTCGCCGGCGGAGGACCAGCAGGTCGGCGCCGCGCAGGCCGAGCAGCGCAAGGTCGTGGTGGTGCTGGACCGTACCCCGTTCTACAGCGAGGGCGGCGGCCAGGTCGGCGATCGAGGCACGCTGGTGGGCGACGATTTCACCATCGACGTCGATGACGTGGTCGCCATGCGCGGTATCGCCCTGCATCGTGGCGTGGTGCGCGACGGTGAGCCCGGCACCGGGCGCGTACGCGCTCGCGTTGACCTGCCCGCGCGCGCGGGCACCTCGCGCAACCACACCGCCACGCACCTGCTGCACGCGGCCCTGCGCGAGGTCCTGGGAGACGACGTGACGCAGGCGGGTTCGCTGGTGGCTCCTGAGCGCTTGCGTTTCGACTTCCGCTTTCCGAGAGGGGCCACGGAACAGGAGCTGGGCCGGGTCGAAGACCTGGTCAACGCCTGGATCCTCGCCAACACCGCGGTCGGCGCCCGCGAGATGCCCATGACGCAGGCCCGGGCCGAGGGGGCCATGGCCCTGTTCGGTGAGAAGTACGGCGACGTAGTGCGTGTCGTCACCGTCGCGGGTGCGCCGTCTGAATCCAGCTCGGGCTCCGAGGGGTCCGCCGACTCCGACCCCGACTCCGACTCCAACTCCAACTCCAACTCCGACTCCGACTCCAACTCCGACTCCAACTCCAACTCCGACTCCAACTCCGACTCCAACTCCAACCCTGACAGCGACAGCGACAGCGTCGAGTTGTGCGGCGGGACGCACGTGTCGCGCTCCGGCGACATCGGTCTGTTTCGGCTGCTGAGCGAGGGCTCGGTGGCGGCGGGGGTGCGGCGCATCGAGGCCCGCACCGGCACCGGCGTGCTGGAGCTTGTGCGTGAGCAGGGCGCGGCCCTGGGTCACACGGCGGCCCTGCTCAAGACCAGCCCCGACCGCATCGACGAGCGCGTGGCGGCGCTGCAAGCCGACCTCAAGCAATCCCGCAAAGAACTGGATGAACTGCGCGAGGGGCAGGCCTTGCAGGCACTGACCGCCGGCGCGCGCTCCTGGAACGGCCTGTCGTTGGTGCTGGCGGTGGTGCCTGGGATTCCGCCCAAGGACCTGCGCGAGCTGGTGGGCAAGCAGATCGCGGCAGGGCAGGACGTGGTGCTGTTGGCCGCGCCCGATGGGGATGTCACCCACTACCTGGCCGCCTCCGGCGCTCAGGCCCGAGAGGCTGGCATCGCCGCCGATCAGCTGGTTCGCGCCCTGGCGCAGGCCCTGGGAGGCCGCGGTGGCGGCAAGCCGGCCTTCGCCCAGGGACGGGGCGGCGCCAGCGAGGATCTCCCGGCCGTGCTCGAGCAGGCCCTGCAAGCCGTCTCCAAGACCCAGGTGTGACCTCGCTCCTGAGGCGGCCGAACACTTCTGGCACAGGCGGCTTGGCCCCCGCGGCCGGCTTCGGTAAGGTGTTCCGCTTCCGCCGAGGTCAGAAATCCGCGACCCCGCCGAACGAGAGCAAGACGATCCATGGCCGTCCCGAAGCGTAAGACCTCCAAACAGCGCAAGCGCAAGCGCCGCTCCCACCTCGCCCTCGCCACGCCGCCTACCTCGGTCTGCGATCGGTGTGGGGCCGAGAAGATGCCCCATACGGTGTGTGAGAGCTGCGGGCACTACCGCGGCCGCGACGTGCTCGCCCTCGACGCCTGAGGCGAGTTCCCGTTGAGCATCACCGTCGACGCCATGGGGGGTGATCACGCCCCCCGCGCGGTCGTTGCCGGCGCGGCCATGGCCGTCCAGCAAGGCGGCATCGCCGCCACCGAACTCGTGCTCGTGGGCGCTGAGCCCGCCTTGACGCCCCTGCTCAAGGAGATGGGCGTCGAGGACATCCAGATCGTGCACGCCCCCGATGTCGTGGGCATGGACGAGAGCCCAGCGGCGGCCGTGCGCGGCAAGCCCGGGTCATCCATCTCCGTGGGCATCCGCCATGTCGCCGAGGGCGGCGGCGGGGCCTTCGTCTCCGCCGGCAACACGGGCGCGGTGGTCGCCGCCGCGTCCCTGGTGCTGGGCCGCCTGGCCGGCATCGCGCGGCCTGGCATCGCCGTGCCGATCCCCACCCGCGAAGGCCCGTGCATCGTCATCGACGCGGGCGCCAACATCTACTGCAAGCCCAAGCACCTGCTGCAGTACGCCATCATGGCGGGTGAGTACGCCACCTCCGTGCTGGGCAAGGACCAACCCCGCATCGGCCTGCTGAACATCGGCGAGGAGGACGGCAAGGGCAACCCGCTGATCAAGGAGGTGCACGGCCTGCTTCAGGCGCGCCCATCGAGTACAGCGGCTTCATCGAAGGGCAGGACATCACCAACGGCAAGGTCGACGTGGTGGTCTGCGAGGGTTTCGTGGGCAACGTGATCCTCAAGGTCGCGGAGGGCATGGCGTCCTTTGTCACCCAGGCGGTGCAGTCCGCCTTCGCGGTGCACCCCCCGCGCGACGAGGTCAAGGCCGCGCTGACCGACGCCTTCTCCAAGCTCGACTACGCCGAGTACGGCGGCGCGCCGCTGCTCGGCGTGACGGCGCCGGTGCTCATCGGCCACGGCCGCAGCAGCCCCCACGCCATCATGAACATGATCCGGGCGGCCCAGTCGGCGCTGCAGCACGACGTGAACCGCCACATCATGGAGCGCCTGCGCGGCGTGACCGGAGGGGCCGGCTCATGACGGCCATCCGCTTCGGCATCCGCGGCACCGGTTCCTGGGCTCCCGACAAACGACTCACCAACGCCGACCTGAGCGCCATGGTCGACACGTCGGATGAGTGGATCGTGCAACGCACGGGCATCAAGGAACGCCGCATCCTGCCGCCGGAGCTGACCACCTCCGACATGTGTGTACAGGCCGCCCAGCGCGCGCTCGACGACGCCGGCCTCGCGGCCACGGACATCGACCTGATCGTGCTCGGCACGGTGACGCCCGACCAGCAGGTGCCCGCCACCTCGTGCAAGGTGGCACAGCGCCTGGGTTGCGAGAGCACGCCGGCCTTTGATCTGGCCGCCGGGTGCAGCGGGTTCGTGTACGCCAGCTCCGTGGCGGCGCAGTTCCTGCGCGCGGGCACGTACCGCAACGTGCTCGTCATCGGGGCCGAGGCCCTCTCGCGCATCACCAACTACAACGACCGCACGTCGTGCATCCTGTTCGGTGATGCGGCGGGCGCCGTGGTCTACAGCACCGACTTCGAGTATGGCGAGCTGCTCTCGTCCAGCATGCAGGCGGACGGCAACGGCTACGACGTCATGTACCAACGCGCGGGCGGCGCGCAGCGGCCACTCAGCGCGGAGAGGCTGGCCGCCGCCGAGCACAAGCTGGTGATCCATGGCCGCGAGGTCTATCGCTTCGCCGTGAGCCGCATGGTCGAGCTGGTCAAGGGCGAGCAGGCCAACAACCCCGGCCTGACTCTGGGCGCCGTGGTGCCGCACCAGGTCAACCTGCGCATCCTCGAGTCCGCCCGCGAGAAGCTCGGGCTCGCCAGCGATCGGCTCTACACCAACATCGATCGTTACGGCAACACCTCCGCGGCGTCCGTGCCGGTGGCTCTGGACGAGGCCCGTCGCGGCGGCTTCTTCCACGATCTGGACGGACAACTGGTGGTCATGTGCGCCTTCGGCGCCGGCCTCACCTGGGGTTCGGTGGCGCTCAAGTGGTGAGCGAGATCACGGCTCCCGCTGCGGTGTTGTTTCCAGGCCAGGGGGCGCAGGTCCTCGGGATGGGGTTGGACATCGCGCAGGCGGAGCCCGCCGCTCAGCGCGTCTTTGAGCGCGCCGGCGAGGTCCTGGGCTTTGACCTGGCCGCCCTGATCGCGGGCGACGACAAGGCCGCCCTCGATCGCACCGACGTGTGTCAGCCGGCCATCCTGGTGACATCCCTGGCTGTCATGGCGGCCCTGGACGCGCGCGGGCTGGTGCACGCCGAGCGCGTCGGCGCCTGTGCCGGCCTGAGCCTGGGTGAGTACTCCGCGCTCACGTGGGCCGGCGCGCTGACCCTGGACGACGCCATCAAGCTGGTGCGCGCTCGGGGCCAGGCCATGCAAGCGGCCTCCGAGGAGCGCAGCTCAGGCATGCTCTCGCTGGTGGGCGCCGACGACGACAAGGCGGACGCCCTGTGCGATGCGGCCCGCGGCGATGGCGTGCTGCTGGTGGCCAACCGCCTCGCGCCCGGACAGATCGCCATCGCCGGGAGCGCCGACGCCATCGAGCGCGCCGCGGGCATGTTGCGCGACCACGGCATCCGCAAGGGAGTTCGCCTGGCGGTGGCCGGCGCGTTCCACTCACCCTGCATGGAGTCGGCCGCGGCGCGGCTGGCAGAGGCCCTGGCCGCCACCGAGCTGAGCGCGCCGCGCCTCCCGGTGGTCATGAACGTCTCCGGCCAGCCCACCCGTGACCCCGATCAGATTCGTGACCTGCTGCTCAGGCAGGTCACCTCGCCCGTGCTCTGGCAGACCTGCATGCAGAGCCAGATCGACGCGGGCGTGACCACCTGGCTTGAGCCGGCGCCCGGCAAACAACTCACCAACATGCTCAGGCGCTACGACGTCGAGAGCAGCGTCCACGCCATCAAGGACGCGGCGGCGCTCGACGCTCTGCCGCCCTGGCCCGGAGACACCCCATGACGGACCTGGCAGGCAAGGTCGCGCTGGTCACTGGCGGCTCACGCGGAATCGGCCTCGGCATCGTGACCGCGTTGGCTGCGGCCGGCGCCAAGATCGTCGTCGTGGCCACCAGCGAGGCGTCCGCTCAGCGCGGCGTCGACGCGGCCCACGCCGCCGGCGCAGAGGCCCTCGCCTTTGCCGCGGACGTGTCCGACGGAGACCGCGCCAGCGAGGTGGTCAAGGCCGTCATCAGTCAGTGGGGCGCCGTCGACGTGCTGGTGAACAACGCCGGCATCACCCGGGACATGCTGCTCATGAAGATGAGCGACGAGGACATCGACCGGGTCATCGACGTCAACCTGAAGGGCTCGCTGCGCTGGTGCCGTGCCGTGGTGCGCCCCATGATGAAGGCGCGCGCCGGCTCGATCATCAACGTGTCGTCCATCGTGGCCCTGATGGGCAGCCCGGGCCAGAGCAACTACGCCGCCGCCAAGGCCGGCATGCTGGGCGTGACCCGCTCCCTGGCCGCCGAACTGGGCGGCCGCGGCGTGCGGGTCAACGCCATCGCCCCCGGCTACATCCAGACGGACATGACCGCTGATCTGCCCGATGACCTCATGCAGGCCAGCCTCACGCGCATCCCCCTGGGGCGCCTGGGCCTCCCGGAGGACATCGCCAAGGGCGTCATTTTCCTGGCCTCCGACCAATCTTCGTACATCACAGGAACGACCCTCGTCATTGACGGCGGGATGTCGCTCTGACCCCCCTCTCCGGGCCGCTTGACTTGAGCCCGGGCCTCGTCACACTATCCGGTTTCCCCGGCCCCGGGCGTTTACCTGACCCCAGCCCCGGCCACATCCAGCAGGAGAGAAAACGTGCCTTCGACGCAGGAAATCGAAGAGAAGGTGATCGCCATCGTCTGCGAGCAGATGGGCGCCAGCAAGGACAAGGTCACTGGGAGCACCTCGTTCATCCAGGACCTCGGCGCTGATTCGCTCGACACCGTCGAGCTCGTGATGGAGTTCGAGGACCACTTCAACATCAGCATCCCCGATGAAGAGGCCGAGAAGATCCAGACGGTTGGTGACGCGGTGAGCTACATCTCCAACCACTCGTCCAACTGACCACGCGCGGTCTCGCATCATGGCAGCGGTGAATCGACGGCGGGTGGTTGTGACTGGCCTGGGGGCGTGCACCTCCCTGGGCTTCAGTTTCGAGGACACGTGGGCTGGCCTCTTGGCTGGCAAGAGCGGCGTCACGCCCATCCGGCGCTTCGATCCGGAGGCCTATCGCACGCGCTTTGCGGCGCAGGTTCCCGAGTTCGAGCCCGCGCGCTTCTTCGACGAGCCCATGGTGGGCAAGAAGCTGGATCTGTTCACGCAGTTCAGCATCATCGCCGCAGAGGATTGCCTGCGTAGCTCAGGCGTCGAGCTCGGCTCGCTCGACCTGGAACGCTTCGGCTGCATCATGGGTACGGGCATCGGCGGCATCATGGCCATCGAGAGCCACCACGCCATCATCCTGGAGCGCGGCCCGCGCCGGGCCTCGCCGTTCTTCATCCCGAAGATGATGCCCAACGCCATGAGCGGACAGCTGTCCATCCGCTACGGCTTGCAGGGCACCAACTTTGCGACGAGCTCGGCCTGCGCATCGGCGGGTCACGCCCTGGGGCTGGCCCTGCGCAGCATCCAGTATGGCGAGGCCGACCTGATGCTCACCGGCGGCAGCGAGGCCGCCGTGTCCACCCAGGCGGTGGCGGCCTTTGGTGCCATGAAGGCCCTGTCGACGCGCAACGACGACCCGCAGGCGGCCTGTCGCCCCTTCGACAAGGACCGCGACGGTTTCGTCATGGGCGAGGGCGCCGGCGTGCTGCTGATCGAGGAGCGTGAGCACGCGCTGGCTCGAGGCGCCGAGATCCTGGCTGAGTTCTCGGGCTACGGCTCCACGGCCGATGCGTTCCACATCACCCAGCCCAAGGAAGACGCGAGCGGTCCCTCGCGTGCCATCGAGCTGGCGCTGGCCGATGCCGGCGTCGCCCGCGACCAGGTGGGCTACGTCAACGCCCACGGCACCTCCACCCACTTCAATGACCTGGTGGAGACGCGGGCGCTGCACAACGTGTTCAAGCAGCACGCGCGCAAGCTGGCCATCTCCAGCTCCAAGTCCATGACCGGACATCTGCTGGGGGGCTCGGGGGCCATCGAGGCCTGCGCCACGGTCATGTCGCTGCACCAACAGCGCATCCACGCCACGCTCAACCACCACGCAGCGGGCGAGGGCTGTGATCTGGACTATGTGCCGGGTGAGCCACGCGCGCTGGACTTCTCCCACGCCATCAGCAACTCGCTGGGCTTCGGCGGGCACAACGTGTGCCTGGCCTTCAGCCGGCATGAGGCCTGAGTCCAGAGCCCGCGGCAGAGCCGAGAACCCAAGGGGCTGACGGACGTGGCGACGGGCGCAGACAGCGGCACACCCCAGGACCGGCTGCGCCGTGTGCGTGCGGCCCTGGCGGAGGTCTCGCAGGAACACGTACTGCGCTTTGCCGAGGCCCTGGACCCGCAGCAACTCGACGGGTTGCTGGGCCAGATCGAGGGCCTCGACCTGCCGCGCGTGGCCCGTTCGATCGAGGCGGTGCTGAACGAGCAGGCCAGCGCGCCGGGCCAGCCCGAACCCCCCGATGTGATCGAGCTCCCGGCCTGTGCCGAGAGCGAGGCCCGTGACCGCGAGGCACGCGCCGCCGGCGAGCAGGCCCTGGCGGACGGCAAGGTCGGCGCGTTCCTGGTGGCTGGAGGCCAGGGCACGCGGCTGGGTTTCGACGGGCCCAAGGGCCGCTTCCCCGTGGGCCCGCTCACGCGTCGCAGCCTGTTTGCCTATCACGCCCAGCGCGTGCTGGCCAGCTGCCGTCGCTACGGATCCACGCTTCCGTACTACGTCATGACCAGCCCGGCCAATCACGCGGACACCGTGGCGGCCTTCCAGGAGGCGCAGTGGTTCGGCCTGGCGCCCGAGCAGGTCATGTTCCTGACCCAAGGCACGCTGCCCGCCATCGACCACGACGGGCGCATGCTGCTGGCGCAGAAGCACCAGCTGGCCCTCAGCCCCGACGGGCACGGCGGCTGCCTGGCGGCGCTGGACGCCAGCGGCGCGCTGGACGACATGGCCGCGCGCGGCGTCGAGCAGCTGTTCTACTTCCAGGTCGACAACCCGCTGGCGCCGGTGTTCGATCCCCTCTTCATCGGACACCACCTCCTGGCCCGGGCCCAGATGTCCAGCAAGGTCATCGACAAGACCGACCCCGGTGAGAAGGTCGGCGTGGTGTCCCGACGCGACGGGCGTCACCTTGTGCTGGAGTACTCGGACCTGCCAGACGCGCTGGCCAACGCGCGCGACCCGGACGGCCGGCTGCGTTACCGCGCGGGCAGCATCGCCATCCACATGTTCGAGCTGGAGTTTGTGCGCAGGCTGCTCGCCTCCGGGACGGGCATGCCGGTGCACCGCGCCCACAAGCGTGTGCCCTACGTCGACCAGCAGGGCCAGCTGGTCCAGCCCGGCGAGCCCAACGCCATCAAGATGGAGCTGTTCGTCTTTGATGCGCTGCTCGCCGCGGAGCGCGTGGTCACGCAGGTCGTGCGACGCGAAGACGAGTTCGCGCCGGTCAAGAACGCCGATGGCAACGACAGCCCCGCCAGCGCCCACGCGGCCCTGGTGAGCCAGGCCAAGCGCTGGATGTCCGCGGCCGGCCGTGAGGCGCCGGAGGGCGACGCCGAGGTCGGGCCGCTGTACGCCCTGGATTGCGAGGACTTCGCTGCTAACCTCACGCTGGCCGACTACGGTCCGGTGTTCGACCGGGCCTGAAGGCCTGCAGGAGTCGCTGCCGTGGCGCGCGTCGCCGTTCTGGCCGGAGGCCCGTCCTCCGAACACGAGGTCTCGCTGCTCAGCTCCCGCTGCCTGGCGGGCTGGCTGCGCGAGGCCGGACATCAGGTCCGTCTGGTGCTCATCGGACGGGACGAGCGCTGGCATCTCGGCGCGCCGGGCGCTGACCTCGACGCGGCTGGCGAGGCTGCGGGGCAGCAGGCCGCTGCGGCCCTGGAGCAGCTGGCCGCCGCCCGTGAGACCGCCTTCCTCGGACTGCACGGCCCCTACGGCGAGGACGGCACCGTGCAGCGCCTGCTGCAAGACGCCGGCGTGCCCTTCACCGGATCGGGCCCCCAGGCCTCGGCCATCTGCATGGACAAGGAGCTGTCCAAGCTGGCGGCTCAACGCCTGGGTGGGCGCTGCGCCGGCCACCAACTGGTGGGGGGGCTCAACCCGCCGCTGATCCGCATCGCCCGCACGGTGGGCTATCCCTGCTTCGTCAAGCCGCTGTCATGCGGCTCCAGCGTGGGCGCCGGCCGAGTCGACGACGAGGCCGGGCTGACCCCGGCCGTGGCTGCCGCGCAAGCCGCCGACCCCCACGCCAAGGCGCTGGTGGAGGAGTTCATCCCGGGCCTGGAGGCCACCTGCGCGGTGCTGCGCCTGGAGGGCCAAGCGCGCGCCATGCCGCTGGTGAGCATCCACCCCGGCGAGGACTTCTACGACTACCGCGCCAAGTACGAGTCGGAGCAGACCGTGCTGACGTGCCCCGCAGCGCTCGCGCCCGAGGTGACCGAGTCGATCCAGCGCCTGGCCCTGGCCATGTACGAGTCGTTGGAGCTGCGCGGCGCGGCGCGGCTGGACGTGATCCTGAGGGAGCACGATGGGCAGCCCGTGTTCCTGGAGCTCAACACCCTGCCTGGCTTCACCGACCACAGCCTCGTGCCCCTGGCGTGTCGAGCGGCCGGACTGCCTCCGGTGCAGGTGGTGCAGGCCATCCTCGACGACGCGAACCCGCCCCTGTGAGCGGCGCGCTCGCGGTGTGTGTGGCCGGCGCCCGAGGCCGCCTGGGCTCGCTGGTCTGCGAGGCCGTGGCGGCCGCGCCCGACCTGAACCTGAGCGCCACGCTGGTGCGTGGTCAGCGCGCCAGCGAGGTGCTCTCCGGCGCCACGCTCGATGTGCTGGTGGACGTCAGCCTGGCGCCCGCCTCGCGCCAACTGGTCCCCCTGGCCCTGGAGCTGGGCATCGCGACGGTGGTGGGCACCAGCGGCCTGTCCGGCTCGGACCTGGAGGCCATGGACCAGGCCAGCCGGCGCGCGGGTGTGGGCGCCCTGGTGGTGCCCAACTTCTCGCTGGGAGCCGTGCTTCAGATGCAGGCCGCCGCCGCCATCGCCCCGCATCTGCCCTGCCGCAGGCTGCTCGAGACCCATCACCCCGCCAAGCGCGACGCGCCCTCCGCCACTGCCCTGGCCACCGCCGCCGCCGTGGCCGCGGCCACGGGCGGCCACGCGCCGGCCATCACCAGCGAACGGCGCGAGGGCTGCGTGGCCCGGCAGGAGCTGCGCTTCGGCGACGAAGCCGAGCAGCTCACGCTGGTGCATGAGGTGGCCGACCGACGCGCCTATTTGCCCGGAGTGCTGCTGGCCGTGCGCCGGGTGCGGTCCCTGCGCGGGTTGCACCAGGGCCTGGCCGCCGTGCTGGAGTGTTGACGGGGCACCGCGCCGCGGGCTGCAATGTCCGCGCGCTGTCCAGGACGGCTCGCGCAGGCGAGACCTGAACAGCCCGGGCGCGCGCTGGCGGAGACCCCGCCGCCGCGCTGCCTGACGAACGAGCAACACCTGAGCCAGAGTGGCGGAACCGGTAGACGCGGCGGATTCAAAATCCGCAGCCCTTCATCGGGCGTGGGGGTTCGAGTCCCCCCTCTGGCACCATCTGTTCCGGCGAGCAGACGGACGCGGCGGCGAGCCGGCTCGGCCCCGGCTCGGCCCCGGCTCGGCCCCGGCTCGGCCCCGGCTCGGCCCCGGCTCGGCTCGGCCCCACAGCAGGCCAGCCTCGTCGGCGCCGGCCCGGCCTGCAGGCCCGCCGCCGCTCGGCGCCCTGCTCAGCCGCGCCAGGCTCGCCAGTCGGCGTCCGCCGGCGGTGCTTCGTCGTCCGGAGCCTGGCCGTCCGATCCCCGCGGCGAGCGCTCGCCGGCTCCCTGGTCTGCCCGGCTGCGCAGGCCCATCAGCCGGAAAATGAGCAGCTGCAGCCCTAGGAAGGCGCTGACCGCCCCGGCCAGCAGCAGCACCACGGCGCCGCCCTGGGGCAACATCACCGCGGAAGCCAGTCCCGCCAACCCCAGGCCCAGCAGCAGCAGCAGCCCGATCAGCAGGGCGCTGCTCGCGATCGATGAGAGACGCTTGGCACGCACTTCGGGACGATAGCACGCCCGCCAGAGAGGCCTGGGTCCAGCGGGGAGGGCTGTGGCAAACTCCAACGCTGCTTCCGCGCGCTGCGTTTCGCTAGGCCCTGGCCCCGCACATGGAGACCCGCTTGGCTGCCACGCTCTGGGAGGCCGTTCTGGTCCTGACCGTCGGGGTGGCCCTGGCCTTCGGCGCCAACGCCGCTCGCGCCCGCGGGCTCTCGCTGGAGCGGGACTACTTCCCGGCAGACACGCCATCCACGCCGGACGCATCCGCCGGCAGCGCCGCGGATCCCATCTTGGCGCGTCTCGCCTCCAAGGGCCTGCGCGCCATCTCGCACGACGAACTGGTGGCGCTCACCGAGGACCCCCTGTTCGAGGCCGGCGCCTACCTGCTGGTGGACGCCCGCCGCGCGGATCAGTTTGCCGAGGGGCACCTGCCCGGCGCCGTGCACCTCGACCCCTTCTATCCGGACGAGGGCCTGAACGACGTGCTGCTGCTGATGCCCGCGGCTCAGCGCATCATCGTCTACTGTCTGGGTGGCGAGTGCGAAGACAGCGAGAGCGCGGCGCTGCTGCTGAAACAGTTCGGTGCCAGCCCCGAGCAGCTCGCGGTCTATGCCGGCGGCATCAGCGCCTGGCGAGCAGCCGGCCTGCCCCTGGAAGCGGAGCAGCCATGAGCGCCCCCGGCCTCTGCACCCGCCTGAACCGCAGCGGCTGGCCGCAGCTCGTGGCGCGACTGGTGCTGGGCTTGGTGTTCGTGCGTATGGGGCTGTCCAAGGTCGAGGACCCGGTGGCCTTCCTGAAGCTGCTGCGGGAGTACGAGCTGGCGCCGGCCGGCGCGCCCTGGGCGCTGAACACCCTGGCCATCAGCATCCCCTGGCTCGAGATCTGGCTGGGTGGCCTGCTGCTGTTGGGGGTGGCCGTGCGCGGCGTGGCCCTGTCGCTGCTGGGTCTGCTGCTGGCCTTCAGCGTCGCCGTGTCGCAGCGGGCCCTCGCCATCTCAGCCGCCGAGGGCATCGCCCTGTGTGACGTGGCCTTCGATTGCGGCTGCGGCGGAGGCGTGGAGTTTGCCTGCTCAAAAGTGCCAGAAAACCTGGCCCTGATGCTTCTTGCGTGGATGGCAGCGGTTAGCCGGAGCTCGCTTCTCTGCGTGCGGCGTCGCCTGTTGTCGCGTGACTCCCTGTAAGCTGCCACCCGACTCAGCCCCGGTCCCGCCCCCGCTCGAGAATGCCGTTGCGCCCTCGCCTCCGCTCACGTGGCGCCGCCCTGCTGGCGGGCCTGACCCTGCTCTCCCTGCTGCCTGTGGCCAGCGTCTCAGCTCAGACCTACCCGGTCGAGTCCATCGGACCGCCCAAGCCGGTCCCTGCGCCGGACCCCGCGCCTCTCGAGGCCTTCGCCGGTGGCCTGGCCAGCGGCGGACAGACCATCGCCGTGGGCTCCCCGGCCGCCGACGGGCTGCGCGGCAAGGTCGAGCTGCTCGATCGGAGCGGCGACAGCTTCCAGCTGGTGGACACGCTCGCGCCCGCCAGCCTGCCCGCTCGCGCGGGTTTTGGCGGAGCCATCGAGCTGGACGGCGACACCCTGGCCGTCGGGGCACCCAATCCTCACTATCCGTCCAGCTCGCCAGGCGCTGTCTGGATCTTCGTGCGCAGCGGCGGGGCGTTCGTGTTCCAGCAGGAGCTTGTGCCGGCCTCGGCTCTACTGGGCGATCAGTTCGGACGCTCGCTCGCGCTGGACGGCGAGCGCTTGCTGGTGGGCGCTCCCTTCGACGACGACCTGGGCGCCCAGTCCGGATCAGCGTTTGTCTTTGAGCGCGTCGGCGAGGTCTGGACCGAGACCGCCCAACTGCTCCCCAACGACGGCGCCAGCGGCGATCAGTTCGGGCGCTCGGTGGCGCTGTCTGGCGACACGGCTCTGGTGGGGGCCTGGCTCTCCGATGCGGCCACGGATGATGACGACGCGCCGGTCTCCGACGCAGGGGCCGCCTACGTCTTCGTCACCGAGGACGACGTGCTCTGGAGCCAGCAGGCACAGCTGCTCGATGAGGCCGAGCCTGAGCCCTCCGACCACATGGGTCAGAGCGTGGGGCTGCATGAGGATCACGCGCTGGTCGGTGCCCCCCGCGACGACATGCTGGCGGACGACACCGGCGTGGTGCACCACTTCGCGCGCGCCGCGGACACGTGGAGCCTGACCCGCACGTTCCAGGAGTTGGGCGTCACGCCGGGCGGCCAGTTCGGGAGCTCGATGTCGAGCGTCAACAATCTGCTGCTGGTGGGCTCACCGTATTCCGGCATCAACGCCAAGGGCCGCGCCATCGTGTTCGAGCGCGACGACCAAGGCGACTACAGCCAGATCAAGAAACTCGAGAGCTTCTTGGTTCCCGACCAGAGCCACTTCGGGACCACCGTCGCGGCGGGCAGCTCGCACCTGCTCTTTGGCGCGCCCACGGCGGACGGCGCGGCCAGCGACGGCGGCGCCTTGCTCAACTCGCCCCTGAGCCTGTCCGGCAACTGGATCTCGCTGGGCAAGGCCCTGGCCGGGACCAACGGCGAGCCGGTGCTCAGCGGCACCGGCACGATCATCATGGACGAGCCCTTCGAGCTCAGCATGTCGAACGGCCTGCCCAACTCCTCAGTGGCCATGATCATGGGCTTCACCGAGGTGTGTGCGCCGTTCAAGGGCGGCTTCCTGGTGCCCTCGACCGACTTCATCTTCTACGACCTGATCACGGACGGGACCGGCTCCATGACCCTCGGCGGCGACTGGCCCACGGGCTTTTCCGGTCCCTGGGATGCGGTCTTCCAGGTCTGGTTCCCGGACCCGGGCGCCGTGCACGGCTTCGCGGCCAGCAACGGCCTGCTGGGGGAAGTGCCGCCCGGCTGAGCGCGCTCCACGGGCTGCTCGGGCCACGGACTGGCCGCCGCTCGTGCGACGACGGCGGCGAGGGGGCCGCTGGGCGCCTGCCGGCCGTGCCCCTCGATCGATTCGGGGGAAGAACTGGTGGGCGAGAAGGGATTCGAACCCCTGACCCCCTGGTTGTGATCCAGGTGCGCTACCAACTGCGCCACTCGCCCACGAGTGATCGGGGGGTGAGTATGGGAAACAGCCCCGGCCAGAGC
>Ga0164313_10000275_pt1 | contig 39076 bp, 34 predicted proteins | sample GuaBasSedimGuay4_FD_113735 | JGI IMG/M metagenome (GOLD analysis project Ga0164313, IMG submission 113735) | Subseafloor sediment microbial communities from Guaymas Basin, Gulf of California, Mexico - Guay4, Core 4569-4, 0-3 cm | ecosystem: Environmental > Aquatic > Marine > Hydrothermal vents...
TTAATGAGAAAGGCGAGGTCGTGAATGGCGAAGTCCTTCGAAGTAGCAACCAGGAATTTGATGCCCCGGCACTGAGGGTAGTCAAGGAAATGCCCGACTGGACTCCCGGTATGCAACGTGGAAAAGCGGTGAAAGTATGGTACGTCATATCAATCAAATTCAACGACAAAAAGCTTTAAGCCTGGATAAATAAGCCGATCCAAGTTAGTGAGGTCATCCTATCATGGGATGGCCTCATTAAGTTCTCCTTACAACCCTATTTTGGAGTTTCTTCAAAGTCACAGTGGTGTTACTTTGTAACAGCATAGTGACTCATGAGTTATAATAACTTATCTTTAGTATACTCGTATTATGCAGTTATACAGGCTATTATAACTACTGCGAGGAAAATGTAAAAAAAGTTCTAAGTCACAAATTGGGGTAAAAGTCACATATATGTTACTTGCGAATATTTCGAAATGAACACCCGGGTTAAAACTACTATTCACATGTAGAAAACCTTGAGAAAGTAACCCCATATTCTCACGCTTATCACTTCGTGAAATCCAGGAACCTAAACATAATAAAGGGTCAGACAACAACGACAGGATTACTGAAGCATGTCCAATTATAAGACTCCCTGCTCAATCAGCAGCACCAGAATATGGATGATCTTGATATGGATTTCCTGGATGCGGTCAGAGTGCTTGCGGCCCTTCACCCGGATCTCCTGATCAACCATCGCGGCGAGTAGTCCGCCCGTTCTCCCCGTCAGACCGATAACCTTCATCCCCTTCCCCATGGCTGCCTCAGCAGCTTTCACAATATTCATGGAGTTGCCGCTGGTACTGATGGCCAGCAGCACATCGCCCTGCTGACCCACAGCCTCCACATACCTGGAGAAGACTTCATCGAAGCTAAAGTCATTAGCCACACAGCTAATATGCGAAGGATCTGAAATGCTGATGGCAGGCAGTGCAGGCCGATTTTCCCTGAAGCGTCCTGAAAGCTCTTCGGCAAAGTGCATGGCATCGGTCATGGAGCCCCCATTTCCGCAGGATAAGATCTTTCCGCCATTCTGAACGGCCTCTACCATTAGGGCTGCTGCTTTTTCAATAGCATCAATATTCTCGGGCTGACTTATAAAGTCTTCAAGCACCTCCCGTGCTTCATTCAGGTTTTCCAGAATCAGAGCTTTCATACTCCCAAAAGTAAAAAACAGTTTTGACTTTACAGGCTTTCGTCCTTATAGACTTTATCGTTAACTTTACAGGCTAAACAATGAGATATGGGATTACCCAGGTTTATTAAACTTCAAGGCAATAAGCAATTTTCCTACTCCCCCATATACTGGGACCCGGAAAAAGAAGCAAGGGACGAACGAATAAGGGGGATCAAGCAGGAGATGGGAGTTGAGGTTCCTTCAGATCCCAACCGCAGCACTATCAAGCGGGGATCTTTTCGAACAGCCGGTAAGAAGGCCAAAGTAAAGGCCAGCCGGACTTCAAATATCAGGCTCCTGGTAATTCTGGCCATACTCCTTTTACTTGCTTATCTAATATTTTACAGGTAGATGTCAGAGATCATCCATGTGTTGAGTGATGCGGTTGCCAACCAGATCGCAGCTGGTGAGGTTATTCAAAGGCCCGCTTCAGTGGTGAAGGAGTTGATGGAGAATGCAGTGGATGCAAAAGCAACTACTATCCGGGTGATCATTAAGGATGCCGGTAAAACATTAATCCAGATTATTGACAATGGATGCGGGATGTCTGACTTAGATGCCGAACGCTGTTTTGAGCGTCATGCAACCTCGAAAATATCCAAGGCCGAGGATCTCTTCTCAATCCGGACCAGTGGATTCAGAGGTGAGGCCCTCGCCTCCATGGCCGCTGTTGCAGAAGTAAGCCTCAAGACTTGCCAGAAAGGAAATGAACTTGGAATCCAGATCCGTATAGCAGGATCAAAGCTTGAATCAAAGGATCCTGTCCAGGCTCCGGTGGGCTCTAATTTTCAAGTCAGGAACCTCTTCTTTAATATTCCAGCACGGAGGAAATTCCTGAAGAGTGATCAGACCGAACTTCGACATATCATCAACGAATTTAACCATGTGGCCCTGACCCATCCGGAGATCGAATTTTCGATGATCCACAACCAGTCTGATATCTTCCAGCTCCCTATCTCCAACCTGCGTCAAAGGATCATTGGTGTTTTTGGAAAATCGACTAACAGCTACCTGATTCCCCTTGAGTCGGAAACTACACTGATCACCATCAGCGGTTTTATCGGGAAACCCGAACACGCCAGAAGAACCTATGGCGAACAGTTCTTTTTTGTCAATAACAGGTATATCAAACATTCCTACTTTCATAAGGCAGTCATGAGTGGATATGACCAGATCCTGGCTGCCGACCATATTCCCTCCTACTTTATTTATTTTACTATCGATCCATCACATATTGATGTGAATATTCACCCCTCTAAAACAGAGGTCAAATTTGAAGATGAACGTGCCATCTGGCAGATTCTCCTGGCTTCTGTGAAGAAAGCCATTGGCAAAAACAACCTGTCCCCCTCTCTGGATTTCGATACGGAAGGTGTTATCGATATACCTGTTCTATCAAAAGACACGGAGATTCGGCAGCCTGCCATCGATACCAATCCGGCCTACAATCCTTTTGCAGGAGAAGACTCCTATGAACGGGAAAAGCGATCGACACCATACCAGGATGAACGGTTTGAAGGATGGGAACAGCTCTTTGAACCTATGCAGGGGATCGAGGTGAATACCCAAAAAAATTTACAGATAAGAAACAAATATATCCTTTCACCTGTTAAATCGGGTGTGATGCTAATCGATCAGCGAAGGGCTCATGAACGTATTCTTTATGAGCGCATGTTAAAAGCCCTGGAGGAAAACCAGCCCCTGGCACAGCAATCGCTGTTCCCTGAATCCATTCGCTTAAATGCAGCGGATTACCAGGTGTGCCTAGAAATGATGGCCCCCATGGAGCAGCTGGGATTTGATATACGTGACTTCGGGAACAACAGTATAGTGGTACATGGTTTTCCCGCAGAAATGAAACCTACAAACGCAAGCGAAACCATAGAGTTGATGATAGAGCAATATAAAACCATGCAAGGCCTCGATGATACCCAGTATGCAGAACGAGTATCGAGAGCTGCGGCAAAGGCTTCAGCCGTTCAATATGGGAAACAGCTAAATGAAATTGAGATGCAGGAACTGATAGACCAACTGTTCGCCTGTGCTAACCCCAACCATACCCCTTCCGGCTCACTGATTGCCAGGATCATGGACCTTCAGGAACTGGATGCTCATTTTAAAGATTAGGAAGATGAATAGATTTTATGGCGGAAGATTAAGCTCTACACCCCCGGTTACTAAGAACCTGATCATTATCAACGTGGTAATGCTCTTGCTTGCCATGCTCTTTCAACGCATGTTCAATGTGAACCTGAATGGCGTGTTGGGAATGTTTTTCTTCCAATCGCCCCTCTTCAAACCCTGGCAGATTGTCACTCATATGTTTATGCATGGTGGGCTGGGCCATATCTTTTTTAACATGTATGCCCTATGGATCTTTGGAAAAACCCTGGAGAGTGTTTGGGGAAGTAAACGCTTCCTGATCTACTACCTGGCCACCGGACTGGGAGCAGCGTTTTTCCATCAGCTGGTCAATTACATCCAGTTTGCCCCCGAAATTGCAGCCTTGAAAGGAGCTTACTCGGTCGATCGCATAAACTATGCCCTGCTTAATGAGATTTTACAGCCCGGCAACCAGTTTTATCAATTTGGTAGGGAACTCATGCGGCCTACGGTCGGTGCCTCGGGTGCTGTTTATGGTGTTCTCCTGGCCTTTGGGATGTTATTTCCAAATACCCCACTCTACATTATGTTCATTCCCATTCCTATCAAGGCTAAATGGCTTGTGATCGGATTTGGCGCACTTGAACTGTTCCTGGGTATCACACAGAGTGGAGGGTCTATTGCTCATTTTGCTCACCTGGGTGGTATGATTTTTGGATTCTTTTTAATCAGATATTGGAACAAGTTTACACAAAATTTCTATTAACTTGCTGATTAAATGAGTATTACTGACGAAATAAAAGAGTCTTTCCGTAGCGGAACCACCCTTCATAAGCTTATCTACCTGAACCTGGGGCTCTTTCTGGCAGTACAAATTGTCAGGATTATACTTATTCTGTCTAACGCTTCCGATTTGTTCCCGGGATTTATAAATCACCTGGCTGTTCCGGCCAACCTGGAGGTACTTGCACGGCGTCCATGGACCCTGATTACCTATATGTTTTTGCATGTGGATTTTATTCATATTCTATTTAATCTTCTGTGGTTATACTGGTTCGGAACCGTATTTATCCAGGAGCTGGGACTGAAAAAACTGCTGAGCACCTACCTGCTGGGCGGTCTGGCCGGGGGAATCCTATATGTTATTTTCTATAATGTATTCCATGTTTTTGCAGGGGTCAGGGAAGGATCAATTGCCCTGGGGGCTTCCGCTTCGGTTATGGCTGTGGTTGTTGCTACTGCCACTTACCAGCCTGAGCGAAGAATGCATCTTATCTTGATTGGTCCGATTAAAATCATCTACATTGCCCTGGCCATGTTTATTCTTACCTCCCTGGTTGATTTTTCAACGAATACGGGAGGAAAAATTGCTCATATCGGAGGTGCAATTACAGGATTCCTGTTTGCGTATTATTACAGGCGGGGAAAAGACTTTACAAAGGGTTTTGATCAGATCATGGATAGCATTGCCTCCTGGTTCAAACCAGGAAAAGATAATCTGAAGGTCACTTATAAACGCTCTGCTGAACAGAATCGTCCGGCAGACGATAAAGAATATAATAAACAGAAAGTTGCAGAACAAAAAGAGATCGATCAGATTCTGGATAAGATCTCCAAAGCTGGCTATGACAGTCTGACTTCCAGAGAGAAGGAAATGCTCTTCAAAATGGGCAATAAAAAATAGTTGTGGGTAAGTTCACTGACAGAATCGTACTAATCCTGAATATCCTGGGTGCCGCAGCCATGTTAATGGCTTATCTGGCTCCTGCAGTGAATCCTGCAAGGATGTTTCTTCCTGCACTTTTTGGATTGGCTTATCCCTATCTCCTAATGCTGCACCTGGCTTTTATATGTTTCTGGCTGATCCGCTTAAAGAAAGAGATTCTGATCTCTATCATTGTGGTACTGCTGGGATGGAACCATTTAAACAACCTGGTACCTATTAATTTCAGAACCTCGGAGATTCCAGTGAACAGCTCGCAGGATAGATTCCTTAAAGCTTTATCCTATAATGTCAGGGGATTTGATATCTACCAGTGGAGCAAAGAACCAGAGGCAAAAAAAGAGATTTTTAAATTTCTTGAAACTCAGGAACCTCAACTTGTTTGTTTCCAGGAGTACTTCACCTCACCTAAAACTGGTCAGACACATACCTATATTTCCAGTCAGCTGAAATATCTTCCTTACAACGCGGTATATTACACAGCCGACCCTGCCAACAGGAGTGGCTTTGGGATTGCCACTTTCTGTAAGTATCCAATTCTTAAGAAGAGCCGGATCCCATTTAATTCCTCTTTCAATGCCGCTATGTATACCGATATCCTGTTCCGGTCCGATACAATCAGGATTTTTAATATTCACCTGCAGTCTATCAAATTCCAGGAAGATAACTACGCTTTTATGGATACAGCCCGGCTCAAATACAACAATGAGCAAATGAAAGGAATCCGGGCCATCGGCTCCAGATTAAAAACAGCTTTCACCATGCGTGCCGAGCAGGCACAGATCATCGCCAATTATATCAAGGATTCACCCCACCCGGTGGTTGTTATGGGCGATTTCAATGACACCCCTCAATCCTATGCTTACCGGAAAATCAAGAAAGGATTGAATGATTCCTTTCGAAAATCAGGCAGGGGTTTTGGCAACACCTATGCCGGTGAATTTCCCTCATTCCGCATAGACTATATTATGTATGGCCCGCCTTTGCTATCTTCTGAATTCCTTAGGATCAAAACAGATCATTCCGACCATTATCCCATCTCAACCCATCTATTTATCCCGACGGAATCAAGCATCGAATAAGCTAAGCATATCCCGGGTCAACACAAACTTATCACCAAGCAGTTTCAATGCAGTCTTTTGGGGCTAGCCTTTTGAGAGGATCCATAAATACTCCTCCGCTGCCTGTCTTACATGGTCTAAAAATGCATTGCTCCTCGTTCAAAATTACGATAACCCATATTATAAAGCTGATTAGCAGGTTTATAGACTTATTAACAACTCCCTTTACATTCAAATTAACCATTTATGGATTTTATGTACCTTTAATCTTGAAGAACCAAAACCATTCATTATGAAGAATCTGATAGGAATCATTTTACTGGGATTGATCGTCTCATCCTGTAGTTTGTTTCAAAAGCCATCCATGACTCAAGAACAGATTGATGAAATGGTAGCTGAAAACGATGCTTTAAAAACGCAGGTTACAAGCAATAAAGACCTGGCAGACCAGCTTGCCCTTGCCAGGCTGCAGGCTGATGAGGCTATGCTAAAACTGGCTGACTGTGAGGGGGGAAATTCAAAAGTGCATATTATCGTTGGTGCATTTAAGAACTCTTCATATGCAAATGATTATTCAGCTGAAATGAAAGAACAGGGATATGCAGGTAGAATCATCGCCGGTCCGTATAATTTCAACCTTGTGACCTCGGGGTCTTATGAATCAATAAAGGCATCCTTACAGGATCTGAACGGTGTTCGGGATAATGTGATAGAAACTGCGTGGATATACATTGAATAATCGCTTTGCGCTTATTCAATAGTTGTTTTTTTACGTTCCACTCATAATAAAGAGGGGCTGGAACTCAAAGCTTTTAAAGTGCGGTCTCAGGCGATCGGCATTGTAATGCTTCTTCACATCCACAAGTTTCTTTGAGCTGGTCACCACGTCGACTGGTGCATTGTCATAGCGTCCGTTTCTCAATACAACCAGTCGTCCGTGAATTCCCTTTAATATCAGATCTAGGGCAAGATTGCCATAGGCCATGGGAACAATGGAGTCTATGGCATCCGGATCGCCTCCTCGAACCAGGTATCCCAGATGCTGGTTAATAATATTTATTTCCACACCATTGTTAAACTTCGCCGACTCTTTCTTGATCAGGGCAGAAACTGTATTGCCAATTCCTCCCAGCTTTGCGTGACCGAAGGCATCCTTCTCCCCATCCTTAAACATCATGTTGTCCATCCCCTTAAAGGTGGCTCCTTCCGAAACTAGAACCACTGAGTAGTTGCTTGGATTCTGAACGCGGTCCTCCACCAGCAGTTCAGTCAGGTGAGGAATTTCGAATTGATATTCGGGAATAACACAGCGGTTTGCAGCTCCAGCCATGGTGGGGATCATCGCAGTAAATCCGGCATACCTCCCAAATACCTCAAGTACCAGAATCCGCTCATGCGAACCGGCCGAAGTTCGAAGTGTATTGGTCATGTGAATGGTACGCGTAACGCAGGTACTGAATCCAATACAGTAATCCGTACCCGGCACATCATTATCCATGGTCTTGGGTATAGCAATCACCTTGAATCCCTCTTTGTAAAGACGCACGCCGTAACTCAGGGTATCATCACCACCAATAGGAATAAGAAAGTCAATGCCCAAAAATGCAAGATTTTCCAGCACATCCGAGGTGAGATCATTGGTCTCTTTCGAGTATTTATCTCTCAGATGCAGAGGCACCGTCGCTTTGCTCACCCTGCTTGGATTAAACCTGGAAGTGTGCAGGAAAGTCCCGCCAGTACGTCCAGCCTTATTTACTATCTGTTCTGTAAGAACAATAAAATGCTCACTGTTATCAGCATTTTTGTCCCTGATAATCTCAGTAATGCCCGACCAACCCTTTCGAAGACCGATGACCTGGTATCCTTCCCGAAGGGCGCGAATAGTAACGGCGCGAATGGCCGGATTTAAACCCGGTACATCCCCGCCACCAGTTAATATTCCTATGGTCCCTTTTTTCCTGCTCCCCTGTGCCATAATTTTTCTTCTAAATTTAACCCATTAATTGTTATAAATCAATGGTAGCGGGAGTTGAGACTATTTTTCCCAATTCAGGATCTTCATAAAGTCGTAGTCTTCAGGATTCTTCACGTATTTCTTTGCAGCCCTGTAATCCTCTTTGGTAATGTAATGCAGGTTATTCTTAAAGATCACCTGTACAGATTCAGACTCGATATTCACCAAACGAGGCTTCACTTTGCCATTCTCATCCTCCACATCTTTCAGGTAGAGCGGGGTGATATTGCCTTGGTAGTCGATGGTGGTCATGCACCCGGTCTCACCCTTTATAAAGAGGTTGTAAACTCCCAATCCAAGGCGTGTTGCATAACTCAGGTCAAAGGCAATGGGCCTGCAACAACGCAATTCATAGCCTATTTCCTCTGGACGGCTTTTCACGTTGATCCGCAGGGTTTTAAGATGCTGCTGGGTAAGCATATTGAAAATGTGGGATTTACTTACATTTCCAAGTTCGGGGTGACCGTGCTCGTCGTAGGTGAAATTAACCCCGGTATCGATAATCTCTTCATCGCTCATAAAATGGAAAACACCCTCACTAATCATGGCCACACCGTAATCTATGCCCAGGATCCTACGCTTAACCATGGAGGAGACTACCATTCTGGTGATCTTATCAAAAGTCATCTTTGTCTTATTAAACATCTCCGGGATAATGATCATGGGGTAATGACAGGCGGTCCCGATTCCAAAAGCCAGGTGACCGGCTTCTCGTCCCATGGCGCTGACCACAAACCAGTTTCCACTGGTGCGGGCATCTTCATAGATGGTGGTAGAGAGACGTACACCCTCTTCCTTGGCTGAGTGATACCCGAAGGTAGGAGTCCCCTCCGGCAGTGGAAGGTCATTATCAATGGTTTTGGGTACATGGATATTTTTCACATCCATCTTCTCTTTGTCCAGGAACTTGGCCAAACGGTTGGCGGTTGAAGCAGTATCATCACCGCCAATGGTGACCAGAAGCTTTACATTGTTTTTCTTGAAAAAATCGACCTTGAACTCATCATCTTTTGGCTTATAACGGCTCATTTTCAGAGCAGATCCTCCCCTGCTGTAAATCTGATCGGCATACTCAAAATCAAGAAATTCAAAGGAAGGCTCCTCAGAAAAGAGGCTTTTATATCCACCATTAAGTCCCAGGACATTATATCCGTTCCTGTTAAATATTTTGGTCACAGAACTGATCACAGTATTGATTCCGGGTGCAGGTCCGCCTGCACAAAGTATAGCTACAGCTTCTTTCATGGTAACAATTTGTTATTGAATTATAGGACGATCTTATTAATTGTAAAATTAAGCCGTGAAAATACACAAAAATGACATGAAATCCATTTAATAAATGATCTAAATTACTCCCTAAATATTCTTAATTTTGCTTGAATTTCAGATGATCTATGGCTTTGGTATCAAGTCTTCAGGAACGTATTAATAACTTCTTCCTTATCAGGTGGATACGTTGGCTGCTTGTTGCCCTGTTGACCGTTCCCATTAAAATCTATCAGTGGATCATTTCACCTGCGCTTCCTAAAACCTGCAGATATCATCCCAGCTGTTCTGAATATGCTTTAGAAGCACTGCTTATCCACGGTCCCATTAAGGGGCTTATTATGGGAACAAAAAGAATCCTAAGTTGTCATCCCTGGGGTGGTCACGGCCATGACCCAGTTCCACCAAAAGGCACCCCTCTATATCAAATATTTAAACCGGGAAAACAATGAAGAAATTTATACTCTGCCTGGGTGTAGTCCTACTGGCCGTCTCCTGTAGGACAGGTGGGGATGTAATGGACAAACCGGTGATCAGTGTCAGCATCATTCCTCAACAATACTTTATTGAACAATTGGCAGGGGACCTGGTGGAAGTCAATGTAATGATCCCACCTGGTGCAAGTCCGGCTAGCTATGAACCAAGTGTTTCCCAACTTGCAAAACTGGATCAATCTGAAGCTTACTTTCGCATCGGATATATAGGATTCGAACAGAGCTGGATGGAAAAGATAAGCAGCATCAATCCGGATATGAAAATTATGGATCTCTCTGAAGGAGTAGAGATCATTCTGGAGAATGCCGGGGAGGATGAAGAAGATCACCACGGGCATTCCCATTACGGACCCGATCCGCATATCTGGATGTCGGTCAGTAATGCCAGGATCATTGCACGCAACATTCACAACAATCTTATGCTGTTGTTTCCACATGAAAAGGAGTACTTACAGACTAGATTTGACATATTTATTCTTTCACTTGATTCGTTGCACGTCGACATTGCAAGCAAACTTGAAGGCATTGAGAACAGGAAATTCATGATTTATCACCCGGCGCTTACCTATTATGCAAGGGATTACTCCCTTGAACAATTCTCCCTCGAAATTGAAGGGAAAACCCCTTCGCCGGCACACCTAAAAGAAATGACCGATCTGGCCCTTCAACATCAAATATCAAAAATACTGATACAGAGCCAGTTTGATCGTAAGAATGCGGAGGTGCTGGCCAGGGAAACTGGATCTGAAATTATTCAATTTGATCCCCTCGATCTGCATTGGGGAGAACAAATGCGCTATATTGCAGAACAGCTTAATCCTTCAAATCAATGAGCACTCCCCTGATCGAGATAAAGAATATGGATGTTGCTTACCAGAAGCAACTGGTGCTCTCCAATGTAACTTTATCTGTGTTTGACCACGATTTCATTGGAATTATCGGGCCCAATGGCGGGGGCAAAACCTCCCTGATTAAGGCTATTCTGGGATTGTTAAAACCAGTTAAGGGTTCCATCAAGCACTCCCTGAAAAGATCGGAATTTGGATATCTGCCCCAGGGAAGCAAGGTGGATGAAAGCTTCCCAATTACGGTGAAGGAAGTGATTGCCTCCGGATTGGAACATGGGCTGAAGCTGGGATTCGGAACCGCCCGAAACAGGCAAAGTAAAGTAGAACAGGCACTTGAAACAGTGGGATTGGAAGCATTGCATTCTCGTTCCATTGGAGAACTTTCCGGTGGTGAGTTACAGCGAACCATGCTTGCAAGAGCCATAATCTCTTCCCCCAGGTTACTGGTCCTTGATGAGCCCGATACACATGTGGACAATCTCTTCGAAACCGAACTCTATGCCCTGTTGAAAGAGCTTAACAAAAACATCACCATCCTTCTGGTATCACACGACATCGGGATTATCTCCCCCTATATTAAAAGCATCGCCTGTGTGAATCGCGACCTACATTATCATGCCTCCAATGAGATCAATGAAGAACAGCTAAAGGTCTACAACTGTCCCATCGAAATCATAGCCCATGGGCCAGTTCCCCACCGGGTCATCAAAGAACACATTCACTAATAGCATGGAACTGCTTCAATTGTTCAAATACGGATTTTTTCAACATGCGGTTCTGGCAGCTCTGTTAATGTCGATCTCCTGCGGTATTATAGGAACCTATATCGTATCGAGACGGATGGTATTTATCAGTGGTGGAATTACCCACGCCTCTTTTGGAGGGGTAGGCATTGGCTATTACCTGGGTTTCCCCCCTCTGGCGGGGGCAGCAATCGTTGCCGTGCTGGCCGCCCTAACCACCGAGAACCTTACCCGTCGTAAGATTCTGCGCAACGATTCAATAATTGCCATCCTCTGGTCCCTTGGCATGGCTATCGGCATAATTTTCGTTTACCTGAGTCCGGGCTATGCCCCCAATCTGATGAGTTACCTGTTTGGAAGTATCATTACGGTAAGCACTACCGATCTCTGGTTGATGCTGGCGCTGGCACTGGCTGTTACTACAGTTTTTGTCCTTTTATACAGACCCATTTTGTATGTTGCATTTGACGAGCAGTTTGCCCGCATCAGGGGTATCCCGGTGATGTTCATCAACTATCTGCTTATCATTCTTGTTGCGCTGACCATCGTATTGAGTATCCGGACAGCGGGAATTATCCTGGTGCTATCCGTACTTACGATCCCCCAGAATATTTCAAACCTTTTCACAAACCGCTTCAGTCACATCATTGTTGGATCGGTAGTGCTGGGCTTCGTTGCCTCCTTACTGGGGCTTGTACTCTCTTATTACCTGGATATTCCATCGGGAGCATGCATCATCTTTACCCTGGTGGTATTGTACCTGGTGGCACGACTAATTAAAGTTCTTATTTTTGGAAGATGAAACTAAAAGAGACCATAGAGGCTGCATGGGATGACCGTGCAATGCTTGCTGATAAAAGTGTTCAGAATGCCATTCATGAGGTCGTTGACCAGTTGGACCAGGGCATTCTGCGTGTAGCACAGAAAGAGCCTGATGGCTGGAAAGTCAATGACTGGATTAAAAAAGCAGTCATCCTCTATTTCCCCATCAGAAAAATGGAAACCATTGAGACACCTCCCTTTGAGTTCCATGATAAAATCCCCTTAAAAAGTGGCTACAAAGCAAAAGGCGTACGAGTGGTGCCCCATGCCATTGCCAGGCATGGTTCCTATATATCCAAAGGGGTCATTCTGATGCCTTCTTACGTAAATATAGGAGCTTATGTGGATGAAGGGACCATGGTAGACACCTGGGCAACTGTTGGATCCTGTGCCCAGATCGGGAAGAATGTTCACTTAAGCGGAGGAGTTGGAATAGGTGGAGTTCTGGAACCAGTCCAGGCAGCCCCGGTGATCATAGAGGACAATTGCTTTATCGGTTCCCGAAGTATCGTGGTGGAGGGTGTAAGGGTTGAATCCGAAGCAGTTCTGGGTGCCAATGTGGTGATCACCAATTCCACCAGGATCATTGATGTAACGGGAAAAGAACCGGTGGAGATGAAAGGAGTGGTTCCCGCCCGTTCGGTGCTTATTCCTGGATCTTATACCAAGTCATTTCCGGCAGGCGACTTCCAGGTGGCCTGCGCCCTGATTATTGGAACACGCAGACCCTCCATAGACCTGAAAACCTCCCTGAATGATGCCCTCAGGGATTACCAAGTTGCAGTATAATGCGAATCGGATTTGACGCAAAAAGAGCCTTTAATAACTACAGCGGTCTGGGTAACTACAGTCGGTACATCATATCCAATATCTGCCGCTTTTACCCGGAGAACGAGTGCTTTCTTTATACCCCCAAAATAGTCGATGCAGAGCTTTTCAATGAACCTGCAGGAACCATTATTGGTAAACCTGGTGGTTTCTGGAAGACGTCCGGATCACTCTGGCGCACTTTCAGGCTAACGCAACGGCTCAATAAGGACGCCATTGATCTTTACCATGGTCTAAGCAATGAATTGCCCTATGGGATCCAGAAGAGCAGGGCCAAGTCAGTGATTACTATTCACGATCTGATTTTTATGGAACACCCCGAGCTCTATAAGTCCATTAACCGAAACATTTACGAAAAAAAGGTCCGCTCCGGTACCCGGGTTGCAAGCAGAGTTATTGCTGCCAGCGAACAAACCAAACAAGATATTATCCGTTTTCTGAATGTTGATGAATCCAGAATCAGGGTGGTATACCAGGGATGCCACAGGCAATTCTACAGCAGGGTTAGTGAGGAGACCATGCAAAACACCCACCAGCGTTTTGCCCTTCCATCCGAATATTTGCTATATGTGGGGACCATAGAAGAGCGGAAAAATCTTTTGAAAATTGTACAGGCCCTTCACCACGGAAACTTCGATTTTCCGCTGGTTGTGGTGGGCAGGAAGACCGCCTATTTCAACCAGGTAAAGCAATTTATTGAGCGAACCGGATTATCAAATGTCTACTTCCTCGACCAGGTTCAGGCTTCCGATCTTCCAGCCATCTACCAGGGATCGTCCGGTTTTATATATCCTTCCTCCTATGAAGGATTTGGCATCCCCGTTCTTGAAGCACTGAACTCAGGGGTTCCGGTAATTACCTCCAGGGGTGGATGCCTTGAAGAGACTGCAGGGAAAGGAGGATTACTGATTGATCCCACGGACCAGGAGGAGATGATCCATGCCATCAGGCAGGTGCTCGAAACATCCGCATTGCGCGACCGTCTGATTCGCGAAGGAGGGGCTCACGCCCTGAAATTCAGAGAGGAGCAGACCATCCCTTCACTTTACAATGTTTATCTGGAGTGTATGCATGATTGATACGGAAGTTAAAAAGGCAGGAGCGATCTTAAAATCGGGAGGCACCATCCTATATCCCACCGATACCATTTGGGGTATTGGCTGTGATGCGACCAGGCAGGAGAGTGTCCAAAATATCTACCAAATCAAGCAACGTGCCGATAGTAAAAGCATGCTGGTACTGGTAAATGGAATTACCATGCTGGAAGAGTACATAGAACACATTCCTCCTCAAGCGCTGGAGCTCATTGAAAAGGCAAAAAAACCAAGCACCATCATTTACCCCGGTGCCCGCAAGCTGGCAAATAACCTCCTGGCACCCGATGGATCCATTGGTATCCGCATCACCTCTGATCCTTTTTGCAGAAAGCTGATCGAATTTACAGGCTTACCTATTGTTTCCACTTCGGCCAATATTTCTGGAGAGCAGGCTCCATCCTCTTTTCAAAAGATCAAAGCTTCCATCCGCCAGCAGGTAGATTATGTGGTTAACTGGCGCCAGGACGACCGCGCTGCTTCTTCTCCTTCGGCCATCATCAAACTGGAAGAAGATGGCAGCATCACCATACTCCGTTCATAGTCCCGTCACAGGATAAAAAAACAGGCTGCCCGTTTCCAGACAGCCTGCGGGGGGTTGTATAAACAACCGCTCCTGTATCCCCTGCCTCATTGAGGGAGGGGTGCTCCGAGTCTTTATAATGCTACCACTTTCCCAGAACCGGATGAGCTACTATTCACCCTTGGGGTCCCATGGTAATATACTTTTCCACTTCCTGATATTCTTGCTTCAAGTTCTTCCTTTGCAGTAATCCTGATACTTCCCGATCCACTGATGCTTGCTGAGAATTCATTTACCTCAAATGCCTCTGCATTCAGTTTACCTGAACCACTTATCCTTACATCCAGCTCGTCTGCATTACCGTCAAGCAGTTCTATACTACCTGAACCGGATATACTAACATCTACCTCATCGGCATTAAGCTTTTTAAATTGAATGCCGCCACTTCCCGACATTGCCAGATCCATCTCATCAGTGGTGATGGGCTCCCCTGCTTTAAACTTGGCTGAACCAGAAATTTTTACAGCGTCCAGCTCCTTGGAAGTGATATAGATAGTCAGCTTCGAGTGCCTGGTTCTCCAGCTGTTGGGGTATTTCACCTGCAGGAAACCATTTTTTACTTCGGTAATCAAATCATCAACATCTTTGGAATCTCCTTCAATCGTAATCTCATGGGTATTTCCGGGAGTATAATATACATCCGCACTGACACTAATGCCAATACCACTGAAGGCGTCAAGCTTCCGAACTTCCTCTTTGGGAATATCGGGCATCATAAAACTATTGAGGAACAGCAGGGTTAGAACTGCTACCATCGGGATCATTACTTTTTTCATCTCTATTTCTTTAAGTTAATTACAGATTTTACCAAAAGACGTAATCAAAAAAGAAATGTTACAGACTTGTCAGCCCTTCCGGTAAAATAAATTGAATGGATTTTTCTTTGGGATTGATATGATCGATAAAATCCCGGACTGCCGGAACTATCAACTCCTTAGCTTCGAATTGTATTACAAATACTGGATTCATAGGGTGGGGCAGATAGTCAGAGATTTTACCCAGCAGCCCACTTGCTTTGTCAGAAGCAGTGTATCCGATAAGATTCGCCATCTCATTTCCTGAATCTGAAGGATCGGGCTGATGTCTCATGTCGAAATAAATATCACATCCCGAAACCACCCTGGCAGCTTCCAGGGTATCGACAAACTCAAACTTAATTATGGCCTGTTCACTGGAGACCAGTTCCACCTCCTCTACAAAAAAAGGAACCCGCTGCCCATCAATATCAATGAACAGCGGGTTATCAGGTTCAATGTTATTCCCGGCCTGGGGTTCAAGGATGGTATTTACCTCCCCCCGGAGTCCATATGGCTTGGAGATTCTCCCTGCCTTTGCTCCTTCCAGGATCAACATTGTAAGAATTTTTAATCCTCTTTTTTAGGCTCCTCAGCTTTGGGCTCCTCTGCAGGTGCCTCTTCAGCTTTGGGTTCCTCTGCTTTGGGCTCCTCTGCAGGTGCCTCTTCAGCTTCGGGCTCCTCTGCTTTGGGCTCCTCAACAGGTGCCTCTTCAGCTTTGGGTTCCTCTGCTTTAGGTTCTTCTGCTTTGGGTTCTTCTGCTTTAGGCTCCTCAGCTTCAACCTCTTCTTCAACAGCTGGTGCATTTGCAGCCTCTTCAGCAGCTATAAGCTCAGACTTTTTCTTGGCAATATCTGCTGCTCTGGCTTCCTTGATCTTTGTTTCCTCCTCCATGCGAGTCTTATCGAGACCGTCTTTGGTGGATTTAATCTGATCCTTCTTGGCCTGGACTTTTTGTTCCTTTTCGGTCATCCATGCCTGGAACCTCTTCTCAGCTTCCGCCTCGTCAAAAGCTCCTTTTTTAACACCGTCTAACAGGTGCTTCTTGTACAATACTCCTTTGTAAGATAAGATAGCTCTACATGTATCGGTAGGTTGAGCGCCTTTCTGCAGCCATTCTAAGGCCTTGTTGAAATCCAAAACAATGGTGGCAGGATTGGAATTGGGATTATACTGGCCCAAAGATTCAATAAATTTACCATCACGTGGCGCCCTGCTATCAGCAACTACAATAGAGTAGATCGCCTGAAATTTGCGACCTTGTCTTTGTAATCTGATTTTTGCTGGCATACTCTTTTAATTTTAATTGATTAAAACCTACATTTTTAGCGACCGCAAAGGTAGCATTTATCAGATAAGATGCAAAGATTTACAAGGAATTAAAAGGAATGCAACCTCAAACCAATGAAGAAGGTACGGGGGAGCGCAGGACCATAAATATATCCACTGTCGCGGTTCTTTCCGGTATCAAAGTCATTCTGATAGGCATTGGTCAGGTTTTTCACCCCTCCGAAAAGTTCCAGGCCCGAATCCAGTACCTCGAACTTAAAGGTATATCCGAGCTTAACTCCAAATTCAAAGAAAGCATTGGAGGTAACATACTCATCAATGGATTGCTCTGGTGCCCCAGCATAGTGGACCAGTTCCATGGGACCTGTATAAACTCCATTAAGAGAAGCCTTGAATCGGTCGCCGGGTGTTACTGAAAAAGTCAGATACCCGTACTGGTTTGGAGATCTGAGAAATTCCCTTTTGGGATCTTCTCCTTCAATATATTCTACCGCTTCATCATACAAACTGGTTTGTAGTGTATAACCTGCTTCCAACTGTATCTTCTTACTATAGTTTCCACGTAACTCAAGGGTACCACCCTGAACTGCCGCTCCTGAACCATTCCTTTTCTCATAAACATTTCCATATTCATCCTGTCCCACAGGATGCAGGTAAAACGCATCATTCAGCTTGGTATAGAATCCTTCCAGTGTAAATCCGACAATGAATTTTTCTGTGGCCTTATCGTAATTCACAGATCCACTCAGGCTAGTCGAACGCTCTTCCACCAGGTCGTCAGAAAGGTAGATTCGGGATACGCCTCCACCTGCAAAAGCTATGTGCATGTCAGAATCAAAGGCCTGAGGTGCCCTGAATCCAGTTCCCCATGTAAGCCGAAACTGAGTAAAAGTCTTCAGTTTATAAAGCAAGGAGATGCGGGGGCTAAAAATAACCCTGTCTACCAGGTTATGTTTGTCAGCTCTTAATCCTGTAAGCAGCGTAATTCCTTTTCTGATTTCCCAGTCGCTTTGCAAAAAGGCACCAAAATTACCAGTGGTTTGAACCACTGCATAGTTGTAAGCTCGGATGGTATCCAGTATATCGTCATAAACATACTCGGCACCCCCCGTAAGAATGTTTGTTCCACCAAGAAAATCATTTAAGCGATGATTCACCTGAGTTCCGACCTGGGCTGTAAGGTTATACGTATAGCCATATGGGGGATCTGTTATATGCACCAGTATATCCTCAGGATCATCAGGAAAAATCCCGGTATAGTGATCGCGGATGGTTTTCTGCCCGGCCAGATAGGCTATAAAGGAACTGTTATCCTCATTGAAATTGATCTGGTAATCCAGTCCACCCATCAACACATAATGTGTCCTTTCCTCCGATTGCTGGGCCATATGAGCAGGTTCTTTAACCATCTCTCCCCCATAGCGGTATTCGGTCAGACTACTGAAACTGAGCTCCAGTTTCTGATTGAAAGTGGGTTTAAAAAACAGATTGGCTCCAAATGAGTTATTGGACAATTGAGGTAATTCTGAGAAATTGTCTCCATTGTGATCATAAGCTTCACGCGTCCTTCGATTCACGAAAATAGCTGCGCCCGCATTGCGTTTATGGGTCACCATACTTACATTCCCGGATAACATATTATCCATGGTTCCCCCATTAATAAACTGTGAAGTGAGGTTCACATCATAGCTACTTTCTTTGGGGATGCGGGTAATTACATTTACCGTTCCTCCTATGGCGCTGGAACCATAGAGTGCTGATCCGCCACCGCGAACAACCTCTATCCTTTCAACCATATTGGCAGGGATCTGTTCCATGCCGTACAGTCCGGTCAGGGGACTAAACACGGGACGACCATTGATCAGGATCTGCGAATACCCTCCTCCCAGTCCGTTCATCCTGAGCTGTGTATAGTTGCAGGTCTGACAATCGGTTTCAACCCGGAGTCCAGGCTGGAATTTGAGCCCTTCAGAGATATTGCATGATTGGGTTTGCGCCAGCAGTTTACTGTCGATTACATTCACAATCACTGCAGCATCGGTCTGTCTTTTAAATGTCTTGGTCCCGGTAATCACCACCTCGTTGATGGACATGGTTTCTTCTACCAATTCGAAATTAACCTCAAGTAACTCATCTTTTTGAATGGTCACCTCCCTTTTAGCAGTGAATTAGCCCATTGAAGAAGCCACAAGGACATGTATTCCCGGTTCCAGATCGATGAGCATGTAGTGACCGGTAACATCTGTAGCTGTACCAATGGCAGTACCCTCAATGTGTATGGTGGCAAATGGAATGTGCTCTCCCTCGCTCTGAACATCGCCAAAAATATTGGCATCAGAGTGCTGGCCGCTTAATGGAAAAAGATAGAAAAAAAGTAAGGAAAGAAGAATCAGACCTTGTTTCATATGTGAGAATTGGTGTGTATAATTAAACACAATTACCACATGAAGGTTCAGAGCCTACCTGACAATAATTTTTTTGGTAAGTATAGATTTGCCATATTCTATCCTGATAAAATAGATCCCTGAACTGGGGCTTTCCAAATCTACACTGGCTGTAACGGATCTTTCACTTTTAACAAGATCTTCTGAAATATCCTTTACTTGTTTGCCGGTAATATCAAAGACCTTGGCCTTAACATTTTCATTACCAGCGTATTCAAAAGTCAATTTAAATCTTCCATCGGATGGATTCGGAAACACTTTTACCTCGCTGATGGCTTGTTCAACACCAGCCGGATCCTCATCCAGAAGAAGGTACGAATGCGAAAAGAGATGCGGGGATATAAAAATGCTTCCCAGCAAAATTCCCATAAAAAGTATCGTAGACTTTTTCATAGTACAATTATACGCAAAAAACCTGCCAATAGTTTTATAAATAACCGCCCATTCAATAAATTATTAACATGGAGATTTTGTGGTACAATTTAGGCTAACTTTACTTTCCATGTTTTTAATTTTCGACACCGAAACCACGGGGCTTCCGCTTAGAGATAATGCTCCTATATCTGAGGTAGATAACTGGCCCAGGGTTGTTCAAATTGCCTGGCAACTGCACGATGATAACGGCAATCTGACCGAGCACCACAACCTGTTGATCAAGCCCGACGGATTTGAAATCCCCTATTCAGCTGAAAAAATACATGGTATCTCTACCGAGAAAGCCAGAAAGCATGGTCTACCCCTGGTCGAAGCTCTTGAGAAATTCAATGATTCTGTAGTAAAATCGACATTACTTGTTGGACACAACATACGTTTCGATATTAATGCCCTGGGCGCGGAATTTATACGAAGCGAAGTCACTACGGACTTCCTCCAAAAAGAGCAAGTTTGCACCATGCGCTCAAGCACAGATCATCTAAAGCTTCCAGGAGGCAGAGGAGGAAAATTCAAGCCGCCCAAGCTGATGGAGCTCAATGAATCCCTGTTTGAAGAACAGTTTATGGAGGCCCACAATGCTGCAGCTGATGTGGAAGCCACGGCCAGGTGCTTTTTTGAGCTGCTTCGTAGAAAGGTTATTGCTCCGGAATCCCTGGGGCTAAATCCGGAACAGTACAGTCGCTTTATATCACTAAACCAAAAAAAGATTGGTCCCTATGGAATAAGTCATCGTTCCAACTGGGAAGAAGATGTGGAAGCAGAGGCTGATTCTGCAGATCCCTCCGATGAATCCTCCCCGGCAACCGCAACCGAAGGAACCGAAGCGGTAGCTGAGGAACGACCTGAGGCGAAAGCCGAAGAACAACAGGTAGATGCAGGATTCTGTCACCTTCACGTTCATACCCAGTACTCCATCCTGGACGGCGCGGCCAGCATACCTGAACTATTAAAGAAAGCGATTGATGATGGCATGCACGCTGTGGCCATCACTGATCATGGCAATATGTTTGGTGCCAAGGAATTTCATATCGAAGCTACCAGGCGGGGAATCAAGCCCATATTGGGTTGTGAAGCCTATATTGCGAACAGAGAAAGACATTCAAAAAAAGATAAGAACCAGGACGGATTTGCCCATGTTGTTCTTTTGGCCAAAAATCACAAAGGTTACCTGAATCTGATCACAATGATCTCACTGGGGTGGACTGAAGGATTCTACTACAAACCCCGGATCGACCGCGAACTACTGGAGAAGTATCACGAAGGAATTATTTGTCTCTCGGCATGCCTGGGTGGAGAGATTCCGCAAGCCATTATGCACCGGACTGTGGAAGAAGCCGAGCGGATCGCCCTGGAATATAAGAGGATCTTCGGTGAAGATTTCTACCTGGAGCTTATGCGGCACCGGACCGACGATCCCGGGATGAACAAACTGGTATTTGATGACCAGGTTTTTGTAAACCGCACCCTCCTGGAGCTGGGAAGAAAGCTTGGGATCAAATGTGTGGCAAGCAACGACGTGCACTTTGTGAACATGGAGGATGCTGAAGCGCATGACCACCTTATCTGCCTTAATACTGGTAAAGACCTGGATGATCCGACCAGGATGCGATACACCAGGCAGGAATGGTTCAAAACCCAGGGAGAAATGAAAGATGTCTTCTCTGATCTTCCTGAAGTCCTGAACAACACCCTTGAAGTGGCTAACAAGGTGGAGCCCTATGAGCTGAATTCAAATCCGGTAATGCCCTATTTTCCGCTCCCTGAAGGCTTCAGCAATGAAGATGAGTACTTGAAACATATTACCTATGAAGGAGCTGCAAGGCGCTACCCTGAACTAAGCGAGGAGGTAAAAGAGCGGATCGATTTTGAACTGGGAACCATTCAGCGTATGGGTTTCCCGGGTTACTTCCTGATCGTACAGGACTTTATTTCTGCTGCACGTGACATGGGTGTCTCTGTGGGGCCAGGAAGAGGATCGGCAGCCGGGTCGGCTGTGGCCTATTGCCTGAGAATTACCGATATCGATCCCATACGTTATAATCTGCTGTTTGAAAGGTTCCTAAATCCCGACCGCGTCTCCATGCCCGATATTGATATCGATTTTGATGAGGACGGTCGTGATGATGTGCTCAAATGGGTAGTGAATAAATACGGGCACGATAGGGTGGCTCATATTATCACATTTGGATCCATGGCAGCAAAAATGGCCATCCGGGATGTGGCAAGGATACAGAAGCTCCCCTTGCCAGAAGCTGACCGGCTTGCCAAGCTGGTTCCTGAGCGACCGGGCACCACCTTTGCCATAGCTTTTGAAGAGGTTCCCGATTTGAAAAAGGAGCTAAATTCGTCCAATCCCCTTATATCCAATACCCTTCGTATTGCCCAGCGACTGGAGGGATCGGTCAGGCAAACCGGACTCCATGCCTGCGGAGTGATCATTGGCAGGAACAGTCTGACAGAACACCTTCCCGTCTGTAAATCAAAAGAATCTGAACTCCTGGTTACCCAGTTTGACGGCCATTTTGTAGAAGACGTGGGAATGCTCAAGATGGATTTTCTGGGATTGAAAACCCTGTCCATCATCAAAGATGCTGTTGCCAATATCAAAGAATCCAGGGGAATCGAGGTAGATATTGATCACCTGCCCATGGACGACCAGCTCACCTTTGAACTTTACTCCAGGGGAGATACCACGGGACTTTTCCAGTTTGAATCTCCAGGTATGAAAAAATACCTGAAGGATCTCAAGCCGAACCGTTTTGAGGACCTGATTGCCATGAATGCGCTCTACAGACCAGGGCCCATGGAATACATCCCCTCCTTTATCAACCGGAAGCACGGCTTACAGAAAATTGAGTATGATCTTCCCGAAATGGAGGAGTATCTCAAAGATACCTACGGGATCACAGTCTACCAGGAGCAGGTGATGCTGCTCTCCAGGAAACTTGCCGGGTTTACGCGTGGTGAGGCAGATTCGCTTCGGAAAGCCATGGGTAAGAAGATCAAGAAGATGATGGACGAACTGAAGGTGAAGTTCCAGGAAGGGTGTAAGCTTAACGGATTCTCCAAGCAGAAGATTGAAAAAATATGGACAGACTGGGAAGCTTTTGCTCAGTATGCATTCAACAAATCCCACTCTACCTGTTATGCCTATGTCTCCTACCAGACCGGCTACCTGAAGGCGAACTACCCGGCAGAATTTATGGCTGCCGTGCTTAGCCGGAACATTGCCGACATTAAAAAAATCGGCCAGTTTATGGACGAATGCCGGAGAATGGGAATCGAAGTGCTTGGTCCGGATGTGAACGAAAGCAATGTAAGATTCACTGTCAATGATAAAGGGAATATCCGCTTCGGTCTGGGTGCCATCAAGGGTGTGGGTGGAAATGCCGTCCAAAGCATCATCGAGGAACGCATTAGCAATGGACCCTTCCCGGATATTTATGATTTCGTGGAACGGAACGATCTCCACCAGGTGAACAAGAAGAATTTTGAAGGACTGGCCATAGCCGGGGCACTGGATTGTTTCGAGAACATATCCAGGAGTCAGTACATCGATACACTTGAAGATGAAGACGCCACCTTTATCGAGCAATTAATCAAGTTTGGTAATAAGATCCAGTATGAAAGAGATACCCCCCAGCAAAACCTGTTCGGGGAGACCAGTGCCATTCCTATTTCAAAACCGGAAGCTCCCGAGGTAAACCGGTGGGAGGATATTACCACCTGTAAACAAGAAAAGGAGCTCCTGGGTTTCTACCTGACCTCCCATCCATTGGACAGGTTCAGGCTGGAGATAGATGCATTCTGTCCCAATAAACTAGAAGAACTCAGCGACCTTTCGCAATTCAAGGGCAGGGATGTGATCTTCTGTGGCATGGTAAAAAGTGTCCGGGATGGAGTAGACCAATGGCGTAACAAGCCTTATATGCTGGCCCAACTGGAAGATTACACCGACACCTACAACCTTAGACTGAAAAATGACGACTACGTCAATTTTAAACAGTATTTTGTACCCGATGTCGCACTGATGATCAGAGCTACGGTAAACGAATGGAGCCCCAGGGAAGAGCCAGGTAAAAAGATTTATTCTCTGAGAATGAAGATGGTTTACATGCTGGCCGATGTGCGTGATAAACTGGTTAAATCAGTCGATATCCTCCTGGATATCAACCAGGTATCCGACGAACTCATTAATTCTTTTGAGCCTTATACTGTGAACGAGAGCGGGAAATTGCTAAAGTTCCGTATTCATGATCCCGAAAGCAATATGAACCTGAACCTTTTTTCACGCAACAAACAGGTGCAACTGTCCGACGACTTTATTAACTACCTAAAAAATAATCCGGGCTTTGAATTCCGTCTTGCGTAATAGTTTTTTTTATAATTTTGACGGATCGAATATTACTTATAAATTTTATATCATGGCATTAGAAGCAACCGATAGCAATTTTGAAGAACTGGTACTGAAATCTGATAAACCTGTAATAGTAGATTTCTGGGCTGAATGGTGTGGTCCCTGTCGCATGGTAGGACCCATTGTTGAAGAGGTGGGTGTTGATTATGAAGGCAAGGCTGTAGTGGCCAAGGTTGATGTGGACAGCAATCCAGGCATCACTGCAAAATATGGTATCAGGAATATCCCAACAATTCTCTTCTTTAAAAACGGAGAAGTTGCTGATAAGCAGGTGGGCGCTGTACCCAAAAGTACCATCGTTGGCAAACTGGATTCACTGCTTTAGAACCGTCTTCCAATCATCAGGATATCATCCAGCTGATCCAAATCGCCGCGCCACTTTTCAATAGTATCATCCAAGATGGCACGTTGTTGTGACATGCTTTCCTTCTGAATTTTCAGAATAGTCTCCTTCAGGTTCTTATACTTGAACTTTTTCCTGTGCTCACCCCCAAACTGATCTGCATATCCATCTGAAAAAAGGTAAACGGTATCGCCTTCTGTAATATCGATCCTGTGGTTTGTAAATTCAGCATCCGTTTTAAATGCTGAGCGTCCAATGGATTGCTTGTCAGCTTTGGTCTCAAGAAGCTCACCATCCCGAACCAGATAGAGGGGGTTAAAAGCCCCTGAAAACTCCAGGTATTTACCCTTGCGGTCGTAGCAGGCCAGTGCCAGGTCCATCCCATCGTATACATCCCCTGTATCGCTTCTCTGATGAAGGGTCTCAAGCACTTCTTTGTTGAGCTCATTAAGAATTTTGCCGGGTTCCAGAATCCCGTATTCCCTCACAATCTTAGTGAGCGAGTTATGGCCTATAATAGACATAAATGCTCCAGGCACCCCGTGTCCGGTACAATCCACTGCAGAGAAAAACTCCTTATCTCCCACCTCTGTAAACCAGTAGAAATCGCCGCTAACAATATCCTTGGGTTTAAATAAAATAAAGGTGTCCGGGTAGGGTGATTTTTCCGGAAGTATAGCAATCTGAATCCGCTTGGCATACCTGATACTATCGGTTATATTCTCATTCTTCCTGGTCAGTTCCTCTTTCTGAGCTTCCACGGTTGCTGTACGCTCTTTTACCTTGCCCTCCAGAATCAGGTTTTCTCTTTTTAGTGCCCGCTCCCTGATCTTGACATAAGATATCACGATGATGAAAAGAATCCCTGCAACAAACAGAATGAAGTACCAGGTTAGGTAAAAAGGCGGTCTGATAACAAAAGAGAAGGATGCTGGCTCCCTGTTCCATACCCCAGCACTGTTTTTAGCCTTTACCCGGAAGGTATACCTGCCATATGGCAAAGCAGGGTAGATGGCACTGGTCAGCCTGTCAGGAGGGCCCCAATCCTGACCGGTCCCATCAAGCATAATTTGATACTGAACATCATCCGGGTTCAGTGTTATACAGCCATATTCAAAAATAATTCTGTTCTGCCTGTACGAGAGGCTTAATCCAGCATCCATGGAGACAAGCTCATTATTGACCTGCATTCCTGTGATATGAACGGCAGGTTCCCCTGCTAGCCTTACTTCCCTTGAGGGATGGTATTTGGTAACCCCCTCTATTGTTCCAAACCAAAGATATCCGGCCTGGTCTACTAAAGATGCATTGTGCTTAGTCTCTATCCCTACAAAACCACTCCTGTAGGTAAACGAATAAAAGCGTTCTTCCTCCCTGAAAAAGATATTCAAGCCCTTGTTTGTACCCACATAGATATTGTTGAAGTGGTCCACATTCAACTGGTTTATAAGGTTTGCCAGGAGCTCACCCCCATCAGCTGTGTATATATGAATCACCTGCCGACGATCGGTATCATAATGGATCACTCCTCTTCCCTCGGTTCCGATCCAGAAAGTCCCATCCAGGTCCTCTGTCATACAGAGAGGTGTAAAATCAAATCCCAGCTTCAGGTCTACAAATTCACCCTCTTCAACCATGGTAATTCCCTTCTCGTCATGTCCGATCCAAACCCTGTTTTTTGAATCAATGAAGAGCATCCTGATGTAACTGCTTTTCAGTCCGTCATCAAACTGGGAAAACTTCTTTACCACGCTCTGTTTATCGATATCGTAATAGATTAAGCCATCCAGTGCTCCCACCCATAAAAAATTGTCCTGGTCTATCTCCATGGCCATGACCGGCTTGTACTGACCAACGTGTCCGCTTAGTCTGTTCTCCTTTCTAAATCCACTGGTTCTGTGATATTTATAAACACCTGAATTATCGGTTCCTATCCAGATAGTTCCATCCCTATCCTCCCTCAGAAATTCAATTCCATCAGCTTTAAGCTGATCAAAATCGTGTATGGACCCTCCGTCAGCTTCCCCATCCAGAATGGATATTCCCTTGTTGGTTCCGAACCAGTAGGAGCCATCACTTCTCTGAAGAATGGCCTGAACCTGTGAACCGATGAGGCCGTCATCTTTATAGTAGGAAATAAAATCATCCCCTTTATAGACACAAACACCATTCTCATTGGTCCCGAATAAGATATTTCCCTCTCGGTCCTGCATCATCGACCATATCTGTAATCCCGGAAATCCATTTGCGCTGGTATAGAGTTCAAGGCTGTTGTCCGGGGTAATTCTAACCACCCCTCCCTCAAAAGTCCCAGCCCAGATGTTGCCCTCCCTGTCCTCAAAGATTGTACTGACCCAATTCGATTTCAGTCCGGCCTTTACCAGGTCGTACATCACCGTACTGTCTGTATTTGGATTGTAACGGTAGAGGCCGCCATGGTATTTACCTATCCATGTTCTTCCCCAGCTATCGATCAGGATACTTGTGGTTTGATAAAACTTTGGAACACCATTCAATAACAGGTTTTCGAAACGACTGCTGTCCGGATTAAAATATTTTACACCCAGATCGCTTACAAAATAGATTCTACCATCCCGGTCCATGTGATGCCCATAAACCTGGTCCGAAAGTTCACTACCCGAATACTGTGTAAATTGCAGTTTATCAGTAGGAGCCTCCGGATTCGATAGCATAACGACTCCTGCTCCTTCTGTGGTAAACCAGAGCTTGGACTCGGCATCCAACAGGATAGATGTAATGGTTGAATGCTTAAGTGCAGCCGGCGAAGGAACAAGCTTAAAAGTGCCTCCATCAAAGAGGGATAGTCCTCCCCCGGTATGACCAAACCAGATTTTTCCGTCATTATCTTCACAGATGGCTCTTACCCCATTCTCTGCCAGACCATCTTTAGCTGTAAAATTGACAAAGTTAGCTCCATCGAACCTCGCCACACCGGCACGGGTACCCAGCCAGAAAACATCATTCCTGTCCTGGATCATGTCAAATACAGTGGACTGGGCCAGTCCGTCCGAAACAGAGAACTGGTCAAAATAGAACTGCTGCCCGTAAACAGTGAAAGATCCTAAAAAGATCCAAAGAAAAAGAACCTGCCGGAACATGATGTTATTAATAGTCCTTCGGTATAAAGAAGAAGGTGCCATCCTCATCTTCGAGTCCGGAAATTTTCCCAAACTGTGGTGCCTGTTTGGTTGTGTTCTCAACTGCTGAAGTTACCTTCATCACGATATTCTCGATGGGAATGCAAGAGCCCGGATTGTTGATCAGCACATTGGCAAAGGTCCTGGTAAACTGGCTGTCGTCCACTGCCAGTTCATATCCAGCTGAAGAGAATACCTGCGACGATTTAAACCTGGTGGAGGTCCAGTCGTCACAACTATGTTCCTGAATCCCGGAACGCATGGCCTGGTAAAAACTTGGACCGGACTCACAGGCATCCGTTATAACCAGTGTATGCGTCAGGACATCAGGATATACCTGCATAGCAGCTTTTAATGCATTGATATTATAGTAGGTAAATTCATCATCCCTGGAAGCATCCACAGGAATCCAATAACCACTTTCGTTGACATACTTTCCATGACCGGCATACCAGACCAATAGGGAATTCACACGATTACTTCTGATCATATCCCGCAACTCAATGGAAAAGAACTTTGAAAGCTCGGCTTTGCTCATATTCTTCTTATGAATCACTTCGTGAATCTGGTAGTTAGCCAGAGCTGAACGCATCATGCTAACATCCTTGCTTGGTCCGTCCAGGCTGGCAAATGAATTATAGTCAGAGTTTTCAATGAAAATCGCCCATGTTTTTCCCATGGGATTGTCATCAAAGGATTGTGCATCACGGTTTAGCTTGTATTCTATCTCGGATCTGTTGCCAAATTCATCCTCAACAAACACGGTGATCCTGCTCTTATTGGTCACATTCAAAGTGGCCGTAAAATTGGGATTCAGATCGCTGGGGATATAACTAGCCATAACGCTATCGATGTAGATGGAGATAATCCTGCTCTCATCCTCAATTTTGCCCTCCACGTATATCAGCGGGTCGTTGTTGTCCAGATAGAGAATGTTGTTTTCAGAACCGTAAGGCGCAATCATTCTTACAAGCGGGGGATCAATTTCCGTACGCCTGATGGGGAAAATTGCAGTTTCTGTATTATCATATACATCTGAAACCTGAACTGTTACCTGGTTGGAGTTAGAAAGATTCACACTGGCAAGAAACCTGAATCCCTCCTCTGTTTTTTCCACCGGCACGGTAAATCCATTTACCTGAAGTGACTTAATTTCACTTGCATCAGTAATCGCTCCGGTAACATTCAACAAGACAATCTCCTTAGAAACATCAATGGTATTGGCATCATTGGACACAGGATCAACAAGTACTACAATGGGTTTATTCTCTTCGCGGTTCAATTCGAACATGCGCTGGCTGGCCTCCTCGTGCAAACGCTGGGCATTACCATCATATTTGGACATAAGCAGCAGCTTTGCATAGTCTTCCATGGCCTTTTTATAATCCCTGATGGCTTCATTGGCCTCACCCCGTTTGTAATAAATCTCTGCATTTTCCGGATCCAGTTCAATGGCTTTGGAAAAATCGATAATAGCATATGCAGGCTGATTCATTTTGCTGTTTATCTCTCCCCGGTAGATATAGATCAAAGGTTCGTCGGAGTATCGTACCGATGCCATGGAAAGGGTCTCACTTGCCCTTAGATATTCGCCCTGGGCTGATAAGACCTGGCTATGCAGGAGGATTGCCTCCAGATTCTGTGGATCAAGCTGCAGTACTTCAATCAATTCAAACCCGGCGGCTTCATAATTCTCCTGTAGATACAACAACTGTGCATATGAGAAGTGGGTGGCCACTACCCTATTGTTCTCCCGCAAAGATTGTCGATAGGCATCACCAGCTTCATTATACATTTCCAGTTTCTCATATACCTGGGCCAGGTCATAATAGGACTTTTCATCCTCTTTTAGTTTCAGGCACCTCTTCGCGTCCTCCAGGGCCTCCTCATAACGAAGAAGAGTCATATTTACAGCCCATCTGACCCTGTAAGCTTCCAAAAAATTACTTTTTAACAGGATGGCCATGGAGAGCCTGTCCAGTGCAATCGGGTTGTCTCCAAAGAGATGCCACTCCTTTCCGGCAAAATAGTAGAGTTCCTCATCTTTTGTTTCGAACGCCAGTGCGCGATCATAATCCTCCGCTGCATTTTTATGCTCTCCGCTCCTCGAAAAAGCTACGGCCCGCTGTACATAAGCCTTATCATAGTCAGACTCCAGCTCCAGAGCTTTGGTATACTGGATAATGGCATCTACATAATTATTTGCCTTTGCAAAATCCTCTCCGGTTTTGAGATATTGTTTGGCCGATTGCGCCTGGACTGATGCTGTAATAAGAAGCGGCAGCAGGAATGTTATATATACAAATTTCTTCATCTAAAATATAATACGCAACTTACTGAATAATTGTTTCTTAATCCAAACTATTTTAGATAAACATAAGCTTTTATTGTGCAAAAACACTTTTATGACCCATGAAGATCATTCAGTTTATTCCTGTACACTTCCAACTTTGTTTCTCCAATCTTCATTGTTTCATCAACTTTCTCGTTTATCTCAGGAGCCTTAACCCCTTGAGTAAATAACATTTTTCCGGTAAAAACCCTGGCTTCATCCCACAATCCGGATTCAAGGAAACTCTTATGTAACTTCGCTCCTCCTTCCACAAATACGGAGACTATCTGCCGATCAAAAAGCTCTTCCAGAACGTCAACCATCTCATACGACGGATCGGCATGAACCAACTGAATTCTACCTGCATAGTTACGCTGAACCCCTGTAAATAGGATGGTCTCAGTTTTACCGTCAAAAATCTGTGCGCTATCTGATAGACGTCCATTCCTATCGAATGTTATACGTACCGGGTTCTCGCCCGACCACCTGCGTACAGTCAGGCTGGGATTATCGCTTAAGATAGTGGAGGTTCCAACCATGATGGCCGACTCTTCACTTCTCCATTTATGTACCAGGGTACGGCTCACTTCATCGCTGATCCACCTGGGTCCTTCCTGATCGCCCGGTTCTCGTTCAAGATCAATAAATCCATCTGCAGTCTGCGCCCATTTCAGAATCACATAGGGCCTCCGGTAGTTTATATAATGTAAGAACCTGCGGTTTAAGTGCTTTCCTTCTTCCTCCAGGCAACCCACCTCCACTTCAATCCCTGTATCTTCTAAATACTTGATTCCTTTGCCATTAACGCTTGGAAATGGGTCCGAGTTGGAGATCACAACCCGCTTAAATCCTTTTTGCTGAATAAGCATGGAACAGGGGGGAGTCTTCCCATGATGTGAGCATGGCTCCAGACTGCAGTAGAGTGTCGATTCGGGAAGCAGGGAAGGGTCCTTCACGGAGCGAATGGCATTTACCTCAGCATGCGGCCCTCCGAATTCATGGTGATATCCTTCCCCAATAATGTGATCATCGTGAACAATGATTGCCCCCACAAGAGGATTTGCCTTGGTCATTCCCAAACCCTTCCGCGCCAGTTCAAAGCAGCGGCGCATGTATATTTTATCTTTCTCGCTAATCAAGGCTGTTGCATTATTACTATTTTTGATAGATGCTCCAAAACCGTGCCACACTGAAACAAATCAGGTTCCACCTGCTGTCGGAACTACGGCAAATATACATGGAAAATGAATCAGATTCCATTGTCCGGCTTGTTATGGAGCATCTGGGTTACCCTTTGTCTGTTTCACTTCGCGAACCCGACCTGGTGCCCGATCCTCCACTTACGGCACAAATTAATGCCTTTGTCGCTGATATTCGCAGTGGCTTACCCATTCAGTATATCCTGGGACAGACCAATTTTTGCGGTCTGAACATAAAGGTGGACAAACGTGTACTGATTCCAAGGCCAGAAACCGAAGAGATGGTGGAGCATATTAAAGCAAGGAGCAAAGACTCCATCCACAGGATCATTGATTTGGGGACCGGTTCGGGTTGTATCGCACTGGCACTGAAGAAGTACTTTCCGGATGCAGTGGTATGGGGAGTTGACAAAAGTCAGGAGGCCCTAAGGGTGGCAGGGGAGAATGGTAGAAAGAATAACCTTCAGGTCAGCTGGATCAAATTAGATCTTCTGAATCCGCATACCCTGGAGGAGTCACTTCGCTTCGACCTGGTGGTCAGTAATCCGCCTTATGTGATGAATAGCGAACGCGAGATGATGCCAAGAAATGTTATTGAATTCGAACCCGAATCTGCCCTGTTTGTTGCGGATGAGGATCCACTTATTTTTTACCGTGCCATTGCTTCTTTTTGCAAGAGCTACCTGGCAGACAGGGGCGAAATATGGGTAGAGATCAATGAGCAGTTTGGGAAGGAGTGTGCGAGACTCTTCGAGAAAGAAGGATTCAGCAAGGTCCGGGTACTCAAAGATATTCACGAAAAAGACCGATATATCAATGCAGTCAGATAAACATATGAGCTATGAGGCAGCACTTAAACGTGCGGCTGCTCTCTGCAGCAATCAGGAACAATGCAGCAGTCATATCAGGGAGAAGCTGAACAACTGGAAGCTTACTAGCTATGATGCTGATAAGATTATTGACTTACTGATCAAGGAAAAATTTCTGGATGATGCGAGATATGCCACCTTTTATGTACATGACAAATTTCGATTCAACGGCTGGGGTAAGATCAAGCTGAGGATGATGTTAAGTCAAAAAGAGATTCCCATAGCTATCATTGAAGAAGCCCTGAACCAGATAGATCCAGACCTCTATAAGCAAACATGTACACGTCTGATATCAGAAAAGTCAGCCTCCCTCAAAGAGAGCAATCAATTCAAGCGTAAGGGAAAATTATACAGATTTGCTGCACAACGGGGATTTGAATCGGATCTGATTCACCAGATTCTTTCCTATCTTTAACGAAATTTTTTATTGATGATTACAAGCGAACAGATCAAAGATCTCAGCAGGCGCCTGGATGCGTTAAGGAGGCATCTTTGACGTGGATGGAAAAAGCATCCAAATAGAGGAAGAGGAACAAAGAACACATGATCCGGAATTCTGGAACAATCCTAAATCTGCAGAGGAACAACTGAGGAAAATTGCCCGGCTTAAAAGCTGGGTGCAGGGCTTCACTGGCGTTAAAACAGCTATTGATGACCTGAATGTACTAGCTGAATTTCTGGAAGCCGGGGAGTCCTCCGAAGAGGAAGTCACCTCCCAGTATAACGAGGCACTCACCCTCACAGAGGCTCTGGAATCGAAAAACATGCTGCGCAATGAGGAGGACAGTCTGGGTGCAATCCTGAAGATCAATTCCGGGGCAGGAGGAACCGAAAGCCAGGACTGGGCCGAGATGTTGATGCGCATGTACCTCCGCTACGGAGAGAAGAACAACTATAAAATAAAAGAACTCCATATGGTCCAGGGCGATGAGGCAGGGATCAAATCTGTGACCCTGGAATTCACGGGCGATTACGCATACGGTTTCCTGAAGAGCGAGAGTGGGGTTCACCGTCTGGTGCGTCTCTCCCCATTTGACTCAGCCAACCGCCGTCACACCTCTTTCGCCTCTATTTTCGTGACTCCAGTGATTGACGAATCCATTGAAATCGTGGTAAATCCTGCCGACATTGAGTGGGACACCTTCCGTTCCGGAGGTGCAGGAGGTCAGAATGTAAATAAGGTGGAAACAGGTGTGAGGGTCCGCCACCTACCCACCGGGATCACAGTGGATAATACCGAAACTCGTTCCCAACATAAGAACCGCGAAAATGCCATGCGCATCCTGAAGTCACATCTCTACGAAATGGAGCTGCAGAAAAAGAGGGAAAAGCAGGCTGAGGTCGAAGGAAACAAGATGAAAATCGAATGGGGTTCACAAATCCGCAACTACGTCCTGCACCCTTATAAATTGGTGAAGGATCTGCGTACCAGCCATGAAACCGGCAATGTCCAGTCAGTTCTGGACGGGAATCTTGATGACTTTATCAAGGCCTTCCTGATGGAGTTTGGGGGGGAATAAAGTCCTGCGGAATATCAAAAAAAAAGAGGGCCAATGGCCCCCTTTCCTTAATCAGGTTCGATTCTACAATATAGCACGTTGCGATTCGGCAAATACGAGCTTAGGTGAAGATGATCTGTGTATTATCTCCTCCGCACTTCCCATAAAAATCGCCAATAGTAAGTACATCCTTCACTTCTTCATGGAGATCTTCTTTTTCAAGCTTGAACATATCCATGGCGAGTTTACAGGCATATATTTCTCCGCCTCCGGCAGTGATCATCTCCAGGAACTCATCCACAGGAGGAATATCGAGCTTGTACATCGAGCTCTTCATCATGGCCGATACACCAGCCTCAACTCCGGGAATCATCCCCAATATTGTTGGGAAGGGTAATCCACCCGGTGCCCTCATGGCAGGATTACCAACAGTTGCTGTTTTGATTTTACCCATTTGCTTCTTGGTAATTGCATCCAGGCCAAAGAAGGTAAAGAATACTTTGGTCTCAATTCCTTCCATCACGGCTCCATTGGCCATGACCAGGGTGGCATATACATCCTCAATGGTGCCCTTGGCACATATCATGCATACTTTTTTTAACGGACTTTCTTTTGTTTCAGACATTATCGTAAATTTTTTAGATTAAACACAGCTTGCTGGCTTGGGTATGCCTGCAAATTTGGAAGAAAACTTCAATGGACCACCTGGGAATAACTGATACAGACCTTTGATATCAGTAATCCCTGATTTCCCAACTCTTCTGATAGTAAGCGTCTCACCTTTTTCATTGGCTGCGCGGAGGAATTCCAGCACTTCGACATGCTTATCAGTTAATTCAATTCCTTCTTCCTTCGCCATTTCAGCTGCAATCTCTTTGTTCCATTGGCTGGGATCTACCATGTAGCCTTCATCATTAACTTCTACAGTTTGTCCTGCATAGGTTTTTGTTGCCATAATTATAAGTTATTAGTTAATGCATATTAATTGTTGTTCTCATTTATCTTACTCATGTTCTTTAAGAAGGTGAACAGGAAGCCCCAGGCCTTTTTCATCTCTGGTTGGTTAATCTCCCTAATCACTTTAAAAATGGAGTATTCGGGAACATTCTCCGTCTCCATATTAGAAAATACCTTCACCGCGGTATCAATGGACTTGAGCATTTCCGGCTGCGTCAGATTCTTGACTGAATCCAAAATTGTTACCACGTTATCGGCCAGCATCCGAACATCATTGACACCATAATAGCTTACGACATTGTCTATTACAGCTCCAAACTCTTTCATAAATTCGAAGTAGCCCTTCTGCTCAAATTCGTGCAGTTTCTTTGTGGCATCTATGATCACTTCATTGGCAATGGGTCCCACATCCTTCATCAGATCCATAGCACTACCCAAGGTATCAAGCATGCTATTAAAATTGCCAATGTTCTGTGCAAGCCTGATCCCTAATTCAGTAAGTTGATCAGGATCAAGAACCACTTCGTGTTCATCCAGAGCTTTCACAGTGGAATCATAAGCATCCTTGCCTATGATCGAGACATCTGATACAAGATCATCAAGGGCCTGGGACTTTAATCTTTGCTGATTGACATATTCCAGGATCGTATCGACCTTCTGGTTCAATTCAGCAATTTGTTGTGTTGTGTTGTCTGCCATTTTGTTCCGTTTAGTCAATGCTATTCTTTTTACCCGCCATGGTCATATGGGCCTCAATGGGCATCTCTTTTCCCCTCAGAAGGATGTGCCAGTAGATCCAGCGGAAGATCATCTTCCCATAATGGTTGATCTTGGTATTCTTCAGAAGTCCGAATGGCCCTATTCCCGGAAGAGGATAGGTTCCTGGCAGCGGCTCGGTATCGTAATTGAAATCGATCAATGCACCTTTACCATAACCGGTCTCTATGTAACAGTTGGCATGTCCATCAAACTTGGCGGTAAGAGGCCTGTTTTCCATAGCACTCATTATGTTCTCAAAAAGAATTTCAGCAGCAAAGTGTGCCACTGAACCTGCTTTGGATGTTGGAAGATTGGCTGCATCGCCCAGGACAAAAATGTTTTCAAACTTTTTTGACTGAAGTGTCTCCTTATCAGTCTCCACATAATTCATATCGTCTCCCAGTCCACTTCTCTCAACCATCTCCGAGCCCATATTCACGGGAACAATGGTCAACACATCATAGGGAATCTCCACCTCATCGTAAGACTTGATCACTTTCTTCTCACTATCCACACTCTCCAGGTAAAAATCTGGCACCACCTTGATGTTCTTATCGTCCATAAGCTGGCTCAGCATCTTTGTGGCAATGGGTTTGGTAAAGGCTCCGGGGAGTGGAGTCACATAGGTGATATCTACCTTATCCCTGATCCCTTTTTCGGCAAAGTAAGCTTCTGCCAGGCAAACAAATTCAATGGGAGCAACCGGGCATTTGAATGGCAACTCAGAAATACACAGTACAAGCTTTCCGCCTTCCCATGATTTGAAAAAGCGCTGCAGTGCTACGGCACCTTCCACCGTATAGAAATCGAAGATACTTTTGTACCATTCATTGCCAAGAAGTCCGGGAGTCTCATCCGGACGGGTCTGGGTTCCGGTAGCAATGATCAGAAAATCATACTTTAGAATGGAGCCATCGCCCAGGTGAACCTTGTTTGCTTCACCTTCAACGCGATCAATTTCCTGATAAATAACCTTAACTCCTGAAGGGAAGAAATCTCCCTTGGGTTTTACCACATCACTTTTATTGTAGATTCCGAATGGAATGAACAGAAATCCTGGCTGATAATAGTGGGTTTTGTGTTGATCCACGATGGTAACTTCCCATTCCTGGCGATCCAGGGCCTTAAAAAGCTTATTGGCCATCATGGTACCTGCTGTTCCACCACCAAGTATTAAAATCTTTTTCATATTATTTTTGTTTACTTTTGATATGTTCGGAAGGCAAAAATAGCAGGAGTATTTTTGCGTTATCCGGATAACGATATGATAATTATCATATCATGACAACTATCATATCTGCTTATGCTAAGCAGCACTCAATTAGACTGAATGGATTCAAGCTGTACATGTGAACATTGTGAACTCCGGGAGCTTTTCGTTGTGAATCTGGATGAAAAGAGCATGGATATCATTTGTTCCGGTAAGCTTGAAAAAGATTATCTGGCAGGCGAAACCATCATTAAAGAAGGGACCCGTATACAGGACTTTAGCTATTTAAAAAGTGGCCTGGTAAAACTATTTCGAAGTGATCAAAGTGGTAAAGAGCAGATTATTACCATCGCAAAACCCATGGACTATGTAAGTTTGCTCAGTGTTTTTTCAAATGAACGCTATAATTATTCTGTTACGGCACTTGAAGACTCGGTCACTTGTAACCTGAAAATGGAAGATATCAAATCCCTTATCAATACAAACGGAAAACTCGCCCTGAACCTGCTTGGTAAAATGAGCAAGGTAGCCGATACCCTTATTCTTGAATCACTGGAGATTCGTAAAAAACATTTGAGGGGACGTGTGGCCTACCTCCTGATATATTTCTCCAAGACGGTATTCTATGCGGATGAATTTGAACTCCCACTCACACGAAAAGAGATGGCGGAGTATGTGGGAATGACCACGGAAAATGTGATTCGTACTTTGAGCGAGTTTCGCAGAGATGGCATCCTTAAGATCTATGGAAAAACCATTCATATTGCCAATATGGAGTCGCTCCAGTCCATTTCGGAATTTGGGTAAGTTGTCCATATTTTCCTGCATTTTTTGTAGCTTGATGCACTTAAATCCCACCCTATGAAAAGATCATTTTTTCTCTCGAATCTTTTACTGATTCTGGCCCTTCTGGTTTACCCCGAATTTTCAAAGGCCCAGTCGTCCGATTATCTAACACCGGATCAAGTGCTAAGTTGGATAAAACAAATCGAGGGTACACATCCGGGTGTGGTAAGTTCCACCATCCTGGCAAGTTCTCCAGGCGAAAGGCCTCTTCACCTGATCAGAATTGGAAAAGATCCTGAATCTAAAATGGGGGCAAATCCATCCATTTTTGTTGGAGCAAATTTCGAGGGAAACAGGCCACTGGCAACAGAGGGAGCCATCTTTCTTGCCGAAACCATACTCGCGGATCCGGCAAATTTTGAGTCCCTGAACTGGTATATCGTACCCATGGGAAATCCGGATGCCGCAGCAAAGTTTTTTGACTTACCTCTGTTTGAGGATTCCAGAAACGACCAAAGGACAAATGATGACAAAGATGACCTTACAGATGAGGATGGTGTGAATGATCTTAACGGGGATGGATGGATTACCAGTATGCGTATGGTTCATCCCGACGGTGAGTGGATCACCTCTGAAACTGATCCAAGACTCATGAGAAAAGCTGATCCTAAAAAAGGCGAGCAGGGCGTATATAAAATTTATACAGAAGGACTGGACGATGATGGAGATGGCTTATACAATGAAGACGGGCCCGGAGGTACCAATGTTGGAATAAACTTCCCACAACTGTTCCAGCACTATACAGCGGATGGCGGTAAGTTTCCTGGTTCTACTCCTGAGTCTTATGCCATTATGAAATTTGTCTTTGAGCATCCCGATATAGCCATGATCGTCTCCTTTGGTTCCACGAACTGGTGCTACACTCCCCCAAAAGGAGGTAGGAAGGGCGAAGCGGACCTGAGCAAAATCAGGTTGTCAGAAAGGCAGGCCAGGCGATATAACCTGGACGCGAGCAGAACCTATACATTAACAGAGCTGGTTGAAATTTTCAAGGCTGAAAATCCACAATCCAATATTGATGAGAGCATGATTGCAGGTATGCTTGGACTGGGCGCTGCTTTAAATCCTCAGGAAGGGGATCTTCTTTTTTATGAGAAATATGCCTCGGACTACAAGACCTTTCTGAAAGAGCAAGGAGCCGATGAGGAGCGCATAGAACCTGCACCTGCAAAGGATGGTTCTTTTGAACTCTGGGGATACTTCCAGGTGGGAGTTCCTGTATTCAGCATGGATCTATGGGGATTGAGTAAAAAAGATAGCGGAAGTGTTGATGAGGCTATGCTTGACTTTGTGGATAGTCAGCCCGGCAATTCAGGTTTTGCAAAGTGGGAAGCCTATGATCATCCTACACTGGGTGAAGTTGAAATTGGTGGGTTTGTACCCTACTCCTGCACTACCCCTCCCTATGAATGGGCAGATTCACTGTTAAATCTTCAGGTTCCCTGGATCCTGAAGCTGGCGGGAGAATTACCCGACTTACATATCTATGAAACGCTTACTACAGCAAAGGGCAATGGTATATATCAACTGGATATCTGGGTAGAAAACAAGGCATTTATCCCCTTTCCCACAGATATGGGCAGCAGGAACAGGCAACCTGCACCCGCAGTCCTCACCCTTGAAGGAGAGCAAGTGAAATTCATTTCCGGCTACAAAAGAACGCCCATTCCCCGTATTGGTGGTAAATCACGGGTAAAGACAACACTGATCATACAAATGGAAAAAACTGGGGATATCGAACTAA
>Ga0164313_10000276_pt1 | contig 39052 bp, 54 predicted proteins | sample GuaBasSedimGuay4_FD_113735 | JGI IMG/M metagenome (GOLD analysis project Ga0164313, IMG submission 113735) | Subseafloor sediment microbial communities from Guaymas Basin, Gulf of California, Mexico - Guay4, Core 4569-4, 0-3 cm | ecosystem: Environmental > Aquatic > Marine > Hydrothermal vents...
TATCTCAAACCGAATGGCAGGGGCTTGACTTCTCCTCGATACCGATCAAGGAGTGCTTCTTCGAAATCGACCATCGCGGCCGTGTCAAATACTTCTACCGTAAGCTTGAGTGGACTGCCGTACAGATAAAGGACAAATTCGATGACATCCCCGACCGTGTCGCCGCAAAGCTCGGACATCCTGATGATCGCATGGGGGTCTTGTTTGTCATCTACCCGCGTGACGGAGTTGAAGAAGGAGATGGTGTCAAAGCCCCGAACCTTCGACCCTGGGGTTTCAGGTACATACTCACTGATGATGCCGTACTTCTCGGAGAAGAAGGGGGTTACTATGAGATGCCCGCGTTTATTCCACGTTGGCTCAAAACCTCAGGCAGCATCTGGGGTCATTCGCCTTCAACCGTTGCATTGGCAGACATCAAGACTCTCAACAAGCAAGTCGAGCTTATCCTGCGCGCAAACGAGAAAATTATCGACCCAACTACACTCACTACGCAGCGTGGCTTGTTTGGAGACCTTGACCTATCACCCGGAGCCGTCAATGTTGTACGAGATATCGAGGCAGTTAAAGCCTACGAGTCAGGTGCTCGGTTCGACGTATCCGAACTCCAACGATCCCACCTAGTCGAGTCGATACGCCGCATATACCATGTGGATCAGCTCGAACTGAAGGAGTCTCCGGCAATGACCGCTACGGAGGTCACAGTACGCTACGAGCTTATGCAAAGGTTACTCGGGCCTGTGCTTGGTCGTTTGCAGCATGACCTCTTAGACCCCCTAGTAGAGCGCACATTCCGCATACTGGCGCGGGCAGGTCAATTGCCGGAGACACCTGAGGTAGTCAAGAACGCCGGTGAACTAGATATCAGGTATAGCGGGCCGCTTGCGAGAGCACAGCGTAGTGACTTGATCGCTAGTACAGAACGCTGGGTCGGTGGCTTAGCTCAAGTTGCGCAGGTAGTTCCGTCAGTGCTTGATAACTTCGACGGTGACGCGTATGCTCGAGAAACCTCTGAGATGATGGATGTACCTAAGTCCATGCTCAAGAGTGAAGAAGAAGTAACGGCTGAGCGCCAGGCACGCCAGAAAAAAGCCGCCGAACAAGAACAATTAGATAAGGTCAATCAAGCCGGACAAGCCATTGAGTCCATAGGAAAGGGAGCGCAATCAATTGTCGGACAACCCCAACCCGCAGCAGCAGCTTGAAGAACTTAGAGAGCGACGTGCGATGATCAAGCGTATGCTCCTGTCCCCGATTGGGGCAGATCTTATAGCTTTACTCGAAGAAGAATATGGGCAGCAAACCTCGTTCAGTGCTGACCCCTATCTGACCGCCTTCAAGGAAGGACAACGGTCTGTATTACTTTTGCTGAACGAATTTTTAAAGGACTAGCAGCTATGGGCGATAACAATATTACTGACGGGCCTCTTGATAGTGATATCAGGACGGAAGAACGAGACAACTGGACGCCGACATTCGAGAAAGGTAATGACTTACCGGAAGGGAGTAAGTTCTACATCAAGACCACAACTGTGGAAATGGTGAAGATGGATAAGCTCTTCCGAGCAGTAAGTCGTGAGGGTGTCCTGTTTGGTGAAGCCGGTGACTTCCTCGTTGAAGACGGCTATGGCGGCTTCTACTCGGTCGGCGCTGACTTCCACGAGGCCAATTATGTGGAAGTGGTCGATGACTAAAACAGTTATAGCATTCGTTCACTCCATCGCTGAGGACGGTCTGCCTACTGGCGATATGTCAGACGTAGCCTTTCTCTTCGATGGCAACATCGTATCTGGCTGGCCTCTTGAGCGTGACAGCGGAGATTGGGAGGCCGATAGCGACGTAGGCCGTGTCGGGAAATTTCGTGGCGTCACACATTGGGTTGACTTCGGTACACCGCTGCTGAATATGACTGACGCTGACCTTATCTCGGAACAGAAATTAACAGAACAAGAACGGTATAAGCTTGCGCTTGATGGCAAAGACCCCATGCCTGAAGCTAAGGGCGCAAAGCGCATGGTGCCACGCAGCAACCCTAGCCGGCAACCGAATGAAGGTGTGGATACTATGCCTGATCCTAATTACCAGGAAAGCGAAGACGGTATCCCACTCAGGCATGACGAAAAGGTCGCCGGCCCCTCTCAGAAGTCGGGTCAAGGTAAATCATTTCATAACTCGGATGTGAATACGACTACGAGCAATGTTCCCGATGTCCAGTTCTTCGGCGATGGCGACACCTTCAAACTGTTATGTAAGGCATCGTCTGAGTCGGAGGGGTGGATGAAATCAACCAAGGCGATGGAGATAGTTGGCGTTGGTTGTGTCGTCCAAGTTACCACTCAGCAGCATGGTAATGTCGCAGAAGCTGTGGTATTCATACCGGATGTGGAGATTAGGACGACGTTCGAAGGCGGCGAAGTGACTGGCCGTCAACTAAGGCGGGTATAGTGGGCAAGGTCATTAACTTTACTGGCGGTACTCTTATAGATAGTGACCCAGACGACATCCTCAGGGGAGCTATTGGCGATTACGAGAGTATCGTCATGATCGGGATAAGGAGAGACAGTGACCTCTTTGACTTCCGGTCAAGTATGAGTGACATGGCCGAAACTCTGTTACACCTTGAAATTGCCAAAAAATTTGGCGTAGATATAACAATTGGAGATGACTAATGAGAATTCTATTAGCGTTGGCTTTCTTACTTACTGCTTGTGCGAGCACGTTACCGGTATCTGAAGATACGCCGTTGAAGTGTAAAGCAGAACTTGCTACGGGCATCGCTGCTGTCGAGCAGAAATATGGCATCTACGAGCAGTTGTCCGACGGCACCCAATACGGTAAGCTTACAGGTTGGTACTTCGGCACTGGCGGCGTCAGCGGTTTCGGCCCGAGCAAGTCCGGCGTCACTGACTCCAAAGGTATCGCGTGGTCAGATGCTCGAGCTCAAGAAATCCGTACCAACAGCTTGGACGTCCGGGCTATCTGTGAAATCATAGGGGGTGTAAAATGAGGCACTACATCGGAACAAAAACGGTCAAAGCGGAACCGGCCATCAATGATGACACGATGGCCGATGGCTACAGGGTCCTTTACCCGGATGGCTATGAAAGCTGGTCGCCAAAAGACGTATTCGAAGAAGCATACATAGCTTTGCCAAGGGATCCGCAACAGCTGAAACGTCAGTACCCAGTCTTGGGCAACTACTTCGAGTTCAGCCACTTGCCGCCATATCTGCAAGACGTCAGTAAACATTTTTGGTATCTTGCGTGGATAATGGTCAGTAATGACCCGGATAACCCAGCTGAAGTAGCTGCCGGGCTTCGTAAATTACTCGAGGCGAAAGACTGCTTCGTTCGTGCAGCTATAAAGTAAGGAGGGCAACATGCCTGAAGAAGGAAGAGAATGGGTAGAAACCTTACCGGCTGATGTTCAAGGCTGGAAGGAAGTAAAGGACTCACCAGATGCGGATGCCTTTTACCAGAACATGGGCGATATGCGGGCACGCATGGGCAACAGTCTCACAGTTCCTGGTGAGGATGCTGGTCAAGATGCGATGTCTGAATTCTACGGTCGCCTGGTTGATAAAGTGCCTGGCGTCATCATCCGCCCAGATGACACGAACACCGAACAGATGGCGGCTCACTATAAAAGCATCGGACGTCCCGAAGAGTTTAAGGACTACGGCTTGCCTGAGGGTGTGGAGGACTCAGGTACTATTCCTATACTACAAGAGATCTCTCACGGACTTGGACTCAGTCCGTCTCAGTATAACGGTATGGTGGTGGGTCTCGACAAAGTAATATCCACCCAAGTTGCGAATAGCGAAAGTGCTCGCGTCGAAAGTGTTAACACTTTGAGGGAGGAGTGGGGCGCGGGCTATGACCGTAAACATCGCGAAGCCGTCCTTGTTGCTAAGCAGACTGGTGCACCACCTCAGTTGATCGAGCAACTTGAGTCAGGCAAAATGGGCGCTGATACTCTTAAGTGGGTTGCGGGTCTTGCTGGTGCCGTGAGTGGCAAACCGAATAGCATTGGTGATGACCCGGGTGGTGCAAGCGAGCTCACTAAATCGGAGGTCAAAACGAAACAAGCCGAGATCCGTGCTAACAAGGCATATTGGGAACCAGACCACCCCGATCATAAGCGCCTAGTGAAGCGGATGCAGGAATTGGCATTGATCGCAACACCCGCAGAAATTAAGGGTTGACAAGTCGTTGACTCTATGTGGTAGGTTCATAAATCAAATATCTACCGGGCAGACCTACGAGGTTCCGGAAGACCCTGTAGCCGAAAGCTTCGGTTAGCTAAGCAGTTCCGAATTGTTCGGGTAGACTCAGGCGTTTTCCGTAACCCGTAGGAGGCCAGAATGGTTGTTACAATATCTCAAGCATATATCGAGACGTTTGAAGAGAACGTCCGACACCTTGCTCAGCAATCCGACACTCGACTTCGCCGCTTCGTAACCGAAAAAGCCACCACCGGCGAGAAGCATAACTGGGATCGCTTAGCTCAATCAGCTGCAGTTCAGAAAACATCCGCACGTACCGGCACGCCTGCTGGTGGCGACGGCTCTGGTGCTGTTGGTTCCACCGACGGTTTGGACTGGGATCGGCGCGTATCTCTTGCCGAGACCTGGCACACTGGTGAAATCTTCGAGCAAGAAGATCCTGTTCAAATGTTGATTGACCCACAATCGTCCATCGCTACCAACTTGGCGATGAACATGCGCCGGTCGGTCGATGACATTATCATCACTGCCGCCACTGCCGATGCCTTAGATGGCGATGGCGGTACCGTTGCATTCCCAGCCGGTCAAGTTGTCGGCGACGGTACCACTCCGATCACCCTTGACTTCGTTCTCCAAGTTCAGGAACTGTTCAACCAGAATGATGTTGACCCTGACGAACCCAAGTGCGCGGTCATCGGACCTACCCAACAACGGAAGCTCATGCAGCTGATGGAAGTCACGTCTGGCGACTATCAAAATGCTAAAGCCCTCGCGACCGGCGTCCTGCCGAATTGGATGGGCTTCACCTGGATCGTTTCCAATCGCCTGCTAATCCCGGCATTGGACGAAATCAGCACGTTGTTCTTCAGTCGCAAGGCTATCGGTATGCAGGTGAATAAGGACATCACCGCGCGTATCGCTGAACGTGTGGATATGTCGTTTGCCTGGCAAGTTTACTGCCATCTGACGATGGGCGCTGTCCGCACTGAAGACGAGCATATCGTCCATGGCCACCTGGCCGACACTATCTAATCTTAATATCAGCTAGGGGCCCCCGATCCTAGGGGGTCCCTATTAAGAGGAGACTACAATGCTTAAATCCCATCCAAATCGTCGCGACCTCAACGCTATCGAAGCTGCTTGTGCAGCGGCTGGTGATAGTCCGGTCAACACTAGAGATCTTGCCAAGAGCTTGCGCGTCAAAGAAAACGCCGTTCGCTCGATGGTTCGCCAGATCAAGGATCGCGACTCCGGGAAGAAGAAGAAGAAGAAAAAGGAGGATTAAGTCGATGGCTATCGTCTCTGTTCGCACTGAGCTCATTCAAACGGTCAATGCCCCGGTTCTCTCAGAACGTATCAAGACTGAGCTCGTCTATCAACTCGACACAGGTACTGGTCTACGTGAGAGCAACGTATCACCCGGAGGTTCCGCAGTTTCGTACCTCGGTCGGGCCCTTAATTTTATTGGCAACTCTGGCTCAGCCCGCGAGGATGTACGGGCTTTCAATAATCGCGCCAGCGAAGTCACACCATAAGGAGTTGAGCTATGGCTGCATCGAATACCGTAGGAATATGCAACCAGGCTCTCGGCTGGGTCGGTGGTAATCTTATCACCAGCCTCGATGATAACTCGAAGGAGGCCCAACTTTGTAAGGCTAACTTCGAGTTTTCCCGGGATGCGGTTCTTGAAGAAGCTGACTGGACGTTTGCTCTCAAACGCTACAAGCTAATCCCCAATGCTGAAAAGCCTCTATATGCCTTCGGCAACGGTTTTACCCTACCGCCTGAGGTGATTAGAGTCATCTCGGTATCAGACGGTAATGACTCCGGCTCTCATACCCTTGATCACGAACGCGACTGGCAAAGAGAAGGCGACAATGTTATAGCTAACGAAGACGTTGTCTGGATCAAAGCACTTACCCGAGTTGAGGATACCACAAAGTTCTCGCCGGGTTTTCGCCAATCGTTGGCTACTCGTCTCGCCGCAGAATTTGCAATCCCGATCTCTCGTAGCCGGAAAACGTCAGAACAATACTGGATATTGTATCAAGATCGACTTGCCGTAGCGATGGCCAGCGACGGTCTCCAGGGCCGCGCAGAACAGAAAAATTCAAGTCGTTTGATTAACATTCGACGGAAAGGTGTATTCTCAGGATGAACATCCAAGACCATAAACTTGTTAAAATGCAAGCCACCCTGAGCATTGCACCTGAGGATACAAACCCAGACCTCGAGCCTTTATTCGTCCAAGCATTAGGTGTGGCGATTACACAGGCGCACACTCAAGATATGTGGCATGAGTTTTGGGACGAGGAAGGTATTGCATCAGGCCAGTACAATGATCGAGCGTATGCTTGGTTGGCTACTGTTGGCTACCTTGAACCCCACATCCAAGATCGGTGGTATTCGTTCTGGTCTGATGTGGGGCCAATCCTTGGTGCTGAACTTGTTATTGACGGCGGCTTTGATAACCCCGCAGACTGGACATTGGGCTCAGGTTGGTCAATTGCAGCTAGCGTAGCTACCACAGACGGTACTGCTGCTACCATGTCTCAAACAGTCACTCCGATACCCGGTGAAACCTATCAGGTATTAATAGATACGGCGGGTGCCTACGTAGGTGGCCTTAGCGTTGAACTCGGAGGTACTGCCAGTGTCGTTGCTGTTGACGCGTCCCATAATTTGACTATAGTTGCTGGTGCTGGCACGGACCTAGTCTTTAATGTTCCAGCTCTCAACGATTTCATAGGTAACGTGGATAATGTTAGCGTTCGGAGGGTCTACGGCTAATGGTACTTAATTCTGCAGAGCGAAAGACTTTTATCCTTAACAGCATGGCTCATATGGCCGGCGGCGTTATGTCAAACCTGCAAACCGTTGATAATGCTCGACGAGCTTTTGGTGATGCGGCTGAGGCAAAACTGGCCGAAGGTATCTACAACATCGCTGTGACTTTGGCTGATAAGTATGACTCGGAGAACCCCTAATGTCTAAGATAACACCTCTAATCGAGACATTCGTTGCCGGAGAGTTGTCGCCTCGGTTCCATGCGCAGTCTAGTATTGTAGCCACTCATAAGGGTTTGAATACCTGTGAGAACTTCATTACCACGTCTCACGGTCCTGCTAGACGCCGGGGCGGCCTCCAATATATTCGAACGGTGCCGGCTGAGAGTAGTGATGAGCAGATCCCGTACGGTCAAATCTTCCCCTTCACTGTATCACAGACTAACTCATTCATAGTCACTGTAGCGAATGATGGGTTCCTGCGCGTGAATACAATCGGCGGTGAGGCTCTAGATGCTAGTACTGTTATCAATGTTAACCCCGATTTCACGCAAGACAATCTTGGCTATGTTTATAATATCTCAGGTACGTCTGTCGTTACGTTCCCAGAAGATACTGTTCAACTCAGGCCATCTGGTGGTGGTGAAGCCCGCATCAGGCAGTTTACAAACACCCCTGATCAAGGTGTAGAACATACTCTTCGACTCACAATGCCATTTAATACCAAGGGCCGTATTCGAATTGAGATTGGTGGTGATAACCATGGCGATATCATGGACTTTACAACCACGGGTCAACTATTGATCGAGCGAACTTTTATTCCAAACTGGCCAAGCGTCAACGTGAGGATAACCGCCCTTACTCAAGACAATTGGATTGTGTTCGACCGCTGGGAGCTTACAACTACTTCTACTGAGGCTTTTATTACATTCCCACACGATTGGTCAACGGATACAGATATCCGGGAAATCCAAGTTGCCATGCCCGCGAGCGACCAAGGTGACATCGAACCAACTATCCTTTACATGGTATCACCCCGCATCCCGCCCCATAAATTGACCTACGATAGAGTCAATCGAATATGGTCCTTTGGATTAGTTAACTTTGTGGGTACACCGCCAAGATGGGAACTTGAGAATTGGCCAGGCGTCATCGGGTTCTATCAAGGACGAATGTGGTTAGCAGCAACACCAGACCAACCCGAGTCTTTTTGGGGTAGTGCGTCTGGTGAGTTTGAGGACTTCACCCCGGGTGGGACAGAAGCAGACGATCAAGTAGCATTCGGCCTAGACCATCGCGGTCGCATTGAATGGCTTGTTGGCTCTAAGAACCTGTTGATCGGGACTGAGAACGCCGAGTTCATCGCGACGTCAGAGTCGGGTGTTATCAAGGCCGGTGATATTCAAGTTACCCACCAGAGCTCATTTGGGTCTGCCAGTGCAATGGCTGAACAGGTGGGTAATCAAATAATGTATATTTCTGCTGACGGTCGTAAGATCCGCGAAATGGGTTTTCAATGGACCGACGAAGGTTACGTATCCCGAGACCTCACATTCATCGCCGAGCACTTGACTGGCGGTGTTGGTGATAACAAGCGGCTGGTAGATATTGCCTGGGTACAGAACCCCGATAATTTACTCTGGGGTCTACTGGCTGACGGTACTTTGATTTGCGCGACGTATGAGCGATCCTATGAAATTATCGGCTGGCATCGTCACCACACACCCGGCGATGTTCTCTCAATTGCTGTGGTTGAAAGTTATGGCGAGTCAAAGCTGTGGGTACTTACCCGTAGGAACAATATCCTATATCTTGAAACCATCGTTGAGGGTATCTTCCAAGATAGTTTTAAACTCATCGATAATGAAGAGTCTCCTAGCGCTTCTATCAGTGTCCCACATCTAGCCTTTGAGTCCGTCCAGGTCATCGCCGATGGTGCAGTACACCAGAACATTACCTTAGACTCTAACGGTGATGGCATACTGGACGCTCCGGCTGATATTGTGATTGTTGGCTTGTTCTATGACAACCACCTTAAAACACTGCCGCTCGATGTAGGTTCTCAAACTGGCTCTGGTCGAGCTTACTCGAAGGGCTGGAGTAGCGTGTATACCTATCTCATTGATAGCCACTTACCGCTGTTGAACGGTGAACGCTCGCCCGACCGTACACCTGCTACGCCGATGGATACCGCTGAACCTCGAGTCACTGGTTTTATACGGATGACTGAGTTAGGTTATGATGAGAAAGCTCAACTTGATGTATCACAGGACCTGCCTCTTAGCTGCGTTGTTGGCGGTTTCTTCGGCGAACTAGACCAAGGGATACTGTAATGATCAGAGCATATGAGCCAGGTGATTATGACTACGTCTCCAAATATCAGCCTATAGGCAATTTTGAAGATTTGTTGAATGATGGTTCCCACGTTCGAACGATTGAGCATGACGACACAGTACTGTCTGTCGCAGGTGTCTCAGTTATGTGGGACGGCGTTGGCCAGCTTTGGTCGATGCAAACCAAGTATGCCCCGGACCATTCGATGACTGTGGTTCGTGATACTCGAGAGTTGATTGCTCAGGCTTTTACCCAGCTGGAGCTTCATCGAGTTCAGACCACCGTACGCGCTGATGATCCTCACCTTCAGAAGTGGATACGGCTGGTTGGGCTATCAGTCGAAGGTGTATTAACTGCAGCGGCGTCTGATAGAACAGACCTATTAATGTACATGAAACTAAGAGGAGACTGAGATGGGATTGGAAATAATCATACCAGCTATTCTATCGATAGCGTCAGCAGGCGTAGCTTACAAAGGTCAGAAGGATGCAGCAGATGCCCAGGAGGATGCGGCAAAAAAGCAAGATCAGGCAGCAGCAGAGCAGAGGGCGGCAGCAGCAGAGCAAGAACGCCTTGCCACGGAAAATGCAGCCCTCGAGCAGCAGCAAGTCGATGAAGAGGCCCGGCGACTCTCAGCTCAACAAGATACCCTAAACTCCGAACTTCGAGCTAGGGCAGCAGCCTCCGGTGTCAAACTAAGCGGGTCTACGTTTAATTACCTGAAGGACTTCGAAACAGAACAAGCCAGTCAATTGAACTGGCTCAAAGAGTCAGGCGCCAGTCGCGCACAATTCATCGAAGCGCAAGGTCAAACACAGGCCGCCCTTACACGGGCCGGATCATCAAGTACATCGGCTGCCGCTGACGGTACTCGTGCCGGTGCATCTCGATCTATGGCTGGTGCTGTTGGCTCACTAATCGGTGGCGCTGAAGAGCAGTATAACATCTGGAAGACCTAAAATGAAACTGAATGATATCACGTATGGACCCGTTCAAAGCTTTGGCCGTCATGATATTGCCGGCATTGGGGCTGTTGCTCGGGCCAATGCCGCAGCTGCTGGTGCGCATGCCGGCGCTGCTGGTGCTGAAGCCGCTGCAGCTAATGCGTGGGGTAATGTTGCCCGACGGATAGGCTCCACCGCTGTTCAAATTTCTCAAGATTGGCAGGATCGTGAAGATCGAGAGTCGCTGGAACGGGCTACATATGAGATAACTAAAGCAGAGGCCGAATGGCGTTCTGCACATAGCGATAAAAGGTATTACTCCTCGACTGAGGTTCAAGGCCTTCAGGGTGTTCGCCTGACGGATCAAATAGCCCAGCCTGATGGCACTGTCATCGAAATTGCACGCGAGGATATTCCCGCGCACGAAGTACAGCCCTCTCTATATCGAAACCACATGGACTCAGCTATTCAGGCACAAGCCCTTACTATCCAGACTGAAGATGTTCGAGATCGATGGACTCTAAAAATGAGCGGCATGGCCGTTACGAACTGGGCTCGTCGCGAGGAGGCTGCCGCGGGTCAACAACAACAGGCTATCCGGTTCGAGCAAAACTTTCGTATCCAAGAGTCCACACGAAATGGCCAGTACGATATTGCTCGCGAACTAGCCAATAATTATTCTGGGTCTGTAGCCGAGCGCGATAAAATTAGACTGGGCATTGACATTCAGGAAGAGAAGGACTCATACACATATGCTGTGTCGTCGGGTAGCGAAGAAGTAATTGAACATTCGATTGATCGATTAATTACTAACTCTGCCAATTCTTACCTATCCCCCGTGGAACAGACATCCGTATTAAACAGTTTAAATGTGGCCGCTAGCCAGATCGAGGCCGGTAAGAAAGAAGCTCTCCGAGTAAGCGAGGATGAGTGGGCCAAGGATGGAGATACGTTAATTGCCGAAGGTGGACTTACCCATGAGTGGCTCTATGCTAATCGACACAACCTAAGCCAGACGGATTTTAGACACTTCGCTAACTATGTAGATCGCCAATCAAACGGCGGTGGCACAACAAAAACCTGGGAGACGCCTGAGGCGAAAATTGTCTACATGGATTTATGGGACGATGCCATGGCTGGCGAGCTTGACGTACCGACGAGAGCACGAGCCGCCTTTTTAGGGGGTCAAGTTACTAAATCCGCCTATGATCAAATTCTTGCCCGTCAGACTGAGGCTCTTGATGAGGATACCACTAGCCCGTATCTGTCAACCTATAAGCGCGGCGAGAAATATTTGTCGGTTGCGCTTAAGCCCAATGACCTTAATCCGAAGGCTGGCGCCCACCAACGCCAAGCAGCCGCAATGGAAGAATGGCGTAATTGGGCAGAGTCTCCTGAAGGTCAAGGGGCTGATCAAGCGACAGCTCAACTCAAGTATGAGCAAATCGGCAAAGACTATAATTACTTAAATACAGAAGAGTTTCTGTTTACTTGGCCTAAGCCAACCTACCTTGTTGGCGGTAGGGGCGACCTTAGGAATGTTGAAGTTATCGATGCCACAGAGGCTAACACTATGGCTGCCTTCATGGCTAAACACGAAGATAACTTACAGGCCGTGGTGAATGACCCTGAATTTATCCGGCAAGTAAATTTACTCCAGGCCTATCGCAAGAATATCGAGAAGAGCCTTATGCTCGAGAGAGGTGAAGAATAATGCCTGTTGAACTTAATATCCCCTACCGGCCACCAGCGAACGACGCTGACCTAAGCTATGTGGAAAATCTAAAGAAGATCGAGCAAGACGAGGCGATGAAAGGCTTCATGACTCGAAACATACCTCAGGAGCAACCACAGGCGGATGGCGAGGTAGCTGCTGTCGCCCCGACTGATACTCCACCGTCAGAGTTGCCCAGCTCTGGTGCGGACACGGTTGCTTCTGAGGCCCCTGACGGTAACCTGCTAACGAAGGCTGGTGATGTTGCAGCCGACGTTGGTGAAGGCATTATTGAGTTACCGCGACAGACTATAGGCGGTATGTTTGATGCTAGTAAGGAAGCTCTCAAAACTTTTCAAGACCTTGACAATTGGCTTAATGAGAACGTCATTGACACCCGCCTCCCGGTTGTGGGAATACCGCTTGTTGATGACCTATTCCTCACAACAGCCGAAGCGATCCCCGAAATTGACGAAGCCCGAACCACAACGGGCGGCATCATCCGCGGAGTTTCGCAATTTCTCACAGGTTTCAAAGGTGTGGATAAAGTACTTAAGATGCCTGCTGCCGCCGGTAAGTTAGGTATCTTTGCTCAGGCTTCGCTTAAGGGCGCAGTCGCGGATATGACTGTGTTTGACCCCGCTGAAGATAACCTAGCGAATTTAATTGAGCAATTTCCGGAGCTTCAAAACCCGGTGACCGAATTCTTATCAGCTGACCCCAATGACGGTCAGGCAAGTAATCGATTGAAAAAAGCTCTTGAAGGTCTCATGCTTGGCGGTGTCACCGAAGGTTTCACGATGGGTCTGAAGACGCTGCGTCGGGTGCGTATTGCCAGAAAAGCTCAGAAGGCTGAAGTTGAAATTAAACACACAGTCGAAGGCGATGCAGTAATCGAGGAGATTGCCGAAGGCCGGCGCATGAAATTAGAAGACCAAATGGGCGGTGCTCCAGACGGTCCCCGATACACCGTCGATGATAGCGGTGAGGTAATGATCAATTTTAATCGGATCAACAGCCCAGAAGATGTCAAAGAGATAATGCAAATGTTAGCCAATAAGTCGAAGAGTGAGATCGACCAGGCTCGCAGGGGTAAGCAAACCTTTCAAGAGATTGAATTAAACGCCGCGCAGATCGACGCATGGGATACGCTTAATGCTCGACGCCACGGTCAACCCCTCAACGCTGAAGAAACTCTCGCGGCACGACAACTGTGGGCAACCACCAGTATGGAAGTCCGGAACTCTGCAGATGAATACTTGAGGTATCGTACACCAGAGGCCATGTATAAACTCCACAAGATGCTGGCTGTTCACCAGACAGTGCAGACTGAGGTACTAGCCGCCAGGACAGAAACCGCTCGTGCGCTCGCGCAATGGCGTATCCCCGTCGGCATGGGCCTCGAGTTCGATAAGAACATTGAAGCTTTGATAGACATGCGCAATCCCCGCGTAACCAAGGATATTGCTGAACGAGTCGTTGGCCTATCGGAAGCTGGCTTGGAACGAGAACTTGACCACTTCGTTCGCGGGAGTGTCTGGGCAAGAACTGCTGACGCCGTTAGACAACTGTGGATTAATGCTCTTTTATCAGGGCCCTTCACCCACGTCAAGAACTTCACCTCGAATACCGCTGTATTATTTCAGCAGCTGGCTGAACGTCGAATTGCTGAGACGTATGCCCGCGCATTCGGGAATAGTATTGACGACGTAGTTCAGGGTGAAACACTCCAAATGACCTATGGCATGGTCGAAGGCTTAAGAGACGCCTTCATAATTCGCAGTAAAGCCCTGAGGGCAATGAAGGCCTTCGCGGATCGTGCGGCTCATGGGGATTTCAAAGGTAGTAAAGCTAAATTTCTTGATGAGATCGATGAGGGCGACGTCGGGTCATTCTACGCGTCAGTTGCTACCGGCGAGTCCCGCATGGGTCGATCCAAGGTTGAGGATGTACGGGCGGGTTCACTATCGGGTGAAGCTTTAAGTCCTACGCCCGGATCTATGGTCGACCGTACCGCGCAGTCACTGGGCATTGGTAGAGACTCACCAGTCGGCCGATCACTTGGCTACCTCATGGATGGTGTTGATCTTACTACTCGTGTTCCAGGCAGCGCATTGAATGCCTCAGACTCCGTGTTTAAGACCATTAACTATCGAATGGCTGCTCGAGCCCTCAGTTTACGGCAGGCTACAAAAGAGATCAATCAGGGTCTTCTGCCCGCTGACGGTCTTACCAAACGGATGCAGGAATTGATGTCTAATGAGGATTGGCTTCGTAAGGCTGGTGCTGAGCATCAAGCGGCATACAACACGTTTACGAACGAGGCCGCTGATGTACCGATGGCTGTGGTACGAGGCCTTGGTAATATTCCCGTGCTTGGTAGGATCCTATTACCGTTCCGCCGGACGCCTATCAATCTGACGACTTATGCTTTTGAGCGTACACCTTTAGCACCGCTTGTGAAGACATGGCGTGACGATATACTCCGGGGAGGGGCTGACGCGCAAATTGCATCGGCACGTATCTCCCTTGGCACTGGTGTCCTTCTGTTAATGGCTGATCTCTCAATGAGTGGCATGATTACGGGCGGCGGTTCCATTGACTCTGGTCGTCGATCATTAGCCCGTCGTAAAGGCGAACTTGACTATGCCATTAAAATTGAAGGCGATGATGGTGAAATCCGGTCGTTTAGCTACAAAGGTCTAGAACCTATTGCCACACCACTTGGCCTTGCCGCTGACCTGGTTCAAATACTTGAGGACATGAACCCAGACGACTACAACGATGTGGAGGTAGAACAAGTTGTTGCCGCTACGGCTATTGCCATCGCCTCTCAGTTGGGGACTAAGTCATACCTCCAAGGCGTGTCTAGTTTCTTTGAGTCAATGTCTGATCCGAAACGGTATGGCGAGACCTATATCAAGCGACTGACGGCTTCTATCGTCCCGTCTATAGTAGGTCATGTTGCTCGCCAGGAAGACCCTTATGTTCGAGCAGCCTACGACATACAAGATACTCTCAGGGCTAAAATACCGGGCATGAGTCAAGGGTTACCCTATCAACGAGACCTATGGGGCCGTAAGATTAACCGGCAATCAGGCCTTGGCGATTGGTATGACGCACTTATCCCAGCCAAATCCAAGCAGTATAAAGCTGAGTCGATCGACCTGGAACTTGAACGACTAGAGTATTACCCCACCAAGCCTAGCCGACGGATTAATTTTGAAGGTATTGATACCGCCATCGATCTGAGGAGATACCCAGAAGCCTATGATCGGTACCTTGAATTAGCGGGTAATAAAATGACTACAGACATAAAAGGTATACCGATTGACATCCACACCAGGAAGGGGCTAAAAGGTACCCTTAATGACTTAGTTCGCGGTCGACACCCTGTAAGTGAGCTATATGATATGAGGACCGATCACGGTAAAGTTGAAGTGATTAAGAGTACTATTCGGAAGTTTCAAACCGCGGCAAAGATGCACCTACTCGAAGAATTCCCCGGTCTTCGAGAAGAGTATACAGAGAAACGTATGAAGGCTGCTCGAACCTATGAGTTTGAACCGAAGCCGTCGAAAGAAACTATCTTACCCAATATCCGGTTCTAGGAGGAAACCATGACCGTTAATTCAACTCTAGTCAAAGAAGATTTTATCACCGACGGGATTGAGACTGATTTCTCATACAACATCCTGACCCCCGATGGGAGTGATCTTCAATTATATGAGAATGGAGAACTTACCTCAAAGACCTATACGGTCACTATCACGCCGTCGCCTGGTGTTGGTGGTCTAATTCAGTTTACTCCTGATGCGCCCGATGCAGGTCAGCTCACTATTCTCCGAGTCTTGGATATCACGCAAGAAGCCTTATATAACCCATTCGACCCCTTCCCTGCGAAGACCCATGAGCGAGCGCTCGATCTGGGTACGATGGTCGACCAGCAATTGCAAGAACAACTCGACAGAGCCCTGCTCGTGCATGTTGGCGGTGACCCCAATGTCGATTACACGCTACCGCCCTATGAGGCTGGTAAAGGTATTATGTGGACCGAGAATGACCCCAAAGGCTTAACCAACAGCAACGAGGGTCTTAACGATATCGTCCAGCAGGCGGAAACAGCACGAGACGCGTCAGTTGCTGCGGCTATCACTTCAGAAGATTGGTCTGACTTATCTAACCTGTGGGCCGAGGAAGCTGAAGATGTACCTGTAGCACCCGGCCAATTTTCCGCATTTCACTGGGCGAAGAAAGCCGAAGGATCAGCGACGTTAAGCCCAGTCAGTTCGGTGTTTACTCGGATTGGCGATGTTGTGGCTGTTGACGGCGATTATGACATTGACCTAATTGGCCGAGTTGATATCAATTCACCAACTGACGGTCACACCCTGGTCTATGATACGGGTGCTTTTGTCAACGAGTTTATGAGTGCTATTCTTGTTACTAACACCCCGTCGGGTGATATCTCGGCTACCGATGTTCAAGGTGCGATTGATGAACTCGACACTAGTAAATCACCAGTCACCCACACCCATGTCCCGAGTGATGCAATTGCAGAACCGGTACCTACGGGTCTAACAGACGGTGGCGAGATAACTCAAATACCTGCTAACTTCACTGAAGTCCACATTGATGGGGGTAGCGGGTTTATCATCAACGCGTATGATGACTATGAGAACGTCACGGTGACGCCGGTGTCGTGGCTTGCACAAGATGTGGCACTACTTAATCCGCTGACAGAAACCAGGTCACATTTCAGAGTTGACAACACTGGCACTATCTTGGTCCTTAACACGCCGCCAACGCCTACGTCTGAGCGTACTACAATCCACTTAGGTCAGGCATGGCATGACCCGATTGGTAGTGCTGAACCTTTGATATTTAATAGTCCACATAGGGCGGGGCTTGACGCTCACGGATTAATCGACCTGGTTGATTTTATTGGCCCGCTGACGCGCGGCTTTACCCCAGTACCTAACGCTGATCTTACCTTCGGCCATAGCGGCGGCGAATATTTCAGCCTGGGCATTAATCATCTCACTGACTCTTCAAACCCCAATGAGCTGGTCATACCGCCAATCGCCGCACTAGACTTCTATTACTTCACGGGCGACGGTACCATCCAAGGCACTTTAACAACTTTAGTCGATGCAGAGAACTATGACCCGGCGGGCGTAGGCCCCGCCCCCGAGTCTGTCCCCGGCGGTCCTAGTGTATCAACCATCCAATATTTCTTCGGTATTGTCCCCGGCATTGGCGGTATGCTATACGGTCAAAATACCTATGGCACACTTGAAGAAGCTAAGGACGAGGTGTTTAATGACCTTAGTAGCTTGGTTATACCGCAGGCATTACAGGACTCATTTGGCCCGCTATACGCAGTAGCTTCTATTAACACCGCCACCGATCTTTCTGACCCCTTGCAAGCCAAGGTATTCAACCTCAATGCCGCCGCTGGTATTGGCGGTTCTGGCGGTGGTGGTACACCGGGCGCCGTCACTAGCGTCTTTGGTCGCATAGGTGACGTCGTAAGCGTCGCTGATGATTACAATGCGTCGTTGATCACGTTCGACCCCTCCAGCGTCGCAGGCGTCGCTACAAATGTGCAAGATAATCTCGAAGAACTTGATGCCGTGACCGTTGCGAACGCTGCGCAGATAGACACCAACACTGGGAACATCACTACAAACGCCAGTAACATTTTGACCAATGCCGGAGATATCACTGTTAACTCTAATGCTATTATAGCGCTTGATGCCGTTAAGGTTAACAGTGACCCCACTGTGGTCGACCCCGGAGCTGGCCAAGTGATCAATATGGTGCAGATATCTCAGGTCGACTATGACGGCCTTGTGCCTGACGTTAATACCTTATACCTCATCGATAGCTAAGGAGAGATTATGCCGATTAAATTTGGAGCCAACGATGTAGGCAAAGCCCACCTGGGCGCGGCTGAATTGAGCCAGATATATCTCGGGAGCATACCAATCTTAGAGGGGTCTGGACCCGAAGAACCTGTATTACCGCCAGTCACTGACGGCCTTGTCGAGTATATCGACTGTGGCGTGTACCAGAGTTGGGATGCCTTGAACAGGAACTTCATCGATCTAGCCGGTGACGGCAGTCTTATCTATACTGAAGGTAGTACTGATGAGTGGATCGACCCGGTAGGCGTAGCCCCCGACAGTGGTCGAGACGTGTCCAAGTTTTTTGCGCCGGGTGGCGTGGACGCTGAATGTAGGTGGTCTGCTAGAACAACTTTTAATGAGCAGCTACAATGGCGAGCATCAACGTTTACTGCGGTGATCGTTATAGGGTTACCAGCTTCAACTAACGCCGGTGTGTTATTATCATCTGGGGAGGCTGGTGAGGTGGGTATAAATATATGGGCTAGGGACGACGGAATTCGTGTGACACGGAGATGGGCCGGCGGTGGGCCTAATCGTGTAGACTCTTCCTTCCTAATTACTGGGCCCTGGGATAATGACCCGGCATCTGCAAAAATCATAACTTATGCGACGGATAATGATGACGATAACCCTGACGGTTCTTTTGTTAAAATCAACGGCCACGCTAGAGTTGACGCTAATCCGTTCAATAGCAATACCACACAGAACGACTCGGCGTTATTCTACGGTATTGGTCACGGTAGAGTCCAGGAGAAACTACCAGTTGAAGCCAAGATTTATGCGTCGCTATTGTATAATCGCAAATTAAGTGATGCTGAGGTGAGCTTGCTGGAAAACTTCTTCTTAACCTACCTCAGCGCATAGCGATGAAGACACGCTTAAGAAAAACGGTCGAGTAAAGAAATGAAGCCTTTGTTTATTATATCCCTAGTCTTCACTTTGACTACCGGTTGTGAGCAACTCGAAATACTGCCCACAAAAAAACCAGCTAATCAGTTGATGGCTGACTACCTGGTAATTTGCGTTATCTGTTTTGACGTGAGTATTGAGTCACCCAAACCAGTAAAGAATGAGAATGCCGGCCCCTAGTATAACGGCCGATTTAAGCCAGAACTTAATAGCCTCCCCGAGTAGGAGGGCATCCAATGCACGATCAGTGTGGTATGGCCTTTTCTTGTTCATCTGTACTTCCCCCATTCAACGTAGAGAGCCCGAACGAAATCGTTGAGTATGCTCTCCAATAGTTTCTCAAGACTACCGTGGTTGTTCTCCGCAGCAATCACCGGGTATGAAACAAAGTTATTAAGCTGTAGTTTCCGACCGCGCTTATCAACGCCCCACAATCGGATTCCGGTGTAAGTATCAGAGTCCCCCTGAGTGCATAGTTCTACACTCGCATTCCTGTGGAGGTTCCATTGATCCTGGCTATCACTCATCACCGGCGTCGTCGGGGCTGCGTCCTGGATTTTGAATGGGCCTGGTCGGATTGACGCGAGCATCCTGAGGTCATAATTCTCACGCTTAAGTTCTCGAACCTCATGCTCGAGCTCAATCTGCCTTATGCTTGTTGTTTGCATCCCTCTTCTCCGATAGTTGCTGTTTTATGATCATGTCGGTTAATTTGAATACCGCTGGCAGTATATACTTAAGTTCGCTCGGTTCAGTTTTGAAACCCACGGTCAAGACCATCGCCATCACTGAGGAGATCGCGCCGATTTGAGTTGCGGTACTACTAGACTTTCGCCTGTTCAGTAGGTCAACCATCTCAGCTGATATCTCATTAGCTTCCGAGCTATGGTCCTTAAACTTGAGAGTCGTTAACAGAGACAGATAATATGAATTTATCTCTTTGTCTCCTCGGAAATGTTCACTTATCGCTTCCTTGAGTTCTTCGAAATCATCCGGCATGATGATGGTCCCTTCTCTGCCAGTGCTCTAGCTCGAGTTTCGTGAGATATAAATTCCATTCAAGCCGGTCATAAACGAATACGAACATGCTGAGGAATAGCCCCACGCCGATTAACATCAGCGCGCCGCCCATATTGCAGGACATCAATGACGAGGCCATGACTACAACACTTAGCCCCAGGTAGATGTAATTCTTGATGTTGTGCATCATCACCGAGTCTCCGCCAAATAATCTCGAAGCCAATTGTAGAGCTTCTTTACTTCGACGCGGTCAAACTCAGTATGGTGACTCTGACCATTTGACAGCCTTACGATATTACCTACCTTTGAGACTGTTATGTTTTGGTTATCTGTTTGATTAACTACGATAAGCATCTTCATCTTATTCTCTCCAGAAATCTGATGGGGACGTTAGTGAGTTTCAGACCGGTGACGATTATAATGTCGTAGTTCCCGTATCGCCGGTCAGCGACTCGTGAGACGTAGCCTTCAAAGTCATGGGTCAACATATGTAGATACACCCTGACTCGGTCACCGCTTTTAAGATCTCTCATTATTAGTCTCCAGGTTAAAAATGAGGCCGGGCGTACGCACCCGACCCCACTCCACTTAACGACGAAATGGATCAGTCGTCGTCTTCGTCTTTTTTCTTTTTCTTGGTCTTCGACGCCAGGTCCTTGGCGGTGTTTTTCATTTCCTTGGCGGATCCGAAGTCCCAAGCGCGACCTTCTTTTTCATAGCCACCGGCACGGAGTTTCTGGCGACATACTGACGGTTCAACACCCAGTTCTTCTGCGAGTTCGGGAATACCGTATTTCGGTTTCACAAATTCGGGGAGGTTCGATTTGCCCTTGGCTTTCTTTTCGCCCTTAGCTGCTTTCTCTTTCTTAGCCATTGTCTTTCCTTTTTTGAGTTGATTAAATACATGATCAGCTAGATCACCTTTTATCTTTAAGACATTATACCTGTGCATGTCAATAGTGAATTGAGCTAATAAATGAATAAAGAGAATCTTGTTTAATTGACCCTTTCTGTCGAGTCGATCACGGCATTGTCTGTAATCGATGTAGCTAAAACTACCGGAGTAAAAATATGCGAGACTTGCCTTGAATAAATCAATGCCCACGCCCATCTGAGTTTGAACGATGATAACTCGCGGGTCATGCTCGTCTTGGAATGTTTCCCATATCGTTCGATCCTTGGTTCGCCCATCAAGTATTTCCACAGTGGTAAATCTCAATATCGCCTCGTGCAGGATATCTATCTCGGCTGTGTATTGTGCGAAGATTACAACCTTCTGATCTGGCATATCTTCGAAATGATCGAGGAACGCGTTGAGTTTGTCTTGCTCGAGTTGTATGGTGTCATCGTCATCAGTCTTAAAAAAACCGCCAGTCAATTGCTGCAGTCGCAACATGGCAGTCACTGTCATCTCACTTGTACTAGTGTGGTCACCGAACTCAATGAGGAATTCTTCCTCCATCTGTTTGTAAGCTTTCTTTGCTTTACCCCTCAACTCGAAATCTATGATACCATCAACCACAGGCGGTAGATCAAGTACGTCGCGTCTCTTGACAGCCATCGTAATGTGTTTGACCTGATCAATAATCCATTTCTTATACGCGTTTTTCAGCTTCGGTATTCTCGTATGACCGATGTCGATCTGATGACAATACCTCTTAATGAACTTGAACCAGTTGTGTCCGAAGATACTGTCGTCGAGAAATCGATACTGTGCCCATAGGTCAAGTTCGCTTTTATCCAACGGCGTACCCGACAAGATACACTTGTATTCAGCGTATTTTCCCAGCTCATATGCAACCTTTGATTGCTGAGTGTTATGCTTCTTAATACGCTGCGACTCATCGATGACAATCATGTCGAAATAGTCGTCACCGAATGTATCCAGGATCGCTGACAAACGCCTGTGTGACACCGATATTAGGGTTATATCATCATTTTTGATGGCGTTGATCTGGGATGCGCTGGGATCGATCAATGCATATATCGGTATACGGTCAATTCTGACGTGTTCAATCAACTGTCGAGACCAGACGGTTCGCGCAGTCTTCGGGCCTGCAACGAGTATCCGTTTAATTGACCCTTTTGAAGCTAGCCTTACGATGGCCGCGAGAACGCCGAGCGTCTTCCCAGTTCCCGGCTCCCAGAAGAACGCCACGCTCTTGTGCTTCAGGAAGAGACTGGCGCCTTTGCGCTGATGGCCCATGAGTTTGGTTTTGAGTAATCTTCCCAAGACGTTTCCTTATTTTCCGTATGGCATTTTCTGGTGATCGTGACACGATAGCGACGCCGCCGGCTCTCCGTATGAGCTTTAACACTGAGCGTTGTACACCAGATGTGGTAGAGCCCCTGCGATGGGTCTTGACTTCGACTGCCACATATATGCCGTTGATGCAAAACAAAAGGTCAGGCAATCCCACACGTTGGAAGCCTGACCCGTGAACCTTGAAACCGAAACAGTGTGGCCACTCACGCTCGATGGCCTTTCGAATTTCTTTTTGGTACTTTGTCTCAGTCTGTTTCGACAAGTTTCTCTGCCAGTTTTAGAGTGAGGATAACGACTTTGCCGTATTGAGCGTTAAGCCTTTCGAGAGTCTTCTCGAGTTGGATAACATCTTGCTGATAGTCAGGCCGCTTGTTGAGCTCTGCTATCTCGTCGTTGGCGTTAGCAATTTCCAATTCGAGCAGTGGTATTTGATCATTGGCTTCACGGCTAGACTGCTCAAACATTCTTACTTGATTGCCTAATGTGGTCTTTTCTTCCAGCAAATCTTGAACCCTTTTGAGCGCAAGGTTCATTGCTGCCTTATGCTCGGTGGCCTCAGAGTTGAGTTCCCCTGTGCGTTCGATGTACGCGTCGGCAGTCGCGGTTTTTTCTTTCAGTGACTTGTCGAGTTCACTAATGCGCCTGAGCATGCCTGGCCTGTCAGCGCTAGCGGTTACCTCGGCCTCGGAAGTTTCAAGCCTGTTAGTGAGTTCTGCGATCATAGCATTCTTCACTCGGATCGTGTCAGTCATTGTGGAAATGCGGTCATGGTCAGACAAAGTGTTTTCCGCCTTAAGCGTTTGGGACATTGTATTCTCCTATGGCGAACGGGGTATCAAGTTGGGCGAATAACCTGGAGAGGAAATTTCGCATCACGTATGCAGCGGGAACGAACCTCGATACGTGTCTGACACCCCGTTCTAACTAGAGACTATAGAGATACCTTATTGCGATACCTCAGTCATCGTCGTCGTCTTCGATCAGGCCTTCTTCTTCGAGGGCTTTGATCACCGACTTCCGCTTCTTACGAAGCTTCTCGCTGGTGTCGACTTCCAAGTCATGCTCTTCGATAATTTCATCGAGAGCCTTGCTCTTCATGTCGTTGATGTCGTCAGCGGTGTAGGTTTCTTCGTCATCACCGTCACTGTCATCATCATCACCATCATCATCGCCTTCTTCTTCGGCGAGTGCTTCCAGCGCTTCTTTCACTGCAAGGCGTTTCTTCTTGATGCCCTTGAAGTCATCGAGGTCGAGTTCGACGTCATATTCTTCGATAACGTCTTCTAACCCGTCAATGTCCAGTTTGCTGACGTCAACTTCGACCATGTCGTCACCGTCGTCACCGTCGTCACCATCGCCATCAATCAGTTCGGCTTCGTCAGCGGGGAAGATATCTGCGATTTTGGCACGCTTCTTACCTTCCCAAGTTTCATGGATAACCATACAACCGGCAGGTTCGCAGTCGTCAATTAACGCTTCTAGGTCGAGATCCATGGGGCCATCCGGTACTTCAACACCATGGGCTTCCAGGATTGTTTTCAAGTTGAACAGCGCCTTCGGCGATAGCGACGTGTTGTTATACAGTGTGGCACCTTCATGTTCACCGGCAGTGATTTCATATTCCCACGAGAAATATGGACCCTTAGTGCCTTCTTCTTCAGTGATCACCACAGGTTTGATTAGGTAGTCACCTTCCGCGGGCCGGTTTGAACCTTTGACACCGCCGAAATCGACCTTAACGCCTTTAGCTTTTTTCTTCTTACGAGTCATTGCTCTTTCTCCTAGCTAGTTATAAGACCTATGATTTTTTCATAGGATGGATCGATCAATTGGTCAGGAAGTACGATCTTCTTCGGCTTCCTGATCTTGGTCGAGTAAGTGGCATTAGGACCAATGCGAAGGCAATATTCTATCCTCTTCACTTTCTTTGGTTTCTTCTGCCCCTTTACGCGCTTCGACACGATACGCTCACGGATGTAAGTGTTACCAATAATCGAAACGGCGCCTTCGAGTACTGTCGAGACACTTGGCATGAGGCGAGGCCCCACTGTCGGTGCAATCGCAGTACCATCTTCTTCATCTTCATCACCACCCCCGAACGTGCGATCATGGGCGATAAAAATTACGTTCATAGGCAAGTTACGCATGGTCAGTATAAAGGTCTTCAACTGTGTGGAAACAGTACCCCAGTCCTGCTGGCGCATGGTGCCCCAGTTACCAAGCGCGCCGGGTTCAACTTCCTTCAGTTGCCTGATGGCCAAGTCCTGAGCCTGCGACATAGTATCAACTACCACAGTCTTGTATCGATGCTTAGATTTCTTGAGAAACCAGTAAGCATCCTCTAGGTCCTCATAGGTTTCTGCGCGTATAACATCAGCATCGGTGTCCCGTATGCTGTCTGTGCCCCGCTCAGCGCAGTCGAGAAATAGCGTCGGACCCGGGAATGTTGAAGCCAGTGTGGTTTTACCCGTACCGGCTTTGCCATACAAGGCCACCGTTAATTCAGGTTCGAGACTTTTTACTGCCACGATCTTGTCCTTTATTTTTCGGTAGTCTGATCCCCCGCTTCGGCTGCTTGGCTTTTTCTTCGTTCGTCTTGCCATAATCGTTCTCCATATAGTTTCTGGCGAGTATGAATGACTCATCAAGGCCGAGTAGACTGGCTTGACAGAGGTCGCGCATGTCGCACCATGAGCAATGTTGACCGAGTGATCTGGTGCGGTCGACACCAGCACGTTTCTCCATTTCACGAGCCGTCATGATAGCCTCATCCTTGAGATTATTAATGAAGGTCTCGCTAATTGGGAGGAACACGCGGATGTAGAAATCAGCCTCTTTACCGTCAAGATGTTCCCTCACATCCTCGTAATCTGATGGGTCAAGGTCTTCTTCCTCAATCGCTGAGAGGTAAACCGGCCAGGTTGTGTTGATTGATTTTTTCTTTGACAGTTCCCCGCTCTTCAGAACTTCAGGTTTCTTCGGCGAGTTTGTTTTGATATAGTCCCAGCACACGCCGTCGGGCTTTGGTAGTCCCACCTCAGGCATCGCTAGGGTATATAACCCCGATTGCGCGTCGGTGAATTTGAACTCTGATATCGGTATCTGTTTATGGGATTTGTGCTCTACGAGCCACACCAATTTATCTTGCGACCGGGCAGCGCTATCAACTTTGCCCTTGAGCATGATGCCGGGTGCCAGCTTGATTTCAAATTCAAATTCTGATTTTTTACCCTGATGCTTGATGTACTTCAGCGGGTCGGGTTTGTAGTAATCGAAGTAGCCGTCCATGAGAATTTCAATTTCGTCTAAGACACCGTAGAAATCATCACCCTCCATAATCTTGCCAATTTTCTTTTTGTGAGCCTTGAGCACTTTGCGCGCGGCGGCGGCGCCGGTGTCAATATTCGCCTCGAGCATCTCATGAATGATCGTGCCCCGTACCAGCGGTGTCGACTTCTTCTTCTTCATGATATTCATGATATGCTTATAATAGAACTGCCGGTGACAAGTTCGCCATGACCTTAGTTTTGACTGAGAGACGCTATACATTATGCCCATCCTCCAATTTGATTGGCCTTGTTCATAAGTGATGTGGCTTCTCTGGGCGTTAGTTCCAGGATCATCACCACGTGAGCATCCCGCTCCAGCAAGTAATGGAGAAGAGTCAGGCGGTCTGTGTCATTGTGAATGTTGGTGAACAATGCGCGCCCGGGGGACTGCCTACCCTTGTGGTCAGTCTGACGTTCGAACGCCGTAACTAGGAAGTCAGCCATCGGCTTTTTCCAGGGCGGAGATAATACACTCAGCAGCATGTATCCCGTTGTCCCGGTTATACAGCATAGTCTTGAACTTTTTGCCGTCACCCCCCAAATTAATTTTCATGGACCGGCCCCGAACATAGTCGAAGTAGTGACCTTTTTGAAGCAACTCATTCGCTTCTTGTAAAGTCATCTTCTCGGGTTGAGCTGCAGCAGCGAGGGCCGCTAGGCTTTGACCGTGGCGGGCACCATTAAAAAGAGCGGCCAATACCTCGGCCTTGTTGTACATCGATATATCCATTTGAATTCTCCAGGTTAAGTTAATACGTCTAATATAAACATCAGGTTGTTAATTGTCAAATTTAATTTCCTTGTTGTCGCCCCATGGTCCTTGAGATACCTCAGCGATAATCGGTATTGACAGGTCTGCACCCATACCACGTAGGATACGATACCCTTCCATGATTTCTTTAACCTGTGTGGCAACCTCCATTACTCTACCGTTTGGAACTTCCATAAGTATCTCATCATGGACAGTACCCACAATATCGCAATGCTTTACTTTGAGGTCAATATCAAGTGCCGCGGTAATTGTAAGATCACTACCGAAACCTTGAATTGGGGCGTTGATTGCTTGACGTAATGCGTTCTGGCATTTGCCATGTCGCTCGTTGGACATTTGCGCGTCAGGTAATCGACGCAACCTTCCCACCAGGTTCCTCACGTAACCTTGGTTCCTAGCAAACCGCCTCATTCGCTTATGCCATGGCGGTAAGCCGTTATATTCCAAGAAGAAACGCGTTCGAATTGTGCGTGCCTCAGCGGATGTGAACTCTACCTGGTAATTGTCGCGGCCGTAGTCTACGAACTTTGGCCATCCCATTCCATAGATGAAACCAAAGTTAATTGCCTTCCCCCTTTTCCGCTCCTCTTTGGTTGGATTAGGTATACCGATAATGTTTTGGACGGTTTTAGTGTGTATATCTTGACCAGTCTGGTATGCAAATAGTAGGGCGGGGTCCTTTGAAACGTGCGCGATAATTCGAAGCTCGATTTGAGAGTAATCGGCTGCAATGAGAGTATACCCCGGTGGTGCTGTATAGCAGCCCCGTAATTTAGGGTCTCTCGGGGTTTGCTGAAGGTTGGGGTCAGTGCAACTGGGTCTTCCCGTGACAGTTCCATGGATTTTAAAGCTCGGGTGTATTCTGCCATCCCAAGACTCCTCAATCCAGCGATTGATGAAGGTTCCGAGATTTTTTTCTGCCGCTCGATGATCAAGTATGAGCTGGGGGACTTTGTGCTTAGGTCCAAGCCTAAGAAGGACGGACTCGTCTGTTGATCTAGCCCCGGTTCCCGTTTCTTTGATCGACTTAAGTCCGAGTTTATCGAAGAGTATCTCAGCGACTTGCTTGGGCGAATTCCAGTTGACACCGTACTTCCACTCTTTAGTTTTTTTGTCTTTCCATTTGTTGTCGCTAGGGCATAAGCGAGTGAGTCGCTTAAATGCCTTGTCTCTGGCCCTCTCCCAATAACGTCGTTGGCGTTGAAGCTTTTTCTGATCGACGTAGATACCTCGGTGTTCCACTCTAGCATAGAGCCATGAGGCTGGGAGGGTAATGTTGTTATAGATTGCCTCAGTCTGAGGGTCTTCGGCAAGCATCCGCTTAAAGATGAAAGCAAGCTTACGGGTATAGTATATGTCCTGAGCAAGATACTTGCAATGTGTTTCCAGATCACCGAAGCCGTGTTTTTCTTTGAGCGGGATATCATAGTCGTCCTCCAGTCCACAGTACTTCATAGCCAAATGCGTCAGATCGTGCTTGTCGTTCTCGTCAAGATTATAGTGGGCGAGTAGTGTGTCGAATGACATCGGGAACCACATACCGAAGTGATGCTTCAACCATTTTAAATCGAACTTCCCGCCCTGCGCAACCACTTTCTTTTTCTCGATTGCTCGGTATATCCGTGTGGTAAGTCGCTTCTGCTCCTCGAAGTTTTCAAAAATGGGTGACTCCTGGTGGTTCATCGGGAAACACCAGTTGTGGTTACGCGTGCCAATGCCGATACTGGTGATCCAACTACCCGGCTTGTAGGGATTAAGACCCGACGTCTCAGTATCGAGCGACACTAACCCAGACTTGGCAATGTCGGCGAAAGCCTTATGTTCGGTAGAGGGTGTGACTATCGACCACAACATTATTTTTCCAATCAAATATTATCCCATTGGGTATTATCTGGTAGACTTCTATACACTCCTCGGAGACTAGCTCTAAGCCTGAGATATCCCGATATTCTTCCTTGAAAAATATCTGGTCAATGTCATGGTCGAACGCCAAGGTTTTACAACAGGATAGACAGGGAGACAGTGTAATATATAAATCCCGACTACCTCGCTGAGGCGGTGCCTTACTTATTGCATTCATCTCAGCATGCGTGCTGCGCGTACAGCCCTGCGTCATGTCGCATTGATCGCCGCAATGTGCTTCGCCAGCGGCTGGGCCGTTATAGCCCATGCTGACAATGTTCTTATTTTCTATGATTATTGCGCCGACGTTTCCTCGGTTGCATGTTGACCTTCGAGCTATTATCTCGGCGATCTGCATATACATCTGTGGTCTGCTTATTCGCATTTCGTTTCCTGACTTTTACGATCATCGATTGAGAATTTCGGTTACGCTCTACTTGAGCAGCTAGCTTTCGTAGCTGTAGCGCTAATGTTCGAGCGTCGCCGGGGAGAAGGAGTTGGAACTCGTAATACTGGTTGATCCACACCTTAATATATTTACTGTCGTGGTCCCAGATTTCGAGCCTCAAAAAACATTCTCCACATCTTTGTTATAAACGTGCAACGACTTAACCGAGTGGATGAAGTGTCCAGCCTTCATACCAGTTCTATCAGCAACCCAGAGCTGTAGCTTACGAGCCAGCCACAAATCATTTTCAAAGTGCTCACCGAAGTCGCACGAGCGCATACGGTACTCCATGTTGAGTTGGCTGTCGCGATATGAAAAGGTGTAGTCAATGGAACATGGCGTTCGCTGGATGCCGAAGAAGTGGGTATCTTCCGTATCCCACATAGAAACGACGAGTTGACGACTACCAGGGTCTACCATCAACCGATCAATCACGTTGTTTACCTGGTTGTCCCGAGCTAGCCGCTCGTTGTAGGTATAATCCATCTTGCCGTACTCATTAAGCATCGGTTCCCACAATTCCCGACGGTGCTTCCAAGCTTCGCCAGGGTTTACAAAATGGTTGGTGCCGAAGAAAGCCATCAATCGTTCCCCCCATTCGGCATCGGCCCATGGCTGCATGGGGTTGAGGTCATTGAGGTCGGGTTCAGTCACCGTATAGATGTAGCTTGACAATTCTCGGGTGTCGTCGCGGGTGTCATTCACTCGGAGATTTTGATAGGTCTCCGTGTGGTGGGGTATACCCATCTCCTTCAGATCCCGCCGAATTTCCGAGATTGCCTGCTTGTAGTTTTGAAATATTCTCATTGATGCCGTCCTTTAATGTGTCTAGAAAATTACTGAGCCTTTTGAGCTCACTGATTTGCAGGTGTTTCAGGCCATAAGCTTTGGCTTTGAATTGACCCGGCTTGCCTTGCTTGACTTCGAGTATCTTCCTCATAATGCCTCCAATCGTTTTTCAAAATCCTTCTTTATTCTCTTGGCATATTTGCCCGCCACAGTGTGGAATGCGATACCGATATTCCGACCGTTAGCATATGGCCCGTCATATTCCACATACTGGTTGAAACATTTCACAAGGTACTTGTAAAATTTTGGGTCTTTCAACTCGAGCATGAATAGCTCTCTTTCATAGGCCCTTGGCGTTAGAGCTATTAGCGCCAGGCTATGCATCGGGTGAACGGTCATGTTAGAAAAATGGAAATTAACCTCCACACCTTCGAGGCCAAAATCAGGCAGCACAACATCCCGCACGAATATAACGTCAGCAACAAACTTCTTGTACAGCTCACTTGTGCGGTAATATATATCGATGCTTGGTTCACCCTCAAGCAATGTGAACACCATCGATTGTATGCAGAATGTCTGCTTCGTGTTCTTCTTGACGTGGCCATAGGTGTGGCATGCTGTCGAATTGTATTTACCTTTCTCCACGATGCTGTGCCATTCCTTGATCGCAAAACCGTAAGCTTCTTCATTTATGTAGTGACGCTTGAGGCTGGTTATTTTATTGCCCTTCTCGGCATAGCCTACGTCAGTCAGCTGAAGCGTATCGTCGAGTACCGTTCGCCAGCCGTAATTCCGGATTATTTTCCGATTACTAGCATAGCCAGTAGGTAGATGGCCAGTGAGATGCCAAGCGAACTCGATATATCGCTTCTTAAGGCTTTTCAATAGTTTGACCCCTGCCGGAACTTGTTAACTTCAGATTTCTTGAAGTAAATGGCATGAAGCTCCGAATAATCAATATACTTAGAGAGCCACCGCAAGAATGACAAGTTCGACATGATGACGAGTGACCGGTATTTATTCTTGTCAGTCATCATCTGTGTGGTTTTCCAGGGCTTGTTCTTCAAGCAATTCATTGCGAGGCCGAGGTAATACACAGTTGCCCAGCAATCGTCATGAATGATTTCGGTCGGGTAATTACCAATCTCGCGCATAATGTCAGCAGGTGATACACCAGACAGCAGGTTAAGTTCCACCAGAAAATGATACGCGTCGGCGACCTCCTCATAGAAATGGGTTTGGTTCCCTTCGATGTTAGCCTCCATGGCCTCGGCAAGTTCCTCGGTGACACGCCAGGCCATTTCCTTTAACTTGAGTTGATGGCCAGCCAAATCAAGAGAGATTGTCTGAGGCATCCATGAGCTGAAGCCATTTTGTTTTTCAATGGTGTGGTACCTCAGCATCAACTCGTGCTGGCGGACGAAGATTTGCATCATGGCCTCCGACTGGTTGGTGGCCTCAGGGATTTTGTCGTCGTCGATATCGTTCACGTTAACCACGTGTCTCTCCGATGCTTAGCATATAGTTAATCCACATATTAGAGCTGTTGCGGAAATCATATCGGTAATGTGGGTGAACCGAAAAGAAATCGTCATAGGCTTGCTGTGTGACGGCTTGCTTGGCGATTGTCTTGAGATGGTGAGCACGGTCTTCACCATCACGCATAACAGGAACTGCAAGTACCTTCGGCCTGCAGTATATAACGACGACGCCGCACGCGTAGACGTACTTCATCAGCTGCTTCTTGTTTTTGATGTGATCGACCTGGCGATATAGCGGGCCATATAGCTGTTCGCTGATGACCGTGCACCGGTCGAATATCACGTCATCATGTATGCGCGATGCCATATGCTTTAGTCGGTCGTCGACTTCGTCAAGATTTAGAGGCGGACCACCGCCATGATATACTTCCCATTTCAGTGACGCGCCTAACGATTGTGCAAGCGTCGACTTGCCTGAGCCGTCTGGCCCTTCAACAATGATCATCTAGAGATACTCCAGGTTTAAGTGATTTGACAATAGATTAATATTAGAATATCATCATTATCCTTGTCAACGAAAATAATCTTGAGGTAAAAATGGAAACTAAATACCATTCGCCACGATGGCTGGCGAAACAATTAGGGTGGAGTTATGCGAAAGTACTCAGACACCTGAGAAACGGTGAGATTAATGGTATTCGGGTTGATGAATACGTCTGGATTATTCCCGTCACTGAATGCAATCGTGTAATGGATCAAATTAATGAGAAAATTAAAACCGCATGAATTTATCATGCAAGTGTGGTCGATGAATAAACCCGCCGACGGCGCGCATTTCTTTCTAGCATATCAAATACCTGGCCACAAGCGAATGAGGCAGGCCATATTTAAGTGGCCCATTGGCCGTAACAAGGTAAGATTGTTCATCAAGGAACATATCGAACGGCATCACTTATTCTTTTGCCCATCACCCTTCATGGACGAACGCCGACTGAAAGACCGCATGATGCCAACATGCTGGATGTGGTCGGACCTGGATCACAACAAAGATTTGACATACCCTGCTAGCGTTTACTGGCGCACGTCGCCGAAATCGTCACAAGCAATGTGGTTACTCGACGACGTTCATACTACCATGGAGGTCGGCCCCGTCAATCAGAAACTCAATCAGTTAGAGGCGGGCGATGGCGGCGGCGGGGCGATGGCGAAGTTGCTGCGTATACCCGGCACCACAAATTTCAAAAAGAAATATCAGGTCGGTACGCGGTACCCGCGCGTGCGACTCCTTATGTTTAACAAACGTCCTCGACCGATCAGCGACTTCAAAATAGTTGTGGTAGCTGACAAGGCCTCGAGAAATAAGGCGATGTCGTTATGCCGGAGCAAGGGCGTACCTGAGAGAATTATCCACATGGTGGGTTTGAAATCCCTGAAGAAAGAAGAAGATAGAAGCTCACGACTAAGATTTTTGTGCAGGTCTTTATTCGAATACGGTATTAACAGGGAAAACATTATCGCTTTGCTAACTGACTCTGTGTGGAACAAATTCCAGGATAGCCGGCCTGAGGAGCTGGAGGCGGATGTTGATCGAAATCTCGAGGGCATTGAAGAAACGGGGCCTGTCGGATTGTCCATCGTATCTGCAGGGCGCGTGCGACCGGGCAAGCAGGAATGGCTGATTGATTATCGGATACCGTTGCATGAAATAACATTCCTCGAGGGCGCGACAGGCGTGGGCAAATCGTCATTGATCATACGACTGATATCTGACTTCAGCAGCGGCCGACGCATGGGCACGCGCGGAGGACACGGTCGATTGAATATACTCGTGATACAAACCGAGGGCCATCTGGAGAATTCGTTCGTACCCCGATTAATCGCGTGCGGCGCGGACATGGATCGAATAAAATTACTTAACGCGAGCGGCAGCGAAGAAACGCTACACCTCGATGAGCAGCGATACGTTGATTGGCTTAAAGATCAGCTCGTCGCATATGACACCAACATATTGATTATCGACCCGCTGTTGCAATTCGCAGGTGATATTGATTTCAACCGCGGCAAGGAAGCGCCGAATTGGCTCAACATGCTGCAGCGTATGTGCCGAGAAATGAAGATTACCGGCATATTCACGCGGCACTGGACGAAGAACAGCGAGAACGCGGTGCTGTATCGAGGCGGCGGCGTTGTCGGCATGACCGGCGTTGTACGTGCTCAAAGCGCTGTCATTCAGGACCCGAATGATGAGGACAAAAAATATTGGGTAACAACGAAAATGAATGAGGGCGCGCGAAGCGACAGCTTGCCGATGTCATATTACACGAACAAAGACCTAAGCGTTGATTGGGGCAAGATCGAAAACATTGATATTGAGGGCATGTCGCGTGCGGCGGTCAATCAAAATGAGGCGACGGATCATCGTAAGGAGATGGACGATTTTGTGAAGTCATCGCTTAACGGCAAGGGCATGACACACGAGCAATTGATGAAGCAAGCTGAGGTCGATGGCCGCAGCCCTGATGAGGTCGAGCGATCAATGAAGCGATTGAATATCATCGAGCGTGCTGGCAAGTTGCGCGTGACGGTGCGTAAAAATAAGAAGAAAATCTTGATGAAAGCCAAGAAGCAACGCGAGTCAAAAGCAGAGCGATCGACCGGCGAAGCATACTCCTACAACAACAGCTAAACGAGGTCATGATCCGCTAGCTTCATGCGGCCCTTGAGCGTGATGCGATACGCGCGGCAATTCGGCTGCAGCGATGTCACCTCCTCAAGCCAACCGCGTTTTGTCATGAGCCTGAGTTTGCGCGATTTACCTTCGAAGAAATGAAGCTGCGAATGCTCAACAACATGCTCATCGAATTGCTGTAGCAGCGTAAGCTGTGAGGCCTTCGAGCGGTTCATGCTGTTGCCCACATACTGGCGCTGATGATCAATGCGCCCCATGCGAATGTCCAATTAGGGCTGAGGTGAATGGCGTTGCCGAATGCGAACACGAGCAACGAGATAAACAATATCATGGCAATGCGTGCATAGATCATAATCCAAATTCCTCGATGTTATATATGATGCCCGAATTCGGGTCGGTGAAATCGCTAGCGGTCATTCGCATGGGCTTAATCAATTCGCCACAGTCGTCGCTGACTAGGTGATTGATGTATTGCACGGCGAGCGGGCGGGCGAAGAACAGCACGCGATGGCGGCCGATTTTCGTGTCGATAACGACGTAGGTCATTTTATTCTCCCAATTGAGATTGCGTAAGACGTGCCGTATCGTTGGCACGTTTCGGGCAATGAGCCCTCGTCAGTTACGCTGCTGTCAATGCGGCAGTGATTTCTTCGACGGTGTGATTTTGCCATTCGCCAGCACCGAATTCCTTGCGCAGGATAACGCGAGCAGCGCGAGGCGTCATATCATCAGGCAGCAACTCCTTGAGCACGAGGCCCACTACCTTGGCGCTTTCCTTTGATTTCTTCGCCTTCGGCTTTATGGATTTTGGCTTGTCGTCAATCACTTCATGGATATTCTGCGCGAGCTGACGTTTCGTCGCCTTCGTCCAATTCCTGGCGGCGAAGAGTTTTTTCTGGCCGACGACGCGGTAATATTGCTTGTCGTCCTCGGTAACCTTTTCGACGCTGTTCATAATGCGAGATGTTTTGTTGTGGATAATTGAGATGGTCATTTGTTTGCTCCAGGTTTGTGTTTGTGTTTCGATGATTGGAATATAAGAATGGCCGTCGGATATGTCAATAGGCGATCTAAAGTTTTTTCAATTCGCTGTCGATGTAGCGCATCATATCGCGCCATATGGCGCTATTGCCCCTGCCGCGATTGACCGACGAGCAATAGTAGCCCTCAGCACGATCAGCGACCTCGTTCAATTTTCCAATCGAAATGTCGTCATCGGTAACGAGCACGGATGCGCGATCAAAGACGGCTTGACGAAATGCTCGGTTGATATTGTTCATGATAGCCCCACAAGCTGAATGTTTTTGATGATATGCCACGCAAAGAATATGATGGTGGTGGCGTTGACGAGTACAAGCGTTCTCATGCTGAACCTCAAAAGTTATATGGTGTTGCGCCAAGGTGTTTGGCAATGCGACGAGCTTCCCGTTTATCCTTGCAACTATGCACGGAAATATTGGTGACGCGTTGATCCTGCATGATACCGACAGCGAGGGTGTATTTATAGCCCTTATCGCGCAGGGATTTATGTGCGTTTGTGATGTCAGCGCGTTTCATTTTGTTCTCCAGGTTTTGTTTTGTGTTTCGATAATGGATATATAATGTGGCTGCTGAGAGATGTCAACAGGTGATCTAAAGTTTTCCCAATTTATTATCGATATGCCGCATCATGCCGTCATATGACGCCTTGCTGTGAAAACCGCGTTTAATGTTTGAACAATAATATTGCTCTGCGTCGTCAGCAAGCGCGTTCAATTGCTGTATCGTGATGTGGTCGCGGGCGTCAGGGTTGTTGTCAAAATGATGTTGCGCACGCTCGAGGGCGATTGTGCGAAATGCTTGGGTGATGGCGTTCATAACGTAAATCCTTGTAAGGGTGAAATAAATAGCCCGCTGAATGTGATCATCGCGCCAGCGCTGACGAATGCGAATGAATATGTTGTCATCACGATACCTCCACGATTTCATAAATCAAAACGTCATCATGATTTAATTCGAGCGCATCGCCTGACATCGGCGTGAAATCCACGGGGGTATGATCGTTGACGTCACGATACGCGTTGTCATGGAATTCGATGTCCCAGCCATCAATGTGTGTCGCGTTGATTGCGATTTGCGCATCAGCGATGGTTTTGAACAATGTGGGGTACACGCTGCTTTCGTTAATTTCGTAATCGTGTTCCTTGACGATGTACATAATGTTTTCCTTGTTTGCGTTGTTGATAATGGATATGTAATGTGGCTGCTGAGATATGTCAATAGGAATAGGAAATTATTTATGTGATGTCAATACCCGAGCCAGCCCAGAATGTCAGCGCCAGAATATGTTTCATGATCGCCACAGTCTATGATGAATTGATCAAAGCCACTGCCATCATGTAAATCAATCTCACGACGGGCCTCAGCCTGTGTGAATGTCTCGTCAATCGCTTCATCATATGTCATTGTCATTGTATTTTCCTTTTTTGTGTTGTTGATAATGGATATGTAAGAACGGGTGATGGGAATGTCAATAGGAATAGGAAATTATTTTAGCGCATACAGACAGAAATGTGATGGGTATGCGTTGCGAATGTGAAAGAATGATTAATATCATATGCTTAGCGGTGGGCGCGGATGTGGGGGTGTGTGCACAAATGTGTGTGTATGTGTCCATAATATATGTATATATATGTATAGATAGAGGTTGCGTATTCTCGTATGCGCTAAGTGACGTATATGTACGTACCAGCGTGTATCTTGGGGAGGCGGTAAGTGTATGTAATCATTGGGGTACGTACATTTCATCGCAAAATGAGTTGACAGCAGAGGAGATTATTGTTAAGAATGGGACAACACAAGAACAGCATAAGAACAAAGGAGAACATTACATGCCGAAAGCCAATCGAGTAGCACCTGCCAAAACCGTCGCCCCTGAACGCCGCTCCCGAAGGAAAAAACCCAACGCTCGGATATTGAAGCAGGTCACGACAATGTTGGCCATCGGACGTTCAATCAATGAGATCGTTGCTGTAACAGGCAAGAAGCGAGGCGTCATCGAACGTACCTACATGAAGCACGCAATCAAAGCTGTGGGATCGATTGATCAACGGCTATTCAGCAAAGGATTGTCGATGGCATTGGATGGGAATGAGAAGCTGTTGCCTTTGTATCTGCGTAAGCGTGCGAAGTTCGGCGAGACAGTAGAGGCAGCAGCTCCGACGTTTAATGTTACGGTTGTGACGGATGGACGGCTCGATGAAAAAAAGAGTAAATGACCCCCGTGGGGGCGAAATCGTCATGGGCGTGGATCGAAGACATATCCAATAAAAGTTGAGAAGGGCTCAGAAACCCATTTACAAGATCACTAAACCCTACTATTTTAGGAGCCTAAAAAACCTATCATGGAAGATGTCAACATATCAATCCCTAATAACTGGGGCGTAAGAAAACACCAGGAGCCCCTTTGGGACTATATGGCCAATGGCGGGAAGCGTGCAGTAGCAGTTTGGCACCGCAGAGCCGGTAAAGACTCCACTTCCCTTAACTTTACTAGCGTACAGGCTCACATTCGTAAGGGCGTATACTGGCACTTAGCCCCCACAGCAAAGCAGGTTCGTAAGATAGTGTGGGATAACATTGACGCCAGGGGTGATCGAGTTATTGACCAGGTGTTCCCAGAGGCCGTACGTACTAAGACTAACCAGACTGAGATGCGTATTGAGTTAAAGTGTGGCTCCCTGTGGCAATGTGTGGGCAGTGATAACTTTGACTCCCTGGTGGGTGCTAACCCGGTCGGTGTCGTGTTCTCTGAATATGCCCTTGCTAACCCCCGGGCCTGGGACTATATACGTCCTATCCTGGCAGAAAACGGGGGCTGGGCTATATTTATCTATACCCCCCGCGGCAAGAACCATGGCTATGAGCTATATAATTTCGCCAAGAAAAACCCTAAGTGGTATCATGAGATACTTACTGTCGGTAATACCGGCGTAATTTCTGAGGAGATAATACAGGAGGAGCGTGACAGTGGCATGCCAGAGGCTATGATCGAACAGGAATTTTACTGTAGCTTTGACTCCCCACTGGTCGGGGCTTATTATGCCAGGGAGTTTAACCGTATAAATAAAGAGGGGCGTATAACCCGGGTACCATATGATACGGGCTTGCAGGTTCACACGGCATGGGACCTGGGTATTGGTGATGCCACCAGTATATGGTTCTTTCAGCAAATAGGTTTTGAGATACGTGTGATTGACTTTTACGAGTCCTCCGGTGTGGGGCTTGACCACTATGTGGATCACCTGCGCTCAAAGCCTTATAAATATGGCGAGCATTATCTACCACACGATGTCAATGTCCGCGAACTCAGTACAGGTAAAGCTCGTATAGATACCTTGCATGACCTCGGTGTGCACGCAACTGTGGTGCCACAATTACCTGTCGCTGATGGGATTAATGCTGTTCGGAATTTGCTTGGTATGTGTTATTTTGATGAAGATAAATGCCACTACGGTATTGAGGCGCTAAAGGCATACCATGCAGAGTACGACGACATCAGACGTGTTATTAAAGCCGTTCCCGTTCATGACTGGGCAAGCCATGCGGCGGACGCGTTTCGTTATGCAGCTATTATGTTGGACCCACCCACCCACAAAACTAAGAAGTTCAAAACGAAAAGAGCTGTATCATGAACTATACTAACTCAGAGCTGATCAAACGGTATGAACGCGTGCAGGCCTCCCGTCGCACTGTTGAGTCTACATGGGAAGAGATTGAGAATTTCGTCGTGCCATTCCGAGGCAAGTTCTTTCGAGATGATAAGTCTGAACACCAGGTAGAATGGGAGCGTGCTTTAATCTTTGATAGTACGGCGGTTACCAGCGCTCAGACTCTCAGCGCTAGCCTCCATGGTTCACTCACATCACCTGTTACCCAATGGTTCAATCTTATTTTCCGTGACAAGGAACTTAATCTTAACAAGACTGCTAAGGAGTGGCTTGACAAATGTTCCATAACCTGTTTCCAGGCACTCCAAGATAGCGATTTTAATCTCGAAGTGAATGAGACGTATATCGATCTCGTATCATACGGCACCTCGGTCATTGTGGAAGAGGAAGTATCTCAAACCGAATGGCAGGGGCTTGACTTCTCCTCGATACCGATCAAGGAGTGCTTCTTCGAAATCGACCATCGCGGCCGTGTCAAATATTTCTACCGTAAGCTTGAGTGGACTGCTGTACAGATAAAGGACAAGTTCGATGAAATCCCAGACCGCATCGCCGCAAAGCTCGGACATCCTGATGATCGCATGGGGGTCTTGTTTGTCATCTACCCGCGTGACGGAGTTGAAGAAGGTGAAGGTGTCAAAGCCCCGAACCTTCGACCCTGGGGTTTCAGGTACATACTCACTGATGACGCCGTGCTTCTCGGAGAAGAAGGCGGTTATTATGAGATGCCCGCGTTTATTCCACGTTGGCTCAAAACCTCAGGCAGCATCTGGGGTCATTCGCCTTCAACCGTTGCATTGGCAGACATCAAGACTCTCAACAA
>Ga0164313_10000277_pt1 | contig 38971 bp, 43 predicted proteins | sample GuaBasSedimGuay4_FD_113735 | JGI IMG/M metagenome (GOLD analysis project Ga0164313, IMG submission 113735) | Subseafloor sediment microbial communities from Guaymas Basin, Gulf of California, Mexico - Guay4, Core 4569-4, 0-3 cm | ecosystem: Environmental > Aquatic > Marine > Hydrothermal vents...
AACGAGTTCATAGCCGAAGAAACCGGCGAAGAAGTCATCATCATCAAAGACCGCAACAACAAGGTCATCGGCTTTGAGAGGTTGAACTTCGCGCTCGAATCGGGCCAAGACCTGGATGTCGAAGCCATCGCCGTCTAGCCAACCCAAAACCCCGGAACGATGACGCTGGGAAAACACCGGTTTCCTGATGCGATGCAATTCATAATTCATAACTCATAATTCATAATTATCAAAGGCCTCAAAGTGAACGAAGTCGCAAAAGAACTCCTTCGCAAAATAGAAGACCACACTGCCCTAGTCGCCATCATCGGCCTAGGCTACGTAGGCCTCCCCCTAGCCCTCTGCTTCACCGAAAAAGGCTTCCGCGTCCTGGGCTTTGACATCGACCCAGAAAAAGTAGAAAAGCTAAACCGAGGCGAATCCTACATAAAACACCTGGACGCCAATCGCCTAAAAAGTGCCACAGGCCATGACGTAGCGACGGGCGAAAAGTGCGATGATAATTCATCATTCATAATTCATAATTCATCATTGTTTTCCGCCACTACAGACTTTGAGCGCCTACAAGAATGCGACGCCATCCTAATCTGCGTACCGACGCCCTTGGGTCCTCACAAAGAGCCCGACCTTTCATACGTAGAAAACTCAACAAAAGATATAAGAAAAACCCTCCGCGAGGGTCAACTAATTATCCTAGAAAGCACAACATACCCAGGAACAACCGACGAACTCCTAAAAGACATCCTCGAATCCCCAATTCAGAGCAACGATGAGGAAGACCGCGGTCCTTCCCGCGTCGTGGAATGGGATGACAATTCAAAATTCAAAATTCAAAATTCAGAATTAAAGAAATGCGGAACGCATTTCTTTCTGGCCTTCAGCCCTGAGCGAGAAGATCCTGGTAACCCCGATTACGGCACAAAAAACATCCCAAAGGTAGTGGGAGGAGTAGACGAAGCCTCCGGCGACCTAGCCGAAGCGCTCTACGCAGAGGTCCTCGATTCAACCGTCCGCGTCAAGAACGCCCGGACCGCCGAAGCCAGTAAGCTCGTTGAGAACATCTTCCGGGGCGTCAACATCGCCCTCGTTAATGAGCTCAAGATGATCTTCGAGAAGATGGACATCGACATCTGGGATGTCCTCGACGCCGCTGAGACCAAGCCCTTTGGATTCTTGCGTTTCAACCCGGGCCCAGGCCTTGGGGGGCACTGTATCCCGCTGGATCCATTTTACTTAGCATGGAAAGCGCGCGAATCCGGCCAACCGACGCGCTTCATCGAACTCGCGGGTGAGATCAACGCTCAGATGCCCGCGTATGTCATCGAGAAGCTCACTCAAGCGTTGAATGAGACGGGCAAGTCCCTGAAGGGATCGAAGGTCCTCGTTCTCGGGCTCGCCTACAAGCCGGACATCGATGATCCCCGAGAAAGCCCATCGTTCGAGATCATCGAGCTCCTCCTGAAGAGGGGAGCCGATGTCAGTTACTACGACCCGCACATCCCCGTGGCGCCGCGGATGCGATCGTGGCCGAATCTCCCGAAAATGGAGTCCACCTCTTTGACCGAGGAGATCCTCACCGCAATCGATGCGGCAATCGTGGTCACCGATCACACACACGTCGATTACGAATTCGTTCTCGAGCATTCGCCTTTGGTGATCGATACCCGGGGTGTCTACCGAGGTCGAAACGGAAATGTGGCCCAGGGATAGGCACGTGAGGCACGTTTTAAGACTACGGTTGAGCAACGTCAACTATGAATGACTTAGGTGCCATTGTGGGGCTTGGGGCCCTGATGGCCAAAAGCCAGTCGGGAAATGCAGATTCTAGGGTCGAGGGTCCTGATGGTGTATCAGAGCAACAACCTTCGAATTAACAACCGAGAACGAACCTACGCGAGAAAAGCATGATTGAAAACAAAGAAACAACTCACATTCCCCTCGACGCGAGAATCTACGTAGCCGGCCACACCGGCCTCGTGGGCTCCGCCGTCATCCGGCGCCTCGAAGAAGAAGGCTTCACCAACATCCTCACCGCCACCCGCGAACAGCTCGACCTGCGCGACCAGGCGGCGGTGAACTACTGGTTCCAAGCCAACCGACCCGAATTCGTATTCCTGGTCGCAGGCACGGTGGGAGGGATCCTCGCCAACTCGACCCGGCCGGCCGAATTCATCTACGACAACATGATGATCCACGCCACCGTAGTCCATGCCTCCCACCTCTTCGAGGTTAAGAAGCTTCTCTACCTCGGAAGCTCGTGCATCTACCCGCGCGAGTGCCCACAACCCATGAAAGAGGAGCATCTCCTCTCCGGCTACCTCGAGCCCACAAACGAATCGTACGCCATCGCCAAGATCGCCGGCATCAAGCTCTGCCAAGCTTACCGGCGCCAGTACGGATCCAATTTCATTTCAGCCATGCCCACAAATCTCTACGGCCCCCATGACAACTTCGACCTCAAAAGCTCCCATGTCCTGCCTGCTCTGATCCGCAAGTTCCACGACGCCAAGGAAGCAGGCCGTGAGGAGGCCACCATCTGGGGCACCGGCAGCCCACGCCGTGAATTCCTCCATGTAGATGACCTCGCCGACGCCTGCCTCTTCATCATGAAAAACTATGACGAAGACGAGCACATTAACGTCGGCACCGGCGAAGACCTAGAGATCCGTGAGCTCGCAGAGCTGGTGGGAAGCATTGTTCACCCCCAAGCTACTCTGGTATTCGACACCACCAAACCAGACGGAACCCCGCGCAAGCTCCTAGACGTAACCCGCCTCCACAATCTAGGTTGGCGCCACTCCATAGAACTAAAGGAAGGCATCCGCACAAGCCACGAGTGGTACATGGAGAACGAGGAGCAGGGGAGCGAAAGGGAAGAGGAGAAAAGGAGCTGAGGAGAGAAGGGGTGGGGCAGACGAGGCTGTGGGATTGAAATGGGTGAGGAGTATCCAATTGATCAAGAACCGGGCTGTGTTGCCGAACCCTATGGGGCGGTAATTACGAGGCACCACCAACTCGATGTGTATTCACTGGCTTTTCAGGCTGCGCAGAAGATCTTTGCGCTTTCCAGGGGTTTTTCCCCCCGAAGAACGGTACTCATTGACAGATCAGATGCGTAGATCGTCTCGGTCCGTCTGCGCCAATATTGCAGAAGGATGGCGAAAACGCAGATATCGAGCCGCCTTTCAAAGCACACTCAACATTGCGGAGGCCGAGGCCGCAGAAACCCAGACATGGCTCGACTTTGCGGAGAAATGTGAGTATTTAACCCCGGGGGAGACTGAGTCCCTTCGCAGGACCTACGACATGGTGATCGGCAAGCTCGTAGTGATGATCACCAACCCCAACCCCTGGCTCCTACCGCTGAAAAAGAACAAGTGATGAATCCTCCCTTTTCTCCTTTTCTCCACTGCTCCTCTTCTCCTTTTCCCCTCTTCCCCTCTGCTCCGTCCCGAGGTGAACAATGAAAAATACGACCCCCCTACCCCAATGGCCCCCACGCAACGGCAAGAAAGCCCTCATCACCGGAATCACCGGCCAAGACGGCTCCTACCTCGCCGAGTTCCTCCTCTCCAAGGGCTACGAGGTCTGGGGTATGATTCGCCGCTCCTCCTCCATCAACACCTCACGCATCGACCACATCTACGAGCCGCCCTGGATCGAGAAAAAACGGCTCAACCTGGTCTACGGCGACCTCAATGACGCCTCGTCGCTCAACCGCATCCTCAAAACCGTGCGCCCGAACGAGATCTACAACCTCGGTGCCCAGTCCCACGTCAAGGTCTCCTTCGAGATCCCCGAATACACCGCTGAGGTCACCGGCGTCGGTGCCGTTCGCCTGCTCGAGGCCATGCGCGAGCTTGACCTCGATGCCCGCTTCTACCAGGCCTCCTCCTCAGAGCTCTACGGCGAGGCTGAGGAGTCGCCGCAGACCGAGATCACCAACTTCCACCCTCGCAGCCCCTACGCCGTGGCCAAGGCCTACGCCTTCTTCATCACCCGGAACTACCGCGAGGCCTATGGGATGCACGCGGTCAACGGCATCCTTTTCAACCACGAGTCCCCGCGCCGCGGCGAGACCTTCGTGACCCGCAAGATCACCCGCGCGGTGGCCCGCATCAAGGCAGGTCTCCAGGACTGCCTCTTCCTCGGTAACCTCGATGCCAAGCGTGACTGGGGCTTCGCCGGCGACTACGTTGAGGCCATGTGGCTGATGCTCCAGGTCGACGAGCCCGACGATTTTGTGATCGCCACCGGCGAGACCCACTCCGTGCGTGAATTCTGCGATCACGCCTTTGCTCAAGCCGGCCTGACCCTTGCCTGGTTCTGCGAGGGCCTTAAAGAGACCGCCGCCGGCCCCGATGGCCGCACCCTTATTCGCGTAGACCCCCGCTACTTCCGGCCCTCCGAAGTCGACTATCTTCTTGGCGATGCCTCCAAGGCCCGGGTCCAACTTGGCTGGGAACCAAAGACCGACTTCCTGGCCTTGGTCAAGATGATGGTCGACGCCGACATGGAGGTATTGTGACTATTGATATGCTCTTCAGAGCGAACGAAGCGAGCGGAATATCCCATGACTCCCCAGGAGGGTGCATAAAACTGCCAAACCGATCCGTCGTCGCGGTGGGGCCGGGATAGGGGGCCCCAATTCTCAAGAGCCATCCCTGTCCCATGCGCACCTTCTGAAATATGGAATTGAGAATCCGCCATGCATGCCACTAGCCACGAACCCAGCATTTCCCTGCATAATCACAACGTCCCCCTGATCCAAACGAATTACTGTTGATAACACCTAGGGCCTCTTCTGGTGACCCAGCAATTCACTATGCCTACCACCATTCCTTTCCGGGCCCTGAGCGAGGCTTGGCGCAAAAACGGAATCTGGAATCAATAAACCCAACCGTTTCGATCCAGACCAACGCTTAGCGATGAAGACCAAGAGCCAAGAACTCAACACCAGGAACCTGTTATGGTTTCCAGTCGCCGGCAGACCTCCGAGAATGGACCCATGATGGATCGACACCTTGTCACAAGGATACGAAGATCATCTACCTCATTGCAGCAGCGTGAGGACGCTGAAAGGGGCACGAACGAATTGAAGAACTTCGCAATCACCGGAGTCGTCGGCTACGTGGCGCCGCGCCACCTCAAGGCAATCCATGATACGGGCAACCGCCTAGTCACGGCCACGGATCCACACGACTCGGTCGGTGTCCACAATTGCATCCCCCTCGACCCCTTCTACCTCGCATGGAAAGCCCGCGAATCCGGCTAACCCAAACGCTTTATCGAGCTGGCCGGCGAGATCAACACCCAGATGGCCCACTATGTGATCGAAAAGCTGACCGACGCCCTCAACGAGCACGGCAAGGCGATCAACGGCGCCAAGGTTCTGGTCCTTGGCCTCGCCTACAAGCCCGACATCGACGACCCCCGCGAGAGCCCGTCATTTGAAATCATCAGTCTTCTTCTTCAGCGTGGAGCGGAGGCCTACCACCACGATCCGTACATTCCTGTAAGTCCAAGGATGCGCTCGTGGCCGAGTCTCCCAAGACTGGAGTCCATCCCGCTTACTCCAGAGACGTTGGGATCTCAGGATGCCGTCATTATTAGCACGAACCACTCACAGTTGGACTACGATCTCGTTCTAGCCGAATCAGACCTCGTGATTGACACGAGAGGTGTGTATCCCACTGAGGCTGAAAAGGTCTGCAAAGGACAGAGCCTTCACGATCGAGTCCAGGTATTGATTCGAAAGCCCCATAATGTGTGTCGGGTGCATTCGGACTTCGAAGCGATTGGCGAGAGTTGATGGGCGTATTCTCGCTCTCGAAATTCAAAGGCGGCTACGTGCCCCACTGGGGAACACATGTTGTATTCGAAAAAGCGCAAGTTTGTATTTGTTCACATTTATAAGACTGCAGGAACGAGTTTTGCTGCTGCGCTTAGACCTTTCGGAGAAAGCAGTTGGAAACGACTCCTAAGTCGAGTCTTGAGGCAATTCGGTCTTCCCGATCCCTTGCTCAGGGGACACCAAACGGCGAGCGAGTTGATAGATGTTCTAGGAAGGCAGACATTCGATTCGTGTTTTACGTTTGCCGTGGTCCGCAATCCGTGGGACTGGCAGGTCTCGCTTTATAACTTCATGCAGAAGAAGCCCACCCATATTCAGCATGAGGCTGTGAAGAAGATTGGGAGTTTTGACGAGTACATCAGGAAACGGTGCCTCGAAAACTGTAGTTTCCAGAGGATTGGAACTCAGAGGGACTTCATTTACTCGGAGAGTGATGAGTTGCTCGTGGATTTTGTTGGGAGGTTTGAAAGCCTCCAGGCTGACTTCGAGAGCATCTGTTCTCGCATTGGAGTGTCGGCAACGCTGCCACGGCTGAATGTATACAACACGAGACCGTATCGCCAATTCTATACCGCAGAAACACGGGAGATGGTGAGTCAGACTTTCGCGTCCGACATCTCGCTCTTAGGTTATGAGTTCTGATGCCTTGTATTCGTTTGTCGCGATTGAGAAGCCGGACTCTCGAACGAACGAAATGCTCACTTAATGGTTGAAAATCTTTGGGAAAGGGAAGCCACAGTGCAATCAAGGATCGATTTCTCAGCTCTGGAAAACAGCTCAATCCTGATCACGGGCGGCACGGGATCGTTCGGGGGTGCGTTTGTTCGCACCGTTCTGAAGTCAACGCCGAAAATCAAACGCTTGGTTGTGTTCTCCCGGGACGAACTGAAACAGTACGAGATGGAAAAGATCTACTCGCCATCGGTGTACCCGGGCCTGCGGTACTTTATCGGCGATGTCCGTGATTATCAGCGACTTCGACGCGCGCTCGAGGGCATCGACATCGTCATTCATGCTGCCGCATTGAAACAAGTGCCGACAGCAGAATACAATCCATTCGAGTGCATCCGTACCAACGTACTCGGCGCGCAGAATGTAATCGAAGCCAGCTTCGACACACGGGTGAAGAGGGTGATTGCGCTCTCTACCGACAAGGCAGCCGCCCCGGTCAATCTCTATGGCGCCACCAAGCTTTGCTCGGACAAGCTTTTCACTGCAGCGAACAATATTCGAGGAACCCAGGACATCCGGCTCGCAGTTGTTCGATATGGAAACGTAATGGGTAGCAGGGGCTCGGTGATCCCGTTCTTCCTGTCAAAGCGAAAAGAAGGTGTGTTGCCGATAACGCATCCAGAGATGACTCGCTTCAACATCAGCCTACAGGAGGGTGTTGAAATGGTGCTCTGGGCTATCGTCCACACGCGGGGCAGCGAGGTTTTCGTTCCAAAGATTGCGAGCTATCGAATCACCGATCTGGCACAAGCTCTAGCGCCAAATTGTGAGCACAAGGTTGTTGGAATTCGTCCGGGCGAGAAAATTCACGAAGAGATGATCACTGTAGCGGACAGTTTCAGCACAGTCGATCTTGGTCGCTACTTCGCGATTTTGCCTACCCCGGGTGGATCAATCCGGGATGACTACTGCGAATCCACGGGGGCTCAACCGGTGGAAACCGGGTTTTCATACAACAGTGACACCAATTCGAGGTTCCTATCCGTGCAGGAAATCCGGGACCTGGTTCGTCTTCATGTAGATCCGAACTTCAGGGCGGAACAATCGAAAACCTGATGAAACTGGTCATGTCTCAAGGAGCGGTATGAAGAGTTCCGAGCTTGCGATCAACGGTGGCGCCCCAGTGCGTTCTGTTTTGTTGCCATACGGGCGCCAATCGGTTTCCGAAGAGGACATCGCGGAAGTCGTTGAGGTCTTGCGGTCAGACTGGCTTACCACCGGACCCAATGTGCCGGAGTTCGAGGCGGCCTTTGCTTCATTTACCGGTTCCAGAGACTCAGTGGCGGTGGCGAACGGCACTGCAGCTTTGCACTGTGCGATGAGCGCGGTCGGAGTTGGGTCGGGCGACGAAGTGATTGTGCCGGCAATGACCTTTGCCGCCAGCGCGAATTGTGTGTTGTACATGGGTGGGCGTCCGGTTTTTGCGGATGTCGAATCCGATACCTTGCTGATCGACCCGGCATCCGTCGAATCCCTGATCGGACCCCGAACGAAGGCGATCATCGCTGTCGACTATGCAGGCCAACCGTGCAATTACGACGCGCTGAGGGGCTTGGCAGAGAAGCACAGTCTAACCCTCGTTTCGGACGCCTGCCATGCGATCGGCGGTTCGTGGAAGGGTCGAAGTGTAGGGAAACTCGCTGATCTTTCTACATTCAGCCTGCATCCGGTCAAGCACATGACGACCGGTGAGGGAGGTGTTGTCACAACCGATGATCCGGAGATTGCAGATGCAATTCGACGCTTCCGAAACCATGGAATCACAACGGATCATCGCCAGAGAGCGGAATCCGGGTCATGGTTTTATGAAATGACCGATCTCGGATATAACTACCGACTCACCGATCTCCAATGCGCACTCGGCCTCGCTCAGCTCCGGCACCTGCCGAATTGGGTTGATCGTCGCCGTGAGATCGCGGCATTATACGACCAAGTCATTGAAAAAATGGAGTTTGTGGAACCTCTGGCCACTCGCGAAGGTGCACGGCATGCATACCATCTATTTGTAGTGAAGCTTCATCCGGAGAAACTCAAGGTTGATCGGAAAGAGGTCTTTGCCGCGCTCAGGGCAGAGGGAATCGGGGTCAATGTGCACTACGTTCCCGTTCATCTCCATCCGTATTACCGACGGGTGCTCGATACTTCGCCGGGGTTATGCCCGGTCGCGGAAGAAGCGTACGAACAGATCCTTACGCTTCCAATGTTCCCCGCAATGTCGGGGGGCGATGTGGACGATGTCTGTCATGCGCTGAAGAAGATCGAAAGAGCATACGGTCAATGAAGGTCGTTGGCATCATTCAGGCTCGTATGGGTAGCACCCGCCTTTCGGGAAAGGTCTTGCTGGATATAGGGGGCAAGACGATGCTTCAACGTGTGGTGGAGAGGGCCTCGAGATCGACGACAATCGATCAAGTGGTTGTGGCAACGACGGCGCTCGACAGGGACGAACCCATTGTGGAAGCGTGCGCACGAGATGGTGTGGCATGTGTCCGTGGGAGTGAAGATGACGTTCTCGATCGATTCATTTTGGCTGCGCACCGATTTGAAGCGGAGATTGTTGTCCGAATCACCTCTGACTGCCCACTGATAGATCCTGAAGTCATCGACGAGGTGTTGACCCAATTCCATCAGAAAGAGCCGGACTATGCGTCGAACACGATGACGCGGTGTTGGCCGAGAGGGTTGGACGCCGAGGCGATTGACGTTGTTGCATTGGAAGCAACCGGACGTTTGGCATCAGAGAGCTACGAGCGAGTCCACGTTACACCATACATTTATGGCCACCCAGACCAGTTCAGACTTCTTCCGGTAGTGGGCCCGTTCAACCATGGAGATCTTCGATGGACGGTCGATGTCGAAGAGGACCTCGCAATGGTTCGAAGGGTGTACAACGCATTTGGAGATTCGAGCGAATTCGGCTGGCGCGAAGTGCTTGACTTGCTCAAACGTCGACCGGAGATTGCCGATATCAATCGCGGCATTGAGCAGAAGGCTCTTCACGATTGTTGATGACCTCGCAGCTGTTGATTCGAGCGGACGCAAGTCCAGATGTGGGTGTTGGGCATGTCATGCGGTGTCTCGCACTGGCCCAATCATGGCAAGACCTTGACCTTGGTTCTGTTCACATTGCGTGTCTTGAGATACCACATGCCCTTGAGCGACGACTTCAAGCTAACGGTATTTCAATACACCGGCTTGCAGAACCAGATAGAGCCGCAGACGTTGCCGCAATCGCGAGCGACATCGAGGCGAATTGGATTGTGGTGGATGGCTATCGTTTTGATGAGGAGTACCATCGCGGAGTACGGGCCTGCGGGGCCCGTGTCCTTGTGGTGGACGACTTCGGAACCACTGGTTCCTGGGACGCGGACATTCTGTTGGATCAGAATATGGGCGCCAGTTTCGATCAGCACTATGGAGGAGCGCGCGTCCAAGGGCCAGTCCTGATGGGATCGAACTTCTGTCTCTTACGAAGAGAATTCCGCACATATAGCCCATCTTCAACAGAAGCTACTAGCGGAGTATTGAATATTCTGGTTCTGGCGGGCGGGGGAGCCGGCGGTGGTTTTCGGTCGGTCATCATTCCGTTGCTTGAGGAGGTGGCGTCCCCGATTCAAGCACGAGTAGTTGTGGGACCGGCAGATAGCGTAGAGAGTTCCACCACGCCTGTCGAGTCGGAGAGAATCAAAGTTCTTGTTGATGTTCGCGATATGCCGGCGCAGATGGAGTGGGCCGACGTTGCGGTGTCAGCATCCGGAAGCACAGCGTGGGAACTCATGTTCATGGGGGTGCCAAGTGTTCTGGTTCCGGTGGCTGACAATCAGAAGTCAATAGCGCGGATGCTACACGAAGAAGGTGCGGTGGTTTCTGTTGATGACTGCACACAGATCGGCGAGCAATTGAATGCTCTCGTCAATGATCGAGAGAAGCGCCAACTTCTCCGAAAGCGGGCGCAATCAATGATCGACGGATTGGGTGCGCAGCGCGTGATCACCGAGATGATGGCCCTCGAGAATTCGAGCAGGTGACGAGCTTGAGGGTCTTCTTCCTCGGAAACGGTTGGTTGGGTTGGCAGGCGCTAAAATGGTTGACATCTCAACAGGATGTGTCAATCGCCGGTGTAGCAATCCATCCGCCCGGCAGGCGGAAGCACGGAGACGACATCAGGGGTGTTGCATCCCAGGCATCGTCCCGTGTTTTTGACGCGTCATGTCTTCGCGATTCTGAAGTTTTAGGGCGGATTGAAGACCTCAACGCCGCAATCGCTGTTTCCGTCCTGTGTGGATATATTTTGAAATCTCCGTTTCTCGACCTTTTTCCAAGTGGATGCGTGAACCTCCATACCTCGTTGCTGCCCTATAACCGAGGGGCGCATCCGAATGTGTGGAGTCTGGTCGAGGGAACCCCGGCAGGCGTATCGCTTCATCGTATCGATTCCGGAATCGACACTGGTGCTATTTTGGCTCAACGGCGTGTCGATGTCGAACCGGTTGACACGGCACTGTCGTTGTACAGAAAGCTCGAAGGCGCCGGTTTCGATCTCTTCAGAGACAGTTGGGATGACCTCGTAGCCGGTAGAATCGACGCGGCACCCCAGTCCATGGAAACCGGAACATCGCACAGGGTAAAGGACTTGGCAGGACTCGACCTCATTGACCTCGATTCGCCGACAACGGCTCGGCAGGTCATTAATCAACTACGGTCGAGAACATTTCCGCCCCATCCATCGGCCCACTTCGTTGAGAGTGGCAGGAAAGTGTACGTGACGGTGAACTTAGAGTACGCCGGCGAGGTGAAAGAATGAAGTCCCTGCACATCGCGGATCGGGCAATCGGACCGTCGGAACCCGTGTTCGTTATCGCGGAGATCTCCGCGAACCACAACCAGTCGTTCGATCGGGCGGTTGAGCTCGTGCGGGTTGCCGCAGAAGCCGGTGCCGACGCTGTGAAGCTCCAGACCTATACCGCAGATACGCTGACGATCAACTGCGATCGAGAGCTGTTTCGAATCGGTCCCGGTAGTCCTTGGTCGGGACGAACGCTTTACGACCTGTATCAGGAGGCGCACACACCGTGGGATTGGCAGCCGCAGTTGAAAGCGGTCGCAGACGACATCGGCATTCCACTCTTTTCAACTCCATTTGACCCGACGGCGGTGGATTTTCTGGAAACGATGGATGTGCCTGCATACAAGATCGCGTCCTTTGAGATCGTCGACACACCGCTCATCGCAAGAGTCGCGGCAACCGGAAAACCGATCATCATGTCAACTGGAATGGCGACGCTGTCCGAAGTTGCTGAAGCTGTGCAGGTGGCCCGAGATTCAGGCTGCGAAGATCTTGCATTGTTGAAATGCACGAGTTCGTATCCGGCACCTCCTGAAGAGGCCAACTTGAAGACGATTCGCCATTTGTCGGACGCATTCGGCGTCATTACTGGTTTGTCGGACCATACACTTGGAATCGCGGTGCCGGTCGCTGCAGTGGCGCTCGGGGCGCGAATCATCGAAAAGCACTTTACGCTTAGCCGAAAGGATGCCGGCCCGGACAGTGCTTTCTCATTGGAACCAGATGAATTCGCCGCGATGGTGGAGGCTGTGCGGATTACAGAATCGGCTACTGGGGAAGTGAGCTATGTCCGTACACCCAAAGAGCTCGCAAGCTTCCAGTTCCGCCGATCATTGTTTGCAGTTCAAGACATCAAGGCCGGTGAAAGGTTTACGCCGGACAACGTTCGCAGTATCCGACCCGGCCAGGGATTGCCTCCAAAATTCACCAATTTGGTTTTTGAAAGCACCGCAAGTCAGGTGGTCAAACGTGGGACTCCCCTAGGATGGCACCATCTTGTTTCCCATCCAGAAGGTCCGACATCCGACTAGGCACCGTCTTTCGAGAGTTGATTGGGGCTTGTTGGACCACCGCATTCATTATTCTGCGGATCAACCGAGCCGAACTAAAGTCATCTCTCCCTTTCTAATGTCCAACCAGTTTTGAGCGCCGGGGTATTTTTTGAGTTTGTTCTCCCATATTCGTGCCTGCGTTGCAGGCCCAGAAACTGAGAGAGCATGCAGTCGAGAACATCGATGAAAACTCCGATTTCCTCCAAATTGAATCTTCGCTACTTTGGCGAAGCGCTTCGGTCCCGCAAGGGGGACGTGTGGCTTGTTTCTGCGAAATGGGCGGCGCCGGTTCTCAGTCTTGTCGGAGGAATTCTTGCAGCGCGGTCTCTCTCTCCCGAGGCCTTGGGGGCATTTCAGGTCGTGGCCCTCATTCCGGTTTACACGACCTTCCTTCAATTGGGTGTATTCAACGGCCTCAACCGGAACCTACCTCTCTGTCTCGCCAGAGATCAGGGGCAACAGGCTCAGGATTTCGTCAACGCCTCTGCCAGAGTTGCCAAGTACTGTGCTGTGATCGGTGCGGTAGGAGCGCTTGGAGCAACGATATTTTTTCTCTTCAATCAGGCAGAGCCGCTTTACGCCTACATCGCACTGTTTCTAGTACCGGGTTTAGTGTTCCGCCCCCTTAGAATCCATCAAGATACAATCTATCGGGGAACCCGGGAGTTTGAAAGACTGGGGAAGTCTCAGTATCTTCAGAATTTCTGGGTGTTTCTGTGTTCGGCATCGACGAGTCTTCTAGGGATCACCGCCCTTGGGGTCAAGTTGGCTACGCAGAATCTTGTCGGGTGGTTGTTCTTGTTGCGGGGTGTACCGTTTCGAAATCAAGGGAATGCGAAGTGGTCGGATGCGAGGAGGCTCTCGGCGGTAGGGCTGCCCATGTTGGTTACCGGACTTATTTTCTCGTGGTTGTCGGCAGCCGATCGAACAATTGTCGCGGCGCTCCTTTCAGCCGAAGATCTCGGATTTTTTGCTCTATCCGGCCTCGCCCTCAACTCCTTAAGGGTGTTTCCTCAATCCATCAATGTTCTGCTCTACCCGCGCGTGGCACATGCGTATGGGGTCCATGGGTCAAGCCGCCATCTTCGCCGGTACATCTGGATCGGGTTGGGGCTCAATTTGGCCGTATTGATCCCTACCGCGATTATTGGTTGGTTCCTTCTGCCTCATCTTGTACATCTTGTGTTGCCCGCTTACGTTCCAGGGATCCCTGCCGCAAAGGTGACGCTTCTTGGGGCGGTCTTCTTTGCGTACTCTGGCCCAAGCGTTGTGGTTCCAATAGTCCGAAGAAACACACCAGCACACATTGGTGGTGTGATCGCCATAGGACTTGTGTGGATCGGTGGGATGATCGCGATTTCAGCTGGATACGGAATCGTCGGAGTTGCTTGCGCACGGCTTCTTGCAAACGCCTTTTATGGGGTCTTCATGATTGCCTATGTATTCCATCTCACGGCCATCGATATACCCTGCAAGCTTTAAACGGAAGTAGCGTCGTGTTTTTCCTGGAGGTTCGAGATACTCAGCCGAACTCACTCGCCAGCCGATGATCACTATTCAAAGATCATTGTCGAGCCGGCCCAACTCCAGCCTGGATTCTGATGAATTTGATTTCGGCTTGTCTCAAGGTGAGAGTTCCAGATCGACGATCGTGTCAAAGAGAGGTGTCGCATTCATAGTATCGGCGTCCACCCGGGAGAACGACCAAGCCGGTGTTCAGAACCGCAAGAGGTAAAGGCAACGGGCCGAAATACATGAATGCGATGACCACGCTGAAACGTCACCATAAAGCTGCGAGACCAAAATGGAAGAGGTACTGATACCCCATGGAACCGAAAAAGATCGTCATCTACACTCGAGAATCCCAAACGCCGTTCCATTGTGCGCTCGCGCGGAAGCTTGAGAAGGCCTATCCAGAAGCGAAAATTGTCATCGCGAGTTTCTTCTGGCACTCAATCGAAATCGCCCAGCGCAGCGGGTTCGCAACATTCTACCTACCCGCCGCGATCCGGAATGCTGCAACCGCGCCAATCAGCGACCGGCGGATAGCCGAAATCGACAAATACTGCGCCGAGAAGTTCCTTGGATTGAATGCGATGCTCTTGACCGAGCGGTTTCTTCCCAAGACCGCAAGCCGTGTTCAAGAGTTCCTCGTTAGTCACCTTACCGTACTTGACGATCTGGTCGATGAACAGACGCTCAGCATCAGCATTATGTACGACCACTTCTTCTACCTGGCGGCGGGGATGATGGCTTTCATGAAGGGCGGCGCGCATTTCGCCTTTCTAGGATCCGGCGTTCCGGGAGAACGGGTCGTCGGGATAAAAACCCCGAACGTGTGTTGGCAGAACCGACACAGCGGAGAGGATCCAGCCAAGATCTTAGAGGAAGCCAAACACGAGATCACCAAACCGCCCGACCATAGAATCGAATACATGAAACCGCCCCAGAGACCCTCATCGCGGCGGGTGATCCAGCACGTGGAAATGGCCCTGCGAAGGCGGCGATGTGCGCGAAAAGACTTCATGTCGGGCTCGTATTTCCCTACCAACCAACGGCGTTGGCCGTTTGACCAAATCTTGAATCGAACGCGAGCTCTGTTTCGGAGAAAGAGAAATGAAAAATGGGATATCTCATCTGTTGATGATCTTCGCGATTTGAAATCCCCGGCAGTGTTGATGGCTTTGCATTTTGAGCCGGAAGCTGTGATCTTCATGTACAGCCCACGACTGCGTGATCAAATCGAAGCGTGCCGTTTGGTTGCGCAGACCCTGCCCCTAGGGTACAACCTACTCGTCAAAGAGAACCCAAAAATGGCCGGAAGACGCTCCCCTGGCTATTACCAAAACCTGAAGAAGATCCCCAACGTTTTGCTCGTGGCACCGACCGTGCCGTCGCTCACGCTCATTGACATTTCATCTGCCGTTGTGTCTTTGGCTGGAACCGTGACGCTTGAGGCGCGGTTGCGCGGGAAACCAGCTTTCTGTTTGGGTAAGCCGCCTTTCTTCAAGCTGGCGACGGCCAGCGGCCATCGGATTCTGAATGAGATATCCGGGTTTCTAGGGGGTGACAAACCGTTTGATTCAGAATTTGAAGCGGCTTGGGCCGAATGGATTGCTGCATCGTTCCCGGCTCGCGGTGGAGACTATTCCTACGATCCAAGCGTAGGGAGAAGAGTGTTTGACCACAGCGAAAAAAACGTTAACGCTTACTATCAATTCATAACTCAGACGCTCATCGACGATGTGGGGACAATCAGCGTTAGTCTTTGATGGGAAACAAGGGGATCCCAAAACATCGCTCGAGAAAATGGATGCGGGTTATTGAGGAGAGTCTCATGGTTCCAATGCTGAAGAAATTATTGCACCGAGTGATAGAAAATACCTTGTGGCCGAGGAATTTTCTTTACTGTTCCTATCGGGGCATCACCCTAAATCCGACATGGACATTCTATGGTTTGCCAATTATCACACAGAAGAAACGTGGATCGATCAAGATCGGAGATCGATTGACCGCATGTAGCCGTGCCCAGAATAACTCCCTTGGTGTGATCCAGCCCGTGATCATAAGGGCGCTGACTGACGTGGCTTCTGTCAGAATTGGGGACGATGTAGGAATGTCTGGTTGTACGATTTCGGCAAGGAATTCGATATCAATTGGATCGCACGTTTTGATTGGAACTGGGGTGATTATTACCGACAATGACGCGCATCCTCTGCAGGCGCATCAACGCCAAGATTTGTCAAAGATAGCTTCAAGTCCAGTGAAGATCGGTGATTCTGTGTTCATCGGTGCAAGAGCGATGATTCTCAAGGGAGTCGAGATTGGTGACTGTGCCGTTATTGGGGCCGGTTCGGTTGTTACGAGATCTGTCGCCAGAAATACGATTGTTGCGGGAAATCCGGCTACACGGATTGCAGAGATTTCTGGTCCCAAGGATCCAAGATCATCCAATTAGCGCAGGGATCCCCAGTCGATGGGCTTCGTCCGTTTGCGGGCTTTAGACATTCCCCAAAGATGGCTTTGAAAGTGAATTTCGTCAAACAACTGTCCAAACCGGTAAATTCGATGACGCTTGGTGTCATCCTTTTCTTTGTTGGGAGCGCTCTATATATCTCAGTTGAAGTCAACTTCTTCTGGCTAATCTCTCAAACGGTATCTTCCTTTCTGTTTCTATTTGCGTTCTACAAGAATGTACAACATCGCAGGTTCAAGATGACCCATAAGAAGTATGTTAGGGCTTATCTATTTCTGTTGTATTACGTAATGACAATCAGTTGTCTAAACGCGTTTACCTTGCCTGACATTCGTCTGATCGTAGCGATTTCCGACGAGATTATGATGTACAGCTTCATAGCATTTGGGATCAACCTGCTCGCCCTTGAGTATTGCGAATTGGTCAGGATAATCAAGGTACTCCTCAGTTCAAGTGTGATCGTGTTTATCTTCTCCTTAGGTTTCCTAGACACAAATACGGCAATGGTTGTCTCATCAAGAAACGAATTGATCCGATACGTACGTTCAGATAGTAACCTACATGGTGCATATGCATACCAAATGAGCAGTGTCAGTCTTTTTGTGTCGATATTCCTTTCAATATTTTCCATTCAACTTTTCCGTAGATGGATCTTTATTTCCACAGCAAGTCTCGGCTGTTGTGTCGTTGTTGCTCTTTATTACTCAAAACGGGCGACTCTGGTTGAGATATTCGCCGGGCTATTCTTGTTTTTTGTTGTGCATGGAGTAATTTCAAATCGGTTCTCAAGGACACGTCGAATGTATTTCATAGGCGTAGTTCTCGGGATAGGTGTTGCAGTAGTCCTTGCAATGTATTTTCTTGGGGCTTCAGGTATTCTGCTTGAACGCCTCTTGAGTCGGTTCGAGACTCTTGACAGTGTTGACGCGTTAAGGAACTTCAGCCGAATTTACGAGGTGAAGGTTGCTTGGCATGAGGCGCCATGGCGTGTGCGGATTTTTGGGGGCGGATCGTTGTACTACCATTATTCTGGCGTGACCGGATTTCTCACAGATGAGTTGCATATTGGTTGGGCGAAGCTCTATCTGAAAGGTGGGGTTGTTGCGGTTTTCTTTTTCGTGTGGATATTCTTGGAGAATTTCCGGAAGGCTGTTCGGTGTTTTCGGCGGCCATCATTCGCCATCGGTGTAACACTTCCTGTTTTCGTGGCATTGGGCTTGAGCCACTCCACTATTTTCGGTGCCCGATCGGTGGCAAGTTTTTCGGTGGCTTTGAGTTTGTTTTTGTTTCCGGCGTTGTACTCGCTCGAAAACGACTCTCGGAGAATATTGAAGGCGCGATTACATCAGCTAAGGACCTGTAGCAGTGGGACTTGTCTTGATAAAGTAGTGTGAGGTCTCGATGCAGGGTGGTGGAATAAAAAAACACCGAGATAGGGTTCATATTGGTTGTTCGAGTCCAGGGCCTTTGGCAGTCATCGGGTTGAGAACATGTGCAATATCTATGGAAGAAGTGTGAGCCGAGGAAATGGGCGAGAGAGAACTACCAAAAGTCCTTCTGCTTTGTAGTTTCAACCAGAGTACCGCAAACGGAATTACTGTGAGGAATCTCTTCAAGGGCTGGCCGAGCGAAAGGATTGGTGTCATTGAGTTCGGTGGATCAATTGGACAAGTGTTTGTAAATGGAGTTTCTGAGTACTATTTGTTGGGAGATGATGAAGTCCGGTTTAGCTGGCCTCTCAGTTTGATGAGGCGCGTTGGTCCTACTCAATCGTATTCCGATGATAGTCGGCCCGAGGTGGACATGCGTCGGGCCGAGAGTTCGGCGATTGGGGTTCGGAGGACCATCCGAAACTGGGGTGTGGGGTTTCGGCAGTGGTGGCTTCGCAAAACAGGTTTGTCGTTGGTGAGTAGGCGGTACCGGGTTTCTCGGAGGTTGGAAGCGTGGATTAGGAGGTTCCAGCCTGACATTGTGTACTACGTAGGATCGGATATCTGCAAGCTGGATTTTGTTCAGGACCTCAAGAATAGGCTTTCTAAGCCGTTTGCAATTCATGTTTTCGATGACTATGTGAACACGAAGCACCTGGATACGTGGTTCCCGGGATTCTGGAAAAGGCGAATGGACGGTGCGTTTCGAAGTGTGGTTGGATTGGCGGATTTGCATTTGGCGATAGGCCAGAAGATGGCTGTTGAGTATTCGCGAACGTATGGAAAGGAGTTCTTTGGGTTTCATAATCCGATTGATCCTGACATTTGGATGAGCCGTGATGGTGCTTGTCGAGGAGCGATCGGTGATGGGAATTCAGTCGAGGAATCGAAGAGAAGCAGATATTCGCACGAGCGGATTGGTCGTGATGTTCGTCGAGATGAGACAATGAACTTCAGGTTTGTTTATGCTGGGAAAATCAATCAGGATACGAAGGAACCGATCCTTCAATTCGTGGATGCAATTACCGCGTTGGAGCGGGAGGGGTATTGTGTTGAGTTTAGGGTGTATTCGCCGTATCCGGAACAGGATGTGATTCGACTGCTAGGGAAGCGGGCTGAGGATATCTTTATGGGAAGAGTTCCATATCGCGATCTTCCTGAGGTTTTTCGGAGTGCTGATGCTCTTCTCCTGCCGCTGGGTTTCTCCGAAAGGACATTGAGATATATTCGCCTTTCGATGTTGACGAAGGTTTCAGAATACATGATTTCCAATACGCCGATTTTCCTGTTTGCTCCTGGTGGTATTGCGGTATCGGAATACCTTGTTCGAGAGGATGCTGCTTTTCACTGTTCAGATCCAGATCGTCTTCAGGAGTGTTTGCGGTTGTTCTTGGAGAGGGCGAAAGAACGCGGTCGGTTCGCAGAGAATGCATTTCGATGCGCATATGAGCAACACCTAATGGCGAACGTCAACGCAAGGTTTCGGAAACTCTTTCGATCATTATGCTCAGATTAGTCATCAACGCCGATGATTTCGGGCTGACGAACGGCGTTAACCGGGCGGTGATGAATCTTGCCGAGTGTCAGGCGATTTCTTCTACCTCCGTGATGGTGAACGGTGCCTATTCGGAGGAAGCGTCGAGACTGCTGGAATTTCCATTTTTGGGCGTAGGGCTCCATTTTAATCTCACAGAGGGGTATCCGGTGTTGAATCCGAGCCGAGTGGGCTCTCTGGTCGGAGGCGATGGCGGGTTCCTTGGTTACAGGGTATTGCGGTCTCGAATGTTTCGTGGCCAAGTGGACGGGTCGGAAGTAATTCGGGAATTCGATGCGCAGGTTCAAGTTTTGCGCAGAGCTGTCGGAGAGCGTCTTGATCACTTTGATTCGCACCAGAATATCCTTAAGTTGATGCCGCGGTTGGCGATGAGGATGATCAGAAGAGGGCCGGGGATGAGCGTCCGGTCGCCAGCACGGTATGTTGTACGTTTTCAGGGGGGAAGAGGGCAAGTTCGACCATTTCTGTTCGGAAGCGTTCAAGGGTTCCGGTTTCGGCGCGCGATCGCTGATTTGTATCTTCACGGTCTGAATATGGGTTTCTCCAAGCGAATTGGGATGCCATCAGGGGAACTGCATGCGCCTTCTCTAAGCAAGGTCGATTTGCTGAAGTCGGTGGTTGAGGATGACCTTGCGAGGGTCTCTGACTCGAGGACGTTTGAGATTGTCTGCCATCCAGCGGTGAATCTCGAGGGCCTCGATAATAGTTCCCTCGTGAAGAAGCGGCTAAGAGAATATGAGTTGATGCGTAATCCGAGATTCACAGAGTCCATTTCGCGTATCCAGGTAGTTTCGTTCCGGACTGTGATTTCTGAGAACAAAAAGCCGGTAGATGGATCTCCTTGATGCGGCTGATAATCCACGCGGATGATTTCGGAATGGCTAAGTCAATCAACGCCGCGTGTATCGAGCTTGGCAATCTGGGGACTCTGTCGTCGGTTTCGGTGATGGCGAACATGCCTTTCCTGGATGAGGTGCCGAAGCTCCTTGGTGTGGACCACTTGAGCATGGGGCTGCATTCAACCTTCACCCAAGGGAAGCCTCTTTCAAAGCCGGGGCGGATTGACTCACTCTTGGACGACAACGGCAATTTCTTGACCTATCCGGTACTGATGAAGCAAGCCTGGTTGGGGAAAGTGGACGCAGACCAGGTCTACTGTGAACTCGAGAAACAGTACCAAACGCTTTTCGAACTCGTGGGAGAACGACTGGTGTTCATCGACTCTCACCACAGCCTTCACAACAAGCTCTTGCCGTTTGTGAATGCGTTCGTTCGTCTTGGAGAACGGTATCCGATTCGCGCAGTTCGAACTCGGCAGTACTGTTATCTCGAAAGGTCGGGACAGAGGGTGGTATTGCGATCGCCGGGATTTCGGAATCTAGGGCGGTACGGTTTTAGAAAGGTCGCGATCAACGCCTTCTACCGATTCATCGCATGGAGGTACTCAGGACTGTTTGAGGTTCCGGACGGGATGTTAGTGCAGAATCAGCCCGGTGCGGCGGGAGTTCTTCGAGATTTGCCAAGGATCAACCAGGACGACGAACCTGAGGGAGTGTTTTACGCAGTGGTGCATCCCGCGCTACGAACACGTGATCTCCCAGCGTCGAACTTGAAGGAAGAACGCGTTGAGGAGTTCAAGATATTGAGTTCCAGGAACTTCCTGAACTGGGTTGAGGCGAATCCTCTGACGAATTTCGCGGAGATGGGCCAAGAATAGTGGCGATCGTTTTTTTGGGTGACATTGCTTCACCAAATGGAAACTGTAGTGAGGATCTTCGGCGGTCCCTCAGCAAGGCGAAACGTGTTTTTCACGGCAACGACACGATCGTGAACCTCGAAGGTTTGATCGCCTCGATTTCGGTTGACTCGGCAACGCCGGTGTTGTTCAATCATCCATCAATCGTCGATGTACTCAAACAGATCAACACTCGGGCAACATCTCTGGCTAACAACCATACGCTTGATCTCCCGTTTGAGCTGAGCTCGACTGTCAGAGCGCTCGCAGACTACGGGATTGTGAAATTTGGAGCCGGCATGAGCCCAGAAGAGGCGGCGGCACCTGCCAGGTTCCTTTCGGGGAGTACTCAAGTTCTTGTTTTTGGAGGCTGTTGGGATCTACTGCTACAGCATCAACCAGGGCAATTCCGACGATGCTGCGCTGTCAATCCGCTACAGCCGGACCGTATTTTGGGCGCCGTCAGGAGAGCCAGACTTGAAAACGAAAAGGCGATCATCATCCTGTTGATGCACTGGAGTTTTGATCTGGAGAAGTTGCCTTTCCCTATGTATAGGCAACTTGCGAAGGACCTGATCGACGCTGGGGCGAATGCGGTGATCGGCAGCCACGCGCATTGTGTGCAAGGCGGGGAACGACACGGGAAAGGAATCGTCGTTTACGGACTGGGCAATTTCTTCGTCCCTTGGTATACGTTCATCAATGGAACAATCCACTTCCCAGAGTTCTCTCGCGAACAGTTGGCGCTTGAGTGGGATCCGTTGACGGGCGAAGCGAGATGCCACTGGTTCAGATACGAGAACAGCGAAGAGCGCCATCGTGTGATTTATGAAGGTTCCAATTCCTTTGATGACTGTGCGAGGCTGAGAACCCACTCTCTGTACGCGGGCATGGGGAACGCCGAGTACCTACGCTGGTTTAGAGCCAATCGGCGAAAGAACCGTCTGATTCCCATTTACCGAGACTATCGCCACTCGGTGAGGAATAGCCTCAGGGACAAATACCTACGGTTACGTATCGGATTCGCACGCTTTCTGGCCACGAGGGGGCTTCGAGAGTGGAACAATTGACCGCTCAGATGCTATTCCGTGTCTGCCGTTCTTTCCAGCCAAGCAGTGCCTGGCCCATTTGGCGCATGTCTTCATCGTCGGATGACTGCTGAATGCGAAAAATACCTTGAGACAGACCCAGCTGAGTTTCAATTCGACGCCCACAGCGGTGCTCGACACTAGCTCGACAGGCGGTGTGACTCACATCAATTCGTACTTCCTTACCAACCCTCTTCACAAGGCCCTTGTTGAGAACCTGCGGGATCGGGGAAGAGATCAGCATGTCTTCTTGCCCATTGAACGAGGCTCAGACACGGCAAGGCCGAAGATCCCAGATGTCTCGTTCACAGTCGCCAGTTGTTTCTCGAAGCTCGATCGTATCCTCTGGCCATTGAAGATCGCCAAGATTTGGCGGGCGTTCAAGATCGATCGTAAGCAGTACCCGAGTCAACTGCTTCATGCGCATACTCTTTTTGTGAATGGGTCGATCGCTTGGCTAGCTCATCGAACTTTCGGGACTCCCTATGTGGTCACCGTTCGAAACACTGATGTCAACACATTCCTGAGGCGATCAAAGACGTTTCGATCACTCGGATCACAGATTCTGCAACAGGCTTCGACTGTTATCACGCTTTCTCCCGCCTATTGGGAACAACAGTTGCCGCGCTACCTTTCGAAAAAGACAGTTCAATGTGTCGCAACCAAACACCGGACGATTCCAAATGGCTGTCACGACTACTGGTTCAAGAATCTGTACAGGCCCAAGAGGGTTCAAGGTAGATTCCACTTGCTCTTCGTAGGAACTCTCGATCGCAACAAGAATCTTTCCGTGCTGTTGGATGCGTGTCGGAAACTCTCGGAGTCTGGCATGGACTACGATCTCAGAGTCATCGGTAAGGGCCCATTGGAATCAGAATATCGACGGACAGCGGCTGATCTGCCGGTGGAATTCTGTGGTTTCGTCAGCGACCGGGGCCTGCTGCTCGGTCATTATCGGTGGAGTCATGTTCTCGCAGTGCCGTCGTTTACTGAGTCCTTCGGGTTGGTTTACGGGGAGGCTATGACGCAGGCCAGCCCGGTAATCTACACTCGGGGGCAAGGTTTTGACGGGTTCTTTCCTGACGGTACGGTCGGGTTTGCCGTCAATCCAAAGGATGCGGGTGAGATTGCTGATCGAGTGTTCGATTTGCATAGGAACTATAGCTTCTTCTCGAGGAACTCTGTTCGCCTCGCGGAGCAATTCCGGTGGGCCGACAAGGTCTCTGAACTCTGCAGGGTCTATGATGCAGCAACGTTGACAGCAACATGAAAACGACAAATGAAGAAGATTTTATACATCAATCAGTACTTCAAGCATCCGAAAGAGCCCGGCATTACTCGATCGTACTGGATTGCTCGTCGTTTGATCGACGCTGGGTACAGTGTGACGATGCTGGCTCACCAGAATACTCTTCTCAGACATGTCAAGAACGTTCCGCCGGTCCAACGGTTGACCATCGACGGAATCGACGTGATCTATCTAAGGAACAAATACGAGAACCAAATGGGCGTACTCGCTAGGTTGCGGTCGTTTTTGTCGTTCATGTTCCGGGCGACGTTGTATGCGGTTCGAGAGAAAGACGTTGATCTGGTGATCGCGACTTCTACTCCATTGAGCGTAGCTTTCCCTGCATTAGTTAGGCAGTTGGTGGGTCGAACACCGTTTGTTTTTGAGGTGCGAGACTTGTGGCCTGAAGCGGCGATTCAATTGGGTGCTATTCGAAACATTTTCGTGATAAGACTGTTGCGTTGGTTTGAGAGATTGACCTACCGGAAGGCATGTCACGTAGTTGCTTTGTCGCCTGGAATGCGAGCCGGAGTCACTAGGTATGTTTCGGGAAATAGAACTTCTATGATTCCAAATATGGCGAAGATTGATCGGTTTTGGCCGCGGAATATGAACGTCAACTTGATCGATGAGATGGGTCTGATGCGCGATTCTTTTAAAGTAATTTACTTTGGACAAATGGGTGTTTCTAACGGCGTACATGTGATCGTTGATGCTGCCAAAAAAATCAACACTCTTGAAGAGAATATTGAGTTTGTATTCGTTGGGCATGGGAAAGTCAAGGAAGAAGTAGAAGACCGAATCGTTGAAGAACAGATCGATGGAATTCATGTGTTCGAACGATTGCCAATGAGAGAAATTTCTGAAGTTGTCAATTTCTGTGATTTATCTCTTGTCACTTTTGCGAATGTTAAGATCCTTGAAACGAATTCTCCAAATAAGCTCTTTGACTCCCTTTCGGCTGGGGTTCCCATCGTTGTGAATTCTGCAGGTTGGACCAAAGATCTGGTCGAACAAGGTGAATGCGGTGTCTTCGTGCCACCCGATTCGCCGGAAAAACTTGCAGCGATGATACTCGCGCTGAAAGATGATCCCGAGCGACTCAGTGTGTACGGGTTGAACGCGCGCAGACTCGCAGAAGAGACGTATGACAAATCTGTGCTGTGTGATCAGTTCCTCGAAGTCATCGACGCGGTCTGGATGAAGAACGTCGAAACCCGTGATTCAGAGAAGAAGTCAGGGAATGGGCTGCTGGTATGAGAAACGGGGCGAGATTGTCGGAGGAGGTGCGTTCGGGTGTTCTGGGTGCTGTGGATCTCCTTCGCGGAGCCAAACTGCGAACTGAAATTTTGGCTGTCGAGAGGCACTATCGTGGTTCCAGTGGAAGCTCGGATTGTCGCAGGAGACAGTTGGAGGAACTCTTGGAATTCTCGGTCTCGCGTGTTCCATACTATCGAAATCGTTCTGGACTCTACGAGCTTGCCGGTTTTCCTGTTGTTTCCAAGGAGACCATCAGAAACCACTGGGAGCAGTTCAGGGCCAGCGGATTCAGGGATAGGGACTTGTCGGTCGTGACGACCAGCGGTTCATCCGGTGAACCGTTCGAGTGTCTTCATGACCCAAGAAAACGCCGGCGCAAACTCGCAGATCTGATCGTGTTCAATTCGCTGGTGGGTTACAGGGTCGGGATGAGACACATGCTCATCCGAGCGACACCGAAGTCAAGGCTGAAACAATGGGCACAAAACCAGGTATGGGTTGATCCGACGAAATGGAACGATGACTTGCGGAGATCTGTTCGTCGAACGCTGCTTTCCGGTAAGGTGAGGGTCGTTATCGGATACCCATCGATTGTGTCGGATCTTGCGGCCTATTGCCAATCAAAGGGGAATACACCGAAGGATTTTGGGCTCTTGGCGTACATCTCAACATCGGAGGTTATCTCGCGGTCGCAACGTTCCCTGGTTTCGAACGCTTTTGGGTGCGATGTGGTGAGTCGCTATGCAACCGAAGAGTGTGGCGTCTTGGGGCAAACGCGCATCGATTCCAGTCGATTCCATGTCAATACTGGAAGTTGCGTAGTTGAGATACTGGGGTTGGATTCGGACGAGTCAGTACGGGTTGGGGAATTGGGAAGGGTCGTGGTTTCAGACCTTTACCTAAGGGGAATGCCCCTGATTCGTTATGATACCGGCGATCTTGCACGATCGGACAAGATGGCAGACGATGGAATCGGTGCCGGAGTCTTGAGGTCCCTCGAAGGCAAGTCCACTGAGGTGGTGTATGACACAAGAGGCCATCAGATAACACCGCTTGCGATTCTTGTCGCGCTCAAGGAAGCAAGAGGAATCCAGAGGTTCCAATTCGCTCAGCTTTCCGAGAGAGAATATGAACTGAGGGTTTTTCCCACAGAATCTGGACCAGACATGTACCTCGAAGATAAACTCAAGGAAATCCTTGGTGCGGATGCGGTAGTCACGTTTTCTGTAATGGAGAAGATTCCTGCTCAGGTTTCGGGAAAACGACCTTCAGTCGTCAACGAGATGAATCGAGCAGTTGTTGATCAATTGGATTAGATTTGATTGATAAACTCGCATATTTTGTCAAGAAATACTGTACGCCAATCTACGACGTTATGGAACGCGTTGTTGGCCATTCGGTCTACTATTGTAATAGGCGTAAGATCGATTTTGCCGTGAATCGTGCAGAAGTTATTGGTTCAGTTGATGGCAAAGTTGCCCATATTCGGCCGCTCGAAATGCGAGATCATAGTGAATTGGTTGTCTTTTTCGAGCGCATTTCATCCGAGCATCTTACGTTCTTTCATCCTCATAGCTTCTCGTCGATCGGTTTGGCAAGAGTTCTCGCAAAACCGTACTATTTATTGTACGGATTATTTGTCGAAAATGCTGTAGTTGGGTACTGTGTTTTGAAACTTTTCCCTGGCCGGAAGACGTTCCGCGGTCGGTTGGTCTCTGAGGATTGGGGAGGTCGAGGGGTGGGTCGATTCTTGTCCAAATATCTCAACTGGCAGGTGGGACTATTGGGGTTCAGTTCGAGAAGCACGATTAGCAGGAAGAATCTGGCATCCCTCAAGTCCCACGAGATTGAGGGCCACTTCAGTGTGATCAGTGAGTTGCCAAACGATTTCATTCTGATCGAGTTTCATCGAATCGACCACCCGGAACCTCCGAACCTACTCCTCCGGGGATCCGTTTGCTTACCGATCCATCAGGGAAGCCCCGATTGACAAGGGCCCGGATGCCTCGGAGTTTGAGTTGACTGAAGACGGGCAGACTGGTTTGGATTGCTGAATTCGGGTTTTGGAACACTGATGAACTGGACCAAAGAGATCTTCGACCGTTCACTGGCGTTGGTTGGGCTCTTGGGCACGGCGCCCATTTTCCTGGGCGTCTGTATGGGAATCAGGGTTTTCATGGGACCGCCGGTCCTTTATCGATCGATTCGGATCGGGCGGTGCGGAAGACCCTTCTGTATGGTGAAGTTTCGGACCATGGAGCACGACGCTGATCAACATGCACAGGGTTCTGTCACGGTATTCGGGGATTCGAGGGTTACCTACCTAGGAAGAGCCTTGCGCAGGTTCAAGCTCGACGAACTTCCCGAACTGTGGAATGTGCTGGTGGGAGACATGAGCTTCGTCGGACCGCGTCCTGATGTCGCAGGCTACGCTGACCGACTTCAGGGTTCTGATCGGGAAGTTCTTCGGCTCAAGCCTGGCATCACCGGACCGGCCACATTGAAATATGCGAATGAAGAACAGTTGCTGGCGGTGGTTGAGGATCCGAAGCGATACAACGACGATGTCATTTTTCCCGACAAGGTTCGGATCAACCTGGAGTACATGCGGAGGTGGTCGTTGATGACGGACATTCGGATCATTCTTCAGTCAGTTTTTCGGAGAAATTACTAGAGTAGGGCCCAATGTGGCTTTTTCCCCGTCCCAAAACGAGGATGGTCGAAATTCGAATACCATTGGGAACCAATTCCAGCATGCGAGGTTTCATGTTCACGAGCCCCCAATTCTCGCAAGATCGCGTTATCCCACGATTTCGGAATCGCTTAAGTCGGACTCGAAGGAATTCGATCGGGTGCTCGTCGGATGCGGTTGTTGCATGATTAGGGTGTTGTCGCAAGACAAGGGGATTGAAACATGAGTAGAGTTTACATGTCATCTCCTCACATGGGTGGTGCAGAGTTGCCGTTGATCCGTGAGGCGTTTGAGAGTAACTGGATCGCCCCCCTCGGGCCGCATGTGGACGGGTTCGAAAGAGAGATGGCGGAGAGATCCGGCGTCGCCCACGGAGCCGCTTTGTCGTCCGGAACTGCGGCGTTGCATTTGGCGCTGATTCTGCTGGGTGTTGAGCGTGGGGATGATGTGCTTTGTTCCACGCTGACATTTTCTGCGACCGCCAACGCGATCACCTACGTAGGCGCCAACCCGGTCTTCGTCGATTCGAATGCAGAAACCTGGAATGTGGATCCACAGCTACTGAGAGAAGAACTGGAGAAGAGCGCCCGTCGGGGGCGGTTGCCGGCTGCCGCTATTGTGGTGGACCTTTATGGTCAATGTGCTGACTATGCTCCTATCATGGCTGTGTGCGATGAGTTCGGCGTTCCGATCATCGAAGATGCCGCGGAAGCGCTGGGAGCAACGTATCGGGAGCGTCCAGCCGGATCATTGGGAAAGATTGGTGTTTTCTCCTTCAACGGCAACAAGATCATCACGACGTCCGGGGGGGGGATGTTGGTTTCAGATGATCTGGACTTGGTGGAGCGTGCACGATTTCTCGCGACTCAGTCCCGGGATCCGGCCCCGCACTATGAGCACTCGGTGATCGGATATAACTACAGGATGTCGAACATTTCCGCAGCCATCGGCAGGGGTCAGTTGAGAGTACTGGATGACAGAGTTCAAGCCCGTCGCGCCAATTTCGAGGCGTACCAAACGGGTCTTGGGGATCTTCCCGGCCTGGAATTCATGCCCGAAGCTGAGTTCGGTATGAGCAATCGTTGGCTGACCTGCTGTACGATCGATCCGACCAAGTCGGGCGGCGTCACCCGCGAGATGATTCGGCTTGCTCTCGAAGATGAGGATGTCGAAGCGCGGCCGGTTTGGAAGCCAATGCACCTCCAACCGGTGTTCCATGATTGCCGTGTAATCGGGGGAGCAGTGGCCGAACGACTGTTCGAGTACGGATTGTGCCTGCCCAGTGGCTCGAATCTGTCGGTTCGGGACCGAGAACGTGTGATTTCGATTATCAGGGATTTTGGCTGGGCTCGGAACCTTGGGGTACGATGACCGACACTTCGAAGATACAAAGACGACTCATGACGCCGGACGAACCATCTGGTCGAAAGGCGCCTTGGCGCAGGTTCTTGAATCGGCCGATGCAGTACGTCATGGACATACTGTTGCTCAGCGGGGCGTTTCTTCTCTCGTATGCGCTGCGGTTCGATTTTGACGTTCCCCGAGGCATCACTGTCAACGTGTTCATTCAGATGCCGTTGGTGTTGCTGTTTCAGTTTTCTGCTCTCCAGGTATTTGGGATCTACGCTTTCGTATGGCGTTACGTAGGGATGGCCGAGGTTATTACTTTTTGCAAGGCTGCCTTTTGGTCATTCCTGCCCCTTCTTTTCTTGCGGCTGGGCTTACCGGTCGAATGGAGCCAATGGAAAGTCCCACTGTCTGTCTGTTTGATGACAACGGTATTCGGGATTGGTGGGGTCCTTGCAATCCGGGTCTGCCGAAGGTGGGTTTTCGAACGCTACGAGCGCATGAACCGGACAGCGGCTGGAGCCAAAAGTATACGAAGACCGGTGCTGTTGGTTGGCGCTGGGCGCGCAGGTGTCTTGGCTGCCAGAGAGATTACAAATAGGAGCGATCTTGACTTGGAGATCGCAGGTTTCGTGGATGACGACCTCGAAAAGCAAGGGTCGGTGATTCAGGGCGTCAAGGTATTGGGCTTGACCAGGGAAATTCCGAAACTGGTGGCTGAATTCGGGATCGACCACGTTGTGATCACCATCGCAAAGGCCGAGCGCAAATATATCCGGCGGGTCATGGAGATCTGCGACAGCGTGCCAGTAAAGGCGCGGATCATCCCTGGTCTGTATGAAATCCTCAGCGGAGAGGTTGAGATCAGCCGGATGCGGGATGTGGAGATCGAGGATCTACTCGGGCGTGATCCTGTACACCTGGAAGAGGAGGCGATTCAACAATTTCTCTTCGGCAAGACTGTGATGGTTACCGGATCTGGGGGCTCTATCGGGTCCGAGCTCGCCCGCCAGGTTTCTCGTTTCGGGGCGCGGACGGTGCTGTTGGTCGAGCGCGCCGAGTTTGTTCTTTTTGACATCGATCGAGAACTGAGAGTGGCCTACCCGGATGTGGCGATTGTGCCTTTGGTGGCGGATGTTTGCGATTCACGACATATGCGCGCGCTGTTCGATTGGTTTGCGCCGTCGATTGTGCTCCACGCGGCTGCCCACAAACATGTGCCGATGATGGAATCGAACCCGGCGGAGGCTGTAAAGAACAACATATTGGCAACCCGGAATCTGGGAGAGGTGGCGGGTGAGGCCGGCGTAGATGTCTTTATCCAGATTTCAACCGATAAGGCGGTACGGCCGACTTCGGTGATGGGGGCATCAAAGCGGGTCGCCGAGTTGATGGTTCAGGACCTGAATCCCAGATTTCCTACTCGTTTTGTTTCAGTACGGTTCGGCAACGTCCTCGGATCGGCGGGCTCGGTGATCCCGATCTTCCGGGAGCAGATCCTGAAAGGTGGGCCCGTTACGGTGACCCACCAAGACATGGTGCGCTATTTCATGACGATTCCCGAGGCTTCGCAGCTGGTTCTGCAAGCTGGTGCTATGGGAAAAGGTGGAGAGATTTTCATTCTTGATATGGGCGAACCGGTTCGGATCCTTGATATGGCGAAGGACATGATCGCGCTTCTTGGTGCGGGGCCCTTTGAGGAGATCGACATCGTGTTCACCGGCATGCGGCCGGGGGAGAAACTCTTCGAGGAACTCGAAACCGAAGGTGAAGATCTGACCAAGACCAGGCACCCAAAGATCTTCGTGGGGAAGATGGCGGCATACCCGCTTGAGCAGATCGAGTCTGCAATCAAGCGTTTCGAAGCCTACGGTGTACTTGGGCGTGAACGCGAGCTTCGGCAGTTTCTGAATGAGTTCTTGCCTGAGGCGCGGGTGACGGAATGATGCGGAATCAAAGTCCGACCCACCGATGTCCGTCGTGGTTTCTGTTATGTGAGAAGTCGCGCGTCCGGGCGGCATTCTTGGCTCTAGTCGCACTTGGATCGTTTTACGGACTCGGAGCTCATGAGGGTGGGTCTTTCAGCCTGTGAGAGTCGTGCGATCGAGATGATGTCGTCCGAGATAGCCAGTTTACCTACGGACAAGAGGCGATCCAACAACGTGATAGTAGCTGCCAAACCTCTGGAGGTCCGTGCCAGGTGAGTTGGCGATGAATTGATTGTGCTGACCAGAGAGAAGGAGTGAGGGTACAGGGCCAATGTGTGGGATTGCCGGTTGTCTTAGAGGGAAACCCTTCGGCGTTCAAGAGCTGAAAGGGATGCTGGACCGCATGGTCCACCGCGGACCGGATTCCGAGGGTGTCTACCAGAGTTCAGACAAGACCTACTGCGCCGGAATGAGAAGGCTCAGTATCAACGACCTCGCGACAGGCGACCAGCCGCTGTTTAACGAAGACCGATCTGTCGCGCTGGTTTACAACGGAGAAATCTACAACTGCCGTTCCCTCCAGCAGGAACTCGAGGCGCGGGGTCACCGTTTTGCAACAAGCTCGGATGGCGAGGTCATTTGCCATCTGTATGAAGAATATGGGGAACGAGCCGTAGAAAGACTTGACGGCATGTTCGCCATGGCGCTCTGGGATGAAAACAACCGCCGTTTGATTCTTGCCCGCGATATCCCTGGCGAGAAACCTCTTTACTATTCAAAGCTTCCGGGCGGTGAAGTCGTCTTTGCGTCTGAAATAAAGTCTTTGCTTGCCTTCCCCCGTTTGGAATGCGAGTGGGACTACCAGGCGCTATGGGATTTTCCGACCTTTTTGTGGATTCCGGAACCCTCAACCGCGTTTAAACAGATTAAGGCGCTGTTGCCGGGTCATTTGCTGGTAGCCGGTTCGCATGGCATTAGGATACGTGCCTATGCGAATCGGTTCGGACCGGACAGTGTTGGTGATTCCGAAGAGGAGATGATTGAGACGATTCAACAAGTGGTAGGGGAGGCCGTATCTTCGCGCCTACTCTCGGATGTTCCGGTTGGTTGTTTCTTGAGCGGAGGACTCGACTCCTCGATCGTCACCGGGATCGCCAAACAAGGGCTTCCCGAGCTTTCGACATTTACAGTGGGGTTCGAGGATCTTTCCGACCCATATCATGGGCAAGCTGATGAATCTGCCCAAGCTGAAGACTTTGCCAAATTATTGGGAACCCATCACCATACGATTCGCGTTACCGATCGAGATTTTCTTCAGAGCCTCGACGATTTTTGTGCTTTCGGCGATTTGCCGTTTGGAGTTTCCTCGGGATTGGGTATCCTGGCGGTGGCGCGAGCTGCTCGCGAGGCTGGTGTCAAGGTACTTCTCAGTGGGGACGGTGCTGATGAGTGTTTTGGTGGTTACTCGTGGTACACCGCCCTCAATAACTCGCTTCCATCGAAACCGCCGGTCGCCGGTTGTGTGTCATTCCAGAATGTTGGGATGCCATCAGAGCAGCGGATTGCTGCCATCAACAGCTATCCGGAGTCCAAGCGAGCTTGGGCATGGCATTATTACGCGGCCGAAGAGGAGAAGGCCAGGCTGTTTAATGATGAACCGTTCGAAACTGTTGTACCCTCAACGAAATGGTTTGATTCGTTCAAGAATGGAGAACCCTGGTCTCCGATTGACTTTATCAGTCACGACCGCGGGTTCTACTTCCCAAATGAAATGCTGCGCAAAATCGACCGCATGACCATGGCCCATTCCGTTGAAGGACGCGCCCCCTTTGCCGCCCCGTCGGTGCTCAAGCTCTCGTCGCTTTTGCGGTATGAAGATATGATCCGAGGTGGCACCCTGAAGTGGTCTCTCAGGAGGGCTTTTGCTGATCTCCTTCCAACAACCGTAGTTGAGCGGCCCAAACACGGTTTCAACGTGCCGATCGACCACTGGCTTCAGGGAAGCTGGTCGCACCTGGTTGACGAAGCGTTTTGTGAGGGCTCTGCGATGCGTAGGTTAGGGCTGACTCACAGCGGGAGCGCCGATGTGGCTCGCGAACTGCTGAGGGACCCCATGCGGCTGAGCGGGCACACGGTTTTCTGCTATGTCATGTTGAATAAATGGTTGGAACAGACCATTGTCCAGTGAGCAAAGAAGACATGATTGAAATCATCGCCGAGATCGGACAAAACCATAACGGGGACATTGGCCTTGCCAAAGAACTGATTCATGCCGCCAGGGAGTGCGGTGCCAATGTTGCCAAGTTTCAGCTTTTTGATGCCCGGGAGCTGTTCCCTCGAGAAGGAAACCCCTGGTTCGAATACAACTGCAAATGCGAGCTCGACCGGGAGCAGACTCTTCTTCTTGCCGAGGATTGCGCCCGGTTGGGCATTGAGTTCATGGCATCGGTGTTTGACTGTGGCCGAATAGGGTGGCTTGAGGAGGCTGGCGTGGCGCGCTACAAGGTTGCATCGCGATCTGTCGTTGACAAACAACTGATTGAAGCGATTGCTGCTACGGGGAAGCCAATACTCGTCTCGCTCGGCATGTGGCAGGGTAGTGGATTCCCTGCGATTTCTGCAGCGGGAGGCGTGCAGTTCCTCTATTGCGTTTCCAAGTATCCAACCGCCTTGGACGAGGTGGAACTCTCACGCGTGGATTTCTCACGGTACGCGGGATTCAGTGATCACACTGTTGGAGTATCGGCCCCATTGGCAGCCATGTCCCGCGGTGCGCGGATTATCGAGAAACACTTCACACTCGACAAGGCGATGTTCGGTCCGGATCATGAGGGTAGTGCAACGCCTGATGAACTGAAACAGATGACGGCATTCAGAGACGATTGCGAGATGCTCCTGTGAGTAACAGTAACCCTAAAGTGACCGTGTACGTTGTCTCTCACAATTATGGGAGATTCCTCAAAGATGCGGTGGATAGTGTGCTCAAACAGTCCATGGAAGACTGGGAGCTGTTCCTAGTCGATGATCAGTCCACCGACAATACGTCCGAAATCATGTCCCTCTACGAAGGTGGTGAGCGGATTTCAACCATGCGGACTGATGGGATCGGTCTTCCTGCTGTGGCCAACACCGTGCTCAAGAAGGCGCGAGGCAAGTACGTAATTCGGCTCGATGGTGACGACGTTTTCGACGAGAACATCCTTCTGGTTCTCTGCCATCATCTTGAAACGCATCCTGATGTCGCGCTTGTTTTTCCAGATTACTATCTGGTTGATGAGCATATGGGATTGATCAGGCAGGAATGGCGAACCCAGATATTCCAAAGCAACCACGTTGTCGATATTCCGCCCAACGGGGCCTGCACCCTGATCCGAAGGTCGATCCTTGACCAGATTGGCCGTTACCGAGAGGATTTGAGAGCTCAGGACGGATTTGATATTTGGACGAAGATTTTCAACGATTTTCGTTGCGCCAACATCAATCTTCCTCTGTTCTACTACCGACGCCATGGGAAAAACTTGACCGACAATGTTGTCCGTATTCTCGAGGCACGACGGACGATCAAGCGCGATGGTGTGGAGAAGCTGCTTCCGGCATTCAAACCGGTGCTTTCGGTGATCCCTTGTAGACGAAACTACGACATCTTTCCCAACCTCTGGAGCAAGTGCCTGAACGGTGACACCCTGCTCGATATTGCCATCCGGACGAGTTGCGCATCCCGGCTCTTCGACGCGATTGTGGTCGTATCGGACAACGCCGAGGTTGAGAAGGTTGTCGCCCGTCATGATGACCCACGCCTGACTGTCAAACCCCGCGACCCCAGAAGCACCATTCCGTCAGTTGATATCGCTGAGACACTCGAGCCTGTTGTGCGAGAGATGGCTGAACAGTGGGAAGGGATTACCGTTCTCTCATATGTTCAGGCACCTTTTGCCACGACGTCAAATCTGGAAGAGGCCGCGTACAGTTTGTTGCTCAATGATGCCGACTCCGCTTTCGGAGTAGAAGAAATCGAGGCCTCGCTTTTCCGCCGTGACGCAAACGGGCTGGTGGCCATCAACAAGAGTGGGAAGTTCCGTTCCGATTACGATGTGATCTACAGTGATGCAAGAACATCACTCGCCATCCGAAACCACAACCTCAAGCATGGATCTCTCATGGGAAGCCGTGTTGTCAACTTCGTGGTGCCGAAACGCGAAGCCTTCTTCATTCACTCACGGGAGGAGTTCGAGGTGGCCCGGATAATGAAAGAGCGCACGTGAGATTCGGGGCAATTCTCGCTGCTCGATCTGATTCGACCAGGCTGCCGGGGAAGGCCCTGCTGCCGCTCCTCGGTTTACCGATCGTCGTGCTGATTGTGCGACGAATCCGTACCTCACGCTTGCTCAGCGACTTCGTTTTTGCCACAACCGACCGACAGGTCGATGACGAACTTGCCGCAGTAGTTGCCGCGGAAGGTGTCAAGGTATTCCGCGGGGCCGCTGAAGACGTGCTGCACCGGTTCGTTGAGGCGGCAAAAATGATGGATTGCGACCGCTGCGTCCGAATATCTGGGGATTGCCCATTCATTGGCGGTCCAACTTTGGATCTGGTGCTCGAACGGTGTTCAGAAGAAGTTGAGAGTGACTTGGTGACAACCAAACCGGCGTTTCCCAATGGAATTGATTACGAAATCTATCCCAAGGCTGTTCTGGAGAAGATTGATGCGTTGGAGCTGACGGCTGAAGAGCGGGAACATATTCTTAACTACATTGTGAACAATCCTGAACAACATCTCATCACACGCCTTGTCCCGCCTCCGGAACTGATGTGCGACAGGACCATCTTTCTGCTGGATACAGATGAAGACTTCAAAGGAATGACGTCTCTAACTAGAGGTATTGATGATATTCACGTTGATCCGGTTGACCTGATCCGGAGGCATTTGAGTGCGAGTTGACTACTCAAAACCTTCGGCTGATGTGCGTAAGGAATCGTCCGAGCTGATTTCCAATGACTTGAGGTTACTCACTCGACAGCGCCGCGTGTCGAAGCACCTCCTCACCTGCGAAGACCGGTCTATCTGTGCGCTATGCGCCGAGGCGCTTGTCGGCGAGGTCTTCGAACACAGGGGAGTCCCCTACGTACTGTGCGGAGAATGTATGCATATCCAGAGCCGGGCGCTGCCTCCCGAAGGATATCCACATTCGGTCGAACATGGTGTGCCCTTTGACGAGATCTATCCCGATCTGTCGACGGATGAGTATGAGGACAGAAAACAGCGGATATACCAGCCCAAACTCGACTGGTCTCTTTCAGTATTGGAAGGGGCAGGGTATTCAATCGACTCCCTTGCGAAGAAGAAATGGGTAGAGGTGGGATGTGGTGCGGGGTATTTTCTGTCGTGTCTTCAGGACTTGGGGTTTGAGAACACGCTTGGGCTCGAGAGGGATCCCTTACTGGTTCAACGTGCAAATTCCCATCTGCCGGTATCTGTGGTCGCGTTGCATGAGCATAACCTTGAAGAATCAATCGAAGCTGGTGAAGTCGATGTCCTGGTTGCGTTTTTTGTTTTTGAGCACGTTCCTGACCTCGCTGGTCTTTTCGAACGAATCGGCAGCCTCCCGTCCGGAACCTTGGTGGTGTTTTCTGTCCCGGTGTTTTCTTTGACCTTCCTCCTCGAGCATATTTTCGAGGGTTGCGCGTCCCGTTCTTTGGATTCAGTTGTGCATACACAGCTGTTTACTGAAGACTCCCTCAATCACGCCATGAAGATCGCCGATTGCTCAACTCTGGGATCGTGGGTCTTTGGCCAGGATGCGGACGACCTGACACGTTTCCTCCTGGCCGCGGTCTCCACTGGATTGCCGAGAAAATTGCTCATGCATCTTCAGACAGGATTAACCCACGCAATTGACGGCGTGCAGTCGGCGCTGGATCACGCATCGCTAGCCGACCAACGGCATATTATTGCTGTTCGTAACTGAGGTTTCAGAAGATCCAAGCACCGCCCATCAACGAGGTTACGGAGGGAGCCCGCGAGGTTTATCGTGAATTCAGTCTCATGCCGTTTTCACCGGCTTTGGGTGGTTGAGGTTTTCAAATCTTGGTGAGTTTCAGCCTGTGCGCGAGATGTTTAAGACGCCGGCGTGGCCACGACCAGGTGTCTGGAGTTCCGGACTCGACAATACCCGGGTGGGCCCAGATCTGTCTGGTGATGGCTCGCCAGCCGGAGCGGCTGGGGCGGTGGGCCAGGAGTCTTCCAAGGGTGAGGACGCCGAGAGATGCGAAGACCGGCGAGGACTGTTCGAGAAGAGTCGCAGACCATTTCTCGATTGGTTTGAAGTTCTGCCTCAGCTCGCTGGCGATATGCTGGTTGATGGAGTTCTCCCAAAGGTCCGCTGCTGCCGCGGCTGAAAGTGCGACGAATGCCTGGATGCCGTGGTGGTCGGCTCTGGTGATGGAGGCTCGAACGTCGTTGTCGTCCATGATGCTTGCCATGCGGTGGAGGTCCCACCAGAGGACCAGATAGCGGGGTGGCGGGGTCTGCCAGACGTGCACCGCGGCGATGAGGTAGCTGTCGGCGAGATCGATTCTGCGCGCGGTTGGGCCGAACTCGGGCGCTGGTTGAACCCGGTCGAAGATGTCGGCGGCAAACTCTTCCGAAACGCCGCCCCACAGCCGGAAGTGAAGCTCGAGGGACAGGCCGTCCGTTGAGCCGAGGTGCCAGTTGTAGCCTTCGTTTGTTACATAGCGAAGTTTCCGGCCGGTGGTTTCGGTGGATCGCCACCCTCGGGCGATGAGCTTGTCGCGCGCCGCAAGCGCCTGGTGTGGTGATACCAGGACATCAAGATCGGTGGAGATCCTTGCTTCGGGTCGCTTGTGAATTCTCGGGTCGAGGCCCATCCCCTTGAGTGGCGCCCAGGGGATGTCGACATCGGCGAGGATTTCGCCCACTTCTCGTCTGGCGGCTTCCAGCCTCATGCGCAGCACCGCGTTGTGCCGCATGTGTTGCATCCAGGTGTCGACCTGAGGGCCGTCGATGCCGAGATCGGTGGCGTGGATCGCCAGGGCGGGGGCGAGGCGGTTCGCCACGATCAGCGGCTCGAGTTCAGGTGAGTTCGCGAGGGTTCGGATGGCGGATTCGTCCCCGTCCAAGGCCGCAGCGAAGCGACGAAGCTGAGGGTCGATTGTGAAGGTGTCGGTCACGGCACGTCAGGCGGCGCGGCGGGGTCCGAAGAGTCGGCGCAGGGCGCGCACGGCCCTCCGTGGAGCGGAGACGTTCAACCCGAGCCACGAGTCGATGCCCAATCGCATGGCCATGGCTTGCGGCGTATTGGTCGGACCCAGACGAGGGGCGATACTGACTGCGTCGGTCCATGTGTCTTGTTTGACGGCGGCGTATGCGGCCGCCGTGAAGATCAGGCACCCGAGGTCGCCGGGCTTGTCGGCGCAACCGGAAGTGCGGGCGGCGATCAGCGGGGGATTTGGGATCAGGACTTCTTGGCCGGCCAGTTCGGTCGGGGTGGAGAACTTCTTGAACACGTCACCCAGGTCGCCGGGGGCTCCCCACTTAACGCCCACGGTGCTTTGGTAGAAATTGGCCTGCGGGCGGTTGCCGGCCTTCCCTTCCAGGGGAACGAGCAGTGCGCCGGATGTCGGCAGGATATTCCAGTCGCCGAAGATCGACCGGCTGGCGGCGAGGGCGCCCAGGAGCAGGACCGGGCCTTCGATGGCGATAGCCTGCTCAGAAATATCATTTATCAGCATCGCGCACCCGTGCTTGGTCGAGGCGGCGGCGCCGCAGCACGAGGGAAAGCGCTCACCATCCGGCATGGGCCAGCCGGCGGCTTCGTGGCTCTCGGTGATCACCTGCCAGGCGAGGCTGCGGAGGGCGATGGGCGTCGATGGGTCGGCCTCGAAGACCCGGGCGTGGTGGAGGCCGCGCTGAAGGTCGGCGCTCGCCGGTTCGTGGCGGCGTTGGGAGAGCTCAACCAGGCTCATGATGTGTTTGATGCCGACGGCCATGGGTCAATGCTAAGGCTGTGGTGTCTGGTGGTCAAGGGCGTCGCAAATTATGAATTTTGAATTAGTTCCCATCCGGAAACGCGTAACTAATTGAAAATAAACAAGAAAAGGCGCATTTCGGGGTTCACTTTTTCGAGCGCCCGTAGTAGAATTGGTGGTGACAAAACACTGATTCGTAACG
>Ga0164313_10000278_pt1 | contig 38923 bp, 25 predicted proteins | sample GuaBasSedimGuay4_FD_113735 | JGI IMG/M metagenome (GOLD analysis project Ga0164313, IMG submission 113735) | Subseafloor sediment microbial communities from Guaymas Basin, Gulf of California, Mexico - Guay4, Core 4569-4, 0-3 cm | ecosystem: Environmental > Aquatic > Marine > Hydrothermal vents...
CCCATCACAACAAAGAACCCAAACCCTTCATCTGGACAAAGAAGGCATCTGACATCCTCGCCAAAGTCATGCGCGCCCGAAAGGTCCTAGATAATGCCGCATCAGAGTGACGCACTACACTAGCGACCGTAGGGAGCGCTGACCTTCTCACCTCCTCACCTTCTCACAGCGAGCGTAGCGAGCGCTGACCTTCTTACCTTCTCACCACAGTCTGAATTTCGGTTACGGCTCTGGCGCCTTGGAGGCTACTCCCAGCGAAGGGCGTCGATGGGGTTGAGCTTTGCGGCCTTCAGAGCGGGGTAGAGTCCCGAGCCGATCCCGACCGCCATGGAGACGCCGAACGCCAGGATCACCGACCACAGGGTGACCACCGTTGACCACCCGGCGGAGACCGCCACGACCTTTGAGATAACGACGCCGACGATGACACCGATAAGCCCACCCATGACGCTGATGGCAAAGCTCTCCATGAGGAAAAGGGTCCGGATATCGACCTGACGGGCGCCCATGGCCCGCCGGACTCCGATCTCGCGGGTCCGTTCGAAGACGGTGGCGAGCATGATGTTGGCGATCCCGATCCCTCCCACAAGCAGCGAAATCCCGGCGATGGCTCCCATGACGATGTTGAAGAGCCGCTGGGTCTTCCGGCTCTGCTCGAGGAGAGCTTCCGGAACGACAAGCTCGTAGTCATTCTCGCCACCGTGGAGCCGGCTCAACAAACCGTCGATGATCTCCGCGGTTTCACCGGGGGAGGCATCGGGATCCAATCGGACGATGATCTCGTCCAGCGGCGCCTCGAGGAGAGGTAGATCGAGTTTCCGGCTGGCGGTAGTCACCGGGAGGTAGATGGAGAGATCGGTCGATCCGACGGCGACTCCCTGGACGGTGGAAGTCCCGCCGGACCCGACGAGTACGCCGATCACCTCGAGCCAGAGCTGATTGACCTTGAGCACCCGTCCGATGGCTTCTTCATAGCCGAAAAGCTCTCGCCGGACATCCTCGCCGATGACACAGACCTGAGCATGCCCGGCGGAGTCCACAGTATCGAAGAATCGCCCCCGTGACAGCTCGAGGTTGGTGAGCCCGGCAAACGTCGGGTCGACCCCGTGAGCCGTGGCCTTGATGGTCCTTCCGTCGGACAGCACCGTGAAGGGCTCGATCTCGACCCGAGAGCAGGTGAGTTCGACTCCGGGGACGGCGTCGGCGATGGCGACGGCGTCTCGGGGTGAGACACCGGGTGATTTCTCGCGGACCTCCTGGAGTTCCTCGTCACGCATGTCGACATCACGGACGAGGATGTTTCGCACCCCGAGACGCTCGATCATGGCCATGGCCTGACGCTCCGCTCCCTCACCGATGGAGAGCATGGCGATGACGGCGCCGACACCGAAGATCATCCCGAGCATGGTCAGCACCGACCTCAGCTTGTGGGTCGAGAGATTCTCGATCGCGGTGCGCAGCGCGTCACCCCAGGTCACGACCCACCTCCTGGGAGGATTGGCGCGGACGAACTCTCATCACTCTCCGAATTGCTTTTTGAGAGGGTGGGATCCCGCAGGGCAATGGAGTCGCCCTCATCGAGACCTGAGGTCACGACGATTCTCCCGAATGCCGCCGGGCCCAGTTCGACAACCGTCGCGACAAACTTCCCTTTCTTCCAACGGTAGACAACCGGCTTCCCGTCAACGGTACAGACGGATTGTCTCGGGATCGTGACGGCCGACTCGAAATCGGCGATGGTGATCTCGGCATGAACTCTCGCTCCCGGCTTCATGGTGGCGGTGTCGGTGTCTTCCAGGGTGAGGACCGTGCGGAAGTATTGGACCGGAACTCTGCGGTTCCGCCGACCGGCCATGGGATCGATGCTCTTGAGGGTCGCGGCGTGGGCGACATCAGGGTCGGAATCGAGCCACACGGTGGCGAGCTGCCCATCCTCGAGGTTCCCTGCGTCCGCTTCGAGCACATAGACATCGGCCTGCATCTCGGTGAGGTCGGGGATCTTTGCCAGCGGTCTTCCGGGCCAGACCGTGTCGCCGACCCTGACAGGGTTACCCCGCCAGTCGCGCTCGAGCATGACGATGCCCGCGTGAGGGGATTGAACGTCAAGAGCGGCAAGGCCCTCGTCAGCCTGTTGGACTTTGATCTCCGCCTTGCGGCGCTCGATGGAAAGCAGTTCGATTTCAGCCTCCGAGAGCGAGTCCTGAATCGTCTGCGACTCCCTGGCATGATCGGCCCGGGTTTCGGCGAGTTCGGTGTCGATCTGAGCCTCTACGATCTCGATCTTCGAGTAGATGTGGGTGTCGGTCTGCTGGAACTCGCGGGCGACCTCGAGTTCCTCGCCCGCGACCTCGACGTCCCGATCGAGTTTCCCGACATTCACCTCGCGGCTGGTGACCGCGCTGTCGATGTGGTGGTCACTGATTCTCTGGTCTGAAAGCCCGTCTTCCCTGTCCTGCTCGAGTTGACTTGCATCGAATCGGGCGATGATGTCGCCTTCCTTGATCAGGGCGCCGTCCTCGATCATCCAGGCCAGCGTGAAGGGCATCTGGGGCTTCATCGGTGCCGTAAGCGGGGTATTGCGGACGGCAGCGAGATTGCCCTCGGCGGTCACTCGAACCCGAAACGGGCCGTGCTCGATCCTGAGGATCGGCACCTCGGGCTCGGAACGGACAAGCAACGGGGGAACGACGATGACGGCGCCCAACGCCAGGGATAGGCAAACGAAACCGGGGAGGGAGACTCGGAGCTTCACGGTTGCCGCGCCAAGGAGATCACGTCTCCGGGTTCCAGACCCTCGATGACTTCGACCTGATCGGTATTGCGCGCGCCGAGTTCGAGCGCGATCCGCCGCCAGCCCACTATGCCGCGGCGATAGGCCACCAGAGCGCCACCTTCCCGGAAGACCGATTCGACCGGAATCAGAGCAACGTCCTCACGACGGTCGATCTCGATGGTTCCGCGAAACCGCATCCCCGGACGCATCCGCTCGGGATCGGTCTCCTCGAGGGCGAAGGTGAGGTGAACCACCTTGAGCGGGTTGCGCCAGCTCTTTTCCTGTACCGCCCGTGAGATGGAATCCACCACTCCGCGATACTCGTGGTCCGGGTGAGCGTCGAGGTGCAGGACCATGCTCTGTCCCTCCCTGACCCGTCCGGCTTCGGCCTCCTCGACCTCCCCGTCGGCTTCCATCCTGCTGAGATCGGGTATTTCGAGGATCCGCTCGGCGACCCAGCAGGTGTCACCGACCTTCTTCTTCTCATTTCGCCAGTTGGTCACGTGGATGACAATCCCGTCCCGAGGCGCTGTCCGTTGCATCCTGCCGATCCCGTCATGAATCTCCTGGACCTCGGACTCGACCTGGGCGAGGTTGGCTTCGAGCACACCGAGTTCCTCACCACCGGCTCGATGGGTGGCGTCGATGCGGCGCAGGATCAGATCGACCTCGAGATCGGCCAGTTCGAGATCGAGCTTCGCCTTCTCGATCTCGCTGCTTGAGTGAAGCAGGGTCGGCTGATCGGCTATGAGTTTCGCCTTCCGCAGCCGGGCTTCGACCTCAGCGAGAGCGAGCCGGTCGTTGGCTACGGTGACGGCGATGTCGATCTTCTTCTTTTCCACTTCGGTCCTTGCGGAGTCGAGATCAGCCATCTTGGTCTGAAGGCGCTGCTGGAGTTCGGATGGATCAAAGGCGAGGATGGGCTGTCCCGCCGTGACTTCGGTCCCTTCTTCGACGAGCATGGCGATCTTGAACTGCCAGACATCGCGAACCTGGGGCGGGCCCAGTACCGATGACTCGACGGCGCGCAGGGTGCCGGTGACGTCGACCCCCGTGACGAGGTCACCTCGTTCGACTCGGGTGCTTTTCGGCGGTTGGCGGAGGATTCCCCATCCGACTCGGCCGATGATCAACAAAACGACCAGAACGATCGCCGAACGAAGAATGAGGGTGCGATTCAAGGCGTCCAACCTGCAACCGAACCGAGCCTGGACCCTTCGGGAAGGCCATCCAGCAGGACGCAATGCTGGGCCGAACACTCTCCGAGATCGACCTCGACCCATGAGCCGCTTCTCCTGAGAGCACGGGGCGGGTCGGAACCCAGATCCAGCGCCGCCCGTGGAATGAGAAGGCCCTCGTCTTCCCGTCGCTCGATCTCGACGCGAACCGACATCCCGGGCACCAGAAGCACTTGACCGTGTTCGCTTTCGATCTCGATGGTGACATCGAAGCCGCGTCGCTCGGAGAAGACCCGCTGTTCGCGGGCTATGGGTGTGATGTCGCCGATCCGGCCCTCGAGATGAAGATCGGGCTCGATGTCCGGTGTGCACTTCACAGCCATGCCGATTTCGAGCTCGCCATCGTCGACATCACTGAGCGCTGCCCGGACCCGGAGCCGATCGAGGTCGGGGATTCCGAGCACCGTCCAGCCGGGGAAGAGGGTGTCCCCGACCTGGTACTTGCGGTCCTCCCAGGGGTGCTCGTCGACGACGATGATGCCGTCACGGGGAGCTCTGAGAACCACCGCATCAACATTCTCCTCGGCAACGTTGAGTTCTCGTTGAGCCTTGCGGTGGAGTTCTTCGCTGATCTGATTGTCTGCGTGCACCGATGTGGTGGTCGATTGGAGATCGGCCAATGCCTTGTCGTGGGTGGCGCTGGCCTTGCTGGCCGCGAGTTGTAGGGTTTGATGGTCATACCGGCTCCGTATCGACTCCGGAATCGAGGCATCCACCTCGGCTTTGGCGAAGGCGATCCGGGCGCGTTCCACCGCCGATTCGGCCTCGCGGAGACGCGCTTCTCCGCCGGCCTGGGTCTGAAGGAGGGTCCGTCGGCTGCGTTGGACGGCTGTCCGTTGCTGATCCAGGTTGGCGGTGAAGGATGAGTTGTCGAACTCGAGAACCGTTTCGCCCTCGGTCACCATGGCGCCATCGGGTGCGAGCCACTGGATCTGGAGCCGGTGTTCGCGGGTCCGCGGGACCTTGATCTCGGCGCGTTCAACCGCCTCGAGAGCGCCGGTCATCAGGTATCGACGAACCAGGGCGCCGTGGCGAACCCGCAGGTCGTCGGCCAACGACGACACCGTGTCGGGTTTCGAACACCCAACCGCAGCTGTCATTGTCACGATCGTGACGATGACACAAGAGGCACGATTGAATTGAGAGTATGTCCGCACGTTCCGTCTATTTTACGCGAGAACAACGCCGGCTGTTTGTTTGAATCCAGGTCCGCTCCACATTCTCGGTTACACCACAGAGACACAGAGGCACAGGGAATTCACAGAGAAGTCGCAATTGAATGTGGGTACGGCACGCCGAGTCGATCTGCGTTGTTGAGATGACTCTCCAAGCGATGTCTCTGTGAGCGAAGCCTCTGTGGCTCTGTGTCTCTGTGGTGAAATCGGAACCATTCCAAGTTCCAAATGGTCGGTGAGGATCGGGGACTGGATCGGAGATCCATACGATGGGTCCTCTTGCCGAATCTTGGCGAACGCGTTGCGGCTTCGCGACTTCGTGCTTCGGACGATTGCGTGTCCGACGCTCTAGCTGTGCAACGCTCGCTTGTCGACGGCCAACGCAGCTTCCTTGACGACTTCGGCGAGGGTCGGGTGGGCGTGGCAGGTGCGGGCGAGGTCCTCGGCGGAGGCGCGCATTTCCATGGCCACCGCGGCTTCGGCGATGAGTTCCGAGACCCGCGGGCCGACCATGTGGACCCCGAGGATCTCGTCGGTTTCCTTGTGGGCGAGGATCTTGACCATTCCGGTCTCGTTGCCGAGGCTCTTCGCACGGCCGTTGGCGCGGAACATAAAACGCCCGGCACTGAAAGGGGTCCCGGCCTCCTTGAGCTCGGCTTCGGTGCGGCCGACCATGGCCAACTCGGGGTCGGTGTAGACCACGTTGGGAATGACGTCGTAGTTGACGTGGCCGGGCATCCCGGCGATGTGTTCCGCCACCGCCACGCCCTCGTCCTCGGCCTTGTGGGCGAGCATGGGTCCACGGACGATGTCGCCGATTGCGTAGACGGTGGGGTGGTTGGTCTGGAGGTGATCGTTGACGGTGACTCGACCCGTCTCGTCGACGGCGATCGCCGCCTCTTCGAGCCCTGCTCCGGTGGTCACCGGGCGGCGACCCACGGCCACGAGGACGCGATCGCAGTCGATGGTCTCTTTTCCGTTCTTCTCGCTCTCGACGGTGAGCTTGACCTTGCTCTTGAGGACCTTGGCTGCCGTGACCTGCGTGGTGAGCCGGATCTCGAGACCTTGTTCGCTGAGGGCTCGCTCGAGGGTCTTGGCCATTTGTTTGTCGGCAAATGGGGTGATGGTGGGCAGCATCTCGATGACGGTCACCTTCGAACCGAGTCGACGCCAGACACTGCCGAGTTCGAGTCCCACGGCACCCGCGCCGATGACGACGAGGTGCTTGGGTACCGCATCGAAAGAGAGGGCTTCGGTGGAGGAGACCACACGGTCGCCGTCAACGGGGAGGAATGGCAGATCAATGCTCGCCGATCCCATCGCCAGACACACATGCGCGCCTTCGAGTTCGGTGGTCCCGTGAGCACCATCGACGATGACTTTGTCGGCCGCCGTCAACCTCCCGGTCCCGGCGAAGACCGTCACCTTGTTCTTCTTCATCAACGCGGCGACGCCGCCGGTGAGTTCACCGACGATCCGGTCCTTGCGGGTCAACAAGGCTTCGAGGTCGAGCCCGACGTTTCCCACCACCACCCCGTGATCGCCGGTGTGATTCATGGTCTGCTCAAAGACCTCTGAGGATTCAAGCAGCGCCTTGGATGGGATGCAGCCGACGTTCAGGCAGGTGCCGCCCAAGGTGGCTCGTTTCTCGATGATGGCAACGCTCTTACCGAGCTGGGCAGCGCGGATGGCGCAGACATAGCCTCCGGGGCCGGCGCCGAGGATGACGAGATCAAAGCGTGGCATTTTCTATATCTCCAACAGCATCCGCTGAGGGTCTTCGAGGCAGTCGACGACGCGTTTGAGGAAGGTCACGGCTTCTTTCCCGTCGACGATCCGGTGGTCATAGGACATTGCAAGCTGCATCACCGGTCGGATGACGATCTCGTCATCGACCACGATCGGGCGTTTCTTGATGGTGTGCATCCCGAGAATCGCGCTTCCCGGCGGGTTGAGGATCGGGGTCGAGAGCACGGACCCGAAGATCCCACCGTTGGTGATGGTGAAGACGGCGCCCTGAAGATCCTTGAGCTCGAGACTTCGGTCCCTGGCCTTGCCTGCAAGCTCCGCGATGCTCGCCTCGACCCCGGCCATGGAGAGGCGGTCGGCCTCGCGAATCACCGGCACGACGAGGCCGTGTTGGCTCGAGACGGCGATCCCGATGTCGTAGTAGTGGTTAGTGACGATCTCATCGCCTTCGATAAAGGCGTTGACCTCTGAAACGGTCTTGAGGGCATCCACAACCGCTTTGACAAAGAAGGACATGAAACCGAGCTTGACGCCGTGCTTGTCGACGAAGTCCTGTTTGTACTCCGATCGCAGGGCCATGATCCGGCTCATGTCCACTTCGTTGAAGGTGGTGAGCATGGCCGTAGTCTGCTGGACCTCAACGAGGCGTTCGGCCAGCCTTTGGCGGAGGCGTGACATGGGTTTTCGGGTCTGGCGGCCTGCGGCGTCCGGGACGACCACCGGCATGGGTGTCGGTGGCGCTGCGGTAGCCGCGGTCGGCGCGGCTGGACTTGTCGGCTCGGGGACGCTCGTATCCGCCTCCATGTGCGCGAGGACATCGCCCTTGAGGATGCGGCCGCTCTTCCCGGTGCCCTCGATCTTCGAGGGGTCGAGATCGTTCTCGTCAACCAACCTTCGAACGGCGGGAGACAGACCGGACACACCCGTTTCGGATGCCGCGGGGCTTGGCGCCGGTGACGGTGGGGGAGTTTCAGTTCGGGCTTCTTCGATCTTGGGTGGTGGTGTTTCGCCGGCGGCGCTCGGATCGATCCGGGCGACAGCCTGACCGACCTGAACCGTGTCTCCTTCGGCTGCGAGGATCTCGAGCTTTCCGGCAACCTCGGCAGTGACGGTCATGGTGATCTTGTCGGTTTCGAGGACGAGCAGGGGAGCCTCCGCCTCGACGATGGCGCCGTCCTTGGCTGACCACTCGGCGAGGAAACCCTCGTTGATGGACTCGCCGATCTCGGGAATCTTGACGTCAACCGCCATTGATGCCTCCACGGTGCGTGTACGGATTCTGTTTCAACCTAGGATGAGCGATTCTGCCGGATGAGATGTGTGAAGACCGTGAGGCTCTGTTGCCTGCGAAAAGCGGAGGCGTACGCGTTGGTACGTAGAGCATTTTCGCAGGCAACAGAGACCATGAGATTTGCGCAGATCGCCGGCGAGATTCGCTCATCCTAGGTTCCAGGTGAAATGGTTGGATTGGATCATCATCGGTTCCCGGTCATTTACCGAGCGCACGGTCGACGATGGACTGTTGCTGCTCCCGATGCACCCTCGGAGACCCCGTTGCCGGGGACGCGCTCGGACCGCGTCCGATATATCGCGGCCGATGATCGGGAAACGCCTTGAGCAGTTGCGGCATCATAAATCCCCAGCCTCCACGGTTCTCGGTCTCTTCCTGGACCCATGCGATTTCGTCGGCCGATCGGTGGGTCTTGGTGACCCGGTGGAACAGCTCTTCATTAAAGGGGTAGAACTGCTCCACGCGAACGATGGCCACGTCCTTGACGCCGGTCTCTTCACGGCCGGTTATCAGGTCGTAGTAAACCTTGCCGCTGCACAGGACAAGACGACGGGTCTTCTTGGGCGGTGTGGGATCGGCGAGAATCTCGTGGAAATGACCGTTGAGGAGGTCTTCCACGGGAGACACGCACCTCGGCGCCCGGAGGAGTGATTTCGGCGCCATGATCACCAACGGTCGGCGCAGATTCCGTTTGAGCTGCCTTCGCAACGCGTGAAAGTACTGTGCCGGGGTGGTTAGATTGCAGACCTGGATGTTCTCTTCAGCGCAGAGGGTGAGATAGCGTTCCAGATAGGCGTTCGAGTGCTCGGGTCCCTGGCCTTCATAGCCATGCGGCAGCAGCATGACGATTCCACTCCCGCGCTGCCATTTGTCCAGGGCGGGGCTGATGAACTGATCGATGATGACCTGAGCGCCGTTGGCGAAGTCGCCGAATTGCGCCTCCCACAGCACCAGCATGTCGGGCTCGACCAGCGAGTAGCCGTAATCGAAACCGAGCACGGCCGCTTCCGAGAGCATGGAGTTGTAGACACAGAAACTGGCCTGATCGTCCGTCATGTGGTTGAGGGGAACGTACTTCTCCTGTGAGTGGGTGTCGTACCACGCCGCGTGGCGGTGGGAGAAGGTCCCACGCACACTGTCCTGACCCGAGAGACGAACCGGAAGACCCTCGAGCAGAAGAGATCCGAAAGCGAGAAGTTCGGCCGTCGGCCAATCCACGTCTCCGCCTTCCTCGATCTTCTTTTTGACCATCGGCAACCGGCGTCCGACCTTTCGGTTGAGGTTGAATCCATCAGGAATCGTGGTCAGCGCCCGGGTCACCACATCGAGGTCCTTGGCCGAAATGGCCGTGTCTCCGGGGTCGAAGGTGTATTCGTTGTTCAATCCGGTCCACAGATCGTGGAAGGCGTGACCGTCATCCTCGTCGATCGGGCAACTCACCTGCGCTTCGCGGTGTTTCTCGATGAGCATGCGCTGGAGATCGTCGCGATAGTGGGCGCTCTCATCGAGGGTGATGGCGTGCTCTCCTTCGAGTTGGAGTTGATAGAGCTCTCGCACCGATGGGCGATTGGCGATCTTCTGGTACATCAGGGGCTGGGTGAAGGCGGGTTCGTCGCCCTCGTTGTGACCCCAACGGCGGTAACCGATGATGTCCACCACCACATCACGGTGGAAACGCTGGCGGAACCGCAGCGCGAGTTCGACGACCCATGCCACCGCCTCGGGATCATCCCCGTTGACGTGGAAGATCGGCGCTTCCACGAGCTTGGCGATATCGGTGGGGTACCGCGACGAGCGCGCCTCGACGGCCGTGGTGGTGAACCCGATCTGGTTGTTGACGATGAGGTGAACCGTCCCACCGGTGCGGTAACCGGGCAGCTGGGAGAGATTCAGGGTTTCGGCCACCAGGCCTTGGCCGGCAAACGCCGCGTCGCCGTGCAGCAGCAGGGGGATGATCTTGGAGCGGTTCTCGGTGTCGTCGCCACGGCGTTGCTTCGCCCGCGCCCGACCCTCGACCACGGGGTCGACCGCCTCGAGATGACTCGGATTCGCGGTCAAACTGATGTGGATTACTTTGCCGGAACTCGTGGTGTGGTTCGAGGAATAACCTCGGTGGTATTTGACATCGCCGTCGGCGTAGTCGGTGGTCTTGAGGTTGTCCTCGAATTCATGGAAGACCATTTCGAGAGGTTTGCCAAGGATATTCACCAGGACGTTGAGCCGGCCCCTGTGGGCCATCCCCATGACGACCTCTTCAGCGCCGGTGTCGGCGGAGGTGTCCATGAACTGGTGGAGAGCCGGGATCACCGACTCCACGCCTTCTAGGGAGAACCGTTTCTGCCCCTGGTAGCGGGTATTGAGGAAGGACTCGAAGACCTCTGCGTTCATGAGCTGTGAGAGGATCCGACGTTTCTTCTCGTTGGGAACCTCTGGTTTGTTGAGCGATGGTTCCATCTCTTCCTGCAGCCACCGGCGGATCTCACGATCCTGGATATGGATGTACTCAACCCCGATTTTGCGGCAGTAGCACTCGCTGAGGTGATGGATCAGATCTCGGAGGGTGATCCTCTTCGGTCCGCCGAGATGGCCGGTGTCGTAGATTCGGTCGAGGTGGTCCTCGCTGAGGCCGTGGGTTTCGAGATCGAAGATCGAATCGTGGAGCTTGCCGTTTCCCAGAGGGTCGACATCCGCGATGAGGTGGCCGACATTACGGTAGGCGAAGATCAGCCCGGCAACTCGGGATTGATCGGCCGCCTCATCCGAGGAAGGCATCCCGGTTTCAGCGCCGAAGTCGAAACCCGAGAAGAAAGCCTGCCACTGCTCTGATAACGAGCCGGGGTCTTCCTTCCACTGCCGGTAAAGCTCATCCACGTACTCGGGGCTCGAGAGAAGAACCTGACTGTCCGGACCGTTCTTTGGAGGGTGTTGTGCCACCTGGAAATGCTCCTTCAGCTCCGTCGTCTCTTTCGACCGTCATTGAGAACACCGAATACCAGGGGATTATGCCACTTCCGCTCTCCAAGATTGAAGGAGTAGAACCTAAGACGAGCGATTCTCGGCGGCGATCTGCACAAATCTCTTGCGCTCTGGCCTTTGGGAAAATACTCGACATACCAACGGGTATGCCTCCGTTTTTCGCAAATACAGAGCATCAAGATCTTGGCGCATCTCATCCACCAGAATCGCTCACCTTAGGTAGAAATCAGAGCCTGATCGTGAACTTTGGAGCCGGTCCGTCGTTAGAATGGTCAGAGGGGGAAAAATGTCTCGAACATCCAACGTCATTTGGAGTCTGATCGCACTCGTTGCCGCCATCCTCGCCGTTCTCGGTGCGGTCTACGGACCCCGGATGTACCGGGAGGGCAAGGCCCTGGTCGGTCCCATCGTCGATATCGCCCAGTCGGAGGACCGTCTCGCCAGCCTCAATGCTGACATGCCCTTCGTGGAGCCGGCCGACGGACAGGTCGGAGAAGACCGCCTGAGGGTCTTCCTCAACATCCGGCGGGATCTGCTTCCGCAATACAAGCAGTGGCAGGACATCGAGAGGCAGCTCGAAAAACACGGGCAGGAGGACTGGGAGAGCGCCATGGAGGTGCTGACGGCCATCCAGAGCGTCATGGCCGTCCAGATTGCGACCCTCGAAGAACACGATATGTCTCCGGCCGAGTTCGTGTGGATCGAAGATCTCGCCTACGAGACGTGGTTGGAGCAGGTGGAAGAGCAGATTTCGACGAGCGTGGCCGACGAGCTGTTGCGTGGAACCACCGAGGGAGACAAGGCCAGGCTCGACGATCTCGAGAGCCGGTACGGATCGTCCCGGGCCACCAGGGAGTTTTCCACCCATCTCGATCAACGTCTGCAAACCCTCGATCATCCGGAGGCACCGGTGGTCGACGGGGTTCCCCAAGCTACATCCAACCTGCTCTGGGATCACCGGGAAGAACTCGAGGGTCTCCATCTTGCCCAGTACAGCGAGCTCCACGGCATCCTTCGAGGAAACAACAACGTCAGCATCAATATCGACGGCGAGGGCGAGGACGATTAAACCGCTAAGGCGCTAAGGACGCAAAGCATCGCAACCTAGGAAAATCGGGCCATCGCAGTCTCAGGCCTGCGACGATTGCGATAGCACTTTACTGCGATGTCTTTGCGACCTTTGCGTCTTCGCGGTGAGACTCTTCGACTCTCGCAAGGCTCGCGATCTCAGTCCTTTGTAGGCAGCCAGTCGGGGGTTGTCGGGCCGAGGGCGTGGAACCGGTCCCACAGGGCGGGGGTGGCGGTGAGGGCCTCCCGAACGATGCCCTCAGGATCGACGGTGGTCAGTCGGTGATCCTCCATCAGGATCCGGCCTCGCGCGATGGTGTGTCGCACCGGTGATCCCGCGCTACCGTAGACCAGGTGGGCAAAAACATTGTCCGGTGTGACGGGTGTCGGCGGCGCGGAGTCGAGGACACAGAGATCGGCTGGGGCTCCCGATTGGAGTCGACCGAGGAGGGGCTCGTCGAGGAAGCGGCCCGCCACCTCCGCGTTGACACCGAGGAGATCGGGAACGACAGAGAAACCGAGGCGCGGGTCCCGACGTCCACCACGGAGACCGAGAAACGCGGCCCGCAGCGAACCGAGCATTGCGGAGGACATCCCGTCCGTGCCCAGACCGATCCGACAGCCATCATCGGCGGCAACCTGGAGATCGAGACGACCGACCCCGTTGTTGGCGTTGGACTCGGGGTTGTGGATGATTACCGCTCCCCGATCCGCCAGCAGGCGCCTATCATCGCTCCCGAGGTGAATGCAGTGAACCGCCAGCGTGCGATCGTCGATGAGTCCGTAGCGATCGAGACGTTCGATCGGCCCCGAGTCATAGACCATCTTGGACATCCTGAGGTCGAGCGCATCCTCGGCCACGTGGATGTGGCATCCCATGCCATCGAGTCGTTGATCGGCGGCCTTGGCGAAGGTCCTCTCTTCGATGGTGAAGCTGGCGTGGAATCCGAGCATCCCCCGAACCCGGGGATCAGTCCGTCGCGCTCGGAAGAAGTCGAGGTTCTCTTCGAGACCGATCATCGCGTCTTCATGCCCGTTGCGATCGCTGATCTCGTAACAGAGCACCGCCGACAGACCGGCTTGGTCCACCGACCCGGCGATGAGTTCGAGGCTGCCGTCGATCATCGACGGCGAGGCGTGGTGATCAAAAATGGTGGTCGCTCCCCAACGGATGGAATCGGCGAGCGCGAGCTCGGCCGACAGACGGATCGTGTCGGCGTCAAGCGCGCGGTCGAGACGCCACCACAGTCCATCGAGAATCTCACCGAAGTTTTCGAGTGGACGACCCGGAGCGAGGCCGCGGGCGAGGCTGGAGTAGAAATGGTGGTGGAGATTGACCAAACCCGGGAGTATCAAGCCACCGTGGGCGTTGAGGGTTCGAGCGTGGGGGTAGGTTTTCTTCAGTTCGGCGGCGTCGCCGATTTTGACGATTCGGTCGCCCTTCCAGACGACCGCGCCATTGGTGACCACTTCGGGTCGACCGAGGCACGTGACAACGGTCCCGGGACCGAGAATAGTGACCGATTCGTAGGGGTCCGGGTGCGAGGTCATACCATCCCTCGTTGGATCCATCGCCCGCCTCCAGCCGGAGCAAAGAGTTCACGGCCATCGGGTTTGCGCTCGAAGACCGCCCGACCCCTGACGTAGGTGGCGCGAACGCGACCGGTGAATTCGTGCCCCTCAAAGGGCGTATAGCGGTTGAGGTTGTGGAGTTCGTTTCCGGTGACCGTCCAGTGAATATTGTCGTCAAAGACCACGAAATCGGCATCGTAACCTTCACGGAGTTCGCCCTTTCGGTCATCGATTCCAAAGAATCGAGCGGGCTCGGCAGAGGTCAGTTCGACGAGCTGCTCGAGGGTGATCCTTCCTGCCGAGACACCTTCGGAGTGCAGGTAGGGGAGCATGGTCTCGACCCCGGGGATCCCTCCATAGTCGGACCAGATCGAACCGGTGTTCTTCTCTTCCGGCCACTGGCCGGGTGCGTGATCGGTGGCGATGAACAGGATTTCGCCGGAGGCCACACCCTGCCAGAGTCGTTCCCGGTCCTCGATGGACTTCACGACCGGAGCGGTCTTGAGGAGGGATCCTTGCCTGAGAAGATCATCGAGCGTGAACTGGAGGAAGTGCGGGCAGGTCTCAGCGGAGATGTTGACGCCGTCTTGTCGCGCATCGGTGATGAGATCGAGGGCCGAGCCGCTCGAAAGGTGGACCACGTGGACCCGTGCGCCGGTTTCACGGCATGCCTCAATCAGCCTGCGCACAGCCGCCACCTCGGCAAGGACGGGCCGTGAAGCTGCGTAGTCGACCGGTTCATTGCCGCCACCGTCGCGAACACCCTTGGAGAACTCTGAAACGACGGTCGCATCTTCTGCGTGGACACCGACCGGGATTCCCAGTTCGGCCGCCACCTCGAAGACCTGAACGATCTGTTCATAATCAAGCGAAGTGAAGGTCTCCATCCCGGAGAGGCAATAGACCTTGATCGCTCCGACACCGACCTCGATGAGCTCTTCGAGGTTTGCCCGCCAACCCTCAAGGGCCATGGCATTGCCGGAGACCCCGCCCCAGAGCATGAAATCGACATGGGCCTTGGTTTGGATGGCTCGGACTTTCTGGGCCAGTGCTTCGGCATCGGTGACGGGGGGGAGCGAGGTACACGGCATGTCGACCACGCAGGTGACGCCACCGGCGGCCGCCGCGGCCGTACCGCTGGCAAAGTCCTCGCGGTGGGTGAATCCGGGATCGTCAAAGTGGACGTGACCATCGATCACACCCGGCAGAACCAGTCCACCTCGAAGATTGATCCACTGCTCGCCACCGGCGGCGGTTTCGGTCCCGGCCGGCAGGATTTCTTCGAAACGGCCGTCCGAAACCACGATCTCGGCCGGTCGCGTCTCGTCGCCGCCGGCCGGTATCCGTAGATTCATGAATCGTGTACGCATATGGACTGTCGACCTCCGTCAAGAGCATTGTAGCTCCGAGAGCGACCGTTTCTTCCTCGCGGAAGCCCCGGTCACTCTCGGAGAGTTGAATCATCCGGACGGTACCAGCCACGCTGGGTCGGCTTCCGGGATTGGAAGATGGGGCATGGAGGTCGTCAGACCTTCCAAGAGAGTCCGCATCACGGCGGCGGGCGAGTTCGGGTCGGGGTCGGCGTTCATCGGTGAATCCAACGCGACCAACTGCCTGGTCACACCCTGAAATCTGCCTTGAATGGATGTGTGCCCATCGAGGCGCATCAGCATGAAGGCGTTGTCTCGTTCGCTTTCGAAGTCCTCTCGGTTGAAATAGACCCTCGGTTTGTCTCTCCATGGTCTGCCGGAGGTGGGACAGAAGGTGGCGCAGTTCCCGCACTCGTTGCAGAAATCCGCCAGAACCGCAACCTGAGGTGTCTGTCTTGCCGCGAGGGTCGAATCCGCGAGTTCGTAGGTCATGATCGCGCGATTCGGGCAGACCCCGTCGCAGGTACTGCAAATAAGATCACAATCGAGGCACCTCGCGGCCTCGATCCTCGCGGCCTGCGGTTCGAGGGTCAAGATCACCTCTTCGAAACCACCGCCCTCGCCGACCGTGGCCCGCGGGGTCTTGACCCGGACGTTACGCCGGCTCCGACGCCGGAGCAGATCGGTTCGATTCAGCGGTGGGGGCACGGGGCCCGACGACGAGGGAGGGGAAAGGGCTTGCTTGGCCAGGATCGCGTGAGCGATTCGCCTTCCATCGCCGGCCGCATCGACGATGCTCGATGGCCCGGGATCGCGAAGATCGCCACCCACATGGACCCCGGGCGCCGAAGTCTCCAGGGTCTCGGGATCAACGGCCACATAGCCCTTGGTGGTGACCTCCACTGGCAATTGGTTGAAGATCTGAAGATCGGCCCGTTGTCCAATGGCGATGATGAGGGTGTCGAGTTCGATGGAGACTTCGCCGCCGGGCACCCTCACCGGTCGTGGTCGTCCCGAACTGTCGGTCCCTCCGAGGGTCATGAGATCGCACTCAACGGCGTCGAGACGTCCGTCCCGCGCGAGAATTCGTTTCGGCGCCACGAGCTCTCGAATGGCGATATGCTCGGCCCTGAGATCCGCAATCTCTTCCGGATGAGCCGGCATCTGGCCAACGGTGCGGCGGTAGAGGATCTGCACCGCTTTTCCGGTGAATCGTCGGGCCGATCGGGCGCAATCCATGGCCACGTCGCCGCCACCGATCACACCAATCCGATCGCCGAGCCCTTCCGGCGTCTCCCTGCGGGCCACCCGGAGAAAATCCAGACCATCGAGGACCCCGGGGAGATCCTCGCCGTCGATTCCCAGCCGCAGCCCCCGCTGGGCTCCGGCGGCAACCACGATGTGGTCGAAACCGTCATCGAAGAGATCGGTGAGGGTGAGATCTTCGCCTACCGCAACTCCGTATCTGAAGTCGACCCCCAGGGCCGCGACGGCGTCGAGATCCCGCCTGACCGCAACCGATGTGGCGCGGTAGCCCGGGATTGTCGCCGAGACCATCCCGCCACCCTCATCGCGGGCATCGAAGACCACGCATTTCACGCCCGATCGTGCGAGTTCGGATGCTGCGGCAAGTCCGCAGGGTCCCGCACCGATGATGGCGACACGCGGGCCATCGGAGAGGACGGATGCCCGGTCGTCGCTGGGTTCGGCATGATCGGTGACGAATCGTTTGATCTCTCGGATCGCCACCGGCTCATCGAGGTGGGTTCTCAGACACACGGGTTCGCAGGGATGGTGACAGGCTCTTCCGAGGATCGAAGAGAGCGGGTTTTCGCTCCGGATGATCTCCGCGGCGCTCTGAATCTCGCCCGAGGCAACCGCTCGCATATAGGCCGGGACGCGCTGGTCGACCGCGCATGCATCGGTGCACGGCGCCTCGATGCAATCGAAGAGTCCGAGGACTCGCTCGGTCTTGGTGTGATCCCTTCGATAGGTCGATCGTTCGAGTGAGGGCTCGGAGCGGATCCGATCAGCGTATCGCTCGAGGTTGATCCGGGCCGCCTCTTCGGTGGAATCTTGAATTCCGGCAACCCGACGGGTGAAATCGTCCAGATCCGCCGCACCGGTCCGGTCGAAGGCGGAGGTGATCTCTTCGAGATACTGCCGAAGCCTCAGATTGCCACCGGGACGGAGGAGATCAGAGCATGCTGTTACGGGCCGAAGCCCTGCCGCGAGAAGGGCGGGTGTGTTGAAGGCGTCGGCACCGCCGGCAAAGGAGATCGGCACGCCCCCTTTGGTGTCGGTTGTCAGTCGACGGGCCAGCTCCACCGCGAGGGCGTGGAGGGGCCGGCCCGACAGATAGGCGGTGTCCTCCTCCGTGGTGAAATCCGGTCGAGCGCTGACCACAGGAAGCGTGTTGCAGAGTTTGATCCCGAAATCCAAACCTCTCGCCCGTCCATGGTCGGAAAGCCGTCGGAGCAGGTCAAGGGCGTCGCCATACCGAATGTCTGCGTCGAAGGCCGGCCGGTAGGGCTCGATGTGCGACCAACCGAGTGCATCGACAAGAATCTCGCGAACCGTTTCGTAGCCGAGCAGGGTGGGGTTGAGCTTGACCGCGGTGTGCAGACCCCACTGATCCATGAGGTGTTCGGCAATGGCGCCGATCTCCTCGGGCGGGCAACCGTGAAGCGTCGAGACCGTGACAGCGTCGGCCATTGTGGTCGGAATCTCGAGATCACGGACCTCGGGGAACCAGGCTTCGATGCTGTCAATGCAGGCCTCGAACTCGCCGGCGGCGTCGGCCATACGCTGGAGGTACCAGCGCATGTTTTCCTGCCTGAGTCCCTCGAGGTCGTAGCCGACGCTGAGATCGAAGACCATGCCTGGCACCTCGCCTGGAAATCCGAGCCGAGCGTGGAGGCAGTGGATCAGGATCCAGGCTGTGAGGTACTCGTTGAACGATTGGTCGATGGTGAGTTCCTGAGACCACTCGATGTTGTAACCCGCATCCTGCATGTCGATGCAGGGTTTGGCGACTTCGATCCGATCGAGGGTCTGAACGGTCTTGAGCTCAATGACCCGGGCGCCGCACAGCCAGGCAACGATGATGTTCTGCGTGAGCTGCGTGTGCGGACCGGCGGCGACACCGATGGGCGTTTCGACTCGGGATCCCCGGAGGGTCCAGGCGAAACGATCCTCGGGACCGGGGACAAAAAAGAGCTCCCTGGGCATACCGAAGATCGAGCCGCTGGAATCCAGCTCCTGCCTGATCCATGCGGCCAACGCGCCGGGGCCCAACGGAGAAAACCGATCTCTCATGGTGCGTCACAATACAACAGGACGAATCGAACCACGCGTCAGAGTCCGCCCGGCTTGTCGTGATACATGAGATGGTCGGCGCGGACCAGGGCGGCCGAGGGATCGCCGCCCGCGTCGAGCCCGGTGACCCCGATGGCGAGACTCACCGCAGGCGAGTTGTCATCAGGTTCGGCCATGTGCGAACGGATCCGCGCGACTCTCGGGGCGACGCTGTGCAGATCCATCTCGGGTGCGATGACGAGGAACTCGTCTCCCCCGTAGCGCATGATCGCATCCTGAGGTCTGAACGTCTCGGAGAGGAGCCGCGCGAGGCGCTGGAGAACCGCATCGCCCACCGAGTGACCAAACCGGTCGTTGATCTGTTTGAAATCGTTGATGTCGATAAAGATCAATGTCGCGCCGGAGGCGGTGGCCCGATCCATGAACGGACGCATGGCCCGTCGATTCGCCAACCCCGTCAGCGGGTCGGAATCGACCATCTGGCTGAGTCGTTCCTGGGATTCGAGCAGCTCGCGGTTGGCATATCGGAGTTGTTCCTCGCTCCGATCGGCGACCACCGCGAGACAGCTCAATGCGAGGATGAGCTCGACCCATGCATCGAAAAACGAGGTGAACGGCATGAACGAGATCAGAATGGAGCGGTTGACAATCACAGGAGCCATGGCGATGCCATAGAAGAAGAAGACAGCACTTTGGAGTACAAAGGCTATTCCGAGCCAACGTGAGGCCCTCGACCGGGGCTTTCGAAGCACGATCCAGCCGCCAGCAGCCAAGACGACCCCGACCATCACACTCTGAGCGAACTGGGCGACGACGAGCTCTCTCGCGAGGACGCCGATGGCAAGGCTCCAGAAGGTGATCAGGATGGCGAGTGGCCAGGGACGGATGTGAGGCTCGGAACCCGGTTGGACGTGTTTCCGGGCGCCGGAGACCATGAGGACGGCAAATGCGGTCTTCCCCGCCAGGTAGAGCAGCAGGGTGAGACGGAGGGGAAGATCCAAAACACCGGGCACCGAGCTGACGAGAACCGCGCCGAGGGCGATCGCGTCGGCAAACCAGGCCGCCGTCCAAAGGCGGACCTCCTCGAGCCGGACCGTCTTCCGGAGCAGGAGGAAGTAGACAAGGAGGGTCGCGACCACCGTGAACTGTACGGCGATCGAGACTGTGGCGACGATGGCGTACTCAGGGCTCATGATTCGGTTTCTATCATACCTTTTTACAATTGGCCGGGTGCTCGCTGCGTCCACATTGGGGTTACGTAAGTCGCAAGTCGTTAATCGTAAGTCGTGAGTCGTGAGTCGTAAGTCGGCCCCGGGTTTCCGAAACTGCACGAAGACTTGGTGGTGGCGTTGATTGGGAATTCAACGACCGAAAGCCGATGATGCGGCGTTTCGCTGCGTCCGGTTGTCTGCGACTATACGACTCACGACTCACGATTCCGAACAAAGACGTTAGACTGATGGTCTGACAGCTGAGGAGGCCAACCATGTCATTTCTGATCCGGCGAATCGCGATCAATACCGGGGGAGGGGACGCGCCCGGTCTCAACGCCGTGATCCGGTCGGTTGTTCTTGCGTCCATGGAGAGAGGTTGGGATGTCCTCGGTATCCGACGCGGTTACACGGGGCTGTTGGACACCACCAAGATCATCCAACTCGATGCTGATGCAGTGCGTGGGATCACCCATATCGGGGGAACGATTCTGGGTACGACGAACAAGGGCGACCCATTCGAGTATCCGGTGACCCTCCCCGGTCAACCGACGACGCTGGTCGATCGGTCCGATGAGGTGGTCGAGAACTTCCGCCGCCTGGGCATCGATGCCCTGATCGCCATCGGCGGCGACGGTTCCATGCAGATCGCCAACAAGTTTGCGGCCAAAGGAATCCCCGTCGTTGGTGTGCCGAAGACCATCGACAACGACCTCACCGGCACCGTCGTGACATTTGGGTTCGACACCGCGGTCACCGTGGCGACGGAGGCCATCGACCGTCTCCATTCCACCGCCGAAGCCCACGAGAGGGTCATGGTGGTCGAGGTCATGGGTCGTTACGCGGGCTGGATTGCACTCCACTCCGGGGTGGCGGCGACCGCCGATGTCATCCTGATTCCTGAGATCCCCTTCGACATCCAACGAGTCTGCGACAAGATCACCGATCGAGAGGCCCACGGACGTCGGTTCTCCATCGTCGTCGTCGCCGAGGGTGCAACGCCCGTCGGCGGTTCCATGGCCATCAAGGGAGAAGAGATCGGCCGGGAGGTGCTGCTCGGTGGCATCGGCAATCAGATTACCGCCCAGATCCAGGAGGGCACCGGCAAGGAAGCCCGGACGGTCGTGCTCGGTCACATCCAGCGCGGCGGCCGGCCCACCACGTTTGATCGTCTTCTGGCGCTGAGATTCGGCGCCGCGGCCGTGCGGCTCATCGAGGAGGGGACCTTCAACCACATGGTGGCGTTGGATCCTCCCGTGGTTCGCGCCGTCCCGTTGGAGGTTGCGACGAGCCGAATGAAGACGGTGCCGCTCGACTCGGACACGATGCTCACCGCCAGGGACCTCGGGATCTCCTTCGGCGACTGACGGCCACCAACTCCGTGGGGTGCGATGGGATTCACCGCCATCGCAATTGGACACGGATGCACACGGATGGGCGCGGATTGTACGGATCATCGCAGAATTGACCCGGACCGCCCGTCAGCGGCACCTGAAGTACCCGATTCAAACCACGGAGTTGGAGCGCGATTGAGGGTCAGTGACCCACTCTCTATAGAATTCATGCAATCCGAGAAATCCGTGTCTTTCCGTGTCCAAGAGATCTCGGGTGATCCCATTGCGTACATTGAAGTCCCTGGGCTCACTTGCTGGGACTGCTAGAATAATCTCAACAATGATCGTCTCAGCCTGGTACGATGGCCACAGCACCTACGGTGTCCGGATCCTCGGACGCGAAGTGAGTCTCTGGTTCCGACCCGAGTGGAGCCACGTCACGCTCCATTTCCCGGATCGGAATGATGGTGTCGAGGTGCCGTTGACCGAGAGCTTCTGGCACGGATCTCCCGAGCTTCGATCACCACAGATCAAGGAGTTTTTCCTCCGTCACGATCTGGTCGACTGGCCGAAGAAAGAGCCGCCCCTCTTCGAACTCGAATCTTCAGGTGGCGGTGTCTTCCGACTGAAGTGGCTCAGAAAGGTCGAGGGGCAACGAGCGCTCCCGCTCGACGTCTGAGCCGACAACACGGTTTTGCGGGTTGCTACACTCCCTTCCCTTGACCCGGTCTCGGGTCCATTGGAGGACGAATGTCGCTGCCACAAGGCGCATACGCACCGATCCCGACCCCACTGGGTGAGAACGGACTCTTCGATCCCGGTGCGCTGGAGCGCCATCTCGAATTCCTGAGCGAGGGAGGACTCGATGGCGCCCTGGTGATGGGAACCAACGGCGAGTTCCCGTCCTTCGACCTCAACGAGCGGATGGCCGTCGCCGATGCCGCCGCACGATTGGGGAAGAAGCTCTCGCTGATGCTCGGCATCGGATCGTGCGCGCTGCCTGAAGTGCAACACCTTGTCCGGACCGCCCATCATCTCGGTTTTTCGTCGGTTCTCGTTCCTCCACCGTTCTATTTTCGATCGGCGCCCACGAAGGGTCTGATTGCGTTCTTCGCAGATCTCCTCGAGACGACGGAGCTTCCGGTGTTGCTGTACCACATTCCTCAGGTGACCGGAGTCCCCATCTCGGACGAGATCCTCGATGGAGTCCTCGATCATCCCTCGTTCGGTGGCGTCAAGGACAGTTCTGGTGACGAGCAGGAGCTGACACGGTTCCGCTCACGGTTGGGAGACCGGTCGTACATGGTCGGTCACGATCGGCTCGTGACCCGGGCGCGAATGGCCGGTGGAAGCGGAAGCATCACAGCCTCGGCGAGCGTGGTCCCCGGGCTGGTGGTGGCCACCCTGCGGGATGCCGACCACCAGCCGGAACTCGATCGTGTTCGTTCGCTCTTGGAATCCCATGGCCTCGGCCCGGCAGTCAAGGCGGTTCTCCGCCACAAAGGAATCGGCGCCTATCGATCCCGGCCACCGTTGCTCGGCCTCGATCCCGAGTCGGAACGACAACTCATCGAGGAGTTCGATCACCTCCTCTCGAAGGATCAATAAACAGGATTCTCGATGATTGGAATCCCTGTTCCAATACGAACTGGGGGTGATCGATGGCTAGAATTGAAACACAAAGGACACGAAGACCACGAAGGTCATCACAAAGCCATCGCAATAGAATTATATGGTTTTCGACGTTTGGGTCAGCCATCGGTTGTTTGAGAGCGGTGACCTTTAAATGCGGTAGGTAACCAATCCCCCGGCAAAGCCGGGGGACCTCCTTTTGGGTGTTAGGTAAGAGATTCATGTTCTTTGCGCTGTTCTTTGTGATCTTGGTGTACTTCGTGTTTCAAAAGGCCCGTGATGTCTCCAGACAGTCACGGGTGAAGGTTGCACGTGCAAGACCAGGGGGAGTCCGCTAGGGGATTCTCAGAACCACCTTGCCGAAGGCTTTGCCCGAGGAGAGGCGTTGGTGTGCTTCCTCGATCTGCTCCATGGGGTAGACGCTGTCGATGATGGGGCGTAGCTTCCCACGGCTGAGCGCTTTGCCGAACTCATCCAGGAACGAGCTGACGATCGAAGCCTTCCGTGCGACATCGAGGCCTCGCAGGGTCGAGCCAATGATCTGGATCCGCTTGGACAACGATCTCTCGTCTCCCACTCCGTCACAACCTATGGCTTTCACATCCGGAGGATAACCCATTACAATTCGACCGCCGCTTCTCGCGGTCCAATGAAAAATGGAGGACGCAATGATCGATCCACAGGATCTCGAAACCTGGGCGGGTTTTCTCGTCGAACACTCCATCGGTGGCGTCGGACCCGATGATCGGGTCATGATCAAGGGCGAACCGGTGTGCTGGCCGCTCATTTCCGTGATCGAGCGAAAGGTCGTGGAATCGGGGGGCGTCCCGGATGTCTACCTGGTGGCCCCAAACAACGACCGCGGCAAGGTGTGGTCTGCGACCATGGGTCGATACGGGAGCGCGGAGCAGATCGAGGCCGTTCCGGATTGGCACGGTCAACGATACGAGAGTATGACCAAGTACATTGAAATCCTCGGCGCCGAGGACCCCGACCAGTTCATGGGTCTCGACCCAGAACACGCACAGGCGCTGGCCGCCGCCGACCGGGACTTCGCCAATATCCGGTTGTCCAAACCCTGGGTCATCACGCTCTATCCGACCGCCGCGTTTGCCCAGCTCGAAGGGTTGTCGGTCGAGGAATTCGAGTCCTTCATTGTGGGCGCCTCCACCGTGGACCCGACCCCGCTGCGCGAGGCCGAGGAGAGAATCGCACCATACGTCAACGACGGATCTACGGTCGCCATCGTCACCCGCTGTCCGAAGGAGGCACGCGATCTCAGTCTTCGGATGGACATCTCGGAGGGCCATGCGGCGTTGTCATACGGGCTGCGGAACTTCCCCGACGGTGAGATCTTCACGAGCCCGGACGCTTCGAGCGTCGAGGGCGAGATCTTTGTCGATCTGCCGATCACAAACGGCGGCAATGACATCAAGGGGATCTATCTCAAGTTCGACGGCGGTCGGATCATCGACTACCGGGCCGACGAGGGTCACGAACACCTCGCTGCCATCATCGAGACCGACGACGGGTCCCATCGACTGGGTGAGGTGGCCCTCGGGATGAATCCCGGCCTCGACCGGGTGCTCAAACACCCTCTCTTTGTAGAGAAGGTCGGCGGGACCCTCCACATCGCCATCGGGGCGAGCTATGAGCACTGCTATGTAGAGGATCCGGGCAGCGAAGAGGGGAGGGCCCGGATCGAGCGGCTCGAGGCCGACGGTGTCCTCAATCGATCCGCCCAACACGTCGACATCGTCACCGACTTCAGACCGGGTGGGTGCGGTGTGTCGGTTCACATCGACGACACCCGCATGATTCCCCGCGACGGGGTTTGGGTGGCGGAGAGCTGAGACGAACCGACTGCGAACTAACTGACCGGGTCCAACGGAATCTCCGAACGCCACCATACGTTCGATGAAGCGGGTGCGCGGCGCGATCAACGCCATGGGAGTCAAGATGACGAACGACAACGAGAAAACGGCCCCGAACGGGGCCGGCGAACGCGAGCTCGAATCCATCACACCACCGGAGATCTACGAGGAATTGAAAAAGGGCGTCCTCGGGCAGGGGACCGCTCTGCGTTACACCTCGGTGGCGGTCTACAAGCACACCACCGGGAAGGTCCCCGGAAACATCCTGCTGATCGGCAACTCCGGAACCGGCAAGACCACCATCATGAACAACATCCAACGGATGTATCACGAGGTTGTCGAGTACCAACCCTTCCGGGCCATGACCATCATCAACGCCAATCTCCTCGTCGATGCCGAGCGTCTCGAGTTCCAGCCGGCCCGACTCCTGGCGGCGGTGGAGCAGCGCGCCCGAGCCCTGGTGGGGGAGAAACCCTCCGAGGCGGATCTCAAGGCCACCATGGAACGGGCCACCATCTGCATCGATGAGATCGACAAAATGTCGTCCATCGTTGCCGGCAAACCCAACGCCATCGGAGTTGTTCTCCAACAGGGGCTTCTGACCCTGATGGAAGGCGAGGTGGTCGCTCACCGGACTCATGTCTGGGAGAACGGTGTGGAACGCGAGATCGTCATGTCGGTCGACACAAGGCACATGATGTTTATCTGCGGTGGGGCCTTCGAGGGCCTTTATGATCAGGTCTATCTCAGGGTCGTCAAACCGGGCTCGGGCGAGAAGCTCAAATCGGAGGCGATCCAAACAGCCGACGGTCAGGTGCGCATCGAATCCCGATTCGCGCTTAGTGATTTTCTCAAACCCGAGGACCTCTTCATGTATGGGATGGTGCCCCAGTTCATGGCGCGATTCGACGATACGGTCATGCTCAACGACCTTGATGAAGCGGTCCTCAAGGAAATCCTCCTCATGTCGGTCGATTCTCCATTCCTGAGATCCAAGAGGTATTTCGATGTTCTCGGGATCGATCTCGAGATCGAGGATGTTGCGTCGGCGTTGATCGCCGAAGAGGCGGCCAAGAGCACCCGAACGGGAGCCCGCGCCCTGCGAAGCGTTTTCGGCAGAATTGTCAACCGGCTGGAGTTCGACCCGTGGAAATTCGAGGGTCTGGAGGACGCCGCCGATGGCAGAAAACGTCTGCTGATTTCGACGGATATGGTCCGGCGTGCGGTCAAGAAGGCGAACACCTAGGAGCTTGCACCGAATAGACCCTCGATGGAAGCAGTGAGGTTGCCAGCAGGGTTTTCGCCGAGGGTCGATTCGGCACAATCTCCTCTAGGATTCGCCTTGCGAATCCTTGAAAATGGGGTAGGGACTGCGTCCCATGCTCTATTCCTTTTCTTTACCAACTCCTGGATCGTCTTTCGAGATTTGCGCAGCAAATCCATTAGGAGGGGCGCCGCATAGATTCCGTTGCTCAGCAACGGAATCTATGCGGCTCAGCCTCCTAGGGCGACGAACCGATGCCACGGCGAAGCCGTGAGGAGCTTGCTGTTCACGACGTCACGGCTCGGGTAGACTGGCACGACGACACAACGAGACGTGATGGTCAGCCGGCGCTGGGGGAGCATGACGAAGTACATTCTGGTCTACACCCACCCCACCGAGGGTGAACAGAGATTCGAGTTGGTTCCGGGCAGGAGCTACCGCATCGGATCGCGACCGGACAACGACATCGTCATCGACCAGAAAGACGTCTCACGTCGCCATGCGGTTCTCCGTGTCCAGGACGGTTCGTTCCACGTCACCGATCTCGACAGCAAGAACGGGACCTTTCTCAACGGCGCCAAGATGGTGTCCGAAACCGTCAATTGCGGCGACATGGTCCACCTGTCGTCGGCCCGGTTGGTGATCGTCGAGATCGGCACCGGAAGCTATCCCACCAGTCCTGAGGCCATCAGCCGTGACGAAGACGACTACAGCGTCACCGGTGCTGATGAGACCCAGAAGTTCCGTATTGAGGCCTCCATGGAGGATGTTGTCTCGCTGCTGGAAACCACCGCTTCGGCGGTCGGGCGCGGAGCGCTGGCCGAACCCCTGAGCTGGGCCGTCGATCATCTCGGGTTCGACGGCGCGGTTGTGCTGTATCGCGACCACAATGACGGCGTAGCAATGGTGTCGAGTGCCGGCGAACTCGGCCAGCTTGCACGCAAGAGCGGGATGCTTTCCAAGCTCGCCATCGATCATCGTCTGACGAGTGTCGCCGGCACCCGTGTCCGACAGGTCAGCGAGATGGGAGAGAGCCTCCTTACCGCAACCGTGGGTTCGGACCACGTGCTGGTGGTGCGCTATACCGGTCGGCCACCCGCCATCGGAGATCTTCGATCGCTGATCGCAGCCGTCAACGCGGTGCTGGCGAGCGGCAAGGTCCTGGGGCAGGGTGGGGTGAATGGTGGTTCCCGCTCGTCCGTGCGGGACCGCTTTGCCGGGGAACCCCTGAATCGGATCGTCGGTCTGTCCGAGGCGATCCTGATGTGCAAGCTCTCCATCGCCGAGGCTGCCCAGCAGCCCGGGCCGGTGGTGATCACCGGTGAGCGGGGCTCCGGAGCCTCTCTGGTTTCCCGCTGTGTTCACGATCTTTCGGCCCGTGCAGCATCGCCCTTCGTCGTGATCAACCTCGAAGGTCTTGGTCCGGACGCCATCGAGAACCGGCTCCTGATCTCGGGAGAGGCGCTCACGGGGGCTGACCGAGCCGAGGGTGGCACACTCGTCCTCGACCGCGTGGGATCCCTGTCGAAAGAAATCTGGGAGGCCGTTCTCGGAGCGATCTCCGATCGGAGCGGGCAAACACCGAGGGTGGTCATGATCCTCAATCCGGATTTCGAAACCGCGGACCGCACCGGGACGGAGAGCTCGTTGACCGGATTCCACGTCTCAATCCCCAGTCTGCGGCAGAGGCGGGAGGACATCCCGATCCTCGTCAACACATTCCTTCTCTTTGATGAAGGGTTTGGATCCAACCGTACGGTGACGTTCACGCAAACGGCAATGGGGGTCCTTTCGAGTTGCCGCTGGCCGGGAAATGTTGCCGAGCTTCGGGCGGAGATTCGGAACTCGGTTGGCACCGCGCATCCTGAGAACCTGATCGATGAGTCGCACATCTCGTCAAACGTGAGGGACCCGGCGGACGAGATACCGGTGACCGCTCTTGATCTGGATAAGCTGACCGATCTCCAGCTTGCCCAGGCGCGGGACGTCTTCGAAAGGTGGCTGATCCAACACGCATTGGCCGCCAGCGGAGGGAAGCAGATCAAGGCTGCGGAGCGCCTTGGACTGTCTCGCGCGGGTCTGTTCAAGAAAATCCGCAAACTCGGTCTCTGAGCAACACCTCGACCCGTTCCCACCGTCAGGCCCCGCTCAGAGTTGGTGATACCTAAGGCGGCAGAGCCGCAACCGAAATTCAGACTGGGGTGAGAAGGTAAGAAGGTCAGCGCTCGCTACGCTCGCTGTGAGAAGGTGAGGAAGTGAGAAGGTCAGCGCTCCCTACGGTCGCTAGTGAGGGGGTCAGGAGGCGAGCGGAGTTTCCCTCGAGCGTTGAGAGGTGGGGACTCACCGACGTGCTGTCTAACGTCTTACCTTCTCACCTTCTAACTTCCTAACCTCCTACCTTTCTAACCTTCTAACTTCCTCACACCTGGCGTCTTACGTCTGACGTCAACCCGGCTGCCTCGTATTTTCGAAGATCTCGTGGCGTAAGTGGCTGAACTGAGCGATTCTGCCGGATGAGATGTGCCAAGTCCTTGATGCTCTGGTGTTTGCAAAAAAAATGCAGGAATACTGTTGGTATGTCGAGGCTTTTTGCAAACTCCCAGAACGCAAGGATGTTGTGCAGACGCCTGAGAAAATCGTTCAATTTAGGTGATACTCTTGCCTGCGCAGGAGGAGGCGGGTGTTCGCGGCGTGCTGGTTCACGTCGAGGAAAGTCCGGACTCCTGACGGGCAACATGCCGGGTAACGCCCGGCCGCGGCAACGCGAGGGAAAGTGCCGCAGAAAGCAAACCGCCCGTGGTGTGGCCACGGGTAAGGGTGAAAGGGTGCGGTAAGAGCGCACCGCCTCGTCGGTGACGATGAGGGCACGGTAAACCCCATGTGGAGCAAGGCCGAATAGGGAAGTCGAGGGTCGCCCGTCCTCGCAACCCGCTTCTGCGGGGGAGACTTCCGGGTAGGCTGCTGGAGCTGTGTGGTGACGCGCAGCCAAGATGAATGAACACCGCCTCGAGGGCACAGAATCCGGCTTATAGCCTCCTCCTGCAATTTTGGCCCGTGGTGCCCTGCACCACGGGCCAAAATTGCTGAAAAGGGTTATTGTTGATGGGCATGAGTGTCTGGCGTCCTCTTGAACCGCACGAGCCTATCGGCGTTATTGCGCTGTCGGGTCCGGTTGACCCGACGAAACTCGCCGATGGGTTGGCGGTGCTTCAAACTTGGGGTCATCCCGTCGAGTTGGCCGGCAATCTCGCTCATCAGGATCGCTATCTGGCCGGATCCGACGAAGCCCGGCTCGAAGGCCTGACCGAACTCCTCGATCGTGGGGTACGGACCTTCATCGCGGCCCGGGGTGGATACGGCGTGACCCGGTTGATGAACCGGCTGCCGTGGCAACGACTCAGAGACGAGGCCGTTCGCCTTGTCGGGTTCTCCGATCTCACCGCGTTGCTGAATCCTCTTTCCGGATCGATCGTGCAGATCCATGGACCCATGGTGGCGGCAGGTCTCGCTCGACCATCGAACGCCCAACGTCTCAAGGATGTCCTCGAGGGTCGATTGCTGGGGCGGCCGATTTTTGAGTATCCAGAGAAATCAGTTCTTCGTCACGGACAAACCGATGGGGTTGTGGTTGGTGGGAATCTGTCACTGATCGTCTCACTTATCGGGACGCCGTGGGAGCTGGATTTCACCGATCGGGTCGTCGTGCTCGAAGAGGTTTCGGAGCCGCCCTATCGACTCGATCGAATGTTGACCCACCTGGTTGACTCTGCTAGTTTTTCGGGAGTGAAAGCATTGATCTGCGGTACTTTGCACGCATGTCGGCCACACGCTGAGTGTATGTCACGTTGGGCTGAGCTCATCGTCGAAGCCACCCCGGACGACGTGCCGGTTGTCATCAATCTTCCCTTTGGGCATGGCGCACGGAACCTCGCGGTCCCCATCGGTGCACGGGTCGAAGTCGCGACCCGGCGTGGTGCGGTAAGCTGGAGGGCGTGATGGCGAAGTTCAAAACCACCAAAGCCAAAGGCACCCACGATTCCCTCGATCCCATGCGGACAAATTTCACCGCAGGGCAGCTGATCTTCGAGGAGGGAGATCTCGGTCTCACCATGTATGTGATCGAGGCGGGTGAGGTTGAAATCAAAAAGAATTTCGGCAAGGAAACCCGAACTCTGGCGGTTCTCGGCAAGGGTGATTTCTTTGGCGAGATGTGCATGCTCGAGGAGGATATTCCACGATCGGCCACCGCACTTGCCACCACTGATGTGGAAGCGGTCATGATCGATCGATCGGCCTTCACGTTCATCCTCAAACACAATCCCGAGATCACGATCCGCATCATGCGGAAACTCGTTCGCCGCCTCAGACAGACGACCCAGCTGCTCGAAGAGGCGGTGGGACACGAAGTGGATATCGCGTCCTCTGGGATCAACGACGGGCCCAAAGCCATGCCGGATCCCAACGCCCGGCTGGTCGAGGTCACTTCGGGGCTGGTCTTTCCGCTCGCCAAGGATGGTGAGACCTCGGTCGGCCGAATCGACCCGGTCACCGGGATCCATCCGGATGTCGATCTGACACCCGTGGACACCAAGAGGTCCATCTCGCGCCGCCACGCCCGGATCAGGCGTGAAGACGATGGGACATTCAGTGTGATCGAGGACGTTGGCACGATGAATGGGACCTTTGTCAATGGAGTTCGCTTGACGGCCGGGAAGGCCCAGTCCGTCGAGGCCGGCGACTCGGTGATTTTCGGCACCATCCAGTGCCGGTTCGAGATCGATCCCACGCGGGCGTGATCCGCTGACGATCTCGCCGGCTCTGCGGGTGACGGACACGGTTGACCGTCTCAAGGGCATCGGGCCAAAAACCGCCGGCGCGCTTGCCCTGATCGGAGTTCGGCAGGTCGGAGATCTCATTTTCCACCTTCCCCGGAGGTATCAGGACCGTGGCAGCGTTCTGCCGCTGTCCGCTGCGCTGGAGGCCGGGCGCCCGGTCCTGCTCCACGGTCGATTGACGGTGAGGTCGGCGCGGTATCTTCGTCGCCGTCTCCACATCGCCGATGGCGAGTTCACCGACGACACCGGACGCCTCCCCATTCGTTGGTTCAACCAGCCGTGGATCGTCAATCGGCTCGAGGGTGAGGTTGAGGCCTTTGTCTTCGGCACCATCGGGGCCAACAAGACGGGTCGTCTTCAAATGGTCAACCCCGAGGTGGAAATCGCCCCGATATCGGCAGAGGTGGATACCGTCACGCCGGTTTATCCAAAGCTCGGGCCCTTGGCCGGGAAACGTCTTCGCACGGCCCTCGTCCAAGCTCTGGAATGTCTCGATGGCCTCCCGGACCCGCTGCCAGGGGATCTTCGGCGGGAGTACGCTCTTCAGGGTCTCCGGGAGGCGCTTGATCAGCTGCACAATCCTGTTGTGCCCGAAGATCCCGGGGATCGCGAGCGAATGGTCGCGCAACTGAATGCACACCAGTCGCCGGGGCACGGACGCCTGGCGTTTGACGAACTCCTGGCGGTCGCGTCGGTGGTGGCCGGCTATCGCGCCCGCCGATTCGAGCAGACCGCTCAGCCCATCCGGCCCAGGAAGGGGTTCACAAAAGCGGTGGAGTCGCTCTTCAGCTTCAAACTCACCGATGCCCAACGGCGGGCTGCTTTGGAGATCATCGAGGATCTCGGTGGCTCGGTTCCCATGGCGCGGTTGCTCCAGGGCGATGTCGGGTCCGGCAAGACCGCGGTCGCGACCATCGCCATCCTCGCCGCGTTAAGTGGAGGGCGGCAGGCTGCGCTCATGGCGCCGACCGAACTGTTGGCCGAACAGCTCCACCGGTCGCTTTCGTCGAGTCTGGGCGCCATCGGACATCGGGTGGGGATGCTCACCGGCACGGTTCCCGCGGCGGAAGCGAAAGCGATCCGGCAGGATCTGGCTGAGGGTGCCCTCGATGTCGTGGTGGGGACCCACGCCCTTTTCCAGGAGTCGGTTGATTTTGCCGATCTCGGGCTCGTCGTCATCGACGAGCAGCATCGTTTCGGGGTGGCGCAACGGCAACGTCTTTTGGACAAGGGATCCGCCCCACACCTGCTGGTCATGACTGCGACACCGATTCCACGGTCCCTCGCCCTCACCCTCTACGGCGATCTGGAGCTCACCATCATCGACGAGCTGCCACCTGGACGGCGACCGATCCGCACCGAGATCCGCGATCCGTCAGCCAGGGGGCGGATCCTCGAGTTTCTCCGGTCCGAGATCGACCATGGCGGTCAGGGCTACATCGTCTGCCCGGTGATCGATGCCTCGTCGAAGATCGACGCCGTCTCCCTGTCCGAACACGAATCGGTGATCCGCGATGTCCTGGGCGAAATCGAAGTCGGCGTCCTCCATGGTCGTCTGGGGGGGAACGAGCGCGACGCCATCGCCAAACGGTTCCGTGATGGTGAGCTCAAGGTGATTCTGGCCACGACGATCATCGAGGTCGGCGTCGATGTACCCGCCGCGTCGGTGATGGTGGTCGAGAACGCCGATCGATTCGGTCTCTCCCAACTCCACCAACTCCGGGGCCGAGTAGGTCGCGGCGAACGACAGTCGTGGTGCGTTCTGGTGACCGGAGAACAGCCGTCCGAGAATGGCCTGCGTCGGCTGCGGGTGCTCGAAGGGACCAACGACGGATTCCAAATCGCCGAAGCCGATCTCCGCCACCGAGGCCCGGGTGAACTCACCGGCCAGCGTCAATGGGGGGCAGAGAGCTTCCGCTTCGCCGATCTGATGGATCACGAGATGGTCCGGCGTACCCGGGCGGTGGCTCGTCGCCTCGCCGATGAAGGGCGTCTCGATTCGATCCGGGAGGATCTTCTCGGCCTGCACCCGGTTGGAGAGGTCTTCGCGGTGGGGTAGGAGCTTGCACCGAATAGACCCTCGAGGGAAGCAATGGGGTTGCCGGTAGGGTTTTCGCCGAGGGTCGATTCGGCGCAACCCCTCTCCGGCGGTGTCACAATGTGGGCCTCACGAAGGAGGAGCGATGCACAACGACGGCCCGCAACTGGTCATCAACCCAAATGAGCTGACGAATCTCGACGATTCCCCGCGACACATGGCGCCCATCCCGGGCAGCAGGATGTTCGAAATCAAAGAGGCGCTTTCGGTCTTTCGGAAGACCGACCCGGACCGCGCCATTTTCGACGCGAGTCAGGGGGATGGGGGAGCCAGTCTTCCCGGGGTTCCCGAAGAGATTCTGACCGCCGCTCATAAACTCCAGGTGGAGCACGGCACCGGGTACGACAAGCCATTCGGGACACCCGAATACCGTCGGACCGTGGTTGAGGATTACTGGCAGCTCGATGCTGCGACCGGTTGGGGACCTGAGAACGTGATTGCGGGCCAGGGTGGTCGCGATGTATTGATCAAGGCCTATGATGCGGCCCAGTTCCTCGGCCACAACCGCAAGGGCGATTTTGTCGCGGTGTCACGGGTGCCCTGGATCTCCTACAACTGGGGTCCGTACGCGGTGGGCGCCAACGTGATGCTGGCTCCGGGCAACGAGGACGACGCTTGGGCTCTGACCGCAGATGCCATCGAGGCCTGCGTTCAGGCGGCCGAGTCTTACGACGGACGCAAGGTGTCCATGCTCGTCATCACCAGTCCGGACAACCCGACGGGACGCAGCCTGACACCCCAACGCCAGATCGACCTCGCGCGGGCGGCCTTTGCCGCCGGGATTCCCTATGTCCTCTTCGACTGGATCTACCACCGCGTGACCGACGAGGAGCCCCACGATCTCAACGCGTTCCTCCTGGCGCTCGAACCGGACGAGAGGGAGCGTTGCATCTTCCTCGACGGCATCACCAAATCCCTTGGGGCGAGCAACATCCGCAACGCCCATTTGGTGGCTTCAAAGCCGATGATCAAGTTCATCCAGAGCCGAGCCTCGCACGCGGTGATTCCGTCCTTTTACAGTTTGGCCGTGGCCATGGCCGCCTATCGCATGGGTTATGACCGCGCGGCGGCCACCATCGTCGGGCCGACAAACGCCAGCCGCAAGGTGATGAAGGCCTTCGTTGACGAGCGTGGTATCCGGGCAATCCTGGGCAAGGGTTACTACGCCTTTCTCGACATGGGACCTTGGATCGACAAGGCGGGGTTTGCCGACGGCGCCGATCTCGGGTCGATTCTGGCCGAGCGTTTTGGTCTGGCGGTGGTGCCGGGTGTGTATTTCTCGGACTTCGGGGCGCGTTGGATCCGTTTCTCCTACGCCCTCCCGCCCGAGATCACCAAGGCCGCCACCAACCGACTCTGGGAGGCCCTGTCGTCGCTCTGACTGCTAGGGCGCACTATGAAACCGCAGAGACGCGGAGACGCAGAGTTCGCGCAGAGCATCGCAATTGAAACACAAAGAGCACGAAGAACACAAAGAGCCATCGCAAAGCCGATCGCATGATTGAGTGGGTCCCGCGCTCGTGATGGTTCAGTGGATTATCGCAACCTGACGTAGATCTGAGTGTCTCCTGCGCTCCCGAATATCGCGCCCTCGTTCGGCTCGCGTTTCAGGTACCGGCAGATCGACGATGCTTCGAGATCCAACTCTGACAAGTGTGATGACTTTGTGTTCTGTGTGATGGATGGACTTCGTGATCTTCGTGTTTCAAATGCACCGTACAAGCAACATGGGTCTATCCACGTTAGTCAGAGCGCATGCCGGACGGTGTCACCAGGTCTATCTATGCGATGCACTGCGCATCCTCCGCGACCTCCGCGCCACTGCGGTTTCATTGTGCGTTGAAGACCCGATCATCGCGAACTCGGCTCGTCGGCTACGGACTGGTCAGTGACCACCTGGTAGTGTCGCCGCTTTCGAAGCCATCGTCGAAGATGCCGCCGATCTGGGTGAAGATGTAGAGCGAACCGCTCCTGACGAAATAGACATTCCCCTGCTCATCCTCGCCGAAGGCCGTGATCCCTCCGGTTGACTGCGGGAAATCGAGGTTCACCGCGCTCCAGGTCCCGGCGCCGTCGTCATAGACCCCTGCCCAAATATCCCCTGAACACCAGTCGGCGTAGAGATAGGCGCCCCGCAGTCCTGGTGCTGCATTCCCACGATAGCGATAGCCACCGGTCACCGAGCAGCGCCCGGCGGAATGCGAGTACTCGAGGATGGGCATCACATAGTCACCGATGGGTCCGCAACCGAAGGTGTTGTACGTGTGGGCGCCCTCGTAGCAACGCCAACCCCAGTTCTCGCCACCCGAACTCGATGCCGGGGCATGATTGATCTCCTCCCAGGAACCCTGGCCGACATCACCGATGAAGAGGTCCCCGTTGAGAAAGTCAAAACTGAATCGCCATGGATTACGCAGACCGGGCTGCCAGATTTCGGGGTAGGTGTTGGCCACCCCGACAAACGGGTTGTCCGCTGGAACGGTGTAGGCCGAGGCCCCGTCCACGCTGATCCTGAGGATCTTCCCGAGAAAGGTCTCCATGTTTTGGGCGTTGTCGTCGGGATCGCCCTGTTTGCCACCGTCTCCGATTGAAATATAGAGATATCCATCAGGACCGAAGGCGAGCTGACCTCCGTTGTGGTTTGTTCGCGGCTGGGCCTGGGTGAGGAGCACCGTTCCCACCGTGCTCGCGGTGTTGGAGCTAGGGGGATCAGCGTTGTAGTGGGCCACGACGTTTGAGTCGTCGGATCTCGTGTAGTGAACATAGAAATCGCCGTTGTTGACGTAGTCGGGGTCGAATGCGAGACCGAGCAACCCCTGTTCGCCACCGCTCGAATTCACGATGGAATCGATATCGAGGAATGGCGCGGCCACAAGCGTGCCGTTGTCGACGATCCGGATTCGTCCCGCTTGTTCGAGGATGAACAACCGATCGCTTCCGTCTCCGGCATTTGTGATTTCGACCGGGGACGAGAGCCCCGAGACGACCGTGGTGATCTCGAGTTCCGGCGGGAGTGGGACTCCAGCGATCGCGGCCGTGGCCACCCCGAGAATCAGGGCGAAGGTCGTCGAGCACGAGATGGATTTCACGATCCTTTTGTTGGGCATGAGGATTTCCTTTGCGCTGCGAATCATTCCTGGTCTCGTCCGAGTACAATCTCCCAGGGCTCTCGGGCATTCCCCGACGACGCCGTTTCGGTCCGATGAAACCACAGGAGGAGCACCCGACGCATGGTTCCAAGTCACAAAGTGGAGTGGTTCAGATTTGCCGAGAAGGTCCAGATGGCCGTGGAGTCCTCCCGGCAGGACGAGCCGGAGGGTGGAACATCCGGTCTCGAGGTCGAGCTCAATATCCTCGACAGTGAGATGCGGCCGGTTGCGTCGGTGGGTTCGGGGCCTGAACGCAGATCCTTCTCCGACTATCTTCGGGACGAGAGACTCCCGGAGTGGGCTAGGAGCAGATTTCAACTCGAGGTCTTCAACTGGATGATCGAGTTGACGACGGCGCCGCACTACCAGTCGCTGGCCACCGCTGCCGAAGCACGACTCCTTGAGGCGGTTCTGCTCAACACCTTGGCGGAGATCGAACTGACCCACGGTGATGCGTTCAGTGTGCTTCACGGGACGATCCCGCACCCCTTTGAGGTGAGTTCTGAGAGCATACCGGATGGTTGGATTCTCGCCCGCCGGCGCTATCTCGAACGGTGTGTCGATCTCTTCGGCGATCGCCTCGCAACAGCGGGGATCCACACCAACCACAGCTTTCCCGAGGCGCTGCTCTCCTGGGACTACTTCCACGAGCCGGTTTCGGAGAGACAACGGTTGACTCTGGAGGATTACCGAAGTCAGGCCGTGATCCGCGCGACCCGCCTGCTCAGACCCTACTGCCCTGTGTTCATCGCCATCAGCGCCGCCTCGCCCTTGACCTGGGAGATCGTCGATGGCGAGCCACGAACTGTGCTCACTGCGATGGACTCCCAGCGGCTCCTGGCCTTCCCCAACCCCGATGACCTCGATGTTCCGGGACTCTACGCCAGCCACCAGGATTATCTCGAGATTTCGTACGACCTGGTCCGCCGGGGCATCCGGTTCGGAGCAAACAACTGGACCCCGGTGAGGGCCCGATCCGATGTCGATCCGGTTCGGCGGAACATCCTCGCAACCAGCGACCAGCTCCGTGAACTCTATCGGCGCGGGATCTACTCATCCGGCGGCCACGACAGCCTCGAAGACGCCGAGCGCAATCTGATCATCGAGCAACTCTGCGCCCGTGTCGATCTCCCCATGAACCGGGTGGAAGTCCGAACTGATGAGGGTGGGGACAGCTTCGAGCTGTCGGTCGCCAAGATCCTCTTCAAAGAACTCTTGATGCTGAGAATCTACGCGGAACCCGAATACGGTGAAGACTACGCCTATGGCGCCGCTGACATCGCCACAGCGCGGCGCGATGAAATCGAAGCCGCCCGCCTCGGGCTGGATGCCGAGGTCGCTCGGCCAAATGGGGAGGGCAGAGCGACGGTTCGGGTAATTCTCGGCGAGGCCCTTGACGAAATCGACGCGCTGGCGGAAGGCCTTGGCCACCGAGGCCAGTTGGAACCGCTCCGTGAGATGGCCGGCGGGGGAATGAACCCTGCGGGATTGTTGAGGACCTGGTTGAACGGAGAACTCCAGTCACCGCGGACTGCATCTTCCGGCGCCACTGTGGTGCCACAGGAGCTGCTCGATGAGATGCTCCAACGCCGCCAAAAACTTGTTGCAGCGGAGGTGCCGCGGATCCTCGCTCTGCCCGAGATCCGAGATCGACACTCGTCGTTCTTTGGTGAGCTGGAGTCCGGGATCCTCGAAATGTCCAGGAAGCAGCCGGCCATGCCGGTGAGAATCTCGGCGGAACCCGCCACGACGATCCTGACCACGGGGAGCGATCGGACTCGCGAAACGGTGGATCTCGCGGTGGAGCTGATCAAGTTTCCTTCGGTGACAAACTGTCCGGACGAGCGTCTCGACGAGGTGCTCAACTGTGCGAGATACGTGGCCGGCTGGTTGCGGGAAGCCGGTCTCGAGGTCGAGCTCTATGAAAGCGCCAAGTATCCGTCGTTGGTAGCGGGTTTCCCGGGACAGCTCCTGAGCCCCATCACCCTGAGCGGTCACTTTGACGTGGTGCCGCCCGAGCCCGACGATCGGCAGTTTCAACCGAGGATCGATGGTGACTACCTCTGGGGCCGCGGCGCCGCGGACATGAAGACCGTGGTCGCGAGCACCATGGTCTGGCTTCGGCGGACGTGTGCGGCCGGACCGCCATTTCCTCCCATCAATGCCATGCTCGTCGGGAACGAGGAGAACGGCGAGGGAGAGGCATGGGGGACCCCGCAGATCCTCGCCGATCTGGCAGAGCGACACGGCTGGGCGCCGGAGATCATGTTGGTTGGCGAACGCACGGGCGAAGTCGGTGATGAGCTCTTCGGGATCGTGTGTCCGGAGAGCCGAGGCGTCGCTCGCGTGAAGTTCGTGGCCCGCGGCAAGAAGGGCCACACGGGAACAGGGGCGGTGCCGGCGGATCTGCTCGATCGTCTGATCGAACTCAAGACGGTTCTTTCCTCGGTCTTTCACCGTCATCTGACCATGTCGAGTCTGGATGGCTGGGAGTCGGCAGCGAGATTTCCCTTCCTCAATGTCGGTGAGACGGGGGTTTACAACATCACCGCGGGAGAGGGTGAACTCGGGCTCGAGATCCGGCCGATCCCGGCCGACGACATGGTTGCCATGCGGCAGGAGATCGAGAGTCTCTGTCGAGAGATCGGAATCGAGGTCGTATTCGAGGTGATGGAGGCTGGGGTTGCGTGTCCGGCCGAAAATCCGCATCTCGTTCGTCTCGTTTCGAGCGTGGAGGCGATCTCGGGCCGCCCCGCCGTGATCGGCAAGAAGAAGCCTGGATCATCCGCGCGATTCGCCCCCGGAGGGAACGCCGTGGTTTGGGGTCAGAGCGGGATCGGTCCCCACTCGAAGGAGGAGCGTCACTTCATCCCGTCCATCGAGCCTTATCTTCAGGTCCTCGACGAGTTCGCCAGGCGCAGCCGGGAAACCTAGTTCGAGTCCGTGGCGGCGCATCGCCATCGCAGTTTGGACACGGATTTCGCGGATGACACGGA
>Ga0164313_10000279_pt1 | contig 38875 bp, 33 predicted proteins | sample GuaBasSedimGuay4_FD_113735 | JGI IMG/M metagenome (GOLD analysis project Ga0164313, IMG submission 113735) | Subseafloor sediment microbial communities from Guaymas Basin, Gulf of California, Mexico - Guay4, Core 4569-4, 0-3 cm | ecosystem: Environmental > Aquatic > Marine > Hydrothermal vents...
GCCAGGTCAATGATTTCACCCTCGTGAGAAACACCCTCGCCATAGAGAATTTCAAACTCGGCAGTTTTAAACGGCGGCGCCACCTTGTTTTTCACCACCTTAACGCGGGTTTCATTGCCGATAATTTCATCACCCTTCTTGATGGCACCGATGCGGCGAATATCGAGCCGCACTGATGAGTAGAATTTCAGTGCATTGCCGCCAGTGGTGGTTTCAGGGCTACCAAACATCACACCGATTTTCATGCGAATCTGGTTAATAAAAATAACCATGGTATTAGAACGACTGATACTGCCGGTGAGCTTTCTCAATGCCTGGGACATCAGGCGGGCCTGCAGGCCAACATGGGTGTCGCCCATGTCACCCTCAAGTTCCGCGCGCGGCGTCAGCGCGGCCACTGAGTCAATGACCACCAGATCAAGTGCTGCGGAGCGCACCAACATGTCGGTAATCTCCAGTGCCTGCTCACCGGTATCCGGCTGTGAGACCAGCAATTCATCGAGGTTAACGCCCAACTTACCGGCGTATTCGGGATCAAGGGCGTGCTCGGCATCAATAAACGCGGCGGAACCACCACCGGCCTGCGCCTGCGCGATCACCTGTAGAGCAATGGTGGTTTTACCCGATGACTCTGGACCGTAGATTTCCACGACTCTGCCTCTTGGTAACCCACCAATACCAAGAGCAATATCAAGATTTAAGGAGCCGGTCGAGATCACCCCAATATCGCGCATCGCGCCTTCTTCGCCAAGCCGCATCACCGAGCCCTTGCCAAACTGCTTGTCAATCTGCGACAGGGCAGCTTCCAGCGCACGTTGTTTGTTATTGTCCATTTTCGACTCCAGCGAATAAATTATAGATTAATGGGTAATGATCGCCCATGGATATGCAGCGCAGTAACCCTCAGCGCTGCGCCAAGGTCGCCAATTTTTTTATCCTTTTACCTTGCGGGCATTGGCCGATAATTATCCCATAAGGCAGAAACGAACGGCTAGCGGATCGGCACTGATAGACAAATCAAACCTGATATGGCTATCCTAAAAAAAGAATCTGTGGAACCTGCCCGGTCACCCACAGCAAAACTCGCAGCAGCAATCCGGCGAATAGTCCCGCCAGCAAGTCATCAACCATGATGCCGAGCCCGCCTTTAACGGTACGATCGCACCAGCTGATCGGCCAGGGCTTGAGGATATCGAACAACCGGAACAACAGGAACCCACCGACAACTGCAGAAAATGTCAGCGGTAGCGCGTAGAGGGTGACCCACAGGCCAACCATTTCGTCCCACACTACGCAGCCGGGGTCTTCCAGGCCCATCGACCGACTGGCATGCCCGCAAATCAGCACCCCGGCCAGTACCGCGACTAGCAACAGTGAGCTTGCCCACGGCAGCGTCATCAATCCAAACAGGGGCAAAAAAGGTATTCCTGCCAGCGTCCCAAAAGTCCCCGGCGCACGTCGAGCAAGCCCGGAACCAAACCCCAATGCCAGCAGGTTGATCGGATCACGACAAAACGGCATCAGGTCGTGTCGAATCAGCGGCATAAACGGCTCACATTATTTTGGTAGTAGTTAAGAAAAATGGTCATACCCTCCGGTATTTACAAACGGCACTGGTTGACCGGCCAGATCAACTAACTGGAGGCCCTTCTCGGCAGTAATCACGCCAATCTCGGTAATCCCATTACAAACACTCCAGTCGCGGCCGAGCATTTCATCGCCATCTTTTTCGGGTATCGTAAAACAGAGTTCATAATCGTCGCCACCGGCAAGAGCTATCTGCCAACCGGTTTGGGCGTCAACACCCCCTGCACTCAAACAGGCAAGAAACCTTTCTGACCTGGGAATCCGGTCTCGCACCACCCTGGCCCCCACCCCGCTGGCGGTCAGGATATGCCCCAAATCAGCAATTAGACCGTCCGAAACATCGATGGCGCTACTGGCTTTTGAGCGCAGCAAGGTTCCTGCCGCAATCCGTGGAGTCGGAAAATCCAGGCGCTCACGGAAGTCTGCTTTTAAATCTTCTCGGCCACAACCGCCATCGCTCAGAGCGTGTAGCGCTAACGCGGCGTCGCCCAGTTTGCCTGTGACAAAAATTCGATCCCCCGATCGCGCACCACCACGGGTCAAGGCCGCACCAGCCGGTACATGACCAATAATCTGCACGGTAATGGTCAGTGGCCCACGGGTGGTATCACCGCCCACCAGAGCCACATTAAACTGTTCGGCTAACGACGAGAAGCCGGCCATAAAGCCAGTCAGCCACTGCGGGGCTTGCTCTGGCAACGTGAGGGCAAGCAGCGCCCAGGCCGGCGTCGCCCCCATTGCCGCCAGGTCACTCAGATTAACCGCCAACGCCTTGTAGCCAATTGCCTCTGCAGTGGTGTCTAGCGGAAAATGCACACCGGCCACCAGGGTATCGGTTGCGACCACCATCTGCTGACCGGCCGGCGGCTGCAAAATGGCCGCATCATCGCCAATACCGACCACAACATCTGCGCGGGGTGTCGTTGCGGCGGTGAAGTAACGATCAATCAGACGAAATTCGGACATCGGGATAGCCGAAAAATGGAGAAGGAATAACGCGATTCTGTCTAGCTTTTTTCCACTGACCGCACTGTAGCAGCCATTTTATCGAGTACCGCGTTAACAAACTTATAGCCATCCTCGCCGCCAAACAGGCGGGCCTGATCGACGGCTTCGTTAATCACCACCCGATAGGGTATTTCCAGGTGCCGCTGCAACTCCTGCGCGCCAAACCAGAGCACCGACCGCTCCACCGGATCAAGTTCATCAAAGGGTCGATCAAGGTAGGGAGTCAATTCAGCACTGAGTTCTTCAGACCGCTCACACACCTCGGTAAACAACTCCAGAAAATAATCACGATCGGCTCGACCGAGCCCACGATCTTCCTGAAATTGGCGCACGACCTCGGCCGGCGAGTCACCGCCGATCTGCCACTGGTAAAGCGCTTGCAATACGCATCGCCGCGCAAGACTACGCGACCCACTCACAAGGTCAGCGCCGAAGCTACCGGATCATTCTTTATCAACAACTCAGGCATCAATTTTAGCGAGCAGATTGACCATCTCGATCGCAGTTAACGCTGCATCCACGCCCTTATTACCTGCTTTGGTGCCGGCGCGTTCAATCGCCTGTTCGATCGTATCAACGGTTAACAGGCCAAACGCCACCGGCAACCCGGTTTTCTGACCAACGGCGGATATACCTTTGCTGGTCTCGCTGCACACGTAGTCGAAATGCGGCGTCGCACCACGGATCACGCAACCCAACGCCAGCACCGCATCGACTCTGCCGGAAGCAGCCAGGCGATCACAGGCCAGTGGAATTTCAAATGCACCCGGTACTTTGGCTACGGTGATATCGGTCGCCTGGGCGCCGTGGCGAACCAGCGTATCGATCGCCGCACTTTGCAGACGCTCGGTAATGAAATCATTAAACCGACTAACCACGATGCCAAAGCGTAACCCCGATACACGCAGGTCACCTTCTAGAAAATTAACCCCTTGCATTGCTCACCTCGTTATTCATATTTTTATTCAAACCGGGTGTCTGGTCTTGTTCGCTACTGGTTGACTCGTCCAGCGGCACCCAGTCCACCAACTCCAGACCATACCCACCCAAACTATGTAGCCGACGCGGTGACCCCATGATGCGCATTTTACCTACACCCAGGTGGTTCAAGATTTGTGCGCCAATACCGTAACGGCGCAGTTCCGGATTTTCGCTGCCGTCATCAGGACGGGGCACGCCCATCTGGTTCATTTTGTACTGACGCACCTCACGCGCCAACTCCTGTCCTTCTTCGTAGGGGTTCAAAATAACCAACACCCCCTTCCCCGCTGCGGCAATTTTCGCCAACGCAGTATCAACAGACCAATGTCCAGCCGCGCGTTCACCGATCATGTCCTGCAGCGCGCTAATTACATGTACTCGAATCAGTGTTGGCTCACCCTGGGCAATGTCCCCTTTTATTAACGCCATGTGCACGGCGTCATCGACGGGATCATGATAGGCACGTAACGTGAATTCACCGTGGCGGGTCTGAAATGGGGTCTCCGCACACTGCTCCACCGATTTTTCTTCATTAATACGGTATTTGATCAGGTCGGCGATGGTGCCCATTTTCAGGCTATGCTTTTTGGCATAAGGCACAAGATCGGGATAACGGGCCATGGTGCCGTCGTCATTGAGAATTTCAACGATCACCGCCGCCGGCTCAAACCCCGCCAACCGCGCCAGATCACACCCCGCTTCGGTGTGGCCCGCCCGGGCCAATACGCCGCCGGGCTGGGCTTTCAACGGAAATATATGTCCCGGCTGGACGATATCTGTTGGCCTGGCATCCAACTTGACCGCCGCTTCCACTGTGGCAGCCCGGTCAGCGGCAGAAATGCCGGTAGTGACACCCTCAGCCGCTTCGATAGAAACAGTAAAGTTGGTTGAATTTTTATCGTTGTTGTCGGCCACCATCAATGGCAAATGCAACTGTTCACAACGGTCAGGGCTCAGGGTCAGGCAGATCAGCCCGCGCCCGTAGCTGGCCATAAAATTGATGGCGTCAGCAGTTACTGCGCTTCCCGCCATGATTAGATCGCCCTCGTTCTCGCGATCTTCGTCATCGAGCATAATCACCATCCGCCCCTGGCGGATCTCCTCAATGATCTCCTCGGTACTGCTGAAATTACTCAATTCAGTATTACTCATAACATTCCGTTATCACGTAGCAGGTCAATGGTCACCGTCGCATTGTCCACAATAGCTGTTCCCGTCATTAATCGCTCCAGGTAGCGTGCGATCAAATCCACTTCCAGATTAACCGCCCGGCCTGTCTGGTATTCGCCGATTATTGTCCGCTCCATCGTGTGCGGAATGATATTAACCGAAAAGCCCTGATCAGAAATTGTGTTAACGGTCAGGCTGGTGCCATCAATGGTGATCGATCCTTTTGCGGCGATATAACGCAATAGCGCTTTAGGCACCTGAAAATCAAACCGGGTCGAGCGGCCATCCGGGCGTATCGCTGTCACTTTACCCAGCCCGTCAACGTGACCGCTGACCAGATGACCGCCGAGGGGCTGATTCAGAGTTAATGCTCGCTCAAGATTAACCGCTGCGCCGGCCGTCAAATCACCCAGACTGGTACAGCTTAGCGTTTCGGTGGAAACATCGGCTGCAAAGCTATCTTCATTGATTTCAACTAGCGTCAGACAGACACCATTCACCGCTACACTTTCACCAAGCTCCATACTCTCTAGCGGCAACCCACTGGCCTGAATCAGCAGCCGCCGGTCCCCTCCCCGGCTATCGCTACGCTGCAGCTGGCCGACCTCTCCGATAATTCCTGTGAACATATTATTTAAGTTACCTGATCTAAACTCAATTGTGTCGGCAATGCCCGGTCAGTGAAGATGAGTTCTGTTTTGCTGGGGCCGATAGGTCAATCGAACATCCCCACCAAACCGACAAACATCGACTAATTCCAGCTCAGTGCGCTGTGACATATCCGTCAACCCGGTCATTCGCAACAATGGCTGAGCACCCTCTCCCAACAATACTGGCGCGACATAGACAATTAACTCATCCACCAGTCCGGCTTGCAAAAAACTGGTCGCCAGGCGACAACCTGCTTCAACCCAGACCTCATTCACTTCCTGTTTTACCAGCCTCTTTAACAGGGCCGAAAGATCTAGCCCCGCTTCGGTTACCGGTAGCTGCTCGACCACTACCCGCGAAATACCAAGTCCTGTCGCTACAGGCCCCGTGCACTGCATTATCGGCCCGGGTTGCTGAAGTAACTGACACCCCAGCGGCATTTTACCGTGAGAATCCAGCACCACCCGCAAAGGCGTCGCCGTCGGCTCATCTAGTCTGACGGTCAGCTTTGGGTCATCCACCAGCACAGTGCCAATGCCAGTAACAATCGCACCACTGCGCGCACGCCAGCGATGCACGTCTTCGCGAGCCGCCTCACCCGTTATCCAACGGCTATCACCGTTTGCCAGCGCGGTGCCGCCGTCAAGGCTGCTAGCTAATTTCACCCGTACCCAGGGCTGGCCGGTTTGCATGCGTTTATTAAATCCAGGGTTTAACGTCTCCGCTTTACCCTGCGTGTCAAAAAAATCCACTTGCACCCCTGCCGCCACAAGCGTTGCAATCCCACTACCTGAAACCTGAGGATTGGGATCTTCCATCGCATAAACCACCCGTGACACCCCGGCAGCAATTAATGCTTCGCTACAGGGCGGGGTGCGGCCATGATGATTGCAGGGCTCTAACGTCACGTAGGCGGTGGAACCCATCGCTTTGCTGCCCGCTACGGCCAGAGCATTGATTTCTGCATGGTTTTCGCCGCTGCGTACGTGAAACCCTTCACCAACCATCGCTCCACCGACAGCCAGCACACAGCCAACAACCGGGTTGGGCTGAGCAGTAAACCGACCCTTCTCTGCCAGCTCCAGAGCCCGGGTCATAAACTGCCGATCCAGCGGTGCTGATTCTCTCACTTGGAAGGCACCGATTCCGATGCCTCGTCCGGCACGCGAAGCTTGTCTATCTCCTCGCGAAAAGCATCGACGTCTTCAAAACGGCGGTAAACCGATGCAAAACGAACATACGCAACCTCGTCGGTCTGACGTAGCTCATCCATCACCCACTGACCAAGTTGGGCGGTTGGGCACTCGCGCTCTTCCCAGGCTTGTAGACGACGGATCAGTCGGGCCAGCAGTTCATCCCGCTGCTCTGTCGATACCGGTCGCTTTTCCAACGCACGGTCGATTCCTGCACGCAGTTTTGCCCCCTTAAATTCATCCCGGCTGCCATCACTTTTGACCAGCCTGGGCATCGCAAGCTCTGCCTGCTCGTAGGTGGTAAAGCGACTGTTACATCCGGTGCACTGACGCCGGCGGCGCACCCGATCACCCTCACCAAACAAGCGAGAGTCGATAACCCGGGTGTCGTCGACGTGGCAAAACGGACAGCGCATCAGATAGCTCTATCTACTGTTGATATACAGGGAAATTATTACAAACAGCCAGCACCTGCTGCTTAACGCGGGCTTCCACTTCTGCGTCGCCCAAGTTATCAATAATGTCGCAAATCCAGCCTGCCAGATCACGGGCCTCGGTTTCGCCAAAGCCACGTGTCGTCATTGCAGGGGAACCGATGCGGATACCACTGGTAACGAAAGGCGACTGCGGATCATTAGGCACAGAGTTTTTATTAACGGTGATATTGGCTTTGCCCAGTGCCGCTTCAATATCTTTGCCAGTCAGTCCCTGAGCAATGAAATCGACCAGCATCAGGTGATTGTCAGTACCGCCAGACACCACTTTGTAGCCCCGTGCAACCATCACTTCGGCCATCGCCTGAGCGTTACTTATCACGGCTTGCTGGTAAGTTTTAAAACCGGGCTCCAGCGCCTCTTTAAAAGCCACTGCCTTAGCGGCGATCACGTGCATCAACGGACCGCCCTGGCTACCGGGAAATACTGCTGAATTAAGTTTTTTTTCAATCTCAGCATTAGCCTTCGCCAGAATCAGCCCGCCGCGAGGACCACGCAGCGTTTTATGAGTGGTGGAGGTGGTGACATCGGCAATACCCACCGGATTTGGATAAAGCCCTGCCGCCACCAGCCCCGCCACGTGAGCCATATCGACGAACAGATACGCACCGACTTTATCCGCAATATCGCGAGATCGCTGCCAGTCCATAACTCTTGAATAAGCGCTGAAGCCGGCAACAATCATCTTTGGCTGATGTTCAATAGCCAGCGCCTCAATGACGTCGTAATCGAGCTCTCCGGTGGCTTCGTCGATGCCGTATTGAATCGAGTTGTAGAGCTTGCCGGATGAGCTCACCTTAGCACCGTGGGTAAGATGGCCGCCGTGGGCGAGACTCATACCAAGAATCGTATCGCCGGCCTGTAACAGCGCGAGGTAAACAGCCGAATTGGCCTGCGAACCAGAATGGGGCTGAACATTGGCATAATCGGCACCAAAGAGGTTTTTTACCCGCTCAATTGCCAGCTGCTCAGCAACGTCCACATGCTCACAACCACCGTAATAGCGCTTACCCGGATATCCCTCGGCGTATTTATTGGTGAGTAGTGTCCCTTGCGCCTCCATCACCCGCGGGCTGGTGTAATTTTCCGATGCGATTAGCTCAATATGCTCTTCCTGGCGTACGGTTTCAGCCTCGATGGCCTGCCACAATTCTGCATCGTAATCACGAATGCACATCTGTTTATTAAACATGGGACTAACTTCCTTTACGTGCTGACCGAACGGCCAAACTAAATGGCGTGAAAAAACCGAGTATTCTAGCACCGGTAACAGCACCTTTATTCTGTTCTGCAGACTGTAACCTGCAGCGCCCTACAGACGTGACGATTAGCACTATGGCAAAGCAATCGAGAAAAACAACCACCGCGAACTCAGCCGATAAATTGCACCTTCTCAGCAACCGCGAGCTCGCCGACGTATGCAAAAAAATCAGCCAGAAGAACAGCACATTACATGCCGATGGACCGGTAGCACCATCCACCTGGGCAATTAATGAAAGCCATGACACTGACGCCTTGCTGTTTGAAGAACTTTGTTACCACATGTTTGCAGCCGGGTTTTCGCGAAAAGTCGTGCGCGACAAATGGCCGGCGCACCAACAGGCATTTTTTCAGTTCGACCCGATAATAGTAGCGACAATGCCACTTGAAACGATCGAAAAACTCGTACTCGAGAAAGAACTGATCCGTAACCGCCGCAAACTGACCGCCGTAATCAAAAACGCACGCAAACTTGTAGAAATTAGCGCCGAACACGGCAGTTTTAGCCAGTGGCTAAACAGCTACGCAACACCCAACATTTATTTATTGCACCGCGAAATTGCTGATATTTTTGCCGGCGTGGGGCGTAGCGCTGCGGAGTGGTTTCTGCTCAGTAGCGGTTTTTCCTACTATTTCGCCACTGACGACGCTCGCCGGGTGTTGAAACGACTTGGGTTACTGCCAAAAGGCCGCAAGGATGAGAGCTTTGACGCGAGCATGCAGGCACTACAAACGGCCAGCGGCATGGCCAGCTGGGAAATTAGCATTGATCTATGGCGATTTGGCAGCGGTTTTAGAATGCGCGAAGCCGTTTGCGGCGACGCTGCGCCTAACTGTGCGAAATGCCCGTTATGGGACTACTGCGATTTTTTTAATCAGGACTTAAACCAGCAGTAAAAAAAGCCGTTGCGGCTTCTACCTAAATAGGACTAGTTGATATGACTGGTAAGACCTTTGGCTAGCGAGGCATCCAGATCTTTTGGAGATACTGGACGACTAATCAGGTATCCCTGCACGACGTCACATTCAAGCACATCAAGCAGATCCCAAATCTCCTGATCTTCAACACCTTCCGCGACCACCCGGATACCCAGTTGATGCGCCATAGTGATAGTGGAATGGACAATAACCATGTCATCACCAGCACTATTTAACTGACTGATAAACCCCTTATCTATTTTCAACTCACTGATGCGCAATTTTTTCAGATAAGCGAGCGACGAATAGCCTGTACCAAAATCATCTACGGCAAACTCGATTCCAAACCCGTGCAGTTCCTCAATCATCGCGATGGCTTTGGCCGGGTCGGCCATGATGTCACTCTCAGTAATTTCAAACTGCAGCGCACTCGGTGGTAGCAAAAACTCAGCGAGCTTATCTTTCACAAAAGCCACCAGATCCGGCTCTTGCAGGTTACGGGCCGATAAATTAACCGCTACACATAAAGGATTACCTGCTTCACGCCATCGAGCCGCCTGCTCGACCGCCTGCGCAATCACCCACCGGGTCAAATTCTTTATCAACCCTGCACGCTCGGCAAGGGCAATAAACTCATCCGGCGGAATAAAGCCCCGAGTCGGATGCACCCACCTCGTCAATGCCTCAACGCCCACGCAGCGTCGATCACTGATTCTGACCTTCGGCTGATAATGAATAAACAGCTCACCGCCATTGATCGCCTGACGAAGGTCTGCTTTCAAGGTTAGTTGATCGTGATTAGTTTGTTCTTGCTGCTGCTCAAACGCGACAATCCCCAAACCATCCCGTTTCGCCAGAAAAGAGGCAATCTCCGCATGGCGCAGCAAAGTTTGCTCATCTTCACCGTCAGTTGGGTAATGAACCACACCCATGCTCGCGCCAATTTCCAGTTTACGGTCTTCAATGATGAACTGACGCTGGAGCGCCTGAGCGATTTGATCGACCTTATGCCAAACAGCCTGGCGGTTCTGCGGCAGGGAAAACAAAACTGCAAAATCATCATCTCCCAGCCGGGCTACCAGATCATTTTCGCCAGCTGTAGCTGATAGCAGCTGACCTACCTGGCACAGCAGGCTGTCTCCGCCAACGTGACCGAAACTATCGTTAACATCCTTGAACTGATCCAGATCCATAACCATTAGACCAAAGGAGCCACCTTGTGCTTTTACGCCCCCTATCGCTTTTGCAACCTGATCTAGCAACATCTTTCGGTTGGGCAGACCCGTCAACAGGTCATGCAGTGCGTGATGTGGTAATTCAGCATCGTGAGCGACGGCCACATCATGCGTGCTCAACACAAAAACCCCTTCGCTACACTGGTCAGTCAAAAAACGTAGCTGCGCCAGCTGGGCAACACCCGCTCCATGGGCAAGAGCCAGAGTCTCAATAGCACACCAACTCTCTCGGCCAGACCGGAGGCGTTCCAGCTGGTCAGCAAGAGCCTCTGGAGCGAAACAGGCCAGCAATTCCGTTAAAATAATTTCAGGCCGGTTCTGTGCATCGGTAGGAAGGAAAAGCGCAATCGCCTGTCGATTACCATAAACCCACTTTAAAGTTTGCAGGTCAAACATGGCCACCGCGCCCGCAGTAAGATCGAGCATCTGCTGGACACGATTCAGCTCCTGCTGAGAGCGTCGTCGGCTGTTAATCAGACGACTCATCACACTATCAACCACCTGTAGCCTTACCGGGCTATTTTCGTGGTCAGCATGCTGGGCCGGCATCGCCAGCAGGTGGCCAATACGCTGCCGCAGAAGTTCAGAGGAACTTGCCGCCACCGCAAAGTCAATATCCGCTACACCGCGAAACAGTGGCATCAACTCAACGAGCTGCTGCTCTTCCGCCAGCAACAATAATTGGGTATTTGCCAATGCGCTATCGGAACGCACTTGATAAACAAAATCGACTACACGATCAGTTTGTCCACAAACATCGATCATCACTAACCGCGGAGGTGGCCCATTCGGCAGCGCTGCCTGACAGGCAGGCAGGTCATCGAATATCTTTAACGTTCGGCCACGTTGCGGCGACAGGGAGGCCCAGTGATGTTCACCCACAGCGTAAATCTGCTCTCCTGCTTTAGCGGTGAGTGCACTACCTGCAACGGTTGATTCGACCAGCGGCTCGGCCACTAATTTGCTATACAACTTGGCATTAACCTGTAGTAGTAAAGGGCACAACTGACATCTGGCAATCAGCTCAGTGGGGTTATCTGTTAATTTTTAGCGGCCGGGGAGAGACCGACTGAAGGGGAATTGACGGCCTGGGGCCAGTTCGGTGGCAGCGCGTCGCCTGCTTGAGCCCGCAACAAACGCTACCGACCTGGGCGATTTCTGGCGGGCTAAACCCGCAGGAAATCAAGTCCGCTGGGCAATGGATATTGCGACCAATCCGGCACCCAAAAAAAGCAGGGTTGGCAGCAGCGCCGATACAAAGAGATTCAAATGATACGCTAGCCCCAGGTAACCGATCGCCTGGCTGACAATGTGGAACAACATACCAAAAATAATACCGATAAAAACACGTTGCCCAAGATTACCACTGCGCAAGCTACCAAATACGAAGGGCAACGCGATCAAGACCATCACCATAATGGTTAGCGGATGAAACATTTTTTGCCAGAAAGCAAGCTCATAACGGCCGGCGCTTTGACCATTTTCGGCCAGAAACTGAGCATGCTCATGCAACTCCCACACCGACATCCGTTCCGGTGTGACGGCACCCACTGCCATATTTTCTGGTGCGAGGGTCGACTCCCAACGAGCCCGTCCGGCAATGACCCGTTCAGCACCTTCCGGAACAAGCAAAGTCTGTCGTAACTTGTGCAGTATCCATCCGCTTTGCTCTTTCGTGGCTTTTTTAGCGTAGGTAACCGCCTTCATCCGCTGATTCTCATCAAACTCATAAATACTCACTTGCAGTAGGGTCTGGTCAGCATTAACAATACCAACGTTGATAAATGCCTGGCTATCGCGTATCCAGATCCCTCCACCCACTCCATCCGAAAATAGCTCCCCCAACGCATGGCTGCGAATTTCCTGACCTAAACGCTCCAAAGGCGGCACCACCAGTTCACCCAAAGCCAGGGCAAACACCAGTATTGGCAAGGCGGCTAACAGCAGCACTCGGCCAATTGACAAAATAGAAAAACCAGCCGCTCTGAGGGCCACCAGCTCACCGCCGACTGCAAGACCGCCTAAACCCACAAGTGACCCGACCAATGCTGCGCTCGGCAGTAATTCAAACGCCCGCCGTGGCGTGGTAAGCAGCAGATACTGCGTTAGCTGGGCGAATCCGTAGCCTGCCTCACCCAGGTCCCCGAGCTCTGCAATCACCGCAAATAGAGAAAACACCGCTGTGAGCGCCGCTAACGACAGCGCGAAACCAACAAGAACCGCCCGCGAAAGATAGCGCGATATTTTATTCAAGGCCGCCTCCACCCCGGAAAACGCCGATACCAGCTGACCATAGGATTATTCAAATTAATCATCAACAAGACAAACAGTCCGATAATAACCAAATGCACCCACCAAAGCCCCACCCATTGCGGAATTTGGCTATGCGATAACCAGGAGTCACTCACCTTTAAAAAATTGCTATAGAGCAGATAGACCATCACCGCCATAGCCAGGCGCCCGGAACGTCCTGAGCGCGGTGCCGTGTAACTTAGCGGCACCGCCAGCAGCATCAACATCACCGTGGACACTGGAATAGCAAGCCGCCATTGCAGTTCAGCACTGACTATATCAAGCTTACGAAAACCCCAAAGTTTGGCGGTAGTCATCGCCTTCTCGCCACGACTTTTTTGCTTTAATTCCGGCTGCTCGATCAATATTGCGTACTCAGCAAATTGCATCTCTCTAAAATCGAGGTCACCGGCTCTGCCGTCATAACGGTAACCCTGTTCCAATACCAGAAACTGATCACCATTGGAGTTATCAATTTCTATACGGCCACTCGGTGCAGCAAGCAGGGTCTCTTTAGTCGGGCCACTACTGTCGCGAATAAATACATTTTCCAGCCGGCTACGGTCACGGCTGAGTTGTTGCACATAGAACACCCTCCGGTCATCGTCAAAAGATCGAAAAGCACCACTGCTAATCCCCGTCAACGCGGGCTCGCTCTGAATTCGCTCCTCAATTTTTATAGTTTGCTCTTCGGCCCACGGCGCCAGATAAAAAGACAACAAAGCAATCGGCACACTGGCGAGCAGCCCCAGCAGCCCTACGGGAACCAGTAACTGAACAGGCGATACTCCGGCAGCGGAGAGAGCCGCCATTTCACTGTCTCGATACCAGCGACTAAGCGTCAGCAGAACCGCCAAAAACAGCCCGACAGGGATGATAATAGTTTGTGCCCATAACAGTTTTAGTGACATTAAACCGAGCACAGCTCCGCCAGGAAGCTCCCCCTGGGCAACCGACGCCAGATAACGAATGATGCGCGTGCTTGAAAGCACCAGGGTTAGTACAGCAACCGTACCTAAAAAATAGACTGCAAACTCTTTCAACAGCGCGTTTCGAATAACTTTCACAACAGCAACATCCAAAATCTTCTAAAGTAACCAGCATGCCCAAAAACAACAAACGACACCCAGCAACCATTCTGTTTTCGCTAAAATAACCGTTTCGCTAACTACGAGCGTGGCCACGAAATCCATAGTTGCTGCCACGTGAAGTCAGACACCTAATGCTTTTTGGAGTATGGCATGAAATTTTCGTTATCTACCAAGTCAGTCACCGAAGACAACACCCATTGCCTGATGGTTCCAGTGGTCAGCGGAAAACGACTCCCGGCGGTCACCGCAGCGCTTGACAGGGCGAGTGGTGGCAGCATTAGCGCAGCGATAAAGGCCGGTGACATCTCTACCAGCCACGGCAAAACTTTGCTGCTCAGGTCGCTGCCGGGCATCGCAAGCGAACGTGTATTACTAGTCGGTTGCGGAAAGCCGGACAACCTGGAGCCCAGCCAGTTTGTCACTATTTTACAAGCCGCGGGTCAGGCGGTGAAATCCCTTGGCTGCACAAACGCAACCTGTTGGCTGACGACACTGAAAGTCACCAAACGCGATCAACAATGGAATCTGGCAATGGCAGTGCAAACATTTTCCCGCAGCGCCTACTCCTTCAATGAATTGAAAAGTACCAAAAAACCGGTTGCCAGGCTAAAACGCATTGCTCTGTGCATCGACAATGCCACGCCCGCTGCCAAAAAAATAGCCCGTCGAACTCTCGGCATACATACCGCCATCGCCGCAGGCGTTGAGCTGGCACGCAATCTGGGCAACCGACCCGGTAATGTCTGCACACCGGTTTATCTGGCCGCCCAGGCAAAGACTCTGGCCAAAGAGCTGGATTTAAAAATCGACATTCTCAATGAGCAGCGTATGGACGAACTGGGTATGGGCTCACTACTTAGTGTGGGCCGAGGTAGTCGTGAAGAATCTCGGCTAATTGTGCTGGAGTACTCGGGTGCCAAAACTAGCGTGCGACCAACAGTGCTTGTGGGCAAAGGCGTAACCTTTGACGCCGGTGGAATTTCACTTAAACCCGCTAGCGGCATGGAAGAAATGAAGTACGACATGTGTGGTGCCGCCAGTGTTCTAGGAACCATTAAAGCGGCGGCAATCGCCAAATTGCCGGTCAATGTCGTGGGCATTATCCCTGCTGTCGAAAACATGCCCGATGGATTAGCCAACAAACCCGGGGATGTCGTTACCAGCATGTCCGGCAAAACCATCGAAATCATCAACACCGACGCAGAAGGCCGGCTTATTCTGGCTGATGCTCTGACTTATGCCGAACGTTACAACCCGGCTGTGGTGATCGATATCGCCACGCTGACCGGCGCCGCCCTCGTTGCCCTGGGTCACCATGTAAGTGGATTGTTAGGTAACGACCAGCAGCTGGTCGATGCGTTGCTTACAGCAGGTTTAGAAAGCCATGACCGAGTCTGGCAGCTACCAATGCTGGATGAGTACCAACAACAACTGAAAAGCAATATTGCAGATATCTCCAATGTTGGCGGCCGCACCGCTGGCACCGTCACGGCCGCCTGTTTTTTATCCAGATTTGCTGAAAAACAACGCTGGGCACATCTCGATATCGCCGGCACTGCCTGGGTTAGCGGCAAAAATAAAGACGCAACCGGGCGACCGGTGCCCCTGTTAACCCAGTTTTTAATCAACTCAATAACTAAACATTAACGACACCCATGATAATACTAGCGCCGTGACCAAAGTTGATTTTTACGTACTCGAGAACGACACCCGTAGTGGGTTACTCCGTTTCGCCTGCCAGTTAACCGAAAAAGTAGTTTTACTGGGCCATCAGGTTCACTTGCACACGGCTAACAACCCGACCGCGGAGCAACTTGACAAACTCCTATGGAATTTCTCCGAGCTGGCTTTTTTACCGCATCAGCGGTTTGACTCCAAGCGCCCGCTCAAGCTCTCCGCTCCGGTACCCATTACTATCGGCACCGCTGGCGAACAGAGCGACCCACAGCATTGCGAAGATGTGCTGGTCAACCTCGATTCCGAGGTGCCACTCTGGTTCAGTCGATTTAGCCGGGTCACGGAATTTGTTGCCGGCGGCGACGCTGACCGTCAGGCGGCCCGCAAACGCTACCGGTTCTATCGCGACAGGGGCTACAATCTCGATATGCACCAGATAAAATCCGCATCAAATTAACTGTAGACGAGCAGTCATGAGCGCAGATGAGACGCCACCACCCCCGGTCGAAACACCGGCAGAGGCCAGCAACAAGAGTTCCCTCGACGAGTTACTCGACTACGTACGCGACCATTTGGATGAATCCCCGCCAGAAGACGATGAGATCCCGGTATTAACGGATATCGCTATCAGCGCGCAGCCAGTAGAACTTACCCAATTCATCCCGCAGGCCCAACCAGCTGAAAATAGTGATTCGGCCGTTATAGATTTAAGTCAGGATCTCGACTCAGTTGCTGATTCGGTAGCGGCCACTGACTTAAACGACCCGGCTACGTCTGCTGCTGATGACTCCCTGAACCTCACTCAGGTCGCCTTCGAAGAAGAGCTGGATGCGTCCTCATTGCTGATTGAGTTGCCCGATACAGAAACTCCGTCGGTGGAACTATCGTCAATAGAACGAGCTCCTGTGGAGACAACGGAGAATTCCTCCAACGCGGATCAAACCGATTGGGATGACGACGAAGAGTTTGATGCTACCCAGGTCGCCTTCATGGATGATGACCCGGTTTCCACACAACCGCTGGCGCCAGCAACTGAAAACGATGATCATTCCCCCGTTGCTGAGTACCCGTTAGAGCAGGACGAGGAGAGTGATCTGCAGGAGCCCCTGATGACTGCCACCGCCTTCGAGAGTTTCACTACCGACATAAACGCCGAAAACCAACAAACCGCTGAGTCAGAACTACCAGCTCACTGGCTCGCTCACCTTGATCAGATCATTGACGAGCGCTGCAGCGCGCTCGCGCAAGAACTCAAACAGCAGCTACGCGAACCTGTTGAGTTAACTGACCGCAGCGCCCTGCTCGACCCACCTGAGTAATCTGCCAGCACTGACTCAATGACGGCGATCACCGTAACTGGGCACTTGCGCGATAACCTTCTCCACCGGGTAGCCAGCCGAGGCAATCCCACTTATTCGACCTGGAAACATGGACAAAACCTATAACCCCGAAGATATCGAACAGCGCTGGTACCAGCGCTGGGAAGAGAACAACCATTTCGCCCCCGATAGTGATAACGACGGTGACCCCTACTGCATTGTGATTCCGCCGCCCAACGTGACTGGCTATCTGCATATGGGCCATGCATTTCAGGACACCATCATGGACCTGCTGATTCGTTATCAGCGCATGCGTGGTTCCAGCACACTCTGGCAGGTCGGCACCGACCATGCTGGTATTGCCACGCAAATGGTGGTTGAGCGCCAATTGGCCACTAAAGGTATTAGCCGGCACGACCTGGGTCGCGAAAAATTTATCGAGAACGTTTGGGATTGGAAAGCAGAATCCGGCGGCCAGATCACCCAGCAATTACGCCGCATGGGCGCCTCGGCCGACTGGAGTCGCGAACGTTTCACCATGGACGATGGCCTCTCTTCGGCAGTTCGCGAAGTGTTTATCAGTCTCTACGATAAAGGGCTTATCTATCGCGGTAAGCGGCTAGTAAATTGGGATCCGGTACTGCACACGGCCATTTCAGATCTCGAAGTTGACTCAGTTGAAGAACAGGGCTTCCTCTGGCATATCCGTTATCCGCTAGCGGATGGTAGTGGGTCGCTGACCGTTGCCACCACCCGTCCAGAGACTCTGCTCGGCGATACCGCCGTCGCCGTGCACCCCGACGACAGCCGTTATCAACATTTAATCGGCAAATTAGTCACTTTACCGATGACCGGACGGGAAATTCCGATCATCGCCGACGACTACGTTGACCCGGAATTTGGCTCTGGCTGCGTAAAAATAACCCCAGCACACGACTTCAATGATTACCAGATGGGCCAGCGCCACCAGTTGCCGATGATCAATGTACTTACCGGTGATGCGGCCATTAGTGACAACATGCCCGAAGCCTACCGGGGTATGGATCGCTTTGACGCCCGCAAAAAACTGGTAGCCGACCTTAAGGCGGCGGACCTGCTCGAAAAAATTGACGATCACAAACTAATGGTGCCAAGAGGTGACCGTAGCGGTGCCGTCATCGAGCCCTGGCTGACCGACCAGTGGTACGTAAAGGTTGCGCCGCTGGCCAAACCCGCTATCGCTGCCGTTGAAAACGGTGATATCCGTTTTGTGCCGGAAAACTGGTCACGTACCTATTTTGAGTGGATGAACAACCTCGAAGACTGGTGCATCTCCCGGCAAATCTGGTGGGGTCACCGAATTCCGGTCTGGTATGACCAGGAAGGCAAGCATTACGCCGGCCAGGATGAAGCCGACGTTCGGCAGCGCCACCAACTCCCAGCCCACATGCTCCTGACCCAGGATGAAGACGTACTCGACACCTGGTTTTCCTCCGCTTTATGGCCATTTTCTACCCTTGGCTGGCCAGAGCAAACCCCGGAGCTAGAGAAATTTTATCCCACCAGCGTGCTGGTTACCGGCTTCGACATCATCTTCTTCTGGGTTGCCAGAATGATCATGATGGGCCTCGAATTTACCGGTGAGGTCCCGTTTCGTGAGATCTATATTCACGGTCTGGTGCGCGACGCTGACGGTCAGAAAATGTCGAAATCCAAGGGCAATGTACTCGACCCTATTGACCTGATCGACGGTGCTGATCTCGATACGTTAATCGCAAAACGTACCGCCGGGTTAATGCAACCCGATATGAAAGCCCGCATCGAAAAAAGCACTCGCAAGCAGTTTCCGAATGGTATCCCAGCGTTTGGCACTGACGCATTGCGGTTTACCTTCGCGTCGCAGGCAACACTCGGCCGCGATATTCGCTTCGACCTCCAGCGTATTGAAGGATATAGAAATTTTTGCACCAAACTCTGGAATGCCGCCCGTTATGTGATGATGAATATTGGTGACGATCCCGACTCCGCCGCAGAACAAGTCAACGAATTGCCCACGGGATCCACACAGCAATTGAGCGCCGCAGACCGCTGGATTCGGTCACGCTTTGGCGAAACCCTGTTGCAGATCGAAACCGCTATTACAGATTATCGTTTTGACTATGTAGCTAATGAGCTTTACCAGTTTGTATGGGATAACTACTGCGACTGGTATATCGAGTTGACCAAACCGGTACTCAATGGCGACGATGCTGCGGCCCGTAGCGCAGCCAGGCAAACCCTGGTGGAAGTACTAGAAGCTTTCTTGCGTGCCGCCCATCCGGTGATGCCGTTCATTACCGAAGAGATCTGGCAGCGGATTAAAACCCCCGCCGGCGTTACTGGCGACACCTTAATGGTGCAATCGTGGCCTACACACGAGAGCTTCCCCCGTGATCAGCCAGCAGAAGCTGAAATCGAGTGGTTACAAAATGTCGTCAGTGCGGTCCGCACTATCCGGGGAGAGATGAATATCGCTCCGCGCAAGCCTCTACCTCTGTTGTTACAAAATGGCACCGATCAGGACCGTCTCTATCTGGATAAAAATCTGCCTCTATTAAAAACGGTGGCGGTGGTAGACAACGTTGAGTGGGTGGGCAGCGAACAAACAGCCCCAGACAGCGCAATTGGCCTGGTGGGTACCCTGCAATTACTTGTACCACTGGCCGACCTGATCGACCCTGCGGCGGAACTAGCGCGATTGGAAAAAGAAATCGCTAAACTGCAAAAGGTCGCCACCGGGAGTGAGCAGAAGCTGGCGAATGAATCATTTACCAGCCGAGCACCGGCCGAGGTAGTCGCAAAAGAACAACAGAAACTGGCTGAACTGCGCGACCAACTGGGCGAATTAGAACAGCAGCGAGAGCGGATAGCCCGCCTGGCTAGCGCAAGTTAAGAGAGGAAAAATAGGTCGGCGGACCGGTTAGCGCTCTCGAACTGCCAAAAACCGTATTTCTGGCCAACGTTCTTCCGTAAGGCTGAGATTAACGTTACTGGGCGCGATATAAGTTAGATCATCGCTGCCATCGATTGCTAGATTAATCTCAGCCTTCTTTTTAAACTCCTGCAACATTTTAGGATCGTCACACTCTACCCAACGAGCGGTGGCCACACCCACTGGTTCGAACTGACAGTCGACGCCGTATTCGTCCTTTAACCGATAAGCGGCCACTTCAAACTGCAACACCCCAACCGCACCCAGAATCAAATCGTTGCTAATCAACGGCCTGTAAAGTTGAGTTGCGCCCTCTTCCGCTAACTGCTTGAGCCCTTTCAATAGAGCTTTCATTTTCAACGGATCTTTTAATTGCGCCCGACGAAATAACTCCGGAGCGAAATTGGGGATGCCCTGAAACTTCAGCACCTCTCCCTCACTAAAAGTGTCACCAATACGGATAGTTCCGTGATTGTGAAGACCGATGATATCGCCGGCAAACGCCTCATCGGCGTGCTCCCGGTCACCCGCAAGAAAGGTGATGGCATTAGAAACCGCCATGTCACGTGCCAGACGCACGTGGCGCATTTTCATGCCCTTGTGATAGCGACCTGAACAGATACGCAGAAAGGCGATGCGATCACGATGCGCCGGATCCATGTTCGCCTGAATCTTAAATACAAAACCGGAAAATTTCGGCTCTTGCGGCTCAACCACCCGCTCCAGCGCTTCTCGCGGTTGTGGTCCTGGGGCAAAATCAAGAATCGCATCCAGAAACACTTGCACGCCAAAATTATTGATTGCCGAACCAAAATAAACCGGCGTCTGCTTACCAGCCAGATAGGCTGGCAAGTTAAACTCCGGACAGGCTCCCCTTACCAGCTCAATTTCTTCTCGATATTCCTCAATTTCATCTGCATCCATCACCTCTAGCAACCGTGGGTGATCCAGACCATCCAGCACTTCCACCCCAGTGGCCGATGAATTCTTGCCGTCAAAAAGATGCACTTCATCACGCTGAAGGTGATAAATCCCTTTAAACCGCTTACCCATGCCGATAGGCCAGGTGACTGGCGTCGCCTCAATCCCCAGTACTCGTTCGATCTCATCGAGCAGGTCAATCGGATCGCGCCCTTCGCGATCGAGCTTGTTAATAAAACTCAGCACTGGCGTATCGCGCAGGCGACAGACCTCCATCAATTTTATAGTCCGTGCTTCGACGCCCTTGGCCACGTCAATTACCATCAGTGCACTATCAACCGCTGTGAGCACCCGGTAAGTATCTTCAGAAAAATCGGCATGCCCCGGCGTATCCAGCAGGTTCACCGTCACATCCCGGTAGGGAAACTGCATCACCGAGGCGGTAACCGAAATCCCCCGCTCTTTTTCCAGAGCCATCCAGTCAGAAGTCGCATGGCGGCTCGCTTTACGACCTTTAACCGTTCCTGCCTGCTGAATGGCGCCACCAAACAACAGCAGCTTTTCGGTCAGGGTCGTCTTGCCGGCATCCGGATGAGAAATAATCGCGAAGGTGCGGCGTTGAGATTCTGGAGAACTGGAGTCGTTCATGGTCTGCTTCTATTCGCTAATGACGGCGTTGCAGCAGAATGCTGACAACCTGTTTAACTCGTTTATAGATGAACGGCCTTGTGCAAAACCCTTCCTAATCAGGTGAAACCAAAACCTGATCAAGACACTTAGGACGACTTTCTGGAGCGAGCAGCTGATGCCTCCATTGCTTCAAACTCGCAATATTCTTTGAGAGCACGATTGCATCTTCGCACCTGGACTCCGCACGGTAGTAATTCTTACGCAGCCCAATCTGCTCAAAACCGAAGGTTCGATACAACGCCAGGGCGGCCCGATTTGAGGGCCGTACTTCCAGGTACACAGTCAGCGCATCCAACTCGGCGGTAGTCCTTAAAATAACTTTCAAAAACCAACCAGCATAGCCACAGCCCTGCCGATCCGGGTCAATACAGAGATTCAATAAATGGGCTTCGCCGGCAGCAACAGCAACCAGTGAATAACCCAGTAACTGCTTCTTGTCCCAAATCAGATGGCAGCTGTAGCCGGCGCCTAAACAATCAGCAAATACCGCATGCTTCCATGGAAATTGATAAGCTCGGGCCTCTATTTCACAAACCCCGGGCAGATCTCCGATCTCCATTTTCGTCACACGCAACGAGGTCTCATTCACCACCGAAGTTGCAGATAACGATGAAGATCCACCGGTTTCACTGCGCACAACCAAAATCAGTTTACCCCTCTGCAAGACGCTTATTATAGCGCTCTCGAGCAAAACAGAGGTCGTCCCAAACTTTCATTTTTTCCAGCGGAGCACGTAGCAGATAGGCTGGGTGATAAGTCACCACCACCGGAATTTCATTCTCACCAAAACTCAATTCGCGACCGCGTAATTTCCCTACGGACTCATCCGTAGAAAGCAGCGCGTGTGCGGCAACTCGACCGACAACAATAATAATTTTAGGTTGCAACAGTGCTATTTGGCGCAGGAGATAATCGTTACACGCTACCCGCTCTGCCGCGAGGGGGTCTCGGTTACCCGGCGGACGACACTTTATTACGTTGGCAATATATATCTGATTACGAGTTAAGTTTATTGCCCGCAACATGTTGTCCAGCAACTGCCCAGCGCGGCCTACAAAGGGCTCGCCACGTAGATCTTCTTCTTGCCCCGGCGCCTCACCAATAATCAACCAGTCTGCTGACTCACTACCAACACCGAACACAGTCTGCGTTCGTTGCGCATGAAGCTCACAGGATTGACACTCCGCGACCCGCTGCCTCAGTTGCTGCCAATTCAATTGGCCAACCGCCTGGACTTGATTAACCTCCGGGACCCGCGTGGGCTCACCGGGTAAGGTCGTCGGCGTCGCTTTAGCAACGCCAGTTTCAACTTTACGTAGTTGCCAAACGGGGATCTCCAACGCGGCAAGCACCTGACGTTTTAAAAGTGGCAAATCGAGTTTCTCTGTCAACAAAAGATCGTCGACTAGTCGAGTTCGCGGACCACGCGGAACCCCAGGTTGTCCTGACGCACGTTTGCCCCCATGCCACCCCGCTTTGCAACTCGGCCATTATCTGCCGGGTTACTCCACGATCCACCACGTATAACCCTCTCTTCACAGTCCGTCTGTTGCCAGCTACTACCATCGACTGGAGCATTGACGTAGTTTTTATGCATGCAGTCAGACACCCATTCCAGGACATTACCGGCTGTGTCGTGAAGACCCCAGGGATTGGCAGAAAAACTGCCCACGGGAGCCGTTTCAACACCATCCCATTTGCTCCCGCAACCCCAGCAATTGGCGCGGCCATCTCCAGCTTCACGCCCCCACCAGTAAGGCTCAGTGGTACCGGCGCGTGCTGCGTACTCCCATTCCGATTCACTGGGTAGCCGATAACGATGACCAGTCTGGGTTGATAACCAGGCTACGTATGCCCGTGCATCATCCCAACTGACATTAATAACCGGCCGCTGATTACGCCCCCAACCCATATCTGCAGGACGACGGCGACCGACTGCTGCCGCAAACGCGCCGTACTCCATGAAAGTAATTTCGTTCACCGACATCGCAAACCCCGGCACCACAACCTGTCTCGCTGGCCGCTCACCAAAAATCGGTGATAGAGATGAACTCCCCTGAGTAAATTTGCCCGCATGAAGCACCACCAATAGGGGGCCTTTAGCACCGTTTTTCAGCTCATCTTGCAAATTATTCTGTAGCAGCTGCTTATCTGACTTCGATTGAGCAACCGGTACGACAGCCTCTGTAACGCGTGAAGACGGCTTAGCCTGCGGCTGTTTGGGACTTACGGTTGGCCTTTGTGACCTGGCCTGGTCTGAGCCACCGGCAGTCACCGGAGCGGAGCGTTCGCCAGACAGGAAGAAATAACCACCAGCTATTAATAACAAGCCTACAATTACCACACTTATAATAGTTACCTTTTTGTTGCCGGACTCCGAGGCTGACTGCACTACAGCGACCACAGGCTCGTTAGCGCCACCATCTCCAGGCAGAGGGTTTGAGTCACCTTTCTTCGCCGGCAGCTCAACAGCGAGGATATCCACCCCTTCCTCTTCAACCGTTTGATCCACCGCGGTGGTTATGTCCTGGGCGGTATCCTCATCCAACCCAGCCAAAATGCTATCGCCAACCCAGTCGCCAGGCGTCTCCTGATCCGTATCATCACCACCGCTGCCAATAACATCCACCACCACCACAGTAGTATTATCTTGATTGGATTTACCGGCTGCTTCCACGGCGCCCACCAACGCATCAGCCAAAGCCTGCGGAGTGGCTGCGTTTTTAGATAGAAACGGGAAATCATCGCTGCTGATGGTATCGAGACCATCGCTGGCAACAATCAGCCGATCACCAGCCTGAATCTGATGCGCCTCGTCAGGACAGTCAATCATGGCAACTTCTTCGCCATTGACGTAACTCATCAACATGTTGCGGCGTGGCTTAAATCCTGGGGTAGCTGGAATATCCTCTCCGGCAGCGATCAGACGATCTACGTACCCACCATAGCTATGATCATCATTTTTACGGATGACCTCGCCACCCCGAATTAGATAGAGCAAGCTGTCACCGACACTGATCCAGTGAAGCTCATTTTGGTCAATAGTCAAGGCTACCAACGTACAGCCCATGCCCTGAAGTTCCGGTTCTTCACGAGCTCGCCGTAAAACCGCCCGGTTCGCCCCATCCATCGCAGCAAACAAAGCCGACGGAGAGTTATCCACCGGATACTGTTTAGAGATAATGTCGACGACTCCCTCGACCACTATCTCACTGGCAACAGCTCCGCCGGCGTGCCCACCCATGCCATCGGCAAGTACCACTAATGCACGTTTTTTCTCAACATCCTCAGCATCAGGATAAAAAACCTGGTAACAGTCCTCCTGATAGTCCCGCCCACCCTGAATCTGCTTAACGCCTACTTCGTAATACATGAATTTTTATACTTGATAGGTCGAAGACAGGCGTTGACTGAAGGCCACAATAAATTCATTCAAAACTCGAGATTGCCAATAATTTGCCATAAATGACGAATTTTTATCGAAGCCAGCATCACAGATACCGATACGGATCTTCGTCAAAGAAATTACTGTGCATTGAAGCGGTTTTAACACCTAAAAAATTCCCCGTAAATTGAAGTTGGCAAGGTACCATAAATCCCACTATTCGGGTCCACTGCCTGCCCTAGTTGTATGTCGTTCGCCGGTGGCGAACAAGGCTTCTAGGCAATTAATGGCCCCTCAGCTAACAGGGTCATATTTAATCGGTCAACCTTGATCAAAGCTTTAATTAGTCCTTTGAACCCGTCAGCAATTTTCACGCCAAGTATAATACTCAGCATTTCACAGCCACTAGCCCTCACTATTTATCTCAACGTTACTTTAATGAGACAAGGGGAGCAGGCTTCCCCGTCTCCGGCTACTCAAATTTATGACTACTAAATCCTTACCCACAGAACTAAAGCCATTCGTTAGTGGCAATCCAACCAGCCCGATTCAATGGCAACCTGGCCATGGTTCTGATAATGCCAGGGCTTTAAGCGCTCTGGCCGCTACAAGCAAACGGCCACTACTTGTAATAACGGACTCCATCACCCAGGTTCAACCACTCGCAGACGCGATCGCTTTTTACAATGGCGCTGACCAGCCCCCACCCATGCTTTTGCCCGACTGGGAAATGCTCCCCTACGACCATTTCTCGCCGGACCAGGAACTGATATCTGAACGACTATCTGTGCTTCACCGCCTGCAGGTAATGAAACAGGGCGTAATAATCGTTGCAGTCACCACACTTTCACAGCGGTTAGCCCCTGTTGATTATCTCGACCGTTACAGCCTCTGGCTCGACATTGAACAACATATCGACCTGGATGGGTTCAGGGAGAAACTTACCCGGGCCGGCTACACCTTCGTAAACCAGGTAATTGCCCACGGCGACTTTACGATCCGCGGAGGCATTATTGATCTCTTCCCGATGGGTAGCAAAGTTCCTTTCCGGATCGAGCTGTTTGATGACCAAGTCGAGTCAATTCGGACCTTTGATCCGGAAAGCCAACGCTCGAACGAATCACTTGACCAGATCCATTTGTTACCTGGCCGTGAGTTCCCAATAACCGACGAATCAATCACCTGCTTTTTCCGTAACTATCAAACTCATCTACAGACCAATGCCAGCCAGGCCTTTCTTTACCGCGAATTAAAAGCTGGGCGTATCCCGGCCGGCATCGAGTTTTATCTGCCGCTATTTTTTGAAAAAACCGCTACTTTATTTGATTATTTACCGGCTAACACCGCTCTGTTCTACACCGATGAATGCTTTTCCCACGCGGAAAATTTCTGGGAAATGGTCAACGATCGGCGTGAACACCGTCTAGTAGATATTGACCGCCCACCGTTACCTGCAAATGTTCTTTATCAACAGGCAAACGAACTTTTTGGCGAATTTAAAAACTGGCCTGCAGTTAAAGTCGGCACTACACCCACCGGCACACCGCTACCGGATGTTCGTGCCGACGCCCATAGCCCCAAACCGATACAGCGTTTACAAACCTTTGTCGCCGAACAGCCCGGTCGCACGCTACTGGTGGCCGAATCAAATGGTCGCCGCGAAGCCCTACTATCCACCCTGCGTGGTAGCGGCTTGAAACCAGCCCAGTGCAACGATTGGGAAGATTTCCTGCACAGCGACGCGTCACTTGCAATGACTGTTTCGCCGCTGGTAGAAGGATTAGATGACCCCCAGGCTGGAATTTTCGTCATCACTGAATCGATGTTATTCGGTGAGCAGGAAATTGCACTTCGCCATGATCGGCACCGCGACCCCGACCTGGACGCCATTGTTCGTGATCTCAGCGAGTTGCGAATTGGCGACCCGGTGGTACATGTTGATCACGGCGTAGGACGTTATCAAGGTTTGCAAGTGATGGACGTTGGCGGGAGTAACGGTGAATTTCTCTGTCTCGAATACGCCGAAACATCGCGCATCTACGTGCCAGTTGCCAAACTGGACATGATTCACCGGTACTCCGGCAACGCCGGCAGCAATCCACCCCTGCACAAACTAGGCAACTCACAATGGGCCAAAGCACGTAAAAAGGCCCAGGATAAAGCCCACGATGCGGCGGCAGAATTACTGGAAATCTATGCCCGCCGCGCCGCCAAGCTCGGTCACGCCTATTCACTCGATCTGTCAGATTATCAAACGTTCTCCAACAGTTTTCCCTACGAAGAGACACTTGATCAGCGCCGTACAATCGATGAGGTAGTTACCGACCTGCAGGCGCCGCAGCCCATGGACCGAGTAGTCTGTGGCGACGTTGGTTTTGGTAAAACCGAAGTCGCCATTCGCGCTGCCTATGTGGTAGCCGCGGCCGGCCGTCAGGTTGCGGTACTGGTGCCCACCACGCTTCTGGTACAACAACACACTGAGAGTTTTCAAGACCGGTTTGCCGATACTCCGTATCAGATCGCCGGGCTATCGCGCTTTCAAACACCGAAAGAGCAGCAGGCTATCCAGGGCTCAATGGCATCAGGCAAGGTTGACATCGTCATCGGCACGCAAAAACTGCTTGGAAAGAACATAAAATTCAAAGACCTTGGGCTACTCATCATTGATGAAGAACACCGTTTTGGTGTTCGCCAAAAAGAACGCTTCAAGGCACTCAGGGCGGAAGTGGATATTCTCAACCTTACCGCCACGCCGATCCCGCGCACCTTGAGTATGGCTGTATCCGGGTTGCGCGATCTATCAATGATTACTACCCCGCCACAGCGACGCATGCCGGTGAAAACATTTGTTCGCACCTGGGACCCGCTACTTATTAAAGAAGCCTGTCAACGTGAATTCAGTCGCGGTGGTCAGGTTTACCTGATTCATAACCGCGTTGAATCGATTGAAAAGACCGCGCGGGAAATTGCCGAATTGTTACCAGATGCCAGCATCCGCACCGCCCATGGGCAACTCCCAGAACGGGCACTCGAGCAGATCATGCTCGATTTTACTCACCAGCGCTTCAATCTATTAATTTGCTCGACCATCGTTGAGAGTGGCATCGATGTACCCAGCGCAAACACCATTATCATTGACCGCGCCGACCACCTTGGCCTGGCGCAACTTCACCAGCTGCGCGGCCGGGTTGGTCGCTCTCACCATCAGGCATATGCCTATATTCTGGTGCCCGACAAAGCCCGGCTCCAGGGCGCAGCACTGCAGCGACTCGAAGCAATCGAATCGCTTGGCGATCTGGGCATAGGCTTTAGCCTGGCCACCCACGACCTTGAAATTCGCGGCGCGGGTGAGCTACTCGGTGATAAACAGAGCGGCCGCATTCAGGAGGTCGGACTGACGCTTTACCACGAGCTGCTGGAACGCGCAGTTGCAGATCTAAAAGCCGACCGGGGATTAGCGATCAAACCCGTGAAACCACAACAAATCGACCTGGACCTGCAACTACCGGCCCTATTACCTGAAGACTACCTGCATGATGTCCACGCCCGACTCGTAATTTATAAGCGCATCGCCGCCTGTAACAGCGAAGACGCATTGACTGAGCTGCAAGTGGAGCTTATCGACCGTTTTGGCCTGCTACCCGAGCCGGCGAAGAACTGCTTCCGGCTGGCAACCTTAAAATTACACGCGGCTCGATTGGGAATCAAAGCGATGTCGACAAGCCAGCAATTGTTGACCATCCACTTCGACGCTAATCCGCAAATTGACCTGGAAGCACTGATTGGATTAATCCAGAATCGCCCGCGGGAGTTCAGGTTTGACGGCGCCACCCGCCTCGAACAGCGCCTTGGCGAAGAAGGGTTTGAACAACGGTTCGATAAAGCCCTTGCGCTGGTTGATCTGCTCACACCGGCCACCGTTGACCAGGCTGCATAGTGACTACTGGCTTTTTTCTTCAACGCCGACTCTCTTTCTTTCATGTTCATGGGAATCCTCAGTTGCAGGTTACACCCACCCCGGCCTGGCCATAGCCCCGCTGCTAATCTAGTTCGTCTGAAGGTTCCGCTGCACCCAACGCATCCTCAAAACCAAAATCACGCAAATCAGCTATCCGTTGCGGATAAAGAACTCCATCCAGATGGTCACACTCATGCAACACCACGCGGGCGTGAAACCCACTAGCAGAACGGTCGATAACCTGTCCAGCCTCATCCAGCCCACGATAACGAATACCGATCGGGCGAGACACCAGACCACGCATACCAGGTACACTCAAACAGCCTTCCCAACCGTCCTCTTCGGTCGAATCGGTGATCTCAATTTCTGGATTAATCAACACTGTGCGTGGCACAGCAAGCGCTTCGGGATAACGCTCGTTTTGGTCAAATCCAAAGACAACCACCCGAAGATCAATCCCTATTTGTGGCGCCGCCAACCCCACGCCATCAGCGGCCGCCATAGTGTCAAACATGTCTTCGAGCAAGCTTTCTAGCAAGGATGAGGAACCTTTTTCCACCGGCCTAGCAACCCGCTGTAACCGTGGATCACCCATCCGCAAAATCATTCTAACCGTCATCGCTCTGCTCCACTAAATTTGACCAGCATTTTCCCCGGTAGCCACTATACTTACGCCCCATGATGCTAAAAAACAGAAAAATTGTCGGGCTAGTCATCGCAATGATGGTTTCCTGGTCTGGCTATGCCGAGAGCGCTGCACTATATGTGGTCGAGGTTATCGCATTTACCCATTACAACTCAGCCACTGGTGAAGAGTTGTGGCCACCCCACGAAACAACTCACCGAGCTGCAAATGTACAGGAGCTATCCACCAGTCAGGGACGCACTGAATTTACTGCCCTGGCAGCCCAGAATTTGCGGTTGAGCAACGTTGTGTCCGCATTGCAGCGTAAGCATCTGGCTGGGCGCATTTTAGTGCATACCGGCTGGATACAAACAATGAAGCCTGCCAACAATATTGCGCCAGTGTGGATTGAGGGCGGTACTCCACTACCTGCGGAAGTGACTTACTGGGGACCATCAGACAGAGAAGATCGCGAGGCAGTGGACGATCTCGCTGATTCAACTGATCCGCTTACATCTGACCCCTGGCCATTAACGGACCAGATTGACTCAACCGTGTCTGTAGCGAACAATTTCGAACTGGAAGGCACTGTGGCATTTTATCAAACGCGTTACCCCAGACTAGAAAGCAACCTTTGCCTGACCATTAAAACGTCCTCCACTAGCCAGTCAGCCCCTTATGTCGACGTCTGCAGCCGCGAAATCCGCGGGCTGAAATACGGTGAACTTATCTACTTTGACACCCCAGTGCTAGGTTTAATTGCCCAGGTGCGGCGCATCAAACAAACCTCAGCCACTCCCGCCTCGGTTGAATAATTTCCTGTCAGCTGTTTTCTAGCTTCTGCAAGTATTCACCCACACCTGTTGGTACATCTTTAAACGACTTCTTATAACCGGCGTGCTTAAGCCGCTGCATATCCGCTTCAGTAAAGCTTTGATAACGCTGCTCCAAGCCGGCGGGGAAATCGATATAACGGATCAACCCTTTTTCGATTGCGCTATCCAGGCTAGACAACTCAGCTGACTGCCCGGCGGCAAAAAAATTCACTACCGCCAGGGCCACATCATTGAATGCACTCGCCTTGCCTGTCCCCAGGTTGAAAATTCCGGACAGCTCTGAGTTTTCCAGACAGTGCAAATTAACCGCTACAACGTCGTCAACGTGAATAAAATCCCGCCGCTGGCAACCATTCTCATAACCATGACTACCTTTGAACAAGTTGAGATAACCCTGCGCAGTAAACTGATTAAAAAAATGGTACGCCACCGATGCCATGCGACCCTTATGCTGCTCGCCAGGCCCATAAACATTAAAGTAACGAAACCCAGTGACCTGGGCAGTAAAACTCGGCCGATGGCGGCGGACATACTGGTCAAACAGAAATTTTGAATAGCCGTAAACATTCAACGGCCCTTCATGAAAGCGCTCTTCGCTAAACACCTGCCCATCACCATAAACTGAAGCCGAAGACGCGTACATCATCGGCACGGCTGCCTGCTGGCAGGCGTGTAATACGGCTTTAGAATATTGATAATTATTGGCCATCATGTAGCGGCCATCAAGTTCCATCGTGTCTGAACAGGCACCCTGATGAAAAACAGCTGTTACGTTGTCGTTCAAAAACTCTGACTCAAGCAGGGGAATAAAGTCCTGCTTATCGATAAAATCGGCAACTTCACAATCAACCAAATTAGCGAATTTTTCTGAGTTATTACCCAGGTTATCCACCACTACCACGTTGCCGTAACCGCGTTGGTTAAGCCCCCGAACAATGTTGGAGCCAATAAAACCCGCGCCACCGGTGACGATAATTTTCTCTTCCATCAAGTTTCTATGCTCACATCACGAATTTCCGCCAAACTGGCCGTGGCCACCCCTAGTTTACCCACCACAATACCCGCTGCTGCGGTCGCCAGGTGAATCGCCTGATCATCCGTCAGCCCCGCACCGATCGCCACTGCCAACGCCGATATCACCGTGTCACCCGCACCTGACACATCAAATACCTCCCGAGCGTGGGTCGGTTGATGACTCGAAGCGCCCGCCTTACGGAACAGAGTCATACCCTCTTCGCTGCGAGTCAGCAACATTGCTTCCAGCTGCAACGCCTCTATTAGATCGGTAGCCAGGGCCTGCAGCTGCTCTTCGCTCTCCCATTCACCCCACGCTTCGATTAACTCTTTGCGATTAGGTGTTAGCAGCGTCGCCCCCTGGTAACGACTAAAATCCTTGCCTTTCGGATCCACCAGAATCGGAATATTCTGCGCCCTGGCCATCTGAATCATCTTATCTATGTGTAACAGCCCGCCTTTGCCGTAATCTGATAACACGACAATATCAGCTTGTTCCAGCCGCTGCTGATAATCATCCAGCACTTCCAGCAACACTTCATGGTCAGGAGATTGCTCAAAATCAAGCCTGATTAATTGTTGGTGTTGAGCGATCACTCTCAGTTTGATCGTCGTAGTGGCGGTCGCATCGACGCGGATTCCAGGATTAACACCTTCACTTTTTAATAGTTGCTGGATCCGTTCACCGGCTTCATCAGCGCCCACCACTGATAGTAGATCCACCCCTGCCCCAAGTGCGACCAGGTTACGCGCCACGTTAGCGGCCCCCCCAAGCTGATCTTCGATAGTCGATACCGCAACTACCGGAACGGGCGCTTCCGGTGAGATGCGATCAACCCCACCGAACCAATACCGATCGAGCATCACATCTCCCACTACCAGCACGCGCGGTGCGGCTTTGGACAGCTGATCAAGTAATTTAAGCAAGTTCGTCTACCAATATTATCTCCATAAAAAAAGGACACCATAGGGTGTCCTTAATCTAAACCAATTTTGGTTAGTTTATTGCGGACCTGGATCGTGCTGAAACTCAATGTTTTCGCGATTCTTTTCGACCGTTTTTTCACCTATACCCTTCACTTTTAACAAATCATCGGTCGACAGAAAAGGACCGTGCGTCTCGCGATATCTCACTATTTCTTCCGCTTTGGTCATGCCAATACCATCGAGCGCTATTGCAATTTGAGCGGCGTCTGCCGTATTTACATTGACCGGCTCCGCAAATAACAGTCCGGAACCAAGCAAGCTGACCAGGAACAACATGCGCTTCAACAATTTCACCATTTTTCTCTCCAGATAATAATAATGTTATTAATAACGGACCTCAGCGTAAAGGCTTCCGCTGGTTGTTAACCTACCATTATCATCCCGATATTCATAGCGGTAACAAAGGCGCTAGAGAACAAATTCAGGGCAGTTCTAACTCTCCCTGAATCGTTTGTATTACCTGTCGAGGATCCTTCGCCTGGGTTATCGGCCTGCCGATAACCAGATAATCACTGCCAGCGGCCACTGCGGCAGCCGGTGTCATTACGCGCTGTTGGTCACCCAGGTCAGCACCATTGGGGCGGATACCTGGGGTTACCAACAAAAAATCCTCACCTAGACGACTGCGCAAAGCACGGGCTTCCTGCGCAGAGCAGACCACACCGTCTAAACCCGACGACTGCGCTAAAACGGCAAACTTCGTCACCTGATCAGCTAGCTCACCCTGATAACCAATCTGCTCGTATTGACGTGCATCTATACTGGTCAAGATTGTTACTCCAATCACCCGGGGACCACTGGACCCTACCGCTGCAACGGCAGCCTCAAGCATCGCCGGTCCCCCTGCAGCATGAACATTAACCATCCACACGCCAAGGTCAGCCGCCGCGCGACAAGCATTAGCAACCGTGTTCGGAATATCGTGATATTTCAGGTCCAGAAAAATCTCGAACCCCATATCAGTCAATCGGCGAACTGCGTCGGGTCCCGCCGCCGTATAAAGTTGATGCCCCACTTTTAACCGGCAACTTTCTGGTTGAATTTTTTCCGCTAACCGAAGCGCAGCATCCAGAGACGCAAAATCCATTGCCACTATGAGCCGCTGATCACTCATCAACTGGCCTCCTGATAATCAAGACTGTCCCAGGCACCACAGCCTGGGCAGCACCAATGACGCTCTTTGGCTTCAAATCCACAATGATTACACCGATTCTCTATGGAAGCGCTGGCTAACCCAACAACCAGTTCATCAGCAAGCTCAGCCACCTGGTGCCCACCTGCAAGCGGGTCACCCAAGTTTATTAAGGTAAGAATCTTCGCGCTCAGTAGCGGTGCCGAAAAACGATCCGCATGCTCCTCAAGCAAAGCAAGTGCCGCCTCTTTTCCCTGTTGAGCTTGAACGATATCAGCGATCCGGCAGACCAGGTGCAACCCTGAGCGAGAATCAGCAGCCATATCTTTTAGGCGTGCTAGAAACAAGCTCTCGAGGCCCAATTCACCATAGCAAGCTTCAAGATCGTCAAGAATATGCGTCCGGAACTCGGGGCAATGACTGATTATTTCTTCCAACCAACGCAGAGCCGACTTGTATTTTCCTCTTAACTGCGCCAGTTTGAACTGCAACAACAAATAACGGGCTGAGTGCCGGGTCAACCCTTTGGCATGCCGCAACATCTTCGCCGCACCGCGCAGATCATTAGTGGTAATCGCCTGTTCGGCAAGCTCTGCATAAAAATGGCCAATCAATTGATTCTGTTTAGCAGACCCTTTAAGTGATGCTTTGCGCGCCACGTCGATGGCCTTCAACCACTCTTTTTCGTACTGATAGATTTCAAGCAGATTTTCAAGTGCATTATCACGATGGGAACCCGTTTCAAGCGCCAGCTGCTCGAATAGAACAACCGCTCTGTCATTAATGCCAGCCTGTTTGTAGTCGAGCCCTAAATTCATTAATGCCTGCATACGCTGAGACTTTGACAGAGTTGGACGAGCAATAAGGTTTTGGTGGATGCGAATTGCCCGTTCCACCTCTCCCTGGTTGCGAAACAACGTCCCCAATGCCAGGTGGGTTTCTACCGCTTCACTATCCACCTCAACCATCGACACCAGCACATCAATGGCGCGGTCAGGCTGTTCGTTAAGTAGATAGTTCAGCCCCTCAACGTAGCCTGTGGACAACCCATTTTTCTGCTGGAACAGTTTGTGGCTCACGGAGTGGCGACCCAACAACCAACCGATTCCAAGCGCTGCGAGCAAAATCAGCCACAACCAATCAACCATGAACTAGTGATTATCGCGCACGGGTAGTGCGCGTAAATTTTCGAGTTCTTTATCGAGCTTCTTCACCTGACGATCACTCTGTCGCAACTTAGCACGGTATTTTAGCGACACGGCAATACCTGCAAATGAACTGAGTAAAACGCCAATCACAAGAGCGATCAATAGCGCCACTGCCAGAGGCATTTGCCGACTACCCAAGTAGTAATCGACATCCACGGGGGCGGTATTAGCGCTGGTAAAAAGCACACCAACCAAAAATACCGCTAGCAACAATAGGTTCACTAATATTCGCATCGAATGAAATCAACCTGAATTAAAAACCAATAGAAATGGATAAGACATTAACGAAAAAGCGGCGTAATGTGAACATTATGCCGCTTTTTTTTATGGTTTTCAGATAATCAAAACAACCTGTTTAACTAGTCATCACGCTTTTCCAGCTGCTGCTTTAACAACTCACCCAAATTGGTACTGCTGGGTGAACTGCTTTCCTGGTAGTCACTCAATGCTTCCGTTTCTTCCTGCTCTTCCTTAGCACGAATCGACAGCTTGAGATCCCGGCTACGATTGTCAACGCCAACAATTTTGACTTCAACCTCATCGTTGGGTCTCAATACCTTGGTCACGTCTTCAGTACGCTCACGAGATATATCCGCCGCTTTTAGCACTCCCTCAATACCATCAGCAAGCGTAATTACTGCAATCCGAGCGTCGACTTCCTTGACCACACCAGTAACGATTGAACCTTTTCCGCCAACACTACTAGATATTCCGCCATCGGATCGCTCTCCAGATCCTTAATACTCAGAGAAATCCTTTCCCGGTTGGCATCCACAAGCTGCACGACCGCTTCTACTTCATCGCCTTTCTGGAAGTTACGAATCGCATCTTCACCGGCAACATCCCAGGAGATATCAGATAGATGCACCAGACCATCGATATTTCCGGCCAGTTCCACAAAAACCCCGAAATCGGTGATCGATTTGATCGCACCACTGATTTTGTCGCCTTTTTTATACAGTGCAGAAAACTCCTCCCATGGATTCACACGGCACTGTTTCATGCCCAGTGAAATCCGTCGACGTTCTTCGTCGATTTCAAGAATCATCACCTCGACCTGCTCGCCAATCTGCACAAGCTTGCCAGGTTGAACGTTACGGTTGGTCCAATCCATCTCGGACATATGAACCAGGCCTTCAACCCCTTCCTGCAGCTCAACAAAGCAACCGTAATCGGTGACATTGGTTACCGAACCGGCCAGTTTGGTCGCCACCGGATAGCGGCTGCTGATATTCAGCCATGGATCATCGCCCAGCTGTTTTAACCCAAGGGATACTCGCACCCGCTCGCGATCAAATTTCAGAATTCGGATGTCAATCTCGTCACCGACGTTAACTATTTCACTGGGGTGACGAACCCGACGCCAGGCCATATCGGTAATGTGCAGCAGTCCGTCCAGACCACCCAAATCAACAAACGCGCCGTAATCGGTCAGGTTCTTAACGATACCCTTAACGACCTGTCCTTCCTCCAGGTTTTCCATCAACGCTTCGCGTATTTCTACCAACCCGGCTTCCAGTACTGCCCGTCGGGAAACCACTACGTTATTGCGCTTACGATCAAGCTTAATACACTTAAATTCGTGTTCTTTGCCTTCCAGGTGAGCCGTGTCACGCACCGGACGCACATCGACCAATGAACCCGGCAAAAATGCCCGAATATCACCGATCATGACGGTGAAACCACCTTTAACCTTATCGGTCATCAAGCCGGTAATCGCCTCTTCTGCTTCAAAGGCTTTCTCCAGGCCAACCCACTGAGCTGCCAAACGAGCTTTCTCGCGAGATAAAATCGTCTCGCCGTAACCATCCTCTACCAGCTCAAGGGTGACATCTACGTCATCACCAACAGCAATCTCAAGTTCACGGTCTTCGCCAATGAATTCCCGGGTAGGAATCAGGCCTTCAGATTTCAATCCCGCATTGACCAGCACATAATCGTTGTCAATTTTAAGTACGCGGGCACTGATTAGGGCACCTGGCTTAAGTTCGGTGGCGGCCAGGCTCTCTTCAAGCATATCGGCAAAGGATTCGGACATGGAATTTCCTACGAATATAAAAGTTAAGTAAATGAACCGTTCTGGACAGTCCCCAGCATCACCAGGCAACTCCCCACAAGTCAATAAACTGCGCTATTGCTCGCTGAACGGGCCTAAATAGCAGTGAACAATCGGCGCTCACCACACAGTTCAAGGATTTGATCCATCACCTGATCGACCGTCAGCGCGGTAGTATCGATAATAATCGCATCCTCGGCTGGGAACAGTGGCGAAACGCTCCGTTCTCGGTCGCGTTTGTCTCGGTCCTGTATCTCCAACAAAACGGCGCGAAGACTACCACTCAAACCATTATCTTTCAACTGTTTACAACGCCTACGCGCACGTTCCTCTGCGCTGGCATCGAGAAAGATTTTTAACCCCGCAGTGGGAAACACCACGGAGCCCATGTCTCGGCCTTCCGCTACCAGTCCGGGTGATTGCAAAAAGTGCCGTTGGCGATGCAACAACGCAGCGCGTACAGTCGGAACTGACGCCACTTTCGATGCCGCCGTACCTGTCGATTCGGTTACCAGCTCGTCACTAACATCCTCGCCGGCCAACATAACGCTGGCGCCCCCATCATCAAGACGAAACTGAATTTGCAAACCTTCTGCCAACGCCGCTAGCGCCACATCGTCGTTAAAATCCAGACTGGACCGTTGAGCCTGAATTCCCAGCACCCGATAGAGCGCACCACTATTTAGATAGTGCCAACCAGCTAATCGCGCCAGCCGCTGACTAACCGTGCCTTTGCCGACACCAGCGGGCCCGTCAATAGTAATGCAGGGGACACTCATGTCAGTCCCGGGGTCCGTAGTAAATATTCAACCCCAGCCCGAACATCAACGGCACAAAATCGGGGAAAGAAGTAACCACATTGTCACAATCAAAAATTTCGACAGGTCCATCAGCACGCAACGACGCGACTGCAAAGGCCATTGCCAGGCGATGATCGCCAGCCGCGTCTACCTGGCCGCCCCGCAGCTGGCCGCCATGAATCACCATGCCGTCCGGTCTTTCCTCTACCTGAATACCCAGCGCCCTTAGCCCGGCAACAGTGGTAGCAATACGGTCGCTTTCTTTAACCCGTAATTCCGCCGCATCAACGATCTCCGTAATCCCGGTGGCACACGCTGCAGCGACTGCCAGAGCCGGGATCTCATCAATCGCCACAGCCACGCGCTCCCCACCAATGCGCGTACCCCGTAACGCAGATCCGATTACGCGAAGGTCAGCAACTGGTTCCCCGCCTTCTTCACGCTGATTAATCAGCTCAATCTGAGCGCCCATTTGTCTGAGAATATGCACAACGCCATCGCGGGTTGGGTTAATGCCAACTTGCTCTAACACTAGTTCTGAGCCTGGGCTGATCAAGGCCGCTATTAGCGGGAAGGTTGCTGACGAAATATCCGCAGGCACGTGAATGTTGCAGCTGCTGAGTGAGCCACCGCCCTCGAGTGATACCTCGCTGCCTTGTTTAACCACCTCATACCCAAATCCCCGCAACATCCGTTCGGTGTGATCACGGGTCGGCGCAGGTTCAGTGACTCGGGTAGTCCCCAGCGCGTACAGCCCGGCCAGCAGCAAACAGGATTTAACCTGTGCGCTGGCCATCGGTAATCGGTAATCAATACCTTGCAGGGAACGCACCGGTCTAAAATTTAGCGGCGGTAATTTGCCACCTTGCTGATCAGATTCTGAATCGATACAAGCACCCATCAGCTCAAGCGGGTCAAGCACACGCCCCATGGGGCGGCGGCTCAACGAATGGTCGCCTACCAGGGTCGTCAAAAAAGGCTGGGCGGCAAGAATTCCTGTCATCAGCCGCATTCCAGTACCTGAATTACCCATGTCGAGCGGCGCAACCGGTGCCGATAATCCATGTAGACCCACGCCATGAATAATCAGCCGGTCATCAGCGGGGCGCTCAATCTGCACGCCTAACTGCTCAAACACAGCTAGCGTCGCCAACGTATCTGTACCCGGTAAAAATCCGGTAACCTCCGTTACACCGTTGGCTAGCGCTCCGAGCATTACCGCCCGATGGGAAATAGATTTATCACCCGGCACTCGCGCTACGCCTCGAATCGGGCCACCACCACGCGCATCAAACCGACTCCGATCGGTCATCCGCGGTTCACCAGGTGGGTATCTCTTGCCGTCTTGGCATCTCCAAAGAGCTGCTGGAGATAGGCACCGTCGCCATCTTCCAACCTCTGAACCATCTCGCCCAGCAACCCCTGATATCGAATTAA
>Ga0164313_10000280_pt1 | contig 38842 bp, 34 predicted proteins | sample GuaBasSedimGuay4_FD_113735 | JGI IMG/M metagenome (GOLD analysis project Ga0164313, IMG submission 113735) | Subseafloor sediment microbial communities from Guaymas Basin, Gulf of California, Mexico - Guay4, Core 4569-4, 0-3 cm | ecosystem: Environmental > Aquatic > Marine > Hydrothermal vents...
CGAAATCGTCGCGATCGTAAATCATGTGAGGGCTGTCATCGAAATCGAGCATGATCGTGTTGCGCTTGAATTTGTCCTTGATGGGCCGAAACTCAGTGTGGTGAGGACAATGATCAACCAGATGGTTCTGGCAAAACACCAGGTAGTCGGCAGACTCCGGATCATCCACCAGGCTCACTCGCGGGTGGGCCGTCAAACCTTCATGGGTCAGTCGGACCTCGTTGCTCCTGGACTCGATATGGTTGAACAGCGGAAAGTAGACCCTGTACCGGGCGTCCAAACCATCGCTTCCGGCGGCGACTTTCCACAATTGCCCGTGTTTGATGTGTTCCCACAAGCTCAGGGCTTTAGCCAGGGGGAAGTGAGTCAACCCGACATGGGGTGCATTGCTGTTCCGGATCCGGCTCTTGATTTCTGCGATCGATTCCTGCGGCGATACTATGAGACTGAAACCAGCTAAGTATTCATAGTCGGAAAACATCAATCCCATGGAAATGTCATCTGTGATGTCGTAACGGATCTGGTGTTTGCGTTGCACCAGGCTCTTTACCTCCTGATCACTGAGAAAATAGCCCGAACCACTGACAAAGGTATTGCCCGGATACCCATCCAGTTCTGACAGAGACTCGATGCTCTTGTCCGGTCCGATGCTGTCGTTCGAAACCAGCGCCTCTCTCAATGCGTCAGGCCGGACCGCGCTGCCGGAATAAATAATGTGGGATTTGTCCTGCGTAAACTGATCGAAGTATGGCACCCTGATCATGTTGCATAAACTGGTCCTGAAATAGATATCGTACCGGCCTTGAAGCAATTCGAATGCATGGACTGTCGTGCTCAGTATTCCCGGGATAGTACTGGAATGAAACCGTGGACTGCAGAGCGATCCGGGATCGGAGTTGGGGTCTTGAATGATGTGGTCTTGCAGGTCGCTGAACTCCGAAATGTCAGTATCATTTTCGAACAAGAGATACACATCGATATGAGGCCTGGAGACCTTGAGGTGCCGTATCAGCTCAGTCCAGTAGGTCTTGATGTAGTGAATGTAGACGTCTTGATTGGTGGCGGCGATCACCAGTATGGCTATTCTCTTCATGGCTCAGACAGAAAAAGGTGAATTCTGGTTGAAAGCCCGTCGGATGTGCTCGTCCAGACGGTCAAACTGATGAATGCAGTAACACAGCTTGCCATCCTGGTTGATGAATTTGGATTGCTCGTCCAGAAATACCCTGTCCCGGTCATCGTGGGCAACATGACCAATGGTGTAAAACAGATTGTCCTGGTTGTGCATTGTTTTCACGCTCAGTCCTGTCAGTTTATTGGCGTGGTAGAGATAGTTGTGAATCCCCTGGTCGATGCCGCCGAGGTAGCCAAATCTCTCGTGGAACTCTTCATCCACCCGTTCGATATGTTCTAACATGATTTCCAGGTATTGCAGCATCGCCGGTGGCCGACCAATCGTAGTCCCGGAACATAACACCGTCTTGTTTTTCAAAGCTTGCCGCCAGTTCTCCCCATACAAGTCGAAAATCCAACCGGAGTTAATTCCACACTCACCGATGAGTTTCTCCTCTTCGGCAAGGAATAGATCCGTTTCAGGGTGAAAAGGGTATTTTGATATATCACGTTGAAAGATGACATCCCTTGAATCCGATAGCATGACGTAATCGTAGTCACCGCTACGCGACCTGAGATAGTCGTAATAATGCCGGTATCGATAGCAGTTGATATCACGGTTGTCTCCCGGACCTGGTATGGGAGAGAATTTCAGGCAGTCGATCTCATCTTGCAGCGTCGACAGCTTGCTCGCGGCTATCTCCCTGAGGGTCGTCAGGAATACGACATCACCTTTGAATCCGGTAGCGTCCAGACTTCCTGCAAAATTCCGGTAGATTTGCCTGCCAAAACCACCTTGGCTGGTCAATGCAGTTAGGATGAGCATTCGGTTCATCGGGCGGTATCAGACAGCAAGGTTCTTCATCATATCAAAGTTTTGATCGGTTTTTCGCGACGGGTTTTCAACCAGGGGTATGCATTATTTTTCTGGACGAAATAGTAGTATGGTTGCTAAGGTAAATCGATACCATGGAAATGCCCGTCTTTATATGGTGATCATAATGGCCAGAGAGTGATCTGCAATACTATGTTGTTTGTCATCGGTGTTATTTTGTGTTCATGAATATCCGGCAGCACCCAGGAATTTTGTTTGTCAAACAGAAACTTGAAAAAGAATTCGGCAGGCTAACAAATACACATCCAACACCGTTAACCAGTAAAAATGATCTTGTGGCTTTAATTCATAAACTTCAGCCGATTTCCTGTGATAAAGAACTGATGCGTCTGGGACCGAGAGGTGATGGTGGGTATTTGGTTCCAGATGATGTCGAAGGAATTGAGGCGTGTTTTTCTCCTGGAGTTGGTGCCCTGTCAGAGTTTGAAAAAGATTGTGCTGGTCTTGGGATGGAGGTATTTTTGGCGGATAAGTCGGTAGATGGTCCGTCTTTCTCCCACGAACGATTTCACTTTACAAAAAAGCACCTTGGAGCGCTGACATCTGGTGATTCTATAACAATGGATGACTGGGTAGATATCTCTTTGCAGAAGTCACCATCAGACTTGCTGCTTCAAATGGATATCGAGGGCTATGAATATGAGACGTTTTTAGGTATGTCGGATAGTCTAATAAAACGATTCAGGATTATTGTCGTAGAGCTACATGGATTAGATATGCTATGGAGTGAGCCTTTTTTTGGCATGGTCTCAACTGCGCTTGAGAAAATAATCCAGAACCATGTTTGCGTTCATTTACATCCCAATAATAATGAGGGTTTTTTGAGCAAGGGTGGTTTGGATATCCCGCGTGTCATGGAGTTTACTTTTTTGAGAAAAGACCGGGTGATAAGTCCTTCGCCCACTCATTCTTTCCCACATCCATTAGACAGCGATAATTTCAGGAAACCTCCTCTGAGATTGCCTGAATGTTGGTATAAAAAGCAGTAGAAGATATTCTTTTCAGGCAGATTCAGTTACGACCATTGAAAAAATGGCAGATGCAGATCATTTAGTCGTTACCAATGACCAGTCTACTACCTTGTTCAACAGCAAACGGCCCGGATATTGCAGTGGACGGGGATTGAATGGTCAATTTACCACCATTCATGATTTCAACATTAGCCTCGATTAAAGCAGTGCTTTGTCCAATACAATGCACAGATGTTTCAATCAGGGTGTTTGCAGGGACGACGGCATTCACACCTGAGCAACTTACCCCGCCATTGTATATTTGTTTCCAGTGATTCAATAACAGCTCAAGCGCTAATGCCTGGTTTTCCGAAGCCGCTGCACCCGCTTGATTGAGTTCGTTCACACCATGACATCCATCACAAATTCGGATTTCACCTGGCTGGAAATTGATCCAATAACGTTCTCGAACAACCGGCGTGCCCGCGTCATCTGTAGAGTGCCATACCATAGCACGTCTCGCTGGTACAAAAAGCGCGGCGGAACCGTCGTCAGCAATGGCTACACTGCCTTCCGGACCTGTGGGGTTGGGAATATTTGATGCGACGGCTTCGTTGTCATGAAGAAACCTGGCCAGTACCCGGCGTCCCGCATCAGGCGTGTTAATTCCGCCGATGCCACGGACCTGATCGGCCTGGAAAAACTGCAGGTGATTGACATCATAAATCTTACCGGGCGCGCCAAGGGTGCTATCTCCTCCGGGGGCACGCAGATTAAAAGGTTGTTGCCTGTCAGCATCATCGCGGCTGGTGATATCTCTCACCACCATCAGCGCCAAATTGCGCTGTTTCATGTAATCCCGAAAGGTCTGCACATCTACGGATTGTGCATCGAAAACAGCTTGTTCAGGGGTGGCTAATGGTGGTTCCATTGTGGTTGTCGGGGCCGTTCGTGAAATAACTTCTACAGGGTTAAGCTCCCACATATAATCATCATAGTTCACCAGTACATCCGGATCATAATAATTGATATTGCTTGATATCCCACCGGTTAAACCGGCGCCTGCGGTCTGATATCCATTGTCGCCCGTCGCAAGCAGTTTTAACTGAAAATCATAGCGTGGGTCAGGGTTTGTACGAGACCCTTCATTATCGGCACCGCGTGCCTCGGATGTATGAGCAACAATTATTTGCCCGTCGGATAAAGGCAGAGGATCACGATAATGCCCACTATGATCAATAGGTACCTCGCCTTCGTCAGCCACTACCAATACAGTATCGGGGTGTGTTAAATAGGCCACGGTCATTTGATCAGCCGATAAACCCGGTTGCCCCTGAATAGAAACAATTTGACCGGATGCATGGGTTTGAAATTCCGGTGCTACCACACCGATATATTCTCCAGGGCTTTGCGGGTTTTCTTTAATTTGCAGCAGGTTAAATATACTGTTGCTGTTTACCCTTCCAGAGCCTGCATCATTAAATTCAAATAAATTGGTATCGTCATTTATGCTGCGATTAAAATAACTGTGCAATTCGTGGCGGCCAATATGATTAAGCGTTTCCTCACCAGTGCCATCCTGATTAATCATCCAGGGGAAAAAATGATTTATGTTATGGCCTTCGAGATTAGTCCCTGAAAGCAGGTCGTTCCGTGAGCTTCTTGGTTCAGGAAAAAATTCCATGCGATTAACCGTGGTTGCTGCGGTTTCCGTTTCATCGGCAAAATCAAAAGTGCCGTAAGGTTCGCCGTCCACATCGTCAGCATCCGCCTGTTGGTCGCGCTGCAAATGATCCCAGCGGGTAAATATCACACGGCCGTATGAATCAACTGTCGGATTAAATGAACCTGAAGGTGAGTGTTGCAGCAGGAATAAATCACCCGTGTCAGGATTCAGGCTCCATAGGCCGGTATTGGTTGCTACGGACTCATACTCGTCATGTTGAGGATAAAGATGACGGGAACCGTCTCCAGGCCGGTCACCTACAAAAATAATTCGACCGTCACTACCCCAGGCAGGCATAATATTGTTAAAGTTTTGAGGCTGGTTTGCTACCAATGTAATGTTTACCGGCTGATTTTCGGCCAGTCCTGTGATTTGATAAAGCTGCCAGTAATAACTGACCTGCTCATACAGCGCCGGAGCGCCAACAACCATTGCAAATAATGCACTCGTCCCTGCCGCATTTATGGCCGGATCACGAACGGCAATAGATGTAGTTCCTTGTGCCCCAACCATACCGAATCCGCCTTCGCGGGTTAAATTGCACAACTTGCCATTGGGGTAGCGGATATATAAATCCCCCCCACGGCCCACATCCTGCATACCAGCACCATGATTGGCAAAAGTCGATCCAATCGTTGCAAAATCAGCTGCTATGGGAAACTGGGTTACAAATAATACGGGGTTAGGCAATAAAGGCAGCCCTGCGGGATGTGTGCAATACGTGTCGGTAGTGGCTTGCAACCCGGTATTCCAGCAAAGACAAAATAAAATAATGAGTTTTCGCATAAAAAATTTCTGACTTTAATACCAGGGCTGTTCCGAGCTCTCGGCCTGGTAGAGCGCAAGGTCACGGAAAAGACTGGCGTCGTGCATGGAAACATAGGGCACCTTGAGGCTGTGTGAGGCCAGGTGGATGGTCAGATGCGCCAGGCCCTTACGGTGCTGGACAGGGGTCTGGCGGATATCGATTCGCTGCACCTTGAACATCGGAAAAATTGTGGTCACCGTGCCGATAAAGCCCTGTCGTACAAAACCATAATCCCCGTTCACACCGTATCCCAGCTTGGTCCAGCAACGATTGAACACCAGCCCGGTAAGCATAAGCCCAAGTGGCAGCATCAGCCCGAATTTCCAATTCACCCCGATGGCCAGCAACAAGCTGAGTGGCAGCAGAGGCAGCGCCACCAGGATAAGTTTGATCAGGATATAGCGGCGCCGGTCAACCGGTGACCAGATAGTGGATGCAGCCTGGCAACCCGGCATGAATTCAGCGCTGAGTTCGTTGGCATGCTCCGGTTTCACCGCGGGAACAATAAATGATGACTTGCCTCCGCCGGGTAACTGACCAGCTTCAATGCCTGTGCCGGCACTGACCTGGCGCAATTGGATATTGATGCGCTTGAAAAAGCACGCGACCGCATTTTGTTTCCACACGATGGCCTGTATTTTGTGCTGTTTCAGCGACTCGTCATGACGTGTCAGTAACCCGGCACTCTTGCGATAGGTTTCGCCGTCAACCGTCAGACGATACCCGTCGTATCGGAACAGCGCACCGATCACTGACAATAGGGGTAACAGTAAAAATAGCAGGAACAAACCCAATCCAAAGACCAGCGCAACCAGTAACAGCCCGCCCTCGTTCTGCAGAATCGTTACCGCCTCTTCAAGTTCATAGCGACTGGCCAGCCAACCGAAGAACTTTTCGGTGATGTTTTCACTACCGAATATGGCGCCGATGGCTAATGCCACCCACAGCAGGAAATTGGCCGTCAGGCCATAAATCACAATGTCCCGTCTTGTCAGTGCCAGCAACAGGCCCGCAGGCAAATCCTTCCGGTCTGCGACGGTAGCAGATTCGGACTCCACCCCGGCAAGTATGGTGGTACGTATTTCCAGGGCAAGTTTTCGCTCAATTCCAGCCAGGTTGATTTCCTTCGACTTGCTGCCTGCGGTATCAATGCTCAACACGGCAAGCCCCACCGGGCGCATGTAAAAGGGTTCCTTGATGGTAACGTTCTGGACCCTGTTGAATTCAATATCCAGTTCTTCGCGGTGCAATACGCCGCTTCGCACAAGTATGTGTCCGTCATTGATGCAGTATCGGAATCTCAGGTACTGGAGCAAGGCAATGCCCAGGCCCGCAGCCGCCATCACAAGTATACCCCTTAGTGTCCAATCGCTAATCACGGCGTCTGCTGACATGAATGCTGCAAAGGCCACGATCACGGCCGGCAAGCCGTGGGTCAGTATATTGCGTACAAAAGAACCTATGAAAAACAATATTGCCAACGGTGAAATACGGTGCCATTGATGCAGACTGTCAGCTGACATTGTTGCCCTGGCTCCTGCGCAGGATGAATATCCGGAGTCGTTCAGCCTCGGGTGCCTCCAGGCCCGCAATTTTCAAATCAACGCTGGCCCCCCCTGCTGTGAAAAACTTGAGCGAGGCCAATCCAAACCTGCGTTGCAGTGGACCGGAAGTAACCTCCATATGTTGCACACGGTTGAACGGCAACAGAACGGTTTTGCGAAACACCAGGCCGGAACGATAGGCAATATCCTGTTCGCGCAGGGCATAGGCTTTGACCCTGAATTGCATCACGGTCAGAACGCTGACCAGCACGGCAATTACCACGATCAACAAGGGCAGAAATTTGAAGACAAATTTCACCGTTGGTTCAGGAATGGGGAGAAGCCACGACAGCCAGGAAACGAGGAATACCGGTACAAAAATGATGACCAACTGGGTCATGATCTCACGCTGATAGGCCTGCGGCATTGGCTGCATCTCAAGCGCGGCAGCTTGCGGCAAAGTATTGGTATCAATATTTATATTGGTAAACGCCATTTGCGGGTTCTTTTTGTTAATCAGCGGTTACTTTACCGGCTTCAGACCACAACCGGTCAGCCTACTAATGTAACGCAGAATGCTGTGGCTGACATTCCTTTTGCATAATGTAATCATCTTGGTAAGCTCAAACATCTATACTTAGCCTTCAAAAATCAAGAGTCGGACGCTGGACGGCGGCCAAAAGCAGAGATTAGTCGCATTATGTCTTCAAACCCTCCCGACAATCCATTAACTATCGAAGGTCATACGTTCGACTGTTTCCACATTGTTCCTAATTATGATCAGATGGCGGGATTTAGTGCATTGATATCTGTTGCGTTAACAGAAATACAGAAATGCATTGAAAATAACTGGTTGCCGGTCATCTATTTCGACCCAGAAAAGACATCAAATTTCTACAGTGAGTCTCACGGCGACAATGTCTGGGAGTATTTCTTCGAACCGGTTTTAAAGATTGGCTATGCAGAGTTAATGCAACAGCTTGAAGCGGGAAATATTACTGAAAGCCAGATACACCGTTACAGCGATGAGGACTTCTTCGAACTCAGAGTCAATTTTCTTACCAACCCCAAGAGAGTCACCACGATATGGAGTGGGACCAGGGTCGAAGAGCCGGCACTCTGGATGGAGCGCAATCGCGAACAGGGGCGAAGGTTCGTAGCAAGGTACGTCAAGCCCCTTCCACATATCCTGAGGAAAGTCGAAAATTTTGTAGCGGAAAATATTTCTCTGCAATACACCCTGGGTGTTCACATTCGTGGCACCGACTTCGCCTATGCATCGCCGACCAGACTGGAACGGTACATTGTGGCAATTCACCAACATGCAAAGGAGAGAAATCTCGAGGATTTCAGGATTTTCCTGGCCACAGATCAAGTTCAATTTGTGGAGCTCTTTATCGCGGAATTCGGCAATCGAATAATCACTTATGAATGCATGCGATCAGACAGCGATGTGCCGGTATTCCTATGGGACAATGCGGATGCCTACCGCAAAGGCGAAGACGTTCTGATAGATATTTTGCTGCTGTCGCGATGTGATTTCCTGATTAAAAGCACCGCCGCAGTAGGCGAATATGGGCTGTGGTTCAACCCTTCTCTTGAATGCATTGATTTTGCACCTGAAAACACGCTAAAGCCAACCTACCATATGACCGCATTTCTTCAGCTGAATATTGGTAATTTGAGCCCACTGAGGAGATTTATTCTGGTCGCCATCAGTAACGTCAGTCATTTCAGGCTGTTTTTTCTGGACCAGTTGATGAAACTCGGGCGTGTCGTATTGCCAGCATCATTACGCAATTGGTTGTGGAAAAAGGTTGGTACCAGGCTTGTTTTTTCAAATTCCAGCACGGATTGGGGAAGCAAACTGCCAGAAAAATACCATGGCACGAAGCGCTAGCGCGGGCCAGATTCTAAATACCGAGCGTTGCCAGTAGTTCCCCGGGTGTTGACCAGTCCCGTCCACAAACAAAACGTGGCAAATCCCAGCGATTACTTTGTGTGGAAACCAGCCCTGCCCCGGTTCCCAATGCTGCGATACAGTGGTGTTCATTGCCATGCTTTGGAAAGAACTCATTGCGAATGTAGTCACTGGACTCACCAAATGGGTAAGCAAAAATCTGCGGCCATTGGCCGGTAATACTCTGGATGTACTCGCTCCCCTGAACAACCTGCTGACGGCAATGTTCAAGCGTTTCAATCACTGCAAACCCGCCACGGGGGTAGTTTTCTACTCCCAGATCAGGATGATTGTGGTCCCAGCCATGGTTGCCGATGTCCAGCAAGGGGTGGTTGGCGGCAGCACGCCACCAGTCATCGCTCATGTGACCCTTGCCAAAAAGTGAACCCTGGTCAATGATCTGGCGGGCTTCAGGGCTTGCGATGACGAAACTGGTTGCATGTAGCTCCGGCTGAGCTTCTCTTCCATGCTGCTGAACAAAACCTTCCATGATGCTCAGAAAACCTGGTTGTGCACCAAACACACCAAATTCCAGTGTGCGTACCTCAAAATCGCAACCATCATCAAATGTCAGGCACACCACAGGCCCATCAGTATTTTGATCTGGAACGCCTTCACCAAACAGGCTGTTGATCAGTGAACTCACGGAAACAAAGCGGCAGCCTGCATCGTGTAAGGCCTGCAGGTCTGCTGCCAGCGCTTTATGGTCGTTGTTGCAGGTATCATTTCCGGCAATGTTCTGGGAATGATAGGTAAGAATAGCCGCTTTCAATATGGGGTCACCTGGTTTGAAGAATTTATATACCACTTTGGCAAGTGGGTTGGATAATATACCCTTTCTGTCATTCCGTCTTTGAGGAATTATATCGTTTATGCGAGCCTGGAATTATATGACCAGACAGATGGCAGATTTTCTGCTGTACGTTCTGATACCCGGATTATCGGTTTTCTTGCCGACGGCCTGGTCGCGCTCGTTACTGGCACGAATTTCAGCTTGTGGCTGGCTGCTTTCAGCCAAATCTGATGTGGCCTGGAACCTGACACAGGAGTTTGCGGTAGCAGGATCTGTAGATCCGGGCAATGAAAAGGTATGGAAAAAACGCTGGAAGCAAATCGAGCTTCTGGATGTGCGGGATTTGTACCTGATGTCGTTTGGCCGCTCCAGGGCGGTTCTGGCGGAAATTGAGTATGGGGCGCCACTGGAAACAGCGAATGACCGGGTGATGATCGGTATGCATTGGGGGCCCTCTATTTCAACGCTGAAAATGATGGCTGAAGCAGGGCTTGCGCCGGCCTTTCTTTACCGTTCACCCGCGACACAGGCCCTGCGGCGCAGGCCATTTTATTACCTGTTTCTGAGCATGGCGTCACGGCACCTGGAAAAAACCATGAAAGAACGGGCAATAGAGGTGGGTGGCGCCGGCAGGAGGCTGGGTCCGCTGCTGGATCAGCCCGGCAGCGTGGTTGTACTGATGGATGCACCGCCAATGGAAGGCCGGCCCACATTAAGCGGCCCGGTTCTGAACCGGGAAGCAGTTTTTGGTGCAGGGTTTCCAACTATTCTGGCTGAAAAGCATAAGGAGTACATGTTCTATGCGCTCAGCCTGCATCCGGACGGTTCACTGCGAAAGAAACTGGAGCTACGCGGCCCATTTACTGCAGATGATGCGCAGTCTTTCGTGCAGGACTATGCCGGCTTCCTCGGTGAACACCTGTCATCAGACCCCGTTCAATGGCGCATTTGGCATGCCGCCGGTCAGTTCTTCAAGCAATGACTATGCAGAGCATTAGAAATTCGGAGTATCCGGGGCATCCTTGTAACACTTCACTGCATTCAACAGTTCCTGGCGAGCGCTTTCCACACCTTCCCAGCCACCGGTTCTGACCCACTTATTCCTCTCCAGATCCTTGTAGTGCTCAAAAAAGTGCACGATCTGGTCGAGTAGAATTTCATCCAGGTCTTCGACTGAAGCTATGTTCCGGTAGATTCCGGTGACGTCATTGACAGGCACAGCGATGATCTTGGCATCCTCGCCCGCCTCATCCTTCATCAACAACACACCAACCGGACGACAGCGCACGACGGTTCCCGGTAGCATCGGCAAGGGCAGCACCACCAACACATCTACCGGATCGCCGTCGCCACACAGGGTGTGCGGCACATAGCCGTAGTTGCACGGGTAATACATGGCGGTCTTGAGCATGCGATCGACAAAAATTGCACCGCTTTCTTTATCCACTTCATATTTGATAGCGGGGCTGTTCATCGGTACTTCGATGATGACATTGATGTCATCCGGGAATTTTCTCCCGGCCGGGACCTGTTGCAGGCTCATATAACCTTCCTCTTCGTGTGACTGGCCATTATACGTCAAGGCATAGTAAAAATTGACCATCCGCATTTCAAAGAGAAGTGTTAAGGATTACAATATGCGCCCCGCTTTCAAGGTATGAAAAAGATGAGCCCGGCAACACCCGAACAAAATCAGCCACGAGGGTATGTGATCCCGATTGGCGGCGCAGAGGCAAAACGTAAAGACCCGGTTATTCTCGAACGATTTGTTGAGCTGTGCGGTGGTAAAGATGCCCGTATCCTGGTGATTCCAACCGCATCCCTGCTGGATGAAACCGGCCCTTTGTACCAGGACCTGTTTGAAGGTATGGGTGCAAGGGCAATGTGTATTCCGATCGAAGACCGGGACCATTGTTACCAGGATGACATTCTCAGCGTGATGGAAAAGGCTACCGGCATATTTATTACCGGTGGTAACCAGCTACGTCTCAGCACGATACTTGGTGGCACGCCCGTGGCCCGTGCTATTCGCCGGCTGAATGCAGCCGGGGTACACATGGCGGGTACTTCAGCCGGTGCTGCGATCATTTCGGAACATATGATCGCCGGTGGCCGCAGCGGGCCATCACCGAGAGAAAGCGGTGTGGTATTGGCTCCGGGCCTTGGGTTGACCAACCGGGTCATTATTGATCAGCACTTTAACAAGCGCGGCCGTCTTGGCCGTTTGCTGGCTGCACTTTCTTTTAATCCTTTTGTCTGCGGCCTGGGCATTGATGAGAACACCGCAGCATTTATTGCTCCGGACGGCTGTATGGAAGTGGTTGGTCACGGTACTGTGACGGTGATTGATCCTGCTGACCTGAGGCACTCATCTATGAGTTATGTGCGTAAGGCCGAGGCCGTTTCGCTGGTAGGCTTGAAGCTGCATGTGTTGGCCAGCGGATCACATTTTCATCTTGAAACACGTGAAGCGACACTCGAAAAGGGAACATAATTTAAGCTCCCTGTTGCACCCATATCCCGGCCAGGGCCGGCATGTTATGTTTACTGATCAACTTTTGAAGGTTTTGCTATGAAAATTCTTTCCACAAACGTTTATGTCGGACCGAGTCTGTATGCACATTTTCCAGTCATTCGTCACCAGGTAGACCTGGGAGCATTGGAAGAATGGCCGTCTGCACGTTTGGGTGAGGCCTTTATCGACAGCCTGATAGAGGCCTTGCCGGGGCTGCAGAATCACGGATGCTCCTACGGAGAACCCGGTGGCTTCATCCGCAGGATGCGTGAGGATGAGGGTACCTGGATGGGCCACATTTGGGAACATGCTTCGTTGGAGCTTCAGAATGAGGCGGGATCAGACGTGTCGTTCGGGCGTACGCGCAGCGCCGGTGAACCCGGTGTATATAACATGGTGTTTCAATACAAGCAGCGGGATGTCGGGCTGGAAGCGGCACGTATTGCACTGCAGTTATTGCTTAGCCTGCTACCGGACTCCCTTAAGCAGGAGGTCTTATCTGAAATTGATGATGATTTCAATTATGAAGAGGATCGTGACGAGTTTATCGTGTTCGCACAGCGCAAAGAGTTGGGCCCCAGTACCGCATCGCTGGTCAAAGCGGCAGAAGAAAGAGGAATTCCCTATCTCAGGCTGAATAAATATTCGCTGGTGCAGTTTGGCCATGGCGCTTACCAACAGCGCATACAAGCCACGATTACCAGCAAAACAGGTCATATTGCCGTTGAGATTTCCTGTGACAAGGAAGATACGCACAATCTGTTGCGTGATCTCGGACTGCCCGTACCCACACAAAGAATGATCTACAACCCGCGCGCTGCGGTACGTTCCGCCCGTCATATTGGTTACCCGGTGGTACTCAAACCCCTCAATGCCAACCACGGCCGTGGTGTTTCCATTAATCTGACCACTGATGAGCAGGTTGAGAATGCATTTGATTTTGCACGCGATCAAGGCACCAGTCGTGCGGTATTGGTAGAAAGTTATGTCGAAGGGTATGACCATCGGATGCTGGTGGTGGATAACGAGTTGGTCGCTGTGGCCAAAAGGGTCCCGGGCCATGTTGTCGGTGATGGCAAGAGCACTATTGCGCAGCTGATTGACGTGGTGAACGAAGACCCCCGGCGGGGCATTGGCCATGAAAAGGTTCTGACCCGCCTGGAACTTGACCGACAGGCATTCGAATTATTGGGCAAGGCGGGTTTTGATGAAAACACCATACTTCCGGATGGTGAGGCTTTTGATCTTCGTAAAACAGCCAACCTGTCGACTGGTGGTACTGCTATCGACCTGACCGATGTGGTGCACCCCGACAACCGTGAAATGGCTGTAAGAGCAATCCAGGCAGTCGGGCTTGATGTCGGTGGTGTGGATTTCCTGACGGCGGATATAACCGAATCCTACAAGGAAGTCGGTGGGGCGATCGTAGAAGTTAATGCGGCGCCAGGTTTTCGTATGCACGTAGCACCTTCCGAAGGTGAGCCGCGTGACGTGGCAGGCAAAGTGATGAATATGCTGTTTCCGCCTGGCTCGCCAACACGCATACCGGTGGCGAGCATCACCGGCACCAACGGCAAGACAACCACATCACGCATGCTGGCCCATATTCTTAAAACGGCCGGGCATACGGTCGGTATGACTTCCACCGACGGTGTGTATATTGATGGGCGTCTTTCCGTGAAAGGCGACATGACCGGCCCGACGTCGGCACATATCGTGTTACGTGACCCGACCGTAGACATTGCCGTGATGGAAACGGCCCGTGGAGGCCTGCTGCGTTCCGGTTTGGGCTACCGGCGTTGTGATGTTTCAGCCTGCCTGAACGTTTCGGCCGATCACCTGGGTTTGAAGGGTATCGATACGCTGGAACAATTGGCAGAGCTTAAGCGGGTCGTGGTCGAAGTTGCCCAGGATACCGCCGTACTCAACGCCGATGATGATCTGTGCCTTAAGATGGCCGACTACACCCAGGCGGATCATGTCTGTTATGTGACCATGAACCCGGCGCACGCGCTGGTAAAGGAACACATTCGTGCCGGTGGCAGGGCCATGGTACTGGAGCAGGGCATCAACGGCGATATGATCACGTTGTATGACAATGGAACACACTATCAGCTGGTCTGGACCCACCAGATACCGGCGACGATGGACGGCAAGGCAACGCATAACGTGCAAAATGCCATGTTTGCTGCCGCCCTGGCCTATTCGCTGGATAAATCACTGGACGATATCCGCCACGGCCTGCGTTCGTTCAATTCCACCATCTTCCAGGCGCCGGGTAGAATGAATGTGTTTGATGAACATCCTTTCCGGGTGATTCTCGATTATGGCCACAATGCTGCTGCTATCCACGCTATCTGCCAACTGGTTGATCGCCTGGAAGTGACCGGGCGACGCATATGCGTATTGGCAGCGCCGGGCGATCGCCGCGATGAAGACATCTATGCGATTGCCGATGAAGCTGTCGGACATTTTGATCACTTTATCTGCCGGGCGGACGACCGCCGGCGTGGGCGTGGCGTCGACGAAGTTCCACAGATGTTGCGCGACCGGTTGTTGGCAGGTGGTATCGATGCCTCTGCCATTGAGGTCGTGGCTGACGAGGTGGAGTCGGTCACAAAAGCACTGGAGATGGCACAGGAAGGTGATCTGCTGGTGCTGTTTGCCGATGATGTCCGGCGTAGCTGGAACCAGGTTATTCATTATGAAGCTGACAGTGAAACAGTGACTGATCCCGGTGATGCAAAGCCCGCCAATAGTTTCGTCGAAGAGGATCCCGAGGCCTTTTCTCTGGATGCCGGTACACGTCTTATCAAGGATGAGCGCGGTGTACGCCTGGCCCGGGAAGAAGAAAGCGATTAAACCTGCATTATAATGACCATCGAATTACTGGACAGCCGCCGACTGACCGGCCCGAATCTGTTTTGGGACTGGCCCGGTGCAGTGCTGGATATTTCCCTGAGCGATATTCCTGCAGACCTGGTGATTTCAGCCTGGGCCGAAGAGGTTACGCGGCTGATGGATAGCATGGGCTGGAATGCCGGGAATATTTGTTCGCGTGTATTTGAAGGTGGTGCCAGCCTTATCATCAATGCCCCCATAGATGAACTTTATACGGCCTGTGAACTGAATGAAGTAGCATTTAACCGGGCTAAAGCGTGGCTGTCGGGGCAACTGGTGCCCAGCCTGGGGTCAGTGTTGACTGACCTTGGAAGGCAGCAAGCAGCGGAACGTAATCCTGCGCTGTTGGCGCTGCAGCAAGCGGCAGCGGATCACCGTGTTCCGTTTCTGTGGGATGATGACGAGGTTTCGGTCGGCTTCGGGCGGACTGCCATCGTCTGGGAGGCAACAAAATTACCAGCACCGGACACCATCAACTGGGATGAGGTGAGTTCAATACCGCTGGGTATCGTGACCGGAACCAACGGCAAGTCCACCACCGTCAGACTGGCGGCTTCAATACTGGCCGCCGCCGGACTACGTGCCGGTATTACCTCCACGGATTACATACGCGTGGGAGAAGAAATCCTCGACCGTGGTGACTATTCGGGCCCGGGCGGTGCCCGCACATTGCTGCGGCATCCGCAGTCTGAAGCCGTGGTGCTCGAAGTTGCCCGTGGCGGCCTTTTACGCCGGGGCATTGGAGTGGAACGGGCGGACGCTGCGTTGATTACCAACGTTGCCGCCGACCACCTCGGAGAATATGGTATCAACAGCGTTGCGGAAATGGCCGCTGCAAAATTTATCGTGCGCCGCGCATTGAGCGCTGATGCCCCGCTGATTTTGAATGCCGATGATCCTGATATCGTCAGCCTGGCCGCTGCTGTATCAAATCGGATCATCTGGTTTGGCATGAACGTGGATGACGGGGTATTACCGCAACAATTGAAAAACAAAGATGCAGCAGCTTTTCTGCATGACGGCTGGTTAATGCTGGCCGAAAATGGAACGGCAAGAAAGATCATTGAAGTTACTGAGGTGCCCATCACTTTTGGTGGTGCGGCGCGCTACAACATCAGCAATGCATTGGGTGCCATGGCTTTGTGTTACGTGCTTGGGGCTGATGATCAGGCTCTGGCCGCCGGTCTGAAGGCTTTTTCCGGGGATGCGGAGGTCAATCCCGGCCGTGGTAACCTGTTTGAAAAGAACGGAATCCGGATATTCCTGGATTTTGCACACAATGAACACGGCATCAGGGCGATCAGTGAAACGGTCAAAGCGTTTCAGGCGGAGCGGAATATTGTATTGATGGGACAGGCTGGTGACCGCCTGGATGAGGACATTGCTGACCTGGTGCGTGCTGCCTGCGAGCTTGATCCCGACCGCTTGCTGGTCTGCGAATTGCCGGGTTATGAACGCGGTCGTCAGGTCATGGAGGTATCCGCACTTATACGTGACATCGCCATTGCCCAAGGCGTGCAGAAAGATGTAATTAGCGTACTTAAGAGCCCGCTTGAAGGCGTGCAAATTGCGCTGGCGGAAGCGCGGCAAGGTGATTGCCTGATCTTGCTGGCCTTGACCCAGCGCGATGAAGTGCTGGCATTAATTCAGGACTTTTTGGCGAACGATTGAGGGAACCGGGATGGCAAAGCTTTATTTCAACTACTCATCCATGAACGCCGGTAAGACGACGGTACTTCTGCAATCTGCGCACAACTACCGCGAACGTGGCATGAACCCGCTGCTATTTACGCCGAAACTGGATGATCGTTATGGTGCTGGCTGGATTAAATCCCGCATTGGGCTGCAGGCAAAGGCCACGATTTTCAAGCCGGAAGATGATCTTTATGAATTCACACGGGCGGAACTGGAACACCGGAACATCCATTGCGTGCTGGTTGATGAGGCCCAGTTCCTGAACCGGGCGCAGGTTTTTCAATTGACCGAAGTTGTTGATCGACTGAATATACCGGTGTTGTGTTTTGGTCTGCGTACTGATTTTCAGGGCGAACTGTTTGAAGGAAGCACCCACCTGTTAGCCTGGGCTGATGAACTGTCCGAGATAAAAACCATCTGCCATACGGGTCGAAAGGCAACCATGGTGGTACGTGTTGATGATGAAGGCTATGCGCTGAAAGAAGGAGCCCAGGTTGAGATCGGTGGCAATGAGCGCTACGTGTCAGTCAGCCGTGCCGAATTCAAAAACATATTTGTAGGCGGGCAGAAGATCAAGTTTATTGAACCGGTCTCAACTGAAGGGCCCGACGAAGAAACCACCGATGATTCACAGGACAATCAAAGCCTGTTATAGCCACTAGCAGCCTGTCGGGTTTAATTTTCGAAGGCCTGTAACAGGTCTGCGGAAATATCCTCCACATTTTCAATACCGACAGACAACCTGAGCAAGCCGGCCGTAATACCGAGACGTTGCCGCTCAGCTTCAGGCATTTTCTGGTGTGATGTTGCAACCGGTTGGCAAATCGTAGTCTCCACACCACCCAGGCTGATTGCACAACTCACCATGTTCAGGCGTCGCAGGTAGGTTTCGGGATCAATATCGTCATTCAGCTCAAAAGACAGCATGCCGCCAAAGCCCCGCATCTGGCGGGTGGCAATTGCGTGGCCCGGATCGTTCTTCAGGCCAGGGTAACGCACCAGTTTTATGTGCTCACTGTTATCCAGGTTTGCCGCAATAATGGCTGCATTATCGCTTTGCCTTTGAACCCTGACCTCAAGTGTTTTCAGGCTGCGTTCCAGCAGGTGACAATCCTGTGCATTGAGGCATCCGCCGTGATTGATTCCGTGCTTGCGTACCTTGTCGACCAGGGCCACCGGACCGTTGACCGTGCCACAGCAAAGATCACTATGGCCGCCGAGATACTTGGTACCACTATGCATGACCAGGTCAAAGCCCAGTGCGATCGGGTTTTGCAGGATAGGTGATGCAAACGTATTGTCGATCACGGTAATTACATTGCGTTGTTTTGCAAAAGCCGCCACAGCGGCAAGGTCCACGACATTGAGAAGCGGATTACCAGGTGATTCTACAAAAATCATGCGCGTATCAGCAGTGGTTCCCTGCTCAATAGCTGCGGTATCAGTCCCTGTAAAGCTATAACTGACTCCAATCCGTTCCAGTTCATTAACGATCAGTGCGTGAGTGCCCCCATAAAGGCCTTCGGTAAAAACTACATGGTCGCCATCTTCCAATAAACCAAACAGAATAGAGGCTATCGCTGCCATACCGGAACTTGTAACAAGACCTGATTCAGCACCTTCGAGCGCCGACATTTTCCCGGCCACGACATCGTGGTTCAGCAAATTGAAATAACGTGGATATCGAACTTCAGAATCATCCAGGTACTCGATCGCGCTGGACGAAAGCATGGGCGTGTTGAGGCCACCCATGTTTTTTTCATGATGAGTTCCTGCGTGTACTGCCTGGGTTGCTTTTATCAATTCAGTTTCTTCAGAAATTTTGATTGGCCTAATTCCTTCTTGTAGATGTCCAGTATCTGCATCGCGGACCTGGACCAGGAATAGTGCCGGGCCCGCTTGTGGCCCCGGCGGCGTAGCGTTGCTGCCAGAGTATCATCCAGCAACAGGCAGCGCAGGGTTGAAACAATATCTCCGCTATCGAATGGATCAAAGAACATGGCTGCATTTCCCGCAATTTCTTCAAACACGGGTATTCGTGAGCAACAGACCGGCAGGCTATTGGCCATCGCTTCCACGATGGGTAGCCCAAAACCTTCGTGTAATGAAGGCATGACCAACGCGTGGCTCTGCCGGTATAGCGACTGCAGTGACTCATCCGTGACAAAGCCGGTAAAACACACAGCTCCGGCCTCATTACCCAGCCGGCTGTCAGAAAGTTCCTTGCGTAGCGCCTCATAACCCCACCTGGGATCACCGACTATCATCAACTTGACCGCCATGTGGCAGCGCAATTCAAGCACGCTTCTTATGAGCCGTACCAGGTTCTTGTTCTCTCCCATTCCTCCAACATATATCAGCCTCAGTTCTTCGTTTCCCAAATCGTATGAACAGGTATCTCCATGATGAAGACCGGCAGATATCCCGGGGTATGAAACATCGATTCGATCAGATGATATTCCTGCAAATTCGATCAAGTCGTCACGAGTTGCTTTTGAAACGGCAATTATCCGCGAACCATATTCTTTCAGCCGCTCCATAGCCTGGTATGTTGACGCTTTGATTTCTGTTTTATATGGCGGGTCAACCATCGGTGCAATGTCATGTACCGTGGCGATGACTGGTCTGATATCTGTTTTTGGAGTGAAACGTGTTAAACAATGCAGCAGGTCAACATCTCCAAGATAGCTCTTTGGATCCCGTGCTTGCAAAGCACTTAATAAATAATCACCTTCATTGGCAAGATCAAATGTTTCAACATAAACCGAGAATACGTGTTCAAGCTCAGGTACCAACTTCTTGCTTATGCTGTTATTCGGCAGAAGCACACGAACATCAAATGGTAATGGCAGCTTGCTCAATGCCCGAAGGAAATCCACAGCATAACGTTGCCATCCCCGACCACGACCAAGCGGAACGCGGGCATCGATGCCGATAGATTTCCTGTTGAGATGACTCAATGCTGACAGCCGGGGCAGTAATAGCTTGACCGTTGCCCAATGACCTTTTGCCGGATGCTTGCGCCACATTGAAAACAATCACCACCGGCGCGGTCATAAACCAGCAATTCCTGTGCGAAATAGCCCGGTGAACCGTCTGAATTGACGAAGTCCCGCAAAGTGGTGCCACCTTGCCTGATCGCACGACTTAGCACATCGCGGATACTGTCAACCAGGCCTGCATAACGCTTGAGTGAGGTTTTTCCGGCAGCACGCTGTGGGTGAATACCTGCCATAAACAGGGCTTCTGAAGCGTATATATTGCCGACACCAACCACCACATGACCATTCATGATGAAATTCTTTATTGCAACACGTCGCCCACGTGATCGACGATATAAATAATCTGCAGTGAAATCATCGGATAAGGGTTCCGGGCCAAGCTGGCTCAGCAACTCGTGTGAGTCCGCCTTGCCATTTGCCCACAAAAAAGCACCAAAACGCCGGGGATCATTGAAGCGCACACAAATACCATTTTCGAGTTCAATATCAAAATGATCATGTTTTTCAGGAGCCTTTGACTCACTGAGTACACGCAGTGACCCGGACATGCCGAGATGTATGATCAAGGTGCCCCGCTCCAGCTCAATTAACAGGTATTTGGCGCGTCTGCGCAGCCTGACGACTTTTTGGCCTTAAGCTTTGTGGACATCTGCCGGTATCGGCCAGCGCAATCTTGGGTCACGCACAGTAACGCACGAGATTTGCCGGTTATGCATATGAGGCTCAATGCCCCTCAGCGTGGTTTCGACTTCCGGTAGCTCAGGCAAGGGTATTTGAACCTTGTCTGAACGGGTGTTGATTGTTGAAGGTACTTTCTCGACCAGGCATAACCAGGTGGTGGTGTGAACCCACCGATTCCACTCTTCTAATGTACATATCCGTGAGTTTCAGAGAACTGACTTCCCTGGAGGCTATTGCGTTAGCTAACTCTACTGCAGATTTGAAAGCACATTCGCTCATTTGGTGATTCCTTGTACCTATTGGTGACTCATCTTACTTCGAAACCCAATGCTTGTTGAATGGTGAGATTGATTTCTTTTGTTCTGAACCCTTTTAATAACCTACACAAGAACTCACAGCATTTGCCATGTCGGTCGCCCAAGTGCCATTAATTACGATGAAGTACACTAGCAAGATGAAAAATCTTACCTTGGTTGGCGTTGATACCGGCGGCACTTTCACTGATATCGTGGTGTTGGAAGATGGTCTTTTGCGCCAGTGCAAAGTGCTTTCCAACCCGGGTGATCCTTCACGTCCAATCGCTGAAGGGCTCAAACAACTGGGCCTCGAGGATCAGGCCCTGCAGATCATCCACGGTACAACCGTTGGTACCAATGCGGTGCTGGAAAATAAAGGTGCCAGGGTCGCTTACGTGACCAGTGAAGGGTTCGCAGATGTGCTTGCACTTGGACGGCAGGAACGTGAGCATGTTTATCAACTCCGCCAGCCCGAAATCCAGCCACCGGTACCCCCGTCACTTTGCCTGGAAGTCTCCACACGAATAACTGCTGATACAAGCTTGCTCAGTGAGACCAGTGATGAAGAACTGGCAGAGCTTCAATCCCGGCTGGAATCCCTGGACATCGAGGCCGTGGCCATTAACTTGCTGTTTTCCTTTCTGCAACCACAGGCTGAGCAACGTATTGCCAATGCTTTGGGCAAAAGATGGTTTGTTTCCTGCTCGAGCACTGTAATGCCCGAGGTCAGGGAATATGAGAGGGGGATAGCCACCTGGCTGAATGCCAGTGTGGGTCCGGTTATTTCACGTTATCTCGAACGGCTGCAAAAGCGGCTGCCAAAAGCCAGTATTGCCGTGATGCAAAGTGCTGGTACAACCATTGCCGCCGACCAGGCAGCGCAGCAAGCTGTCAGACTGTTGTTGTCCGGCCCGGCAGGGGGGTTGGCGGCGGCACTGAGTATCGGCAGGCAGACCGGTCATGAGCGGCTGATGAGTTTTGACATGGGTGGTACCTCGACCGACGTGTCCCTGCTGAATGGCGAAATCCCATTGACCGGTCAAAGCCGGCTCGGTCGCTGGCCATTGTCGATTTCTTCCGTGGATATTCACACCATTGGTGCAGGCGGTGGATCAATTGCGAAAGTGGATGCTGCAGGTATGTTGCTGGTGGGGCCGGAATCTGCAGGCGCCAGTCCCGGCCCCGCCTGTTATGACCAGGGCGGTACATCAGTCACGGTCACCGATGCAAACCTGTTGCTGGGTCGTATTCCGGCCAATACGCTGCTGGGCGGGTATCTGCCACTGAGCACGACTAAAGCGGCGTCCGCAGTGGCGGGGCTGGCGGATAATATGGCCTGTGATGTTCTCGATGCTGCGCGTGGTGTTATTCAAATTGCAAATGAGCATATGGCCAGGGCCCTGCGGGTGATTTCCGTCGAACGCGGGTACGATCCGGCTGATTACACACTTTTGTGTTTTGGTGGCGCCGGCGGGTTGCATGCCTGTGACCTGGCGGAGTTGCTGGGCATGCAACGAGTGATCATTCCCGCCCGTTCCGGTGTTTTGTCAGCCCTGGGTATGCTGGTCAGCGAGCCCGGGAGAGAGTTATCACAGGCTGTACTGGCACCGTTGGCTGATTTCTCAGATCTGGATATTGGTCTGCGATTCAATTCGCTTGAAGCCGATGCCCGTTCACAATTGCAAACCGAGGGCTGCCTTCCTGACAGCATTGCTTTCAGGCGCCAGCTTGAACTGCGGTATAAAGGGCAAAGCGCGACGATCAGTGTTGCCTGGGTAGAGGGGGGGGATCATAAAAAAGAATTTCACCAGGCTCACGCCAAAGCCAGCGGCTTGCGTTTGCCCCACGCTGTGGAGTTGGTCAATCTGCGTTTAAGTGCACGAGGCCCCGCAGCGTTAGATTCGATTAATATTCAAGGAGATACCGGTGATGCAGGTATGGGTGAACGGGTATTCATGCCGGAACTTGGCTGTGAAGTACGGTTGAGGAACAGGGATGACCTGGATGTGGACAGGCCACAAAACGGCCCGCTGATTCTGGTAGAGGCTGCCGCCACGGCCTGGATAAAGCCCGGCTGGTCGGTAAGGGTGGATCACTGGGGAAACCTGCTTTTACATAGCAGATGACAGGCACAAAAAAGCCCGCAATATTGCAGGCTTTTCCGGGAACCAGGATTAATTACTTAATCTTGGCTTCCTTGTACATAACATGCTTGCGAACAACGGGATCATATTTTTTAATCTCCATTTTTGCAGGCGTATTCTTTTTATTTTTATCCGTGGTGTAAAAATGACCGGTACCGGCAGAAGATACCAGGCGAATTTTATCTCGTGATGATTTTGCCATGATTTATGCTCCTCAGACCTTTTCGCCGCGCGAACGCATGTCGGTTAAAACGGCATCAATGCCCTTTTTATCTATGATGCGTAAACCCTTGGTGGATACACGCAAGCGGACCCAACGATTTTCACTTTCCACCCAAAAACGATGGCGGTGAAGGTTGGGCAAAAAGCGTCGCCGGGTCTTTCTGTTTGAATGCGACACGTTGTTTCCGGATATGGGACGTTTACCGGTTACCTGACAAACTCTGGACATTAGATTTTTCCGTTTCTGTACTATCAAAAATGAGCCGCACTTTATACCGCAATCTCAGCAGATATGCAATCTTATTTCATATATTTTGGACCGGCAACCCACAGGGGCGGGTGCAATTATGCCCTGCCTGGCGATCAGTCTTGCTTCCTGTCACAACATTCCCCGGGAGGCCATGGAAACCGGCAGGCCATCACCGATTACAAAATGGTCCAACAGGCGGATCTCGAGCAGCAGTAAGGCATCCTTCAGCCGGCGCGTTATGGCCTGGTCTGCAAGGCTTGGCTCGCTCACGCCGGAGGGGTGGTTGTGAGCCACGATGACGGCTGCCGCCGAGAGTCTGAGCGCTCTTTCTGCAACAATCCTGGGATACACGCAGGCGCCGTCAATTGAACCCTGAAAAAGGTCTTCAGCAGCAAGGACGCGGTGTCGCGTGTCCAGAAAGATACAGGTAAAGATTTCACGCCTGCGATCCCGTAGTACGGTTTGCAGGTATTCCATGGTTGTTGCAGGGCTGGTCAATGAAATACCGCGCTGCAGAGATTGTTTTAACTGCCTGCTCACCAGCTCATTTGCCACCCTGAGTTGCATTGCGGAGTGATCATTCAGCCCCTCGCGCTCACTGTTTGGCAAGCGGCTTGCGATTTGAAGACCACGCAGCCCCCCAAAATAATGCAACAGACGTTCGGCAACGCGCAGGTCCTGGCTTTTATTCCTGCCCGTGTGTAACAGCTGTGTGAGTAATTCCGCATCCGACAATGAACCTGGCTGTTGCACAGGTACCGGTTGCTTGCTTGCATGGACTGATTGTAAGTTGTCTGTTTTCATTTTCGGCTCGGTTGTTGACACGCTTGCAATCCTGAACCAGCTTTCATGCCGTGTATATGGGAGCTTAACGACAGTTTTTGTAGGACAATGCCGCTTATGTGGAAAACTGCTGGCAAGATTCGTTCGATACACTGCACTAGCGGACAAAGGCTTGCTATGATGACGTTTACAGAGACAGGGAATGCCAATTGGACACTCAAGAACAGGAAGTCAAAGAACCGACCCGAAAAGCCATTCAGCTTAAGATTCTTGATCCAAGACTGGGTAAGGAATTTCCGCTGCCGGAGCATGCTACTGGCGGCTCTGCTGGTATGGATATCAGGGCCTGCGTTGAAGGTGACACCACGGTTCATCCCGGAGAAACCCTGCTGATTCCAACCGGGTTTGCCATGCATATTTCCGATCCTGGTATGGCTGCTGTTATTCTGCCGCGCTCGGGTCTGGGTCACAAACACGGCCTCGTACTGGGAAATCTCGTTGGCTTGATTGACAGTGATTACCAGGGGCAGGTTTATGTGTCTTGCTGGAACCGGTCCGACAAGGCATTCGAAATTGAACCAGGCATGCGGATTGCACAATTGGTTTTTGTTCCGGTGGTGATGGCTGACTTTGAAGTGGTTGAGTCATTTGAAGCCAGTCAACGTGGTGCAGGTGGCTTTGGGCATACCGGCCAAAAATGAATATTAAGCAAAAACTGGCTTTGGGCGGCTTTGGTAAATCGTTTAACGTCCTGGAATTTCTCCACCTTAAACAGCTAAACCCAATACTGCTGATAGGCGCTGGCAGTGCTTTGCTGGTGCTGTTGGCTGCCCTCATCCTGCTGGGTGGTGGTAGCCGGACAGGCAATGATGAGAGGCTCGAACAGAGCAGGCTGACGATCAGTCAGCTCGGGGGTTCGATCAAAAACCTGCGCCGTGTGCTGCAAGATCCCCAGGTTCAGGAACTTGCAGTCATTGCAGCAGCTGATCGTGAAAAACTATCCAGTCTCCAGCAATATGTGCGCGGCCGTATTCCGGAGCTAAGCGAAATCACCCTGTTCAGGCCAAATCTCAGCTCACTTCAAGGCAGAGACATGGGTGCTTACGGCTATGCGGAACTGGACATGCTAATGAGTGCCCGGGAAGATGGGTTGGCGCCTGTTCAGATTCATGGTCAGGGCAGCGGGGCTTACCTGGTGATGACAGCGCAGATTGGCGATGCTGGGTCACCGGCAGGCTACCTGTTGGCAAAAGTTAAACAAGAAGCGCTAATCGCGGTATTCAGCGCATCTTTGCCTGAGCCCGGTATTTTTTCTCTTGATCAGTTTAATGGCAGGTTCCCATCGACCAAAATCATTAACTTTACTGAGCCACCTTCTTCGGATCAGCGAATAGCCTACATCCGCGTTCCCGGTGCACTTTTTCGGATAGGGGTCAAACAGGATACCCATGTATCCAGCAGCAGTGGCCTTTCGCGTTTTTTACTGCTTGTTGCCGGCTTGTTATTGTTGGCCCTGGGCCTGCTGCTTAAGCTCAGGCCGTATGAGCCTGCAATTAAATTGGAAGAAGACCCGCTGCAGCTTGAGCAGCAGAATGAAAGCCAGGTTGAGAAAGATGTATTAGCGCACGTAAACGACGAAGGTCACGAGGCGGAAGAAAAAACCGGCATTAGCCCTGGCGATAGCAATTTGCCGGATCTTGGTTTTAATTTGGAGCACCCCAGCATGGCGCATAAAAGAGACCTTCCACCGGTTGAATTGGTGGAAAGTATATTCAGGGCCTATGACATTCGTGGAATCGTCGGTAAAACGCTTGACGCAGAAGTCGCACGGCAGGTCGGTCAGGTCGTTGGCAGCCTCACGCTGGAGGCAGAGGCTGGTCCTGTGATCGTAGCGCGGGATGGCAGGGAATCCGGCCCGGAACTTGTCAAGGGTATGATCGAGGGCATTTCTTCGACCGGTTGTGATGTTGTGGATATCGGCGCAGTTCCAACAGGTGTGCTTTATTTCGCTGCTTATGAGCTTGGCAATGGTACCGGTGTAATGATTACCGGTAGCCACAACCCTGCTGATTACAATGGCTTTAAAATCCTGATTGGTGGCATCACGCAGGCAGGAGAGCAAATTACAGGCATGTACCAGCGCATCAAAAGTGGAAACCTTCGTGTAGGAAAAGGAAAAACAAGCACGAAAAAAATGCTGGACCAATACCGGGCTAAAATTTCCGGAGATATCCAGTTGCAAAGGCCACTCAAAGTGATCGCTGATTGTGGTAACGGTATTGGTGGCGTGTGTGCTGCGGATGTGTTGCGGGATATCGGTGCAGAAGTCTTTCCGCTTTTCGATGAAGTTGACGGGTCATTCCCGAACCATCATCCGGACCCCAGTGAACCGGAGAACCTGGTAGATCTCATTGAGTCGGTCAGGCTGATGGGTGCAGATATTGGCGTGGCATTTGATGGCGATGCTGACAGGCTGGGAGTGGTAACCCGGGATGGTGAGATCATTTATTCTGATCGCCTGATGATATTGTTCGCCAGGGATGTATTGAGCAGAGAGCCTGGTGCAACCATCATTTATGACGTCAAGTGTACTGGTCATTTGCATCATGCAATTGAAGCGGCGGGTGGTGATGCCATGATGTATAAAACCGGCCATTCACTGATCAAGAACAAGATGAAAGAACTTGGCGCGCCGTTGGCGGGTGAAATGAGTGGGCATTTCTTCTTCAAAGAGCGCTGGTATGGTTTTGATTGTGGTATTTATGCAGCAGCAAGGTTACTGGAAATCCTGGCAGCAGATGAGCGCGAACCAACAGAAGTGCTCAATAGCCTGCCAAACAGTTTCAGTACACCTGAACTGAAGGTTCAACTGCAAGAGGGTGAGAATCAGGCTTTTGTCTCAGAAATGCAGGAAAAGGCCAATTTCCCGGATGCCAGGATAAATACCATAGACGGTTTACGGGCAGACTTTGCTGATGGTTGGGGCCTGGTGCGCGCTTCCAATACCACACCAATCCTGGTGCTGCGCTTTGAGGCAGATACTGAAGAGGGGCTGAAGCGTATCAAGGATGCCTTCAGGCAACAGATGCTGGCGGTCAGGCGTGACCTGAAATTACCCTTTTGATGTGAATAGGTCAGGCCTTGCTCCTGCCATTCAGGTTCAGTTCATCCAATAACGGTTAAATTCATTTCAGTGTTGACGATTGTGTTGGAATCAACCACTTGCTGCATCTACAGTATCTATCGTATATGATTAATGTATCGATGAGAGGAGCAAATGATGAATAGACTTATTTTGATGTTAGCCACGCTGGTAGCTTTACCTGCATCAACTGCTTTGGCCAATAGTGATTTGGCTCAGGTTGAAATTACTCAGGTTGAAATGGCTCAGGTTGTCACTCAGGGTGGCCGGCCGGTGGATTGTTTGTCACCCATCGCGGTTAATAAGGTTGATGGACAGTCGAGAATTCTGCCTGCCCAGGGGTTCAAGATTGAACCGGGCATACACTCTCTCAATGCCCGGGCCATACTTGATACGACTTTCTGCAAGGTTGCCCGTGGTGGTAATCGCGGCGGATACGCGCCGGATCTGGAAGTGGATTTCGAGGCTGGCAAGACCTATCACATTGGTTATGACCACAGATCCAGCAATCGTGATGAATGGAAACTGGTTGTTTGGAAAGTAGAGTAAATGAACGGATCGGAGATTTGATGATGAGAAAACTGACACTGATATTATTGCTGGCGGCACTCCTGCCAGCCCACGCCATCGCTAACCAGGGTGGCAAGGCAAGGATTATTACCCAAAATGACCGTGCGTCTCAATGCATTTCAAGTGTTGTTATTGATGAAGTTGATGGCAGGTTAAGCAACGTTTCGAAACAAGGGTTTGAGCTTGATGCCGGCACCCATTCCATGAATGGCCGCGCTATCATCAATACAGCAAATTGTCCGGCAATACGTGGCAGGAATTCCTACGTTGTTCCTGACCTGGAAGCTGACTTTCAGGCAGGTAAGACATACTATGTTGGCTTGGACCACAGCTCCAAAAACAAGGAAGAATGGCGCCTGGTGGTGTGGAAAACAGAATAGCCCGGGTTAATAAGCTTCTTCACTAAACACCGGGTCAACCGATTCATTCCAGCGGCCATGGTAAAGCGCCAGCTTCTTCTCCGCTGGTGTCAGCCCGGCGCGGACATTAGCAAACAGGGTTTCGAGGAAGCCTGTTTCATTTTCACCAGACCCGTTCAGGCGGTTGCGTGCAGACAGGCCGCTGGAAGACAGCTCCAGCACTTCAAGTGCCAGCGACTGTATTTTCCGGCCACGTATCATGGTGTTGAGCCCTAGCCTTGGCGCATCCATTCTGAGCTGCAACCGTTCCTCCATGCTCCAGTCACGAACAAGGTCCCAGGCAGCAACCAGCACTGGCTGCTCATACAATAATCCAGCCCAAAAAGCCGGCAAGGCACACAACTTGCGCCACGGTCCTCCATCGGCACCACGCATTTCCATGTATCTCTTTAAGCGAACTTCGGGAAAAGCAGTGGTCAGGTGATCTTCCCAATCTTTCGCGGTGGGTTTTTCACCGGGTAGTACGGGCAAAGTGCCATTCAGAAAATCACGGAAGGACTGACCTGAAGCATCCAGGTACTCACCATTTCGATAAACGAAATACATCGGCACATCCAGCATGTAATCGACATAACGCTCAAAGCTCATTGATGAATCAAACACAAAAGGCAACATACCAGTGCGGTCCGGGTCAGTGTCTTCCCATACATGCGAGCGATAACTGAGATACCCGCAAGGTTTGCCATCAACAAATGGTGAATTTGCAAAGAGCGCTGTGGCAACCGGTTGCAAGGCCAAAGCCACCTGGAATTTTCTGACCATATCGGCTTCGGAGCTGAAATCCAGATTAACCTGTACGGTACAGGTCCGGCTCATCATGTCCTGTCCCAGGCTTCCGCGCTTGTCCATGTATTCCCGCATGATGCGGTAGCGACCCTTGGGCATCCACTCTGTATCCTTTCGCTCCCACCTGGGTTGAAAGCCCATACCGAGGAAGGCGATGCTCAGTGGCTTCGCAATGGTTTTGACCTGGGACAGATGGGTGTAAACTTCGTCACAGGTCTGGTGTACATTATCGAGCAGGGCACCTGAAAGCTCTAACTGTCCTCCGGGTTCCAGTGTAACGGAAGCGCCGCTGTCATTTACCAGGGCAATAATTTTGCCCTGCTCTTTGACCGGCTGCCAATCGTATTGGCTGGCAAGGCCTTCGAGCATCGCTCGAATGCTGCGCTTGCCTTCGTATGGAAGTGGACGCATGTCATCAATAGTAAAGCCGAATTTTTCGTGCTCGGTGCCAAGCCCCCATTCAGGTTTTGGCTTGCAGCCTGACTCGAGGTACTCGACCAGTTGCTGACGGTTTTCAAGCTGCGTTTGGTTTGCTTCCAAGTGAAACACTCCTTGTTGAATTTCGTTAGGATACACGTTGGAAACTTTACTAAACAACAATTCGATGAAAATCGTTATTTTGATTCCTGGAGAGGAAAGCAATAAACCGTGACCCAGCACCGTCAAATCCTTTTATCCGTATTCTGCGCATTGCTGCTCGGTGCCTGTGGTAATGAAGACCGGGAGCGCTTGCCAGGCAGGTTTGACCGGCATGCCAGCTCCGTCGAGTTGGTGCTGACGGAGGAAGGCCGTCCCGATCCGTCAGTGCTGGCTGTGGAACAGGTACTTCACCGGGATAATGGTGAGGAGCCGGTTACCCTGGACCCTCACCTGGCTGAAGGTGCGCCCTCGGCACACATTCTGCGTGACCTTTTTGAAGGTCTGACCGCGGAATCTCCCCAGGGGCGGGTCATCCCGGGTGCGGCCATTCGCTGGAACATCAGCCGTGATGGAAAAACCTACACTTTCTACCTGCGTCGGGAAGCCCATTGGTCAAATGGTGATCCGGTCACCGCAGAAGATTTTGTTTACGGCCTGCGTCGTAGTGCTTCACCTGCAACCGCGTCAAAGCATGCCCAGGTATTGTTGCCCATTGCCAATGCAGCGGAAGTACTGTCCGGTGCCATGCCAATCGATCAGTTGGGTGTTGAGGCGATCAATGACCACATACTCGTGATAAGCCTGAAAGGTCCAACACCCTACTTCCTCAGTTTACTGAACAATGCTTCAACCTACCCGGTGCACCAGCCGAGCATTATGGAGCATGGCTCTGCATTTTCCAGACCTGGTAACCTGGTTTCAAATGGTGCTTATGTTCTTAAAGACTGGAAGCTGCGGTCCCGTATCGAACTGGTCAAGAACGAGAACTACTGGGATGCAGAAAATGTCATCCTTGAACAGATTTTCTACTATCCGTTTGAAGACCAGTCGGCAGCTTCAAAGCAATTCCGGGCCGGTGAGCTGCACTGGACTTACGGGGTGCCCTCAAATCAATTCAAGTGGTTGCAAAAACATTACCCGGAAGAACTGGTGATCAGTCCATGGTCGGGCTCGTATTTTTTTGGCTACAATGTGCTACGTGAACCGTTCATCGAGAACCCGGAACTCAGGCGGGCGCTGGCGTTAGCGCTGGACCGGGACTTGCTGACGGAAAAAGTAACCCAGTTTGGCGAGCAGCCCTCCTATACGCTGGTGCCTCCCGGAATTGGGGAGTTTGTTTCACCAGTGCCCGAATGGGCGGAATGGAGCCAGGCTGAGCGCAATGAAGAAGCCCGGCGTTTATATGCGGGAGCCGGCTACACTGAAGATCACCCTTTGCGCTTTGAAATACGTTATGACGCCGGCCAGAATAACAAGAAGATGGCATTGGCCGCAGCTTCGCTTTGGAAGCAGGTGTTAGGTGTACAGGCCACGCTTCTGAATGAAGAACCAAAGGTCTTTCTGCAAAGTCGTGACCAAAAGGTGCTGACACAGGTGTTCCGGGCTGGCTGGATAAGTGATTTTGCCGACCCTTATGGGTTTTTGGAGCTGTTTCGAACCGACTATGGCCGCAATGATTACGGATATTCAAATGAGCTGTATGATTCCCTGTTGGAAGAGATTGCCTCGGAACGTGTTCCCGCCAGGCGCCGGCGCCTGATGTATGAGGCTGAGCGTATGTTGCTGGTCGAAATGCCATTCATACCCGTTTACACCTATGTGACCAAGCGACTGGTTAATCCCCGTCTGAAAGGCTGGCAAAGCAACATAATGGATCATCACTACAGCAAAAACATGTTCCTGCTGAAAACAGCGGTTGATGGGCAGCAAAACGTGATTGCAGAAACGGAAGACAGCGCTGAACTGACCGCAGAGGCACCATTGGATGAGGCTCCGGAGGTGCAGATCCCGACGGAAGAAGGTCAGGACGAACAATTTGTACCGGCGACGGACAATGAACTGGAAACAGATGCAACAACAGTTTTGGAGGCAGGCGCGGACAATGACATGAGCACCGATGCGGATGAAGGGGGCGTGCAAACAGGGTTTAATGACGCTGGAGCACCACCAGAGGAGGCCATGGAGTTGCTTGATCAGAAAACTACACAGGTGGATGAAAGTGCTGGTGGTGACGACATACCAGTGGATGAAGTGACTGTGGAGGATCCACCCGAATGACACATGATTCAGGCATGTTGAAGCACACGTTGAGAGGCCTGCTAAGCCTGGTGCCGACACTGTTAATGCTGATTACAGTCGCATTTTTCATGATGAGGATGGCACCTGGTGGACCGTTTGATACGGAAAAGCTTTTGCCGCCGGAAATTGAAGCTAACCTGGAGGCCAAGTACCATCTGGATGAACCCTTGCTGCAGCAATATTTTCGCTACATGGGCCAGATTGCAGTGCTGGATTTTGGACCATCGTTTCAGTATAAGGACTGGACCGTCAATGAACTGATAGCACAAAGTTATCCGGTATCGTTGACAATTGGCGCACTAGCCATGCTTCTGGCTTTTGTCATGGGTACAATGCTGGGAATTACTGCCGCATTGAGACAAAACACCCGTGTGGATTATTCGCTTATGGGCATTGCGATGCTGGGCATATCCGTGCCCAATTTTGTGATTGCGCCCATATTGATCCTGCTTCTGGCCGTTTATGCAGGCTGGTTACCGGCGGGAGGCTGGGACTGGAGTGTGGCCAGTATGGTGTTACCCGTGGTAACGCTTTCGTTACCCGTCACCGCATATATTGCCCGTCTGACCCGGGGCAGCATGATTGAAGTGTTGCATAGCAATTTCATTCGCACCGCCCGCGCCAAAGGGTTGCCGGAAAGTGTCGTGATCCGCAGACATGCTCTTAAACCGGCGATGCTTCCAGTGATTTCATTCATGGGACCGGCCATTGCCGGCCTGATAAGCGGGTCGGTCGTGATCGAACGAATCTTTTCTATTCCCGGTCTCGGCAGTTACTTTGTGGCCGGTGCGTTGAATCGTGACTATACCCTGGTCATGGGCGTTGTTATTTTTTATGGCGTGTTGATCATCGTGCTTAATTTTATTGTGGATTTACTTTACGCCTGGTTAGACCCGAAGGTTCGATATGACGAAAAGCACTGATAACCCCGTCATCGATCCTTTTGAAGCAGCGCTGAGTGTCCGTGCCGTCAAGGGTCGCTCACCCTGGGAAGATGCCAGGTATCGCTTACTTAAGAACCGTGCTGCGGTTTATAGTGCCGTCATCATGGGCATCATGATTTTGCTGGTTTTGTTTGGTCCCATGGTGATTTCGTGGGAGTCGGACTTTACCGACTGGGATTACACTTCCTCGCCACCGAGCCTGAGTAGTGGTCATTGGTTCGGCACCGATGCGGTGGGCCGGGATATCCTGGTACGGACGCTGGAAGGCGGCAGAATTTCATTGCTGGTTGGCTTGGTGGCTACCCTGGTCAGTTTGATCATTGGTGTCAGTTACGGTGCTGTCGCCGGTTACTTTGGCGGTGCAGCAGACCGCATCATGATGCGGATTGTAGATATCATCTATGCCTTGCCGTTTTTGTTTTTTGTGATACTGCTGATGGTGGTCTTCGGCCGTCATATTGTGCTGATATTTGTCGCCATTGGTGCGGTGAACTGGCTGGATATGGCACGCATCGTGCGTGGCCAGACACTCAGTATTAAAAATATGGAATTTATCGAGGCCGCGCGCGCCGGCGGTGTAACCCCGTGGAATATCATCCGGCGGCACATTATTCCCAACCTGGCGGGTGTGGTGATCGTTTATGTCACGCTGACCATACCCCAGGTCATTCTCGCCGAGTCTTTCCTGAGCTTTTTAGGGCTTGGTGTACAGGAGCCCATGAGTTCATGGGGTGCGTTGGTCAGTGATGGCGCCCAGGACATGGAGCCGGCACCCTGGACACTGATTGTGCCGGCGGTGTTTCTGACCGTAACACTGTATTGTTTTAACTATATTGGTGATGGCCTGCGTGATGCGCTGGATCCCAAGGATCGGCCCTGATGAGCTTGCTCGAGATCAAAGATCTGCATGTGGATTTCAAAACCCATGAGGGTGAAGTACACGCCGTTACAAATCTGAATTTCTCGATTGAAGCCGGCGATGCTCTTGCCATTGTCGGGGAATCCGGCTGCGGAAAAACCCAGACCATGATGGCGGTTATGAGCCTGCTTGCAGAGAACGGTGTAGCCCGTGGAAAGGCCTTGTTCAAGGGCGAGGACCTGCTACAGATGAATGTGGCGGATTTGAACAAGCGGCGTGGTAAAGAAATCGCGATGATTTTTCAGGACCCCATGACATCTCTCAATCCCTACTTGCGTATTGAAAAGCAAATGGTTGAAGTGGTTATGCATCACCAGGGCCTTAACAAGTCCGAGGCCCGCGCCCATGCGATAGAAATGTTAAGAGCGGTGCGCATCCCCGATCCTGAGCTTCGAATCAGACAGTATCCCCATGAGTACTCCGGAGGCATGCGCCAACGTGTGATGGTGGCTATGGGTTTGATATGTCAGCCTGACCTGTTGATTGCAGATGAACCCACCACCGCACTGGATGTAACAGTGCAGGCCCAGATCAGCCAGTTGATGTCCGAATTACGCGCCCAGTCGAATACTGCGATTATCCTGATCACACATGACCTTGGTGTGGTGGCAGGGCTTTGTGACAGGGTGCTTGTCATGTATGCGGGTGAGGCTGTTGAGTGTGGTTCAGTGGAGCAAATTTTCTATCAACCCAAACATCCGTATACCAGGGGCTTGCTTCAATCTGTGCCGAGGCTGGATCAGCCCGGCGATGCGGGTATGGAGGCCATACCCGGAAACCCGCCAAGCCTGTTGTCCCTGCCAGAAGGGTGTCGTTTTCGGGAGCGTTGTCCCCAGGCCCATGATGCCTGTTCTGAAGCACCACCTATGCAATTGGATGAGCACAGCCATGCCTGGCGTTGTTTTCTGAATGATGGTGACCAATGAATACCAGGCCAACAAAAGACAGGGTGCTGAGGGTGCAGGATCTGGCGGTACACTTTAAAGTTCGGGAAGGCCTTCTTTTTAATGCCAAAACGCATACCTTGAGAGCGGTTAATGGTGTCAGCTTCGAATTGAACGCCGGGGAAACACTTGGCATTGTTGGTGAATCCGGCTGTGGTAAATCAACGCTGGCCAGAGCCATTCTTGGCCTGATCAAGCCTGATCGGGGGCGGGTTTTGTGGTTGGGCGAAGACCTTGGCAAGCTGGATGAAGAGACCTTGCGCAAAAAGCGTGAAGATATGCAAATTGTCTTCCAGGATCCACTGGCAGCACTCAACCCGAGGATGACGGTGCGCGATATCATTGCCGAGCCACTGTGGACCTTCTACCCGAGAATCGCCAGGGTGCAGGTGGATGAGCGCGTGCGCGGCATGATGAAAATGGTAGGTTTACTGCCCAGCCACGTAAACCGTTATCCACATGAGTTTTCAGGTGGTCAGTGCCAGAGAATCGGCATTGCCCGTGCGCTGGTACTGAACCCCAAACTGGTTGTTTGCGATGAGCCGGTTAGTGCACTGGATGTTTCCATCCAGGCACAGATTGTGAGCCTGTTAAAAGACTTGCAGAAAAAGCTGAACCTGGCGCTGGTGTTTATTGCTCATGACCTGTCGGTGGTCAAACACATCAGTGATCGCGTGATGGTCATGTATCTTGGCCGCACGATGGAGATTTCCACCAAGAAGGCCCTTTACAAACGGCCGTTACACCCTTACACAAAAGCGCTGATCAAGGCCGCACCGGTGCCGGATCCAAAACTCGCCCGAAAAGCAAGTGAGACGGGGTTGACGGGCGACATGCCATCACCGCTTGACCCGCCACCCGGTTGTGTATTCCATACCCGTTGCCCATACGTCGTAAAACGCTGTGAACTTGAGGTTCCGGCCCTGAGAAGAATGGAAAATGGCGATTGGGTGGCCTGCCATTGCGCAGAAGATCTTGATTTGACTATCGGCAAATCCTCCACATAGCGTTAGAATACGCATTACCTTTAGAAATCCGCCAAGAGAAGGACACTGGAATGATCCGAATTAGCCTGCGAACTATCGTGCTAATAGCCTTAACGCTGTTATTGAGTGGTTGTTTGAAATCAACCAAGGTGATCTCTGACTGGAAAGCTGACAAGGGCGAGATTGACAAACGCGAGCGTATCGCGGTGATCGCCATGATGCCGGAAGCTCTGCAGCGCCTGGTCGTTGAGCAGGAAGTTGTGTCTGTGCTGCGCAAGTCAGGCCGCAATGCGCTGGTATCCAGTGATATTCCGGGCATGGCAGGCCGCTTGAAGCGCGAACATGCCGAACCTGCTTTGAAAGCGGCCAGCGTGGATGCGATTATTATCATATTCGTTACCAGCGGAGGTAAAGGCGAGCGACTGGAGCGTGCTGATTACTATGCCGTGCATGTTGGTTCCGGCTTTTATGGTGGCGGTTATGGCTGGATGACACCGACTTATTCGAATGTATATACAGTAGTTGAAGGCGCAGGCTTTTATGCCCAGGAAAATTTTGTTTATGTAGAAACCACTTACTTTGACATCGTCGATGACCGTGCCAAGTGGAGCATGATCACACGCTCAAAAGATATCGAGCAGCAGGATGCCGCCAAGGGCGTTTCCAAGAAAATCGTCTCTATGATGAAATCCACCGGAACCCTGTAGGAGCAGCGCCACTGCCGGCGAATGCCTGATCATGCTGTAGGAGCGCCAGGATGAACGAAACCAACCCAGAACGTATAAAACTCCAATCCGGTCTCGCTCGCCTCGGACTGGATGTGCCATCCGGTGCGATTGACGATTTACTGGCCTATATGGAGTTGCTGCAGGAATGGTCCCGCACCTATAACCTGGTTGCTAAGGGTGAGCGTAATTTTCTGTTGGCACGGCATATTCTTGACTCACTATCCATCGCAAGCTGGATGCAACCGGGGGCATTGCTTGATGTCGGAACCGGTGCCGGCTTGCCCGGACTGCCGCTGGCCATTGTCAAGCCTGACCTGGAAGTCACTTTGCTTGACAGTGCCGGCAAGAAGATCCGCTTTCTTCGTCATGTGGGGCGTACCTTGAAGTTGGCCAATATTCACCCCTTGCATCAAAGAGTTGAGACGCTTGATCAGACATTTGCGAATATTACTTCGCGGGCATTTGCTTCCCTGGCGGGTTTTGCAGAAGCGGTCAGGACGTGCGCGAATGAATCTACGCGACTATTTGCGATGAAGGCCTCCTATCCGCACAAGGAACTTGAAGAACTGCCCGGATGGGTCAATGTACTATCGGTGGAAGAATTAACCGTGCCTTATTTGCACGCCGAGCGGCATCTCGTCATCATGTCGCTCCCGACAGAGTAACAGTAAAACCCATGGCAAGAATCATCGCTATCGCGAACCAGAAAGGCGGGGTTGGCAAGACTACCACCTGCGTTAACCTGGCCTCGGCACTGGCAGATATGAAATACCGCACCTTGCTGGTCGATTTTGACCCGCAGGGAAATGCCTCCGTGGGTTGTGGCATAGATTCACGCGCGCTGGAAATTTCGGCATATGATGTGATGATGGGCAAATGCGGAGTGGCTGATGCCAAGGTCCATGTGGATGATCTTGGCATGGATGTTTTACCGTCAAACGGTGACCTGACAGCGGCCGAGGTGTCATTATTGCAAGTCGATGAACGGGAATACCAGCTCAAGCTTGCCCTGGAAAAGGTCGCACCGCAATATGCCTGGATCATCATCGATTGCCCGCCTTCGCTAAACATGCTGACCCTGAATGCACTGACCGCCGCCAACAGCGTATTGATCCCGATGCAGTGCGAATACTATGCACTGGAGGGCCTGGCCTCACTGCTGGAAACCATCGAGCAGGTACGCAACAGCGTAAACCCGGGGCTTGAAATTGAAGGTCTGGTACGAACCATGCATGACAGCCGTAACAATCTTTCCGGTGCGGTCTCGGCACAGTTACTCGAGCACTTTGGCGAACGCGTATACCGTACGATGATTCCACGCAATGTCACCGTCGCTGAAGCACCCAGCCATGGCCTGCCCGTTTTACGCTATGACCCTTCTTCAAGGGGGGCTTTGGCTTACCTCGGCCTGGCGGGTGAAATGCTACGCAGGAATCGAAAAAGGCAGGCAGGTTAGGAGCTTGTCCGAGAATAGAGAACCTACTGCGGAAAAGCCATTTTGGCCCATTTTTACGCTCATTTTCGTTAAATATGAGTAACTATTCGCCTCAAAGGATCAAAAAAATGGACTCGAAATGGCTTCCCCTCACTACGGCTTCTATTCTCGGACAAGCTCTTAGGAGTCTGTGTATTCTCAGAGGCTCCGTGGAAACTTAATATGATGACCGAACAGTTCTGGAAATATAGTTAATGGCAGCAAAAAAGAAAAACCCCCTCGGCCGCAACCTGAGCTCAATGCTCAGCAAGTCCACATTGCAACATGCGGTGGAAAAATCTGAAGCTGAATCGTCCGGTAAGGATTCGCTGAGGCAGTTGCCGCTGGACGTAATCAGTCCCGGGCCCTATCAGCCACGCTCAATTTTCGATACTGACCGGCTGCAGGAACTGGCTGAGTCGATTCGTCATCAGGGTGTAATCCAACCCGTTGTAGTGCGTCTATCCGGCGATAAACAGTACGAGCTAATTGCCGGCGAACGGCGCTGGCGTGCTGCACAGATGGCTGGTATTGAGAAGATCCCCGCGATCATTCGTGATGTGCCGGATGAAATTGCGATTGCGATGGCGCTGGTTGAGAATATTCAACGTGAAAACCTGAATCCGATTGAAGAGGCGACGGCGCTTCGGCGACTGGTGGATGAGTTTCAGATGACACATCAGGAAGCGGGTGATGCAGTTGGGCGTTCACGTTCCGCGGTATCAAATCTACTGCGGCTGCTTGAGTTATCGGCTGAAGTTCGCGAGCTCGTTGATGCGCGGCACCTGGAGATGGGCCATGCACGTGCCCTGTTAACCCTTGAGCCCGATTTGCAGGCGCAAGCTGCGCGTGAAGTGGTCAGAAAAGAGTTATCTGTACGTGAGACAGAGCAACTGGTACGGCGGCTGAAGAACCCGCCTGCACGTAAGTCGCA